>Ga0126381_100002481_pt1 | contig 19927 bp, 14 predicted proteins | sample PanSoiMetPlot_28_FD_96465 | JGI IMG/M metagenome (GOLD analysis project Ga0126381, IMG submission 96465) | Tropical forest soil microbial communities from Panama - MetaG Plot_28 | ecosystem: Environmental > Terrestrial > Soil > Tropical forest > Bulk soil | place: Panama | collected 2016-02-17
CCGCGGCCCGTGGCTTCTTCGGATCGATCCACATCCATGAGCACGCGGTCGGTGCAATCGGCTGTCGCGGAATCATCGCCTCCCGAGATTGATCGCACTTCGGAATTGGAAGGTGCGCATCAGCGTCTTGTTGAGAAGGAGAGCGCAGCAGAAGCCGACGCGATCAAGAACGCTTCATGGTTCATCCGCTTTCTCCGCTGGCTCTCAACGGATCGTCGGGCCGCCAAACGTCATCCATTACCCGGCTTGGTGGCCTACTACTGGACCGGTGGCGCACCGCAGGCATTTCACATCGCTGATATCAGTTCAGTTGGTCTCTATCTGCTGACCGATGAACGCTGGTTTCCAGGCACGATGATCCTTATGACGTTGCAGAGAACCAATACAGACGGCGATGATCCGGATGACTTCATCTCCGTGCTGACCAGGGTGATCCGGTGGGGAACCGACGGAGTCGGCCTCACCTTTGTTCCTTCCAACACCGTGGATCTCAACACGGGTGAATCATTGCCCGACACCGGTGTGGGCAAGAAGGCTCTGCATCGTTTCATTCAGCGTGTGGAGCAGCCGCAGGCCTGATCGCCAGCGCCACCGGACAGCATTGTGAAGGGCACGACTTCATCGGGGTCCCAGCGACAGGTCTTCCTCGCTGGGGTGATTGAGTCGCGCTGAAAGCTGCAAAAATGACCTGGGCTTTGGCCCCTGAGGGATGTTTTGGGCCTCGAATCCGTCAGGACTCGATTCGTCAGAAGCTGCCTATTCCGTCTCTGGAATGATCAGCAGGACTTCCAGCTTTGCTACCTGGCCGTTGTGCGTCCCGGCTCTGAACTGCCATTGCTGGAGCGCGGTCAATACGAGCTGCTCTCTTGCGTATCCCATATCAGTGGGAAATACGACGGAGAGTTTTTCGAAGTGGCCCGACTCATCGACGAAGCCGTGAACCATCACCGCGTCCGAAGTTGCTTCGTCGGGATTGAGATTCGGCCGAACAATATAAAACGGCCACGGAGCATCGAGCTTCGCGCTGCCGGCCGTGGCCGAATCAGCAGCTCGCGGAAGCGAGTACTGCAGGATCCAGCTCTTCTCCAGTCCAACTTTGAGGTAAACGGAATACGCGAGGCGTCCCTTCCACACCTCGGCGGTTTCAGGGTACTGCTCGTCCAGGGACGACCCCACCACAACGACGTTGTACTGTCCGTTCTTCGCCACGTTGATACGGGTCACCGTACCGTAGTCGCCTTCTCCAGAGCCATGCCCGTTGGAGGAGCCTGATCCTGCCCCCGAGTTGTGTCCGTTGCCCTGTCCGCTTCCCGTGCCCTGTGCTCCATTGCCGGAGGCGCCATTTCCGGCTCCCTTCGATCCGCCGCTTCCAGCTCCGGCAGCCGAACCGCCCGTTGCACTTTGCCCGTGCCCCGATCCCTTTTCGGTTCCGTTGGTTCCCGAGTCTCCAGAGCCATGCAGCAGATCACTCGGAGTCTTGCCGGTGCCAAGACCCCCCTTGTCTGATCCCGCCGCAGACTGATTCGCGGCGGGCATGGCGACCGTGCCCTGATTCATGTGCAGATCCGAAGCCGACAATATCGCGGCAGGCGTGGATTCAATAGAGGCGACCGAACCGGTCTCCGGAATTCTCTGAACGTCCACCTGGCGATTCAGGATCACGGGAGACGACTTGCTCGCAAACGGCATATTGAACCGGGACTGAAATTGTGTCGCCGACATGTTGAGTTCGGCGATGTGAGTTTCCTTGTTAGGAAAACTGAGTTTTGGCTTGTCCAGTGTGACGGATGGTGGCTGGGGTTTCGGAGGCGTGATCAGCTGGACCTTCGGACGATGTCCGGACCAGAGCAGCATCGCTGGAAGTGGAGTTTCCTTCGGCAGCATCTTCTCCGGGTCAACGTTGGGATCAATCAGCGTCTGAGGCGCCAGCTTGCGGCGCATGAAGTGGACGCGACTCGAGGCAGGAGCTGCAAGCGCTTCGTGAGCGGAGGATTCAGCACCGGGTGCCGACATTTTTGGAGCCGCACTGCCGCTTCCTCCGAGCTTGGGAATGGGTGGCAGCGGCATATTCAGGCTGACGTGTTGCATCATGTACACGTCTGGCGTGTTCAGCCTGAATTGAGGAGCGTACAAAAAAGCGGAGAGTACAAGGGCGATCGCCGAGCCGTGCAGCACCACCGATGCGACAATCGCGGAAGGTCCGCGGCGCTGCTCCGGTTGCAGCGTGAATAGGGTGATGGTACGCGATGACCTCATTCGCCGGGTGAACCTCTCCTGTCAGGCTGACTGTTAGTACTTTACATGGGGAAAAAGTCTGGCATCTGAATGAGTGTTGCTTCTCCTGACACCTCAGAATTCCAAGATGACGGAGTTACACCGGGAAAGGTCACTGCCTCAAACTTGCGTGATCCTCTTTAAACTCTGCGACTGACTAAAGTATGCGCGTAACTTCATAACTCTACAAGATCATTTAGGTAATAAGCCCCTCTTTTCCCATGACCCGAAGTGACTTCGGTGTGGGGAACAGACCAATCTTGTTCTTCTGGTTATTTCCGCGCTTTCGTACTGTTGACATGCTGGTCAGAGGCGTGAGAGATAAGCTAGAAAAACTCGACGCCGAGAGGAAACTCCAGACTGCCAACCAGTTAAATTGGCTTTCTAGGTACTTCGGTTTTGAGGGGTTAATTTCACTGCAACCGCAATGCCGCATAGTGCTATACTCTAGCGGCATTCACACATGCAGGCAGTTAACGATTTCGACCACTAACTCTGCGTGAAGAGGCCGCTCCTCCCCTGCGCCGCCGCGCTCGTCGGAACAGGAATTAGAAGCAAGGCGCTTCACCTCACGAAGACAGGAATCTGATGAACCGCAGACTGGTAACTATTCTCCTTGCTGCATTTGTAGTGGCAGCACTGTGCTCCGTGCTCGTTTACCGGTTGGTCGGCATGCGCATCGCTGCAGCAAAACCGCAACCATCCACGCGTATAGTTGCAGCCGCGACCGACATCAAAATCGGGACGGTGCTGAGTGCTCCGGATTTGACGACCGTTCAGATTATGGGAACAGTGCCGAAAACGGCCATCCTTGATGCGAAGAACGCGATTGGACGTGGCGTGATTTCGCCGTTGTATGCCGGCGAACCGATTCTCGACGATCGGCTGGCTCCGATGGGTTCCGGCGGCGGCTTGGCAGCCACGATCAAGGACGGGATGAGAGCGATTGCCGTCAGAGTCGACCAGGTGGTAGGCGTGGCCGGGTTCGTGCTTCCTGGGATGCGCGTCGACATTCTCATCTCGGGTGTCCCGCCGGACGTGAACAACGGCCAGAACAACAACACCCAGGTAAGGACAGTGCTGCAGAACATCGAGGTTCTGTCGGCGGGTACCGATATCCAGAAAGACAAGGAGGGTAAGCCGCAGCAGGTGCAGGTTGTGAATCTACTTGTGACACCTGAGCAGGCGCAGGTCTTGGCCCTCGCGAGCAATGAAACCCGCATTCAACTTGTGCTTCGCAATCCCCTGGATACAAAAGTTGCCGATGTCAAAGGCACGGCAATGAACAATCTCTTTGTGGATCAGAATGCGCCGGCAACAGCAAAGCCCAAATTGACCGGTTCCACTCGCCCGAAGCCAAAGTCGCCTGAAATGTACACGGTCACCGTGATCAATGGAAGCACCAAGACAGAAGATAAATTTGCAGCAGCCGGGGGGAAACAGTGAGACCGAGAATTTCCATCGCCTGTGTTAGTGCTTTGACACTCGTTTTTTGTGCCAAAGCGGCCGTGTGGGCCCAGGCGCCATTGCCGGGTGCGCAGTCGCCGGCAACCAACAGCCAGGATTCGACGAACGACCTCTCTCTTTCAGTGGGCAAATCCGTGGTGCTCGATCTTGCCCGGCCGGTCACTAGGATCGTGGTCGGAATTGGTGGTTTTGCAGAAGCGCAGGCGGTGAGTCCAACCCAGATTCTGCTCAGTGGCAAAGGGCCCGGAGAAACCAGCCTCATCATCTGGGACCAGAGCGGCGGACGGCAGTTCTTCAACGTAACAGTCCGGCCGAGCTCCTTTGCTTCGAACGATGTGCTCGAAGGCATTCGCCGCGAGCTGAGGGCAGAGCTTCCTGGTCAGAATGTTCGCGTCTCTCAGGACAATGGAATCATCTTCCTTCGCGGAACCGTTACCAATCTCAACAATGCCGACCGGGCGGTTATGATTGCCTCGACTGCAGGCAAGGTTGTAAACCTGCTCAACGTCAACGTCCCTGCAGCGGAACCGCAGATCCTGCTCAAAGTGAAGTTTGCCAGCATCGATCGCACCAGATCGAAGCAATTGGGAATCAACTTCTTTAGCACTGGCGCCGCCAACACAATCGGAGCCATCTCAACGAACCAATTTCCGGTGCCGGGAGTGACCCCGAATGGAACTGCCACTGTTAGCAACCCCCTGGAGATATTTGCTTTCTACCCGGGCATCAATCTCGGTGTAACCATTCAGGCATTGGAGCAGAAGGGCGTGGCGCAGGTGCTTGCCGAGCCGAATGTGCTGGCAAAGAACGGGCATCAAGCCAGCTTTCTCGCCGGCGGTGAATACCCATATCCAGTTGCGCAAAGTGGAGCTTCAACTGGGGGATCTGCTCCGATCACCATTCAGTACAAGCAATATGGCGTCCTGCTCGCTTTCCTGCCCACAATCACCAATCGCGGAACCATCCGGTTGCAAGTGGCGCCGGAAGTAAGCGCTTTGGATTACGGAAACTCTGTCAACATCGGCGGAGCCAATGTTCCAGCGCTCACCATCCGTCGCGTAAAAACGGAAGTTGAACTCGCTGACGGACAAAGCTTCATCATCGGCGGTCTCCTCGACAACCGTGAAACGGAGAACTTCTCCAAGATTCCGTTTATCGGCGATATTCCGATTCTCGGCAAGTTCTTCCAGTCAATGCAGAGAACCTTCACCAATACGGAGCTCATCGTCATCGTCACGCCGGAACTTGTGAACCCGATTGAAGCAGGAACACCGGTTCCCGACCTGAAGTATCCGCATGGCTTCCTGCCTCCGAATTCTCCAATTCCCATGCATACACCCGATGCGAAGGCGCCGGGCAGTGCTCCTCCTCCGCCTCCTGCAACAATCCCGGTGGAGAAGCTCATCGAGAGCATGAAGCCCGAACAGCAACTCGTTATCGAGGGGGGGATGTCCGTTGGCGGCGGCGGCGGCTACAATTCAGGGTCGCAACAAGCTGCGCCGCAATAGCGTCCTGACTCTGTGATCGACAAACAGCAGACGTGGGCCCCAGCGGGTTTAGTTCGCTGGGGCTCGCTTTATCCAGGAGAGGTTCATCACGGAAAGGAATGCACCTGGTGCCTGTAGTGGTTCGAAATCTTACCCGGAACACGCAACTTGCCGATCGGCTGGAAGTGGCGGGGAGCGGGCTAAAGCGTTCCAAGGGTCTGCTTGGCAAGAGCGGGCTCGCGGCTGGAGAGGGTATGTGGATCGTTCCCTGCGAAGCCGTTCACACGTTCTTTATGCAGTTCGCGATCGATCTTGTCTACATTGACCGCAAGCATCGTGTGAAGAAAGTCAGGAGTTGCGTGGCGCCTTGGAGGATTTCGGCTTGCCTGTCAGCGCATTCTGTCGTTGAACTCCCCGCCGGGACGGTTCAAGCGACACAAACCGAGCGTGGCGACGAGTTGGAAATCGCCGACGCAATCTGAAAACGTGGAGCCCATGCGGCGATCCTAAGGGCCATGCCTGAACCGGAGCACGGCTCCCAGGCTTTCGCGATCGAGCGCTGACAAAGTGAGCAACTGATGCGCCTGAAAAACATCTTTGCACTCCTGCTCATTGTCCTGAGTTGCTCAGCACTCTTTTTCGCGGCTTACCTGGCCTCGTCTGCTCTGCCTGTCCAGGACCTGTCTATTTACTGGTCCGCAGCGCATCTGGTCCGGTCGAATCCATATTCCTTCCAGGCGGTCGCTACGTTCGAGAAAGCCAACGGGATTTTCTCTGTGTCGCCGTTTCTCGTCCTGAGAAATCCTCCCTGGGCCATCCTCTTTGTCCTTCCCCTTGGGTTATTTAGCTATCGAGTATCGTTTGCGCTATGGACTGTATTCAGCATTCTTGCCGTCACAAGCTGCTCCAGGGCAATCTGGCGATTGTTCGTCCCGGCAGACTCGTTGGCGCCCGTTCTCCTGCCATTGTTTTTCGGCCCGACCATCGTATTACTCTTGCTGGGCCAATGGACCATCCTCGTTCTTATCGGCGTCACACTGTTCCTTGTCCTGGTGGAGCGGGGCCGCGATTGGCTAGCCGGTGCGTCGCTCTTGCTCGTTGCCGGAAAGCCTCACGTGGCTCTTCTCTTCTTAATCGCCGTGGCTTTCTGGTCTATTTATCGCAAACGCCTGGCCATTCTCTATTCCGCTGGGCTCGCGCTCATTGCATCCTGCGTTGCCATTGGAGCCATCAACCCACTTATCTTCTCCCAGTTTCTCGAGCGCACACGCGAGTTTGTAGGCGAGAGGATGGTTTACCCGAATGCCGGCGGAATACTCTACGTGACGTCCGGGAGCCATGCCCTTGCCCTTGCACCCCAGATCGCCGGAATTTTCTGGTTGCTCCTTTACTGGTTTCGTAATCGCAACGACTGGGACTGGAAGCGGCAGGGAATGCTCGTGCTGGCTGCATCGGTGGCGTGCAGCTACTACAGCTTTCCATATGACGAAATTGTCGTCCTTCCCGCTCTCATTTCAGCTTTCTTAAACGGCAGGCGAACGGTCTTTTATCTTTGCTTTGCCGCGACAAACGCCGGGTACGCCGCTTACCTGTTCCAATTTGCCGGAAGCCTGGGATTCAGTTACATGTTTCTCTCATGGACTGCAACTGCATGGCTTCTGACTTATCTCGCCAGCACGGCTCGGCTGAACCTTCAAGCGGTTGCGATCGCTGATGCGGGAAACTGAGTTCTCTTTAACTCGTTAATAACTCGATTTACCAATCGGAGAATGCCACTAAGTGATGTCAGTAAAGCAGAAAGGAATGATCGCATTCAGCGTTGTCGTCATCGTTGCAATCCACATTTCTCTCTTCTTTGCGATGCAGCGATATCAGATCCGTAAACCCGATTTTGCCGGCCTGTACCAGGCTGGCCGCGCTCTTATTCATGAACGGTTCCCAGCAATCGTGAATCGGTTTCCCGCTTTAAACGGCGAAGAATTTATGGTCCAGACTCCCTCCGGGCCAAGTCCTGCTGATACGATGCACCCGCCCTATGAACTGCCGATATATGCAACTCTCGCCCTGATGAAGTTTCGCGTGGCGTACCAACTCTGGTGGGGTTGCAATCTCGTCCTTCTGTTTCTGGCCACATTTCTCTTGTGGCGACATGTGCCGGGTCTTCAATCCAGATACCCTTACCTGTTGATTCTTGTCGCCACTTTCTTTCCTGTCCTCATCGCCTTAGTGCAAGGGCAAAACTCGATCCTTCTCTTGTTCTTGCTTACCCTCACCTTCGATCTGCTGGGGCGGCATCGTCATTTTTGGGCGGGCTTTGTCCTTTCCATGGGCATGTTCAAATTCGTCCTTGTTATACCCATTCTTCTTTGGCTGGTTCTGGAGAAGCGTTGGAAGAGTATTGCAGGTTTTGTCACCGGCTACGCAAGCCTGTTGCTCGTTGCAGCGTGGCTAGTAGGCTTCCGGGGCTTGGAAGCCTATGTCCGTTTAGTCGCTGGATACGCGAAGACTGCGCCCGAAAAAGCCGGGACAGAATCCATCATGCCGAATTTGCGCGGTATGGTTCACGCGATCTGTGCGGGATTTGCTCCCGAGACCCTCCTGGTGGTCATCACGCTCATTCTTTCGCTGACCCTCCTGATCTGGGTGGATTTGCGAAGAAGCAAGCAGACAAGCCTGAGCATGCGGCTTTCGATGCAGGTGCTTCTGGCTACGCTAATTAGCTATCACCTGTATCCACATGACGCAGCGGTGCTTGTTCTTCCCTGGCTGTTGTTTCTCGATTATTCTTCGGAAGAGGGAAGCAGACGTCGGTTTGCAACGACGGCAACCGTCACCTCGCTCGTTCTCTATCTGGTCCCTTTCGTCGCGCCTCTTCAGATAGGCATGCCAATCATCGGCCTTGCATCGGTGATCTTGCTCACACTTCTGCAACGTCCGCCAGTAGCCAGGCCGATGCAGATGGCGTCGTCGTGATCCCGCTCCGAAAACCCGACCGATTCGGTGGAATCCGTTCTTTGTCGATATTTCACATTTGGGCAGCGTCTTCGGTGCACGGCTGCTGCCCTTTCGTTACTTGCGTGTTATGCCGATCTTCCTGGTCATTCTGGTAACTGATGTTCACAATAACTACTGAGGGACGCTTCTGTGCGGATGCAATCGCTGGACTGTCGATGATGTCCTCTGTGCTTATTTTTAAAATGTCATAATTGCAGTAGTGCCGGCCATCCTGTTCCGTCGGCGCTTAGCATGTCGGGGCCCCGCAGAGGCAGCGATCTCTCTACTCCTGATTCTGCAGTCATGGAATAACACTTTCGTGCTATACGGAGTTTGCGTGTTTCGTCAAGCTACAGAAGTATACGAAAGTTACACCTTTCGTGGCATAGCACTCTATAAGTCGTTGACTTCTAATCAAACCAAGTGCTAAAACCAATTGCACAACACTTGCTTCAGTCCATGCACTACCAGTCGCTGACTGGAACCCCAACCCAGGAAACGGAGAATCAGGAATGAACGATCTGATGATCAAGATGTACGTTGCTGCGAAAGCTCTGATCGAGCGCGAAGAAGGCCAGGACTTGGTCGAGTATGCTCTCGTTGTTGCTCTGATTGCGTTTGGTGCAATCGCCGGCATGAAGTTCCTCGCCACGGGCATCAACCAGGCCTTCTCTGGTATCGCCACCACCCTGACCTCGAACGTCTAGTCACCGGCGATCTCCGGTTAATCCGGAGATCGCTGCTTCAACCCCATCAACCAAAGTTGTTAAGAACAAGATGCGAAAGCTAGTAGTTAGCTTTCGCATCTTGTTTTCAGACGTTTTAACTGCCTTTCTACTGGGTTCGTTTTCGTACAAATCCTTTGAAACCGCCCGGCAGAAACGATTCTTGTTCAAAAGACTCGTTTTCGGTCATTCCCCCTATAATTGGCCTATAGCTCCTCTATGCTTTCCACTTCCCAGGCTGCCGCGACGACTGGTCTCTCTCTGATGGGATTGGAAGCTGCCTTTACTGTTATAGCGGTCGCTCTTTCATTCGCGTGGCCGCGAGCGGCGAACGCCGCGTTCACAAAAATTGAATCGCGGTTCATGGAGCTTGCCAGGCGGCCTCTACTCTCGATCTTCGTCGTCGGCATCTCTGCTCTTACCCTGCGAGTTGCAATTCTGCCGCTTTTGCCCATTCCGGTTCCATTCACTGCAGATGACTTCAGTAATCTGCTCGCCGCCGATACCTTTGCCCACTTGCGTTTGACCAATCCCACTCCGGCCATGTGGATCCACTTCGAGTCGATGCATATAGATATGAAGCCGAGTTACATGTCCATGTACTTTCCCGGAGAGGGTCTGATGCTGGCCGCCGGCAAGATACTGTTCGGCAACTTCTGGCTGGCCGTCCCAGTCGTTGCAGCCGTAATGTGCGGCGCACTGTGCTGGATGCTGCAGGCTTGGCTGCCCCCGTCATGGGCTCTGCTGGGCGGTTTTATTGCCGTGTTGCGGCTTGGGGTCTTCAGTTACTGGACCAACACGTACCACACCGCAGGTCCAATCGCAGCCCTAGGTGGAGCGCTGATCCTTGGGGCCTTTCCGCGCTTCAAGAGAGGCCCGAGCGCGCGCTATGCATTCACCATGGCGATCGGGGCCGCGCTGCTCGTCATCACCCGGCCTTACGAGGGAATGCTGCTCTGCCTTGCCGTCCTTGCGGCGCTGGTCTACTGGGCCCGGAGATGGGTTCGGCCGCGCCGTCCGGCTGCGGCGGTTATTGTGCGCGGCGCAATTCCATCGTTGGCGCTCCTGGTTGCTGTGACTTGCTGGATGGGCTATTACGACGCTCGAGTCTTTGGCAGCCCTCTGACGCCGCCATACGCGGTCAACCGCGCCACCTACGCGCTTGCGCCCTATTACGTATGGCAAAAGCCCCGACCAGAGCCGGCCTACCATCACACGGAGATGCGTCGATTCTACGAGGTCGACGAACTGAAGGATTACTACCGGGTTCACTCGCGTTCGGGCTTTCCATTCATGACCCTTGTGAAAGCTCTTCGCGGGATACTCTTTTTCTCCGGTGTACTCTTTCTGCCCACGCTGTTCACGCTTCCCTGGACACTGCGCGACCGCCGAACTCGGTTGCTGGTCGTTTGCTTGTTTGTTCTTGCCGCCGGAATGACGGCTGAGATATATCTCTTCCCGCATTATCTTGCGCCATTCACAGCGGCTTTCTACGCGGTTGGGCTGCAGTCCATGCGGCATCTATGGCACTGGAGACCAGGCGACCAGCCGGTGGGCGTCGCAATGGTACGTTTCACGGTTGTGATTTGCGTGCTCCTGGCATGTATTCGAATCTTTGACCGGCAGCTCGGCTGCCCGGTGCCTGGCTATCCGGTGTCAACCTGGATCTGCAATTGGTTCGGGCCGGACCACTTCGTTCCGGAGCGAGCGAGGCTGGAGCGGGAACTGGCGAACAATCCTGGTGGGCAACTGGCGATCGTTCGCTATTCGGCGGAGCACGATCCGATCGAAGAATGGGTCTACAACTGCGCTGATCTCGATGATTCAAAGGTGATTTGGGCCCGGGCGATGGACGATGCCGGCGACCGGGAACTGATCCGCTACTACAGCGATCGAAAGGCCTGGCTGATACAGCCGGATTCTCCTGGCGCCGAGGTGACTCCTTACCCCTTGCCGGAGCAGGTTACCGCGGCGTCGGCTCGGTGAAGAAGAACACGCCAAAAAATGGGAAAATAAGCGGAGCGGGGAAAGCGTGATCAACGGAAAGAAAATCGCAGTAGTGATGCCGGCCTACAACGCCGAAAAAACGCTCGAGATGACCGTGCGCGAGCTGACTGAGATCGTCGACATCAAGATCCTTGTCGACGATTCCAGCAAGGATGAGACCGCAGCCCTCTCGCGGCAGCTCGGGATCACCACCTTCGTCCACGAAGCAAACTATGGTTACGGGCGGAATCAGCAGACCTGCTATCGCGAAGCCCTTGCGGCCGGCGCCGATATCGTCGTCATGGTTCATCCCGACTACCAGTACACCCCCCTGCTTGTTCCGGCCATGGCAGGCATGATCGCAAGCGGTGTCTACGACATGGTGCTTGCCTCGCGCATTCTGGGCGGCGGAGCGTTGAAGGGTGGCATGCCGTTCTACAAGTATGTCTTCAACCGCCTTTTGACCGCTTTTCAGAACGCCTTTCTGGGGGTCAAGCTCTCGGAGTATCACACCGGCTTTCGCGCATTCTCGCGCGAGCTGCTTGAGACCCTTCCGATCCTCGAAAACTCAGACGACTTCGTCTTCGACAACCAGATGATCGCGCAGGCAGTCATGTTTGGCTTCCGGATCGGCGAGATTTCATGCCCGACCAAGTACTTCAAAGAGGCTTCGTCCATCAATTTCAAGCGCAGCGTCGAATATGGCCTGGGCGTTCTCAGCACAACGCTCAGCTTCGTCGCGCACAAGATGGGCATCATCCACCTGGCGCGGTTTGATGCGAAAGGACGCAAGGTTGCCCCCCAGGTTTACTCTGAAGCCGCCAATCATCTCTGATTGAGTGCGAACTGGCAGTGACATGGCAAAGATGCGCCCGATGAGTGTGTTGCTGATCCTGCTAAGCAGCGGGATTTCCATCCTCATTGGGGTTCTGCTCGATCGCGGCTCTCCCGGCGGAACCTCCAACTACAGGGCCGTTTACTACGGTGCGCGATGTCTGATACAGCGCGCCGATCCCTACAATCCAGATGGGTTTCTTCGTGTCTACGCGGCAGAAAGCGGTGAGTTTCCCTCTACCCCTGCCAGACGGCATCTGTTCCTGCGCGCAGTGCCGGTTTGCGTCAATCTGCCGACTACGCTGTTTCTCGTCGCTCCACTGGCTCTGCTGCCCTGGGGTCTCTCACACATACTCTGGTTGACTCTGATAGGTCTTTCTCTGACGCTGGCGGGACTTCTGATGTTCGACATCGCCGCTGAGTTCGCGCCCGGCGTGTCGCTCGTCCTGATTTGTCTTCTGCTCGTGAACAGCGAGGTGCTTTTCAACGTCGGTAACACGGCTGGCATCGCTGTCGGCCTCTGCGTCGTGGCAGTCTGGTGCTTCGTCAGAAGACGCTGGGAATGGGCTGGAGTTCTCTGCCTGGCCATCAGCCTCGCCTTGAAACCGCATGACTCCGGTCTGGTGTGGGTTTATCTGCTGCTGGCTGGAGGAGCTTTGCGAAAGCGCGGTCTGCAGGCACTCGTCGTTGCCGCGCTCTTTGCGATTCCTTCGATCCTGTGGGTTTCGAGTGTGGCGCCAGGCTGGACGCATGAGCTGCGCGGCAACCTTGCGTCAACATCCTCCCGCGGAGACATCAGCGACCCTGGACCCACGTCGATCAATCATAAGGGCAGCGCCGACGTCCTCATTGATCTCCAGTCAGTAGTCAGTGTTTTCAAGGATGATCCAAATATTTACAATCCGATCGTCTACGCCGTGTGTGGGCTGTTCTTGATCGCCTGGGCTTGGGTCACTCTGCGTGAGCATGCCTCGCCAACCCGGCACTGGTACGCGTTAGCGGCCGTTGCTCCGCTCACCCTGCTTGTGTCATATCACCGCCCCTATGATGCGAAACTCTTGCTGCTCGCGATCCCCGCGTGCGCGATGCTCTGGTCTGAGGGTGGATCAATTCGCCGCGTTGCCGTATGGATCACTTCACTGGCTGTTGTCTTGACGGGGGACCTCCCGCTTGCCATCCTGAGTTTGCTTTCCCGAAATCTGAGTGTTGCCGAAATGTCTACGGGCTGGAGAGCGCTTTCACTCCCCATGCTGCGTCCTGCACCCTGCGCTCTGCTGATTGCATCGACGTTCTTTCTCTGGGCGTATGGATGGCGGCTGTTCCCAGCGTTGAGAGAATCGCAGACAGAGGGCCCAGCTGATTTGAGCCGCGCTCTCTCTCAGAGAGAATCGAAAACCCTGCCAATGGCAGGCCGCCTGTGGAAGGGGAACTGAGTTCTTGAGCGAACGATTGAGACTGAAATGGATCATTGGTGCGTGCTGCATTGTTGCATGCGGCGCCATCTTCTCGATCTGGGGTTATTCGCTCGAACGCAGGTCTCCGCTCGCGATGAGCGACCTTTACCCTGTCTATTACCACGCTCGCATCCTGATGGAGCATGAGGACCCCTATATTGAGAGGCCGGAGACGTACATCCGGCTTCGCTCCGAGGGCTATCTCGACTCCAAGAACATCGCCTTCTATGGCATGCCAATCATTCCCTGCGTCTATCCGCCCTCATCGCTCATCGTGGTCGCGCCACTTGCGCTCTTACAATTCGGCCCGGCTCACGTCATCTGGATGGGTTTGATTTCGGTCTGTCTCACGCTCGCCGGGGTTCTGATCTGGTCCGTAAGCTTCCCCGATGCGCCGTTGGTTTCCACGGCGCTTGTAGGCTTCGTCCTCGTAAACAGCGTAACGCAGCTCTTTGAAGGCAACTCGGGAGCCATTGCGACCGGCCTTTGCATCATCGCGGCATGGTGCTTCATGCGACGCAGACTTTCCTTTATCGGAGTCATCTGCCTTGCCGCAAGTCTCGCGCTCAAGCCTCACGATTCGGCTTTGGTCTGGCTTTGCTTTCTGCTGAGCGGCGGCATCTACCGCAAGCGCGCTCTTCAGACTCTCATCCCAACGGCGTTGTTGGTTTCCGTGGCGATCGCGTGGGTGGCGCAGGTTTCGCCCCATTGGGAGCATGAACTCGCCGGAAACATCGTCTCGAGCTCCAGCCGGGGCGGCAACAGCGATCCCGGCCCACACTCCCAGACCAATCTCATCATCAATTCAGCGATCAACGCGCAGACCGTCTTCGCCGTTCTGCGGGACGAGCCGGCATTCTACAACCTCGCGAGTTACACGTTTTGCGGTGTGCTGCTTGTCGTGTGGTTTATTGCGACCAGGCGCTTGCCGGTCACCACCGCCCGAATCTGGACATCTCTGGCGTTTTTTTCCGCGCTCTCCATGCTGCCTGTGTATCACCGGCATCACGATTCAAAGCTCCTTTTGCTTGCGATCCCTGCATGTCTGATGCTCTGGACTGGGCACGGCTTGTGGGGCAAACTCGCAATCTCGTTCACTTCGCTCGCTATCATCTTCAACTCCGACATACCGCGGGCGATCCTTACGAACCTCGAAGCTGGCATGGCTTTCTCAACGGATACCGCTTCCGGCAAACTCATGACGATCTTTCTGGCGCGACCCGCTCCGCTGGCGATTATGGCGATGGCCGTTTTTTATCTCTGGGCTTTCTGCCGGGTCGACTTTGACCTGCACTCAGCAAATGGAACCGAAGGGGCGAGCGTCGACATGGTCGCTCATGCAGCTTCATGACACGTCGGATTTCGAATCGGTCCTGACACGAGATCTGGGCGTGAGATTTGCGAATGAATGATAGAGGGATGTTGACGAGACGACGAAAAGACGGGCTGATCCTGGTGCTGCTCGGCGCTGTCGTGTTTCTGGTCGTTGGAGTCGCTTGGAGGCGCGTCTCTCCCATAGAAATGGGTGACTTCAAGGTGGTTTTCTACAGCGCTCGCTGTTTGCTCCAGCATGGAGACCCGTACAGCGAAGCCGCCGTCCTTCGTGTCTACAACGCGGAGGGGCGCGAGAATCCGTCAGAGCCCGTCCTCGATCGTCAGGTGAAAACGCGGTTTTTCTACCCGCCGTCGGCTTTTGTCGTTACACTTCCATTCGCGCTCATCGGCTTCGCAGCCGGAAACCTGCTTTGGACGATGCTCCTCGCTACGTGCCTCATCCTCGCGGCGATCCTCGCGTGGGACATCGGCGCCGATTATGCGCCCCTTGTCTCCGGTGCGCTTGCCGGCTTGCTGCTGATGAACAGTTTCTGGCTCTTTATGATCGGCAACTCTGCCGCCATCGCCGTCAGCTTTTGCGTGATCGCGGTCTGGTGTTTTTACCGTGAGCGGCTCGTCTGGGCGGGCGTACTTTGCCTCGCGATCAGCCTAGGACTCAAGCCCAATGATTCCGGCCTCATTTGGCTTTTTCTTCTACTGATTGGCGGACGGTTTCGAAGACGCGCCCTCGAATCACTCGCGGTTCTCGCTGTTATTGCTTTGCCCATCGTCTTCTGGGTTACAAATGCATCTCCGAACTGGCTCCCGGAACTGCGCGCAAACATGGCCTCGTTCTCCGGCGTCGGCGGAATCGTGGATCCTGCCGCGACTGGAATGGCAGGACGCAGTATGGATTCCTTGGTCGGGCTCCAGTCCGATGTCAGTCTTTTCTACCCCAACCCACAGACATACGACTTGGTCACCTATGCCATCTCTGCGCCCCTAGTGCTGGTCTGGGTGTTAGAAGTCCTCTGGGGTAAGCTGTCAGCGAGTGGATGGTGGTTGGCGATTGCTGCCGCTGCACCGTTATCCATGCTGCCCACCTACCACTTCCAGCACGATGCGAAGCTTCTTCTGCTTTCGATCCCTGCCTGTGCCATGCTCTGGGTCCGCAGAAGCTGGATCGGCTGGATGTCAATGCTGATAACGACAGCCGCCATTGTGATCAATGGCGACATTTTTTCCGGCATTCGCATCTTGCTTACCCGCAACATGCTCGTGCCGCAGCCACGACTGGACAGCGAGTTCGCGACAGCTGCGATCACCCGTCCCGCGCCATTGATTCTGCTTGTAACTGCAGCTTTTTTCCTTTGGGCTCTCACGAGAGAGTCGCGCAGCACGCGTGCCACTCATGCCAGCATTCGAAGTGAAAGAGAGATTTAGAACTGGCCATCTCCAACCTCACGGCCGAACAACGCAACTGCAGGAGAAAACGATCGTCTACCTGGCAAACATCACAGAGGAACAAGCCGTCGGCAGCTTTGTAGGTGTGATCGGCTTTTTGCCCTTGACCCTTTGCACCGGCTACCTGGCGGCCTGGATCACGAATCTCTGCGACTTTCGCAATCGTTCGCTGATCGAGCGCTTCTTCTGGAGCATTCCTCTCTCTGTCTCTATCTCGACCATTACATCTGTACTGATCGGCAGTTTTCTTTCGTTGTCGGCGGTTGTACTACTGCTCGCGCTCTGTTCAGTTTGCTGGGTCGTCCTCCTCGTCCGCGAATGGCGAACCACTGACCCTCGCCTTCGGGTGTCCCTTGGCTTGCATCCTCTCGGCGTCAAGTGCATTGGAGTGATCATCGTTTGGGCGGCCGCAATTCTTCTGGCTCTTATCGATTGGCAACGGGGCGACCGCCTGCTCATGAGCCTCACAGTTTACGACCATGGCGCACGCGTGAGCTGGGCTGAAAGCATCCTGCGCACCGGGACCCCGCCGGCAAATCCGTTCTACTTCTTCCGGCACGCATCGAATCTGCGCTACTACTATTTCTGGCTTCTCGATTGTGCAGCGATTGCAAAGTTTTGGCATTTGCCGGTGCGCGCAAGCCTGGCCGCCGGCTGTGTTTGGGCGGCGATCTGCCTCGCCGCGATTACCGGCCTCTACCTTAAGCACTTTCTGGAGGTGGGGGCCAGGCTTCGCCGGCAGTTTTTGTTGGCGATCTCTTTGTTCGCAGTGGCCGGCACGCCGATCCTCGTCTTTCTTTGGAATATGTTCGTTCGGCGCATTCCTTTTCCCGGCGAAGTCTGGCACGCGCCCCAGATTACCGATTGGACCATGTTCTTTCTCTTTTACCCACATCACCTCGCAAGCATGGTTTGCTGTATGTTCGGTTTTCTGCTCGCATGGCTGCCCGCCGCGAGCACGCGAGACCTTTCAATTCGGATTGTCTTCATCGCGGCTGCCATGGCCAGCGCCTTCGGACTCTCGGTTTACGTTGCGTTTGCCTTCTCGCTCGTTACTGCGGGGTGGGCATGTGTGCAGATCCTTCAAGAGCGAGCGTGGAGGTGTCCGCTTGTGTTAGCAGCCGGAGGGCTGGTGGCTGGCGTTCTGCTTCTGCCCTATCTTCGCGAGATCTCCCATGCTGAATCCAGAACGTATGACAGCAGAATTTTTTCGCTGCACATACGCGAAACATTGCCCCCGGAGCCACTGCTAAGTGCGCCGCCTCTTCGCAACATCGCAAGCACGTCACCCGAGTTGGCGCGCAACCTTGCTAAACTCGCCCTGCTGCTGCCTGCATACACCCTTGAGTTGGGTGTCTACATGATCTTGCTCTTCGTTTTTCTCGTCCCTTCCTTGCGAGGTCATGCGAAACTTACCGCTCCCCAGCGCACGCTTGTATTGTTTTGCATAATCACGATTCCGATCACCTCATTCATTCGTTCCGGAGTAATTTCAGTCAACGATTTTGGAATTCACTCCGCGCTATTTCTGCAATTCCCCATGTTGCTCCTCGTCTCGGAGATTCTCGTTCACTGGAGCCGAAAATCTGAAGACCCTGCTCGCCCGGCCTCGTCTACGTCATCCACACTTCTAATTCCGTCCTGGCTTCGCTCGATTGCGGCCTTAGCCATCATCTTTGGTGTCTGGACCACACTCTACCGATTCCTGGTTATTCGCTTCACCTTGCCGCTTTCGGAGATCAACGCCAAGCAGGTGTCCAACCCCGAAATTGGAGCATTGTCGCACAAGGCATACATCTCATACCTTGGATACAAGAGACTCGATGCCGCGATTCCCCGTGCTGCTGTCGTACAGTACGACCCCAACAGCGACTGGATGTTCTGGAGAAACGTCGACATGATCAACATCAACCGTCAGGTGGCGATTTACAACGGCCAGCTCTGGTGCGGCTCAGAACTTGGTGGCGATCCCAGCGGATGCCCTGGAATGATTGCCGCGATTAATCCGCTCTTTAAAGGAGCGCCGGCAGAGCAGGCCCGCGCCGTCTGCCGCCAGTACGGAATTCAGTACCTGGTGGCCAAAGTCTATGATCCAGCATGGAACGACAAAGACGGTTGGGTCTGGACACTGAGACCGGTCGTTGCTGATCCTGAATTTCGTGCACTGGATTGTCAACAATGAGCAAAGAAAGCGCCGTGCCCCAAGCCAGCCTGCCCGTCACAGGGAACACGGAGAAGACGAGACCCGAGAACCGGGCGTTCTACCCGGCGTTGGATGGCCTTCGCGCGATCGCGTTTCTCCTGGTGTTTTCCCAACACTACCTCACCTTTCGTTGGGGCTGGTCCGGCGTGAATGTCTTTTTCGTCCTCTCCGGATTCCTTATCACCGGCATCCTCTTCGACTCGCGGAACGACGAACACCGCGTGCGCAACTTCTATGTCAGAAGGGCTCTCCGCATCTTCCCTCTGTACTACGGCGCAATCCTCCTCGTCGTGCTGTTCAATCCGTTGTTTCATTGGCAGTGGTCGTCTTATTGGCTTGCATGGCCGCTCTATCTGGCCAACTATCTTTCCTTGATCTCTCCAACATTCTCCATCGATGGCAGCCCACTGCAACTGGCGGCCTTTGGGTGGCTCAAACCAGCCATCATCCCTCAACTCACACTTTTTTTCGGGCATTTCTGGTCGCTTTGCGTCGAGGAGCAGTTCTATTTCCTCTGGCCATGGATTGTGTTCAAAGCGTCCAGCAGGCGCGTGTTGATCTGGATCTGCGCGGTTGTCGTCGTTCTTGATCCGCTCCTCCGGATCTTCGCTCAACATCATGCCGCTGCCTGGGGATTGCGCGGCGACATGCTCAATTGGGCAACCCCGTTTCAGCTCGATTCGCTGCTGCTTGGCGCCATGATCGCACTGCTCCTGCGCGGACCTCATCGCGATCGCGCCTTCTACTTCGGAAGGCTCATCGGAATCTGCATTGCAATTGCTGTAGCCGTTTTCTTTCTTGCGCGCATTGTTAGTTTCTATCCCGATTGGCAGTCTGCGCTCGCGCTCTCGCCATGGGGACTCACCTGGGGTGTGACAATCATCAATCTCTTCGCTGCGTCGGTGATCCTATGTGTCGTAAGACCCGCGGGCCTGCTCTACCGCGTTCTCTGCCTCGATCCGCTGCGCTGGGTCGGTCGTATCAGCTACGGAGCCTACGTCTTCTTTGACATCTTCCATAGCTTTTACTGGTGGATGGCGATCGCCCTTGGCTCGGTTTGGAGCTTCGTACTACGGCACATCATCCCGTTCCATGCGACGTTCGGACTCGCCGGCACACTGCTGATGGCCTGGCTCAGCTTCGAGTATTTCGAGTCCAAATTCATTAACCTCAAGGAGAAATGGACGGTCCTGCCGGAACCACAGCCGGTTGCAGAACTACGAAGCTGAGGAGCAGCTGTGGGACAACCGCCCCGTCCACTTCCGTGCCTGGCTTCGAGCCTTCCATGGAACTTTGTATGTGTGGAGGCTCCGAGACAACGCCGATGTCCCCCTGACGATAAAAACGTCAGGCCTGGCTTCACATGGCTCCAATTCAGGCTTGCTTCTATGTGCGACTGGTTGCGACGGAATTCTAGCCACAAATGACAACCGTCGAGAACAGCCAGGGACGCTGATTGACGTATTAGAAGACAGTTTGTCGCAAACCGGAAACTTTGACGAATCTTCGCTTCCCGTACGGGGTAACTTCCGGTTCCGGTCATTCTGCCAAGGATGCGTAGCGGCTTCTCCGATAACTCCCGAACACCAGAACTCGGCGAATGGGCAGAGGCGGGCGCGCCCGGTGCCGGGAACTAGGCCGGTTTGGGACTGCGGTGAAACATAAATCGTGTCATGTGTGTTAGCGAGTATCCTGCCGGCAAAAGTGAGAGCCAGAGAACGGGCA
>Ga0126381_100002482_pt1 | contig 19915 bp, 16 predicted proteins | sample PanSoiMetPlot_28_FD_96465 | JGI IMG/M metagenome (GOLD analysis project Ga0126381, IMG submission 96465) | Tropical forest soil microbial communities from Panama - MetaG Plot_28 | ecosystem: Environmental > Terrestrial > Soil > Tropical forest > Bulk soil | place: Panama | collected 2016-02-17
CATCGCGGACCTGCAGGACGAGATGCGCCGCCATCTCGATGCCGGCTACACGATGGTGAAGATGAAGGTCGGCGGCCTGCCGCTCGCCGATGATTTGCGCCGGCTCGATGCGGTGCTGGCGGTGGTCGGCAAGGGCGAGCGGCTTGCGGTCGACGCCAATTGCAAGTTCGCGCGCGATGATGCGCTCGCCTACGCGAAGGCGCTCGCGCCTTATGGGCTGCGCTGGTTCGAGGAGCCGTGCGATCCGCTCGACTTTGCGCTGATGGCGGAGATCGCGGGCCGCTACGCGCCGCCGCTCGCGAGCGGAGAGAATCTGTTCTCCACGAAAGATGTCGAGAATCTGGCGCGCTTCGGCGGGCTGCGCGCCGACCGCGACATCATCCAGGTCGATCCGCCGCAGTCCTACGGCATCGCCCAATATGCCCGCACCGTGGCGATGCTCGAAGGCTATGGCTGGAGGCGCGCCTCGCTGTTCCCGCATGGTGGCAACCAGATGTCGTTGCACATCGCCGGCGGATTTGGCCTCGGCGGCGCCGAATCCTATCCGGGAGTGTTTGGTGCCTTCGGCGGTTTTGCGGACAGTGCCCGGCCCGTCGACGGCAAGCTCAAGCTGCCGGAGCTGCCCGGCATCGGCTTCGAGGCGCAGTCGGCGCTCTATCGGATCATGCGGGAGATGGTCGACTGACAAAGCGTGGGCGCATCGTGTATGCTCGCACGCAAATGGACAAACAACTGGGAGGTTGCCATGGGGATGAGGCTTGAGATTGCGGTCGCCGCGCTCGTCGGCGCGCTGAGCTTTGCCGGAACGGCAGGCGCCGCCGAGATCACGGTGTTGACTAGCCAGGGCTGTATGTCGGCGGTGAAGGATCTGGCCGCCGGATTCGAGAAGGCGACCGGCAACAAGGTCAATGTCAGCTTCGAGGCCGGCAATGCGCTCAACGAGAAGATCAACGCCAACGCGCCGGCCGATCTCGTCACCAACACGCTCGATTCGTTCGACGACTACGTCAAGGCCGGCAAGATCGTGTCGGGCAGCGTCATCGAGTTTGCCCGCGCCGGCAACGGCGTCGCGGTGAAGGCCGGCAGCCTCAGGCGCGATATCAGCACGCCGGAAGCCTTCAAGCAGGCGATGCTCAACTCGGCCACGATCGGCCACACCAATGCGGGCACCGGACCGTTCAACACGCGATTGTTCCAGAAGCTCGGCATCTACGACATGGTCAAAGGCAAGGTGAAGATCATCACCGGCCGCTTGGTCGCGGCCGCGGTCGCGGCGAACGACATCGAGATCGGCATCCAGCAGACCAACGTGATCCAGCCCTTCGAGGGAACCATCTATCTGGGCCCGCTTCCCAAGGAGCTGATGGAATACGGTCACTTCGGCGCCGGCCAGCTGACGATATCGAAGGAGCCGGAGGTGGCGAAGGCCTTCATCAAGTACATCACGGCGCCTGAGAACGCGGAGCTCGTCCGCAAGAGTGCGATGGAGACCCCGTCGAGCTGACGGGCACTTGGCTGAAAGTGCGTGCGGGCTGCGATTGCGCGAACTGAATCGCCGAGTCCCCCCTTCACCCCGACCCGCTCCCCTCCGGGGCGAGGGAGGAAATCGCGGCGTGCGTATCGCTCAAATGGCGCCGCATGAATTTTGTTTTGAGGGACAGATAATCAGCACGCATAATCAGCACGCTTCGGCCGACTCCCTCTCCCCGTGGGGGAGAGGCTTGGGCTGAGGGGGCTCTTGGCCAGCCTTAGCCTACTCTGCGGCCTGCGCCTCGGCGGCATCGAGGAAGCCGCCCGACTGGCGGCGCCATAGCGCCGCGTAGTGCCCGTCGAGGCGCAGCAGGTCGTCATGACTGCCTTGCTCGACGATGTGGCCGCGGTCGAGCACCACCAGGCGGTCCATGCGGGCGATCGTGGAAAGACGATGCGCGATGGCGATCACGGTCTTGCCGGCCATCAGCGTATCGAGGCTCGATTGGATCGCGGCCTCGATCTCGCTGTCGAGGGCGGAGGTCGCCTCGTCAAGCACCAGGATCGGGGCGTTGCGCAGGATCACGCGCGCTATGGCGATGCGCTGGCGCTGGCCGCCCGACAGCTTGACGCCGCGCTCGCCCACATGCGCGTCGTAGCCATGGCGCCCGACCCAGTCGGCGAGATCGAGGATGAACTCATGCGCGTGCGCAAGCTTGGCGGCCTCGATCACCGCGGCGTCGCCGGCGTCGGGACGTCCGTAGCGGATGTTGTCGCGGATGGAGCGATGCAGCAGCGAGGTATCCTGCGTGACGACCGAGATTTGCGCGCGCAGGCTCTCTTGCTCGACGCCGGCGATGTCATGGCCGTCGATCAAGATGCGCCCGCCCTCGAGATCGAAGAAGCGCAGCAGCAGATTGACCACGGTCGACTTGCCGGCGCCGGAACGGCCGACCAGGCCGATCTTCTCGCCGGGCGCGACCTTCAAGTCGAAACCCTCGAGCACAGCACCAGGGCGTAGACGCCCGTCTTCGCGGACTAATGAGGTGCGGCCATAGTGGAAGCGCACATCGTCGAACACGATCTCGCCGCGCTTGACCGCAAGCGTCCCGGCCTGCGGCCGGTCGGTGAGCGTGATGGGCTGTGCGATGGTCATCATGCCTTCCTGCACGACGCCGATGTTTTCGAAGATGGCGGTCACCTGCCAGGCGACCCAACCCGAAATGTTGATGATCTGCCAGGCCAGCGGCAGCGCCATCGCGACCGTGCCGACGGCGACCTGCCCGCGCGTCCACAGCATGAGCGCGAGCCCGCCGGTCGAGGTAACCATGAGGGCATTGACCATCGACAGGCTCAGACCGAACAACGTGTTGAGGCGCAGCGAATCGTGGAAGCGGCCGGTGTGTTGCTCGAGCGCCTCGCGCACATAGGCGTCCTCCTGCGCGGCGCGCGCGAAGAGCTTTACGGTCATGATGTTGGTGTAGCTGTCGACGATGCGCCCGGTCACCAGCGAGCGCGATTCCGAGGCCGCCTTCGAGCGGTCGCGCATGTGCGGCACGAACGTGCGCAGCAACAGAAGATAGAGCGCGAACCAGACGAGGATCGGCAGCGCCAGCCAGCGGTCGGCGGCGGCGAGCAGCAGCACCGCGCTCGTGCCGTAGACCAGGATGTACCAGACGGCGGTCAGCAGCGCGACCAGGCTCTCGCGGATCGCCGGCCCGGTCTGCATCACCCGGTTGGCGATGCGGCCGGCGAAATCGTTCTGGAAGAAGGTCCAGCTCTGACGCACCACGTGCCAGTGGCTCTGCCAGCGGATCATCGTCGTCACATTGGCGGCGATGGCTTGGTTGGCCATGATGTTCTGCGCGGTGAGCGCCAGCGGGCGCAGCACCAGGAGCACCGACGCCATGCCGAGAAGGATCGGCCCGAAGGTGGCGAACAGCGTCGCGGGCCCGTTCGAGGTGATCAGGGTGACGATGCGGCCCATGAACACCGGGATCAGCGAATCGAGCAGCGCCAGCGCGAAGCCGGCGGCGAACAGTCCGGCGAACAGGCCTTTGGCCTGGCGGGCGAAATGCCAATAGAAGGCCACGAGTCCTGCCGGGGGCTCGGGATTCTTCGGCGTGGTGGTCGGCGGCAAGAGCCGCTCGAACAGGGCAAACATGACGCGCTCGCAAAGACGATCGCGCCGCGCGGCGGCGCTCGGCGCCGCGCGACACGACTGTCTGGTTATAGGGACGTGCCTGCCTAATCTCTGTTCATGACAGGACTATGGCAGTCGTTCACATGCAGCTATTCCGCGGCCTGCATGTCACTCGCGTCGAGGAAGCCGCCCGACTGCCGGCGCCAGAGCGCCGCGTAGTGTCCGTCGAGACTAAGCAGTTGATCGTGATTGCCCTGCTCGACGATGCGGCCGTGGTCAAGCACGACCAGGCGGTCCATGCGGGCGATGGTCGAGAGGCGGTGCGCGATGGCGATCACGGTCTTGCCGGCCATCAGCGCATCGAGGCTCGCCTGAATGGCGGCCTCGATTTCGCTGTCGAGCGCCGAGGTCGCCTCGTCGAGCACCAGGATCGGCGCATTGCGCAGGATCACCCGCGCGATGGCGACGCGCTGGCGCTGCCCGCCCGAGAGCTTGACGCCGCGCTCGCCCACATGCGCATCGTAGCCGCGGCTGCCGCGCCAGTCCTCGAGCAGCGGGATGAACTCGTCCGCGTGCGCGAGCCGCGCCGCCTCGCGCACCTCGGCCTCGCTCGCCTCCTGGCGGCCGTAACGGATGTTCTCGCGGATGGAGCGATGCAGCAGCGAGGTATCCTGCGTGACCACGGAAATCTGCGCGCGCAGGCTCTCCTGCGTCGCCTGCGCGATGTCGTGTCCGTCGATCAGGATGCGGCCCCCTTCGAGATCGAAGAAGCGCAACAACAAATTGACCACGGTCGACTTGCCGGCACCGGAGCGGCCGACCAGGCCGACCTTCTCGCCGGGTCGCACCGTCAGGGAGAAATCCTGCAGCACACCGGCTTCCCGTCCGTAGCCGAAGCGTACGTCCTCGAAGGTGATGCGGCCTTCGCACACGACAAGCGGCTTGGCACCCGCCTGATCGACGAGCCGCAGGGGCTGCGCGATGGTGATCATACCTTCCTGCACGACCCCGATGTCCTCGAATATGTCGGTGATCTGTGTCGCGATCTGGCGCGACATGTTGGTGAGCTGCAGGGTGAGCGGCAGCACCATGGCGATGGCCCCGACGTCGACCGTGCCGTGTCGCCAGAGCAGCAGCGCGAGCGCGCCGGCGCCGGCGATCAGCAGCGCGTTGAGGAAATTGAGCAGCGTGCCGAAGACCGTCATCAGGCGCTGTGCGGCGAGGAACAGACCGGTGTGGCTCTCGATTGCGTCGCGGACATATTGATCCTCGTCGCGGGCGCGGGCGAACAGCTTGACGGTGAGGATGTTGGTGTAGCTGTCGACGATGCGGCCCATCAAGGCGGAGCGCGCTTCCGAGCTCACCTTCGAGCGGTCGCGCATGCGTGGCACGAAATAGCCGAGCAGCGCCACATAGAAGACGAACCACAATAGAATTGGCAGCGCGAGCCAGAGATCAGCGGCGGCCGTCATGCCTATAGCGGTCACCCCGTACACCAGAATGTACCACAGTGCGGTGACCGAGGCGGTGAGCGTCGAGCGCACCGCCGCGCCGGTCTGCATCACGCGGTTGGAGATGCGGCCGGCGAAATCGTTCTGGAAGAATGCCCAGCTCTGGCGCACCACATGCCAATGCGCCTGCCAGCGGATGAGCCCGGTGAACGGCGCTGCGATCGCCTGATTGGCGACGAGGTAGCGCAGCAGCGCCACGCCCGGCCGCGCCACCAGCACGACGAGCGCCATGCCGGCGAGCATCGGCCAGGTGAGGCCGAGGAAGCGCTCCGGCGGCACGCGGGTCACCAGAGTGACGATGCGGCCCATGAACCAGGGCACGGCGCTGTCGGTCAGCGCCTGGAACATCTCGATGACGAACAGCGCGAGGAACAGCCACTTGGCCTGGCGGGCGAAGTGCCAGAAGAACGCGATGAGCCCCGCCGGCGGCTCCGGGTGCTCCGGAATGTCGGTCGGCCGCAACAGCTTTTCGAATAGTGCGAACATCGGATCGGGTGGCGCCTGCCCTGATTTAATGGGGTAGCCCTGTCGCGTTGGCGGTGCAAGGCGGGCGCAATCGTGCTTCTGGACTAGTCACGCGATTTGATTGCCGCGGCCGCGGTGGACGCGGCGGCGACGCAATGCGCCGCTGCGCGCGCGAGCCGATCGAGACGGCGGTGGCGGCAACCAAGCTGGATATCGCGAGCGTCGGGATCGCGATCAGCTGGAGCAGCGCGAGCGGCCGCGGCGCTTCGGCCGCCGGCAACTTGAACATTGTCAATCTCCCGCGAATCAGACATTCGGCCTTTGCCGTACGAGGCTACCGCCGATGCCGGCGCGGGTTGGTCCGGACTGCGGCGAAGCCGTTGACGAATAAGGGCGATTCTGTGAAAGCCGTTAACGGCGTGTTAACGCCGCGAGTACGCCGGACGATTTAACGGGGCCCGTGTCGCATGGGCCGCGGCCTTCTACTTCGCCATCGCATCGGAGGGCTGCTGCTCCATGCGCACATGGCCCGGCTCTGCCGCGATGCGGTCGAGCCAGCCGCGGATCGCCGGGAAATGCGTGAGGTCATAGTCGCATTCATGCGCCAGATGCGTATAGGCGTAGAGCGCGATATCCGCGACGGTGTAATGGCCGGCGGCAAAGAAGCGGTGCTGCTTCAAGTGATCTTCCATCACGCGCAGCGCCCGGTAGCCCTGCTCCATCCAGTCTTCGAGTGCATGCTGCTGCAGCTCGCGCCCGCCCTTGACCAGCGCGAGCCAGAAATAGGCCGCCCCGATATTGGGCTCGAGGCTATGCTGCTCGAAGAACATCCATTGCAGCGCTTCCGCGCGCTCGATGCGGTCGTCCGGGGCGAGCGGCGAGCCGCCGGCCACATACCAGAGGATGGCGTTCGATTCGGCGAGATGGCGGTCGGGCGCGACCTCGAGCAGCGGCACCTGGCCGCTCGGGTTCTTGGCCAGGAACTCGGGCGTGCGGCTCTCGCCGCGCAGAATGTCGACCTCGACCAGGCGGTAGGGAATTCCGAGCTTGGCGAGCGCGAGGCGCACCTTGTAGCTGTTGCCCGACCGTTGCATGGAATAGAGCGTATACATTCAGCCCTCTGGATGCGGCTCTGATCTCGGTCGCCCGCGCTGTCTTACATCAAGGCGGCAATGTCGTAGCTGACCCCCGAGCTCTCGCAACATAGGGGAAGCTCCGGGCGGGCGTGATCACAACATCGACAGCAAAGAAATTGCCACCCGAAGACACCGTGTTGGGACAGTGGTGTTGTCCAATCGCGGACGGGAGCACGAAACCCTTCCGGCCGCCGGTGCGGCGGGCGGGATTAGCTTTCCACGTCGGTTCACTTCGGGACATGCTTTTTTCCGGAAAATGCTCTAGGACCCACCGGCAAAACGCGAACGGAGATGTCCATGGCCTTCCTTGCCGACTCGCTCAAGCGCATCAAGCCCTCCGCCACCATCGCGGTGACGGACAAGGCGCGTGCGCTCAAAGCGGCGGGCCGCAATGTCATCGGGCTGGGCGCAGGCGAGCCGGATTTCGATACGCCGGACAACATCAAGCGCGCCGCCATCAAGGCGATCGAGCGCGGCGAGAGCAAGTACACCAATATCGACGGCATTGCCGAGCTCAAGGCCGCGATCGCGCGCAAGTTTAAGCGCGAGAACGGGCTCGAGTACAAGCCCTCGCAGATCACGGTCGGGGCCGGCGGCAAACAGGTGCTCTACAACGCCATGATGGTGACCCTCAATCCGGGCGACGAGGTGGTGATCCCGGCGCCCTATTGGGTGAGCTATCCGGACATTGTGCTGCTCGCCGGCGCGACCCCGGTCATCGTCGAGACCAGGCCCGAAGACGGCTTCAAGATGAAGCCCGAGGCGCTGGAAAAGGCGATCACCCCCAAGACCAAGTGGCTGATCTTCAACTCGCCCTCGAACCCGACCGGCGCCGCCTACAATCGCGCCGAGGTCAAGGCGATCACCGACGTCCTGGTGAAGCATCCGCATGTCTGGCTGCTCAGCGACGACATGTACGAGCACCTGGTCTACGACGATTTTGAGTTCTTCAGCCCCGCGCAGGTCGAGCCGTCGCTCTACGAGCGCACCCTGACGCTCAACGGCATGTCCAAGGCCTATTGCATGACGGGCTGGCGGCTCGGCTATGCGGGCGCGCCCGAGATGCTGATCAAGGCGATCGCGACCTTGCAGTCGCAATCGACCACCAACCCGAATGCGATCGCCCAATGGGCCGGCGTCGAGGCGCTCGACGGCCCGCAGGACTTCATCGCCGAGCACAACAAAGTGTTCAAGGAGCGCCGCGACCTCTGCGTCTCCATGCTCAACCAGGCCAAGGGCCTCAATTGCCTCAAGCCTGAGGGCGCGTTCTATGTCTATCCGACCTGCGCCGGAACGATCGGCAAGACCGCGCCGTCGGGCAAGCGCATCACTTCCGATGAGGATTTCGTGACCGAGCTCCTGGAGGCGGAGGGCGTGGCGGTGGTGCAGGGCACGGCCTTCGGGCTCGGCCCGGCGTTCCGGATTTCCTACGCCACCAAGACCAGCGACCTCGAGGAGGCGTGCCGCCGCCTCCAGCGGTTTTGCGGGGATCTGCGGTGAGCGGTACGACAAATTTGGATTCCGCCGCTGTGATGCTCTACAGTGGGTAACGGAGTGGCCCGGCTGAACGAGCCGAAGCAGGGGGAGGGGTAAATGGGTCGATCCGTGTCCGTCTTGGGGGCCCTGATTTTCGGGCTGGCCGTGGCGTGCCCAGGAAGTGCGCAGGCGCAACGGGTGCGGGCCGGCATTCTGAATTGCGACGTATCCGCCGGTATTGGGCTGATCATCGGGTCGCAGCGGCAGGTCAACTGTCTGTTCACGCCCGACCTGCCCGGCCCGCAGGAGGCCTATTACGGCACCATCACCAAGTTCGGCCTCGATCTCGGCGCGACCGCCGGGGGCGCGCTGGTGTGGGCGGTTTATGCGGATACCAGCCGCGGCTACGGCTTCCTGGCCGGCGACTATGCGGGCGCGAGCGGCGAGGCAACGGTCGCGGTTGGCCTCGGCGCCAATGTCCTGGTTGGCGGCTCGAACCGGACGGTGGCGTTGCAGCCGCTGTCTGTCACCGGGCAGGTTGGGCTCAATGTCGCGGTCGGGGTCGCGAACCTCAGTATTCGGCCGGCGCGCTGACACTCAGCCGGCCACTCTCAAGAAATATTACGGTCTGTGACGCCCGTCTTCGACGAGCTATGGGGCGCCCTTCGGGCGCCCATCGTTTTTGCGCGTTCCGTGGGACATTGCCGCCTCTTGCCAATCCCCCCTCCGGCCTGAAACGATGCGTGAAAGTTTTCTAACAGGACCGCGTCAGGTCCGTGAACCCCGTCAGGTGGGAGGCAGTCATGGCACAGAGCGAGACACGAGCCGCGGGTCCACGGTGCATTGCGCTGTTGGGCCCGTTTCAGAGCGGCAAGACCACACTCCTGGAAGCAATCCTCCTGCGCACCGGCGCGATCCAGCGCCAAGGCACGGTCGAGGCCGGCACCACGGTCGGCGATGCGAGCAAGGAATCACGTAGTCACAGCATGAGCGTGGAGCTCTCGGTCGCGACCACCAGCTTCATGGGCGATAGCTACACGTTCATCGATTGCCCCGGATCGGTCGAGTTCATTCACGACATGCGCGCGGTGCTGCCGTTCGTCGACGCGGCGGTGGTGGTATGCGAGGCCGACGAGAAGAAGATCCCGCAGCTGCAGTTGATCCTGCGCGAGCTCGAGGATCTGAAGCTTCCGCACTTCCTGTTCCTCAACAAGATCGACAAGGCTGACAAGCGCATCCGCGACACCATCAAGCTCTTGCAGCCGGCCTCGCGCGTGCCGCTCCTGCTGCGGCAGATCCCGATCTGGTCGGGCGACATCATCACCGGCTTCACTGACCTCGCGCTCGAGCGGGCCTATGTCTACAAGGAGCACGCGCCCTCCGAGATCATCGAGCTTGCAGGCGAGGATTTGAGCCGCGAGAAGGAAGCGCGCTTCTCCATGCTGGAGACGCTCGCCGACCATGACGACGAGCTGATGGAGCAATTGCTCGAGGACATCCCGCCGCCGCGCGACAAGATTTTCGACGATCTCACCAAGGAGCTGCGCGACGGCCTGGTTTGCCCGGTTCTGGTCGGCACCGCGACGCGCACCAACGGCGTGCTTCGCCTGATGAAGGCGCTGCGCCACGAGGCTCCCGGCGTGACAAAGACGATTGAGCGGCTCCGCCTCAAGGGCGCCGCCGATCCGATCGTCAATGTGATCAAGACGTTCCACACCACTCATGGCGGCAAGATGTCGGTGGTGCGGGTGCTCAATGGCCAGGTGGCGGACGGCACCACCTTCGCGAACCCCGAGCGCGAGGTTGGGCGCGTCGCCGGCATCTTCAAGCTCATGGGCCAGACGCCGGAGAAGCGCGGGCCCGCGCAGGCCGGCGAGACGGTTGCGCTCGGCAAGCTCGACCACGCGCAGACCGGCGACACGCTGACGGCCGCCAAGCAGCCGCACGCGCAGCTCGCCAAGATCGCCGCCTTGCCGCCGGTGCTCGCCATCGCGGTCGCCTCCAAGGAGCGCAAGGACGACGTCAAGCTCGGCCAGGCGCTGACGCGCCTGCTCGAGGAGGATCCCGCGCTGAGCGTCGTCCACAATCCCGAGGCGCACGAGGTGGTGATGTGGGGGCAGGGCGAGATGCACCTGCGCGTCGCGACCGAGCGGCTCGCCGACCGCTTCGGGGTGCCGATCGTCACGCGCAAGCCCACTGTGGGCTATCGCGAGACCATCAAGAAGGGGGTCGTGCAGCGTGGGCGACACAAGAAGCAGTCAGGCGGCCACGGCCAGTTCGGCGACGTGGTGCTCGACATCAAGCCGCTGCCGCGCGGCTCTGGCTTCACCTTCGCGGAGGAGATTAAGGGCGGCGTGGTGCCGCGCAACTACATTCCTTCGGTCGAGGAGGGCGTCTTCGATGCGCTCAAGCACGGCCCGCTCGGCTTCCAGGTCGTCGACGTGACGGTCAAGCTGATCGACGGCTCCTACCATACGGTCGACTCCTCCGACATGGCGTTCCGTACTGCCGGCCGCATCGGCATCGTTGAAGGGTTGCCGCAATGCAATCCGGTGCTGCTCGAGCCGATCCATCAGGTTGAGATCGTCTGCCCCTCGGAGGCGACCGCCAAGATGAACGCCCTGATGGCCGGACGGCGCGGTCAGATCCTCGGCTTCGACACGCGCGAGGGCTGGGACGGCTGGGACGTGGTGCGGGTGCAGATGCCGGAGGCCGAGATCGGCGACCTGATTGTCGAGGTCCGCTCGGCGACCGCCGGCGTCGGCAGCTTCACCTTCAAGTTCGATCACATGGCGGAGCTGACCGGGCGTACCGCCGACCAAATCGTGGCGGCCCGCAAGGCGGCGGCCGCGGCTGCCTGAACCTGGGCGTGAACGTCCTTGCGGCCGTTTGTCCGGGCTGCTTTCGCCCGGGCCGATGGTCCGCTATCTTCGCCTTGAGCGCGCTGAACGCGCTGCCGTTGAGGCCTTGGCGTCGGCGGGCGATTGCCGCAGGTGTGATTTGCCGGTGATCGCGGCGCCGCGTAGGGCAGGGGCCTGAGCTGGAGGATCACCGCATGCACGTCATTCACCGCCGCGGATGGGAAATTCCCGAGCGCCAGGCCACCCCCGAGCACCTGTTCTTCGATCGCCGCGCCTTCCTGGCGGCGGCCGCGATGGCGGCGGGCGGGGCCGCGGCGGCGTTGTCGGCCACTCCGGCGGCGGCGCAGCGCGTCGGCGACGTGCCGGACCCGACCACCGATCTCTATCCGGCCAAGCGCAACGAGAAATACGCGCTCGACCGCGCGGTCACGGACGAGAAGCTCAACATCAACTACAACAATTTCTATGAGTTCGGCACCTCCAAGCAGATCGCGAGCGCCGCGCAAGCGCTCAAGCCGCGGCCCTGGACCGTCAAGATCGACGGCATGGTGGAAAAGCCGCAGGAGCTCGCCATCGACGACCTGATCCGCAAGATGCCGCTGGAGGAGCGCCTTTACCGCCACCGCTGCGTCGAGGCCTGGGGCATGGCGATCCCGTGGTCGGGCTTCCCGCTCGCCAAGCTGGTGGAGATGGCGAAGCCGCTCGGATCAGCCAAATATCTCAAGATGGAGACCTTCAAGGACTCCGCGATGGCGCCGGGGCAGCGAGGGCTCAACAGCTTCTGGCCTTGGCCCTATGTGGAGGGGCTTACCATGCCGGAGGCCACCAACGAGCTCGCCTTCATGGTGACGGGCGCGTACGGCAAGCCGGTGGCGAAATCGCAAGGCGCGCCGCTGCGCCTCGCCGTGCCGTGGAAGTATGGCTTCAAGTCGATCAAATCGATCACCCGCTTCACCTTCACCGACCAGCGGCCGAAGACCTTTTGGGAGATCTCCGGTCCCTCCGAATACGGCTTCTGGGCCAACGTCAATCCGCAGGTGCCGCATCCGCGTTGGAGTCAGGCGACCGAGACCTCGATCGGCGTGGTCGGCGAGCGGCGGCCGACCTTGTTATTCAATGGCTACGGCGAATACGTTGCCGGCCTCTACAAGGGCCTCGAAAAAGAGCCGCTGTGGATGTAGCAAGCGAGAATCGCTTACGCCAGGCGCCCGGAGCGACAGCATGACCGGCGCCACGCCATAGTACCCCAATCCGCGATACCTCCGCTCGGGTGAGCGCTTTAGTGCAAACCCCGCCTGATTTCCCGGCGCAACAATACCCTGGTGCGCGCCGCGCGAATGACCTTATGATTAACACAATCCACCAAGAACAAACACCAAAGTCGCCGGGAGGGTTGAATGCTGCAGTACATGAAATGCCGCGCGCCTGCCTTGATATGCGCTGCCGTCGCGGCGCTTGTCTTGTCGCTCGCTGCCGCGCCTGCGTCCGCGCAATCAAGCCAGCCGATCAAGATCGGCTACAGCATGGCGCTGACCGGAGGGCTTGCTCCCAATGGCAAGTCGGCGCTCCTGGCGCAGAAGATTTTCGAGGAGGACGTCAACGCCAAGGGCGGCGTGCTGGGGCGGCCGCTCAAGCTTATCTATTACGATGACAAGAGCGCGCCCGCCGAGGTGCCGGCGATCTATACCAAGCTGCTCGATGTCGACAAGGTCGACCTCCTGATGGGCGCCTATGCGACGGCGCAGCTCGCCCCCGCTATGCCGATCGTGATCGCGCGCAAGAAGCTTCTGATCGGACTGCTTGGGCTCGCGGTCAACAGCGAGTTCAACTACCCGAACTACTTTGCCATGATCCCGTCCGGGCCGGTCCCCAAGCCCGCCTTTACCAGGGATTTCTTCGCGCTCGCCTTGGCGCAGAACCCGAAGCCCCAAAGCGTGGCGATCGTGGCGGCCGATCAGGAATTCTCCATCAATGCGTCGGAGGGCGCGCGCGAGACCGCCAAGAGCTCCGGCCTCAAGATCGTCTACGACAAGACCTATCCGCCCTCGACCAACGACTTCAGCCCGATCGTGCGCGCGATCGCGGCGACCAATCCGGACATCGTGGTGGTCTGCTCCTATCCGCCCGACTCCGTCGGCATCGTGCGCGCCGTCAACGAGATCGGCTTCAAGCCGAAGATGATCGGCGGCGCCATGGTGGGGTTGCAGGCGACCGCCATCAAGACCCAGCTCGGGCCGCTGCTCAACGGCTGGACCAACTATGACTTCTGGCTGCCGGTGCCTAAGATGAATTTTGCCGGCGTCGACGAGCTCATGAAGAAGTATCAGGCGCGCGCGCAGGCCGAAGGAGTCGATCCGCTCGGCTACTACATGGCACCCTGGGCCTATGCGCAGCTGCAGGTCATGCAGCAGGCGATCGAGCAGACCAAGAGCCTCGATGACGGAAAGCTCGCCGATTACATCCGCTCGACCACCTTCAAGACCGTGGTCGGCGACGTGAAGTTTGGTGCCAAGGGCGAGTGGGCCGAGTCGCGCGTGCTGCAGGTGCAGTTCCAGAACGTCAAGGGCAACGACGTCGGCCAGTTCAAGGATGTCGGCACCCAGGTCGTGGTGGCGCCCGCAGGCTACGAATCCGGCAAGCTGTCCTATCCCTACGACAAGGCGAGATAGCGCTCACACGAAACGCGGGATCGGGCCGTCCTGTGGGGTGGCCCGATCGCCGAGGTCGAAGAAGGCTTCGTCCACATAGCACCAGCCCCAGCCTTCGGGCGGATCATAGCCCTCGATGATCGGGTGGCCGGTCGCATGAAAATGTTCCGTGGCGTGCCGGTTGGGCGAGCTGTCGCAGCAGCCGACATGGCCGCAGGTCCGGCACAGCCGCAGATGCACCCAGCGCGAGCCGCTCTCGAGACATTCCTCACAGCCGCGCGCGCTCGGCTTGACGTCGCGAATGGTGTCGAGATGACTGCAGCTTTCCGTCATTGGGCCCTCGCTTTCATACGCGCTGGGCGGCGAGCGCCGCGTGCAGTGTCGCCACCACCTGCGCGCCTTCGCCTACCGCGGCGGCGACCCGCTTGACCGAGCCCGAGCGCACATCGCCGATGGCGAACACGCCACGCCGGCTCGTCTCCATCGGGCGGCCCTCGCCCGCGCCGGTGAGCACGAAGCCTTTGGCATCGAGCGTCACGCCTGAACCCTTGAGCCAATCGGTATTCGGGGCGGCGCCGATGAACAGGAACAGATGCCGGATCGCCTGCCGCGTCTCGCGGCTGCCCTGCCGCCAGCGGATCGCGCTCAGCATGCCGTTGTCGCCTTCGAGCCCAGAGACCTGCGCCTCGAGCAGCACCTCGACATTGGCGAGCCCAGTAATGCGATCGACGAGGTAACGCGACATGCTGGCCTCGAGACTTTCGCCGCGTACCAGCAGCCACACCTTCGCGACCTGGTTCGCCAGATACACGACCGCTTGACCGGCCGAGTTGCCGGCACCGACCAGTGCCACTTCCTGGCCGGAGCAGAGCTTTGCCTCGAGCGGCGAAGCCCAATAGTGCACGCTGGTGGCCTCGAAGGCCGCGAGGTTCACAACATCGAGCTGGCGATAGCGGGCGCCGCTCGCAATGACCACTGCACGGGCGCGAGCCTGCTCATTGTTGGCGAGCTTCAACACGAATGTCCCGTTCGGAGCGCTCGGCGGGTTGAGGCTCATCACCTCGTCCGGGATCGCCATCTCGACGCCGAATTTCTGCGCCTGATTGTAGGCGCGCGCCATAAGGGCCATGCCGGTGATGCCGGTCGGAAAGCCGAGATAGTTCTCGATCCGGGCCGAGGCTCCGGCCTGGCCGCCGAAGGCGCGGCAATCGAGCACCAGGGTCGAAAGTCCCTCCGAGCCCGCATAGACCGCGGCCGCAAGGCCAGCGGGCCCGGCGCCGACCACCACCACGTCATAGACACGTTCCGGATCGATGGGGCCAACGAGACCGATGCAGCGGGCAAGCTCGTTCTCGCTCGGATTGCGCAGCAACTGCCCGCCCGGGCACAGGACGATAGGCAGTTGGCCCGGATCGACATGGAAGCGCTCGATCAGCGCCTGGGCCTCCGGGTCGGTCGCCGGGTCGAGCTCCACGCGCGGATGGCCGTTGCGGCGCAGGAATCCGACCAGCCGCAGCACGTCGCCGTTGTCCGGCCTGCCGACGATCACCGGCCCGCCCGCGCCCGTCTCGAGCAGGCCGACGCGGCGCAGGATCAGCGCGCGCATGATGCGCTCGCCAAGCTCGGCCTCCGCGATCAACAGGGCGCGCAGGCGGTCGGGCGAAATGATCAAGCCTTCGACCGGCTCGGCCGCAATGGCATCGACCAACACCGGCCGGCCCGCGAGCTGCGCGAGCTCGCCCATGAAGCTGCCAGGACCGTGGGTGACGATGAGCGACCTGAGCCCGGCTGCGTCGCGCCGGATGACGTCGACTTTGCCGCTGAGGACGACGGTGAAGCCAAGTGCCTTCTCGCCGAGCTTGGCCAGCATCTCGCCGGCCGCATACGTGCGCGTCTCGCCGAACCGGCGCACGCGCTCGATCTCAGCAGGCTCCAGCTGCGGAAACATCTGGTAGCGGCGCGTCTCGATGACCGATGCTGCCGGTACGACGGACATGTTTCTCCTCTTCGGCGCTCGCGGGCAAGGCCCTCGACGGGCAAGCGAATGTAGGTTGTCGGCGGACGAATTCCACCCCGCCGGATGGGCAGGCCGGTCACAGCCCGAGATAGAATTTCTTGATCAGCGCGTTGTCATTGAGCTCGGCGGCGGAGCGGCCCTCGAAGGCGATGCGGCCGTGCACGATCACATAGCCGCGGTCGGCGATACGCAGCGCCTGCGGAAAGTTCTGCTCGGCCATGAGCACCGTCAGCTGGTACCGCGCCTTGAGCTCCTTGATCTTGTCGATCGTGTGGGCGACAAGCACCGGCGCGAGGCCGACCGACGGCTCGTCGATGAGGAGAATGCGCGGTGCCGTCATCAGGGCGCGAGCGAGCGCCAGCATCTGCTGCTCGCCGCCGCTCATGCTGCCGGCGAGCTGCGCGCGGCGCTCGGCGAGGCGCGGAAAGGCCTCAAAGCAGAAGGCGAGATTGGATTTCATCTCGGCGCGTGCCCGCTTGCAAAAAGCGCCGAGCAGCAAGTTCTCCTCGACGGTCAGCCGCGGGAACAGCCGGCGGCCCTCCGGCACCAGCGCGATGCCGAGCGCCACGATCTCCTCGGTGGAGCGGCCGGCGAGGTCGTGGCGCACGCCGTCGATGTCCGCCGTGATCGTGCCGGCGCAGGGCGGCACCATGCCCATGACGCATTTCATGAGCGTGCTCTTGCCGTTGCCGTTGGTGCCGAGCAGCACCACGGTCTCGCCGGCCTCAACCGTCATCGACACGTGCTCGAGCACGCGCACGGCGCCATAGGCGGCATCGACGTTCTCGATGACGATCCTATTGGCCAAGGTAGGCCCTCTCGACCTGCGGGTCGCGGATGACCACCTCGGGCGCGCCGTCTGCGATCTTGGCGCCGGAGACGAGCACCACCAGGCGCTGCGAGAACTGCATCACCGCGCGCATAATGTGCTCGATCAGAATGATGGTGACGCCGTGCCCATTGAGGGCTATGAGCAGCGCCACGATGTCGGCGACCTCGACCTGCGACAGGCCGGCCATGGATTCGTCGGCGATGAGGAGCTGCGGCTCGGCCGCCATGGCGCGTGCCAGCTCGAGCTTGCGCATGTCGACTTGCGTGAGGTCGCGCGGGCGCCAGCCGGCCTTATCGGCGAGGCCCACGAGCTCCAGCAGGTCGGCACAGCGGGCGTCGATGTCGATGGTGGACATGCGTGGCCCGCCCCGCGCATCGACCGTGTAGAGCAGCGGCACGCGCAAATTCTCGGCGACGGTCAGGCTCGCGAACGGGCGCGGCAGCTGGAAGCTCCGCGCAATGCCGCGCCGGGTGCGCTGGTGCGTCTTGAGTGTACTGATGTCGTTGCCGCTGAAACGGATGCTGCCGGTCTCGTTGGCGAGCGTGCCGCAGATGCAGTTCACCAGCGTGCTCTTGCCCGATCCGTTGGGGCCGATGAGCCCGACTCGTTCGCCGCGATTGACCGCGAGGTCGATGCCGTCGAGCGCGACGAAGCCGCCGAAGCGCTTGCCCAAGCCAGTGACCTGGAGCAACGGCTCGCTCATGACGCGGACCACAAATAGCGGCGCGCGAGCCCGACGATGCCGCCTGGCGCAACGATCACGAAGCCGACTAAGAGCAGCCCCACTACCAGGAGGCTGAGCTCCGAGGAGATCGATACGGTGGCCCACTGCTGCAAACTCGCCACCAGCACGGCGCCAATGAGCGGGCCGTACCAGGTGCCGGTGCCGCCGATCATCGGCATGGCGATGGCGTTGACCGCGTAGTCGAGGCCGAAGGCCGCCGCCGGCTGGACGTAGCCGATGTAGTAGGGGAACGGCGCGCCGGCCATGCCCATGAGCGCGCCGGACAGCGTGGTGGCGATGAGCTTGAGGCGCAGCGTCGGCACGCCCGAGGCTTCGGCCGCGAGCTCGTCATCGCGGATGGTGGCGAAGCCATAGCCGAGCCGCGACCGCTCGATCGCCCGCGACATTGCGACGGCGATGATCGCGAGGGCGAGCATCAGCAGGAAGAGGTAGTGCACGTAGCTGCCGACGGGCCACACGCTGTCAGGGCGGATCACATAGGCGCCGCGCGCGCCCCCGACATAGTTCCAATTGACTACGAGCGTCTGCAACACGACAGCGAAAGCGAGTGTCGCGATTGCGAAGAAGGCACCGCGCAGCCGCAGCGTCAAATAACCCATGCCGAGACCGGCCAGGCCCGACACCACGCCGCCGATGGCGATTAGGAGCGGCAGCGGTAGCGGATAGTATTTGTGCAAGAACACCGACGCATAGGCGCCAAGGGCGAAGAAGGCAGCGGAGCCGAAATTCACATAGCCCGTGTAGCCGCCGAGAATGTTCCAGGCCTGCGCCAGCACGACGAATTGCAGCACCACATAGCCGGCGAAGAACACGTAATCGTTGCCGATGAGGCTGGCGGCGCCGAAAATGCCGGCTGCCACCGCGGCGCAGATGCTCAAGAACACGGAGGAGCGCACGATCATCGTCCGAGCAGCCCCGCCGGGCGCACGGCGAGCGTCACGAGCAGGAAGCCGAAGGCGACGGCTGGTGCCCAGGAGGGGCCGTAGAAGGTCGAGGTGAGGCTCTCGACGATCCCGAGCAGCATCGCGCCGATCAGCATGCCGGGCAGGCTGCCGAGGCCGCCGAGCACGCAGATCGCGAAGATGCGGCCGATATATTCGCGCCCAATCGAGGGCTCGACCGGCTGTATGATGATCAGCAGCGCGCCCGCGATCGACGTCGTAGCGATCGAGATCGCGAAGGCGATGCGCTTTATTCGTATGGGCGAGCAAGCCACCAGTCGCAGCGCGAGCTGATCCTGCGCCACCGCCATGATGGCGCGTCCTGTGAAGGTCGTGGACAGGAAAAGCTGCAGCGCGACGAACAGTGCCAACGACACGAGGCAGGGCACCAGCATGCGCAGCGGCAGGTCGACGATGCCAAGATGCAAGCTTGGCCCAATGTAGGAGGCCGCGACATAGCGATAGTCGACCCCGAAGGTAAGGATGAGCATTACCTCGGTGATGAACAAGAGGCCGAAGAAGAAGGCCAGGCCGCGCAGCGATTCCTGACCGTAGCGCTCGAAGGCTGCGTGATAGATTTGATAGACGAGCCAACCGATGACGTAGAACAGCGGCAGCAAGAGGATGCTCGTCAGGATCGGATCGAGGCCGGGCCAGTAATTGAGCTTATAGGCGAGGTAGGAGCCGAGGATGATGAAGGCCGGATGAGCGATGTTGACGATGTCGAGGATGCCGAAGGAGATCGACACTCCGACCGTCACGGCGGCATAGAAGCCGCCCAGTAGCAGTCCAGCCACCAGCGCGTTGATCAGAAGATCGATTGAAATGTCCATCCGCCGTGCCACTTCACCTCTGCCGTTTAGGCGACAGGTCGGATCGCGAAGCGGTCCGGGTGAGGGGGAAGTAGCAGTCTTTGCTCGCGGGCACGCCCCCTCACCCGCCGCGCTTCGCGCGTCGATCTCTCCCCTGAAGGGGAGAGGTTAAGAGGGTCAGATTTTCAAGCGCGCATGATCCGGAATCGGCAGCGGTCTGTTGGCGCTGTCGAGGAACTCGACCGTGCAGAAGATGAGCTCGGTGTCGCCGATATTTTCGAGATCGTGCACCTTGAAATGACCGGCCACGTGGGTCTCGTGTCGGGTCTCGCCGGGCGTATAGGTATGCTCGACGGTGCTGCCGTCGTCCATGTGGGCGCGGGCTCGTCCCGGCGTCAGCACCGACCAGAAATAGTCGAGCACGTGGCGATGAAAGCCGAGCCGCTCGCCAGGCTGGAGGCGGATGTGCCATACCCGCGTGCGTTCGTTCTCGGAGACCAGCTTCTGGCCGACGCAGCCATTGGGGCTCTTCTTCTCGCGCTCGAACTCGGCGGCGACCTCGCTCGGCCAGGGCGTGTGCGCGGTCTCGATCGGCTTCTTGTCCAAGGTCGTCAGGGCCATGGCATTCCTCCTTGCGTTTTGAGGATATTAGCAAGTTTTGTTCGCTGGCAAACCGGGGATCGGGACGTTGGGCAAATCCAGGCGAGGGCGTGTCGCGGTCATCGGCGGCTCGATGAGCGGGCTGTTTGTCGCCACGCTCTTGGCGCGGGCGGGCTGGGATGCGGAGATCTATGAGCGCGCCGAGAGCGAGCTGAGCGGGCGCGGCGCCGGGATCGTGACCCACGCGCCGATGCGTGC
>Ga0126381_100002484_pt1 | contig 19912 bp, 20 predicted proteins | sample PanSoiMetPlot_28_FD_96465 | JGI IMG/M metagenome (GOLD analysis project Ga0126381, IMG submission 96465) | Tropical forest soil microbial communities from Panama - MetaG Plot_28 | ecosystem: Environmental > Terrestrial > Soil > Tropical forest > Bulk soil | place: Panama | collected 2016-02-17
CGATCCGGACGACGGCGCCCGTCATCTTCTGCCGCTGACGCATGAAGCTGTTCGAACGATCGATCGCACAGGCGGCACGATCCTGCATTCTTCGCGCACCAATCCCGCCAAGGTGAAGTCGTCAGACCTGCCCGATTTTCTGGGCGACCTGCCGCGCAAGGGTGACCGTGTGGATGCCACGCCCCACGTGCTCAAGGTCTTGGATTCGCTCAAGATAGGCGCGCTGGTGGCGCTGGGCGGCGATGACACGCTGTCTTATGCGGCGCGGCTGCACCAGGAAGGCTTTGCGGTGATGGCCTGTCCCAAGACCATGGATAACGACGTGTTCGGCACAGATTATTGCATGGGCTTTTCGACCGCCGTGTCGCGTTCGGTGGAAGCGATCAATGCACTGCGCACGCCAACCGGCAGCCATGAACGCATCGGCGTGGTGGAATTGTTCGGAAGAAATTCAGGCGAAACGGCGCTGCTCTCCGGCTATCTCGCCGATGCCGACCGCACCCTGATTGCCGAGGTCCCGTTCGAGATGGAGAAACTGGCCGCGCTTCTTAAAAAGGATCATGCCCGCAATCCGTCGCGCTACGCCATGCTGGTCCTGTCCGAAGGCGCGCAGATGAAGGAAGGCGCCATCGTCGAGACGGGACCGGAAGACGCCTATGGCCATCGCAAGCTGGGCGGGATCGGCGAAATGGTGGGCGCGGAGATTCAACGCCTGACCGGCATCGGTGTGATGAATCAGAAGCTCGCCTATCTGATGCGCGGCGGCCCGCCCGACGCGCTCGACCAGATGGTGGCGCGCAATTACGGCACCATGGCGGTTCAATTGCTGAAGGATGGCAAGCGGGGATTGATGACCGCGATTCAGGCAGGACGCTACACCAGTGTGCCGGTGGACACCTGCATCAAGGGCACACGCCGCGTGGATGTGCCGGCGTTTTATGATGTGGAGGCATATCGTCCAAGGATTGCCCAGATCGCCGGGAAACCGATGTTCCTTTATTGACCGGGCCTGTTCCCGGATCAGGATCCAAGCCGGGACGTTGCACCCTCGGAAGCCAAATAGCGGATAAGAAAGCAAGGGCAGGAGCGAAGCGAAGGAGGTGGTCGCTTCGCTCCGTACCCTGTCTTCCGCGCAAGGTGGCGGCCTCTGGCCGCCCGAGATGGCCTGCCGGACCATTCGCCTCGGCGAAACGCGCCCACCCCTTCGAAGGTGTGCCAGTGGCAATTACCCCGTCTCTTCGCCTTATGAATATTCGGGGAAAATACCGAGCGCGGTGCTTTTCTTGTTCCGCCTTTTGATGAAAGATCACGTCAGCTATTGGGGATGAGAAAAGGGGCGTTTCATGTTGCGCGGGCAAAAGCCAAGCCGCCGCCGCTTTTTGGCCTCGGCCTCTGCGTTGCCTATTCTGGCCATTACCGGTCATGCGCAGGCGGCGAATATATCCGGCCATCTGCCCTGGGAAGCGTTCGCAGGCGAGCCGCCCAGGCCCGTCAATCCCATGGGCTGGTATTTCTTTACGCCCGCTGAGGCTACAACCGTCGAGGCCATAGTCGATCGCTTGATACCAGCTGATCATCTTTCTGTTGGCGGCAAGGACGCCGGCTGTGCCATTTTCATCGACCGCCAATTGGCCGGCAGCTTCGGCAAATCCAGCCGGCTTTACATGAAAGGCCCCTTCGCAAAGGGGCTGCCCACGCAGGGCTATCAGGCCGAACTCACGCCCGCGGCACGTTATCGCGACGGTCTTCGCGCGCTTGAGGCCCATGTCCGCGGCGCGCATGGCAAAGGCTTCGCGCAATTAAGCGGGGAACAACAGGACGAAATCCTGGCGGGACTCGAGAGCGGCAAGATCGAACTCAAGCTCGCACCCGGCCTGAGCACGCGAGGCTTTTTCGACCTTGTACTGGAAAACACGATGGAGGGCTTCTTTGCAGATCCGCTCTACGGCGGCAACAAAGGCCTGGCAGGCTGGAAGCTGGTGGGATTTCCAGGTGCGCGTTACGACTATCGCGACCATGTGGACAAGCACAATGTGCCCTATCCGCGTGGGCCGGTCTCGATTTACGGCGAGACCTAGGTCCTAGCATGGCCAGACTTTTGCCGCGCAAAGACGTAGTGATCATGGGCCTGGGTTGGACGGGCGCCGTCCTGGCCCAGGAATTGACCGATGCCGGTCTCGATGTGGTGGCGATCGAGCGCGGACCGTGGCGCGATACCGCGACCGACTTCAACATCGGCTACATGCCAGACGAGTTGCGTTTTTCTGTGCGCAAGGAGTTGTTCCTCTCGCCCGTGGTCGAGGCCATGACCATGCGCAATAACGCCGATCAGGTGGCGCTGCCGATGCGGGATTACGGCTCGTTCCTTCCCGGTCATGGCGTGGGCGGCGCGGGCGTGCATTGGAACGGCTATGTGTGGCGTTTCTTCGGGAGCGATTTCCAACTCAAGACGCATCTCTCCAAACGCTATGGCGCGCGCCGGGTGAGTGAATTGCAACTGGAAGATTGGGGCGTCAGTTATGACGAACTGGAACATTGCTTCGACCGGTTCGAATATCTCACCGGTACCTCTGGCAAGGCCGGCAATCTCAAAGGCCAGAAGATAGAAGGCGGCAATGTCTTTGAGGATGCTAGGGCGCGCGATTATCCCACGCCCCCCTTGAAGATGCCCTATGCCGCAGCGCTGTTCATGGAAACCGCCAGGGGGCTGGGGCTCCATCCGTTCCCGGCCCCAGCGGCCAATCTCTCGCAGCCCTATGTGAATCCGCTGGGCGTCGCCATGGGGCAATGCACGTATTGCGGCTTCTGCGAGCGCTTTGGCTGCGCCAATTATTCCAAGGCTACGCCGCAGACTACGATTCTTCCCGTGCTGATGAAGAAGAAGAATTTCGAAGCCCGCACCGAATGTGAAGTGCTGAAGATCAATCTCCACCCCGATGGCAAAACCGCGAGCGGCGTCATCTATGTAGACCGGTCGGGTGAGGAATATGAGCAGCCGGCAGACATCATTCTGCTTTGCGGCTATGGCTTGATGAATGTACGCATGCTGCTCCTCTCAGGCATCGGCAAGGCTTACGATGCCACCACGGGCGAAGGCACAGTGGGGCGCAATTATTGCTACCAGACCCAGGGCGCGGGCGTCCGGCTGATTTTCGAGGGCAAGCATTTCAATCCATTCATCGGCACAGGGGCGCTTGCCGCCGTAATTGACGATTTCAACGGCGATGCCTTCGATCATTCGAGCCTGGATTTCGTGGGCGGGGCCGGGATCAGCTGCGGGACTTCCAATGGAAGACCGATTGGCTACCGCCCCACGCCTCAAGGCACGCCGCGCTGGGGCGCCAAATGGAAAAAGGCAGTGGCCGAAACCTATCAGAACACGATGGGGATCGGCGCGCAGGGCTCGTCGTATCCGGTGCGGGGCAATTATCTCGACCTTGATCCCACGTATAAGGATCGTTTCGGTCGGCCACTGCTGCGTGTCACCTTCGATTTTCCCGACAATGATCTGCGCATGGCGAACTACATGTCGGGCCAACTGACCAAGATCGGCCGCGCCATGAATCCTAGGGAGTTGACAGTCAGCCACGCCGGCAAGGGCTGGAATTCGGTGCCCTACCAGACCACCCATAATACCGGCGGCGCGACCATGGGGGCCAATCCCAGGACGAGCGTGGTCAACCGTTATCTGCAAAGTTGGGACGTCTCCAACCTGTTCGTGATCGGCGCGTCCGCATTCCAGAACAATGCGGGTAAGAATCCCACCGGCACGGTGGGGGCCCTGGCCTATTGGGCTGCGGAAGCGATCCGGGACCGCTATCTCAAGAAACCTGGCGCGCTGGTCGGGACATGAGAAGCCTGGCTGCAGCGCTACTGCTTGTCTTCCTGGGCAGTGCGGCGCAGGCGCAGGACCGCGCGGCTGCCGGCCGCTACCAGGCGATCTTAGGCGACTGCGAAGGCTGTCACACTGCCCCTACCGGCAAGCCTTTCGCGGGCGGTCTGGTGCTTCAAACACCCTTCGGCGACATGGGCGTTCCCAATATCACCCAGGATCGTTCGACCGGCATCGGCAATTGGAGCGAAGCGGAATTTCGCCGGGCTATCCGCGAAGGCGTTGCGCCCGGCGGCAGGCGGCTTTACCCGGCGATGCCCTATCCCTATTTCGCGCGGATGAGCGACGCCGATCTCTCTTCGCTCTGGGCCTACCTCAAGACCCTCGCGCCAGTTCGTCATGCGGTCGAAGTCAATCGCCTGCGCTTTCCCTTCGATGTCCGCACATTGATGACCGGCTGGGATTGGCTCTATTTCAAGTCGGAAGCTTTCAAGCCTGTGGCCGGCAAATCGGCTGAGTGGAATCGTGGCGCCTATCTCGTCACCGGTCCAGGCCATTGCGGGGCTTGCCACACTGCCAAGACCCTGTTGGGCGCCGATCGCGCCGCTTTGCTCACCGGAGACTCGCTGCAGGGCTGGTTTGCTCCCGAAATCACCGGCGCCAAACCTCGTGGCGTGGGCGGCTGGAGCGTCAATGACGTCGTTACCTATTTGAAAACAGGCTGGAATGCGCATTCGGTCGCGTCCGGCCCGATGGCGGATGTTGTCGAGCGGTCCACCTCTCAAATGAACGATGGCGATCTTCAAGCAATCGCGGTCTATCTCAAGGACCAGCCGGCAGCGGACAGCGAGCAACAAAACGCCTTGGCAGCCAACGATCCGGCAATGACGGCTGGGGCGCAACTGTACCGGCAAAATTGCGTCGGCTGCCATGGCTGGGACGGCAAGGGCGAAGGTCTGATCGTCCCACCGCTTGCCGGCAACGCCGCTCTTATCCAAACAAGCGCGGAAAACTTGATCCGCATAGTGCTGGCTGGCGCGCAATCCGTGACCACCAAGTCCACGCCGACAGAGCCATCCATGCCGTCCTTCGCCTGGAAGCTCGACGACCGGCAAATGGCTGATCTTCTTACCTACGTCCGCAACAGTTGGGGCAATCAGGCGCCGCGGATTCGCGCCGATTCCATCGCCAAAGTGCGCGCCGGCTTGCGCGGCGGGTCGTAGCGGACGCTTGCTAGCGAGCGGGTTTTCACTCGGTTCTTCCTTAAAAAAGGGGGCCTCTTGTATATGGTGCCACGGCACCGTCCATCGGGGGAACACATGCGTCTAGTTCTGGCAGCCGCGTCTTTATCCATGGTCTTGACCGGCGCTGCGCATGCGGCCGACTGCGTTCCACCCCAATTGCTCAATAGTGTGCCCATAACGCTGGCACATGGCGGCGGGATGCCGATTGTTTCGGCATCCATCGACGAGTCGCCGGTGAAATTCTTGGTTGATACCGGCAGCATCGTCAGCCAGGTGTCCTATGCGCCGGCCGCGGCGCTTCGCCTTACCAGTCTGGCGACGCCGCGCGGCCAATACGATATTTCGGGCCGTTTCTCCCGCGAGGCCGCGCGGATCACCACATTCGTACTCGGCAATATGCAAGCCACCGGCTTCTATCTCCGACTCGTTCCCGATCCGGATTTCAGCGCCGAGCCCCCCTTCGATGGTATTTTGGCAACCGACATGATGAGCCGCTACGACATCGATTTGGATTTCGGACATCGGCGGCTCAATTACTTCGCGCCGGAAGCGTGCCAGAACGCTGGCATCTATTGGGCGCCGAAAGCGCTATCCATGTTGCCGACACCGACGCTGCCTGGTCGCGCTTACGTCGACGTCGTGTTGGATGGTCACAAAATTTCGGCGCTTATCGACACGGGTTCGGAACATTCGATGATGAATCCCGTGCTGGCCAGAAATTTGTTCGGTTTGACACCGGGTTCCCCCGACATGACGCCCGGTGAGATCATCAGCGATGGTGCAACCGCGAAAGCGGATTTTCACACCTTTCCAGTGCTTTCTCTCGGCGAATTGACGTTGACGAATGTGCCGGTCGCGGTGGTTCGCGATGCGCGCACGGAAGATAACGGAGAATATCACATATCCCGAACTCTGCGGACCCAATTCGATCTTCATCAGCTTTTGCCCGACTTGACGTTGGGCATGGATGTGCTCCGGCAGACCCATCTCTACATCTCATTCCGCAATCAAAGAATCTATGTCTCCCGCGCCGATGACGGCGCCGCACAGCCGCCGGCCATGAGCGAGCCGAACAAGCTCACGGTCTGGCATTTCGGCTACGAGATGCTGCATCCCTTTATCGTCTATTGACGACGCACTTTTCGCGTCCCGCGATGAAGCGGGGCGGCCTGGGCGCTCTAAGCGGCCCGCACTGTGGCCACCAGTTCCGCGACGTGGTCCGGTGGCGTCGGCTGCATGACGCCATGGCCCAGGTTGAAGACGAAGGGCTTGCCTCTCATGGCGCCTGCCAGCCGTCTGGCTTCGGCGTGCATCGCGTTTCCACCCTGAAGCAAGAGCACAGGATCGAGATTGCCCTGACGGGCGACATGGGGCGCAAGCGCAATGGAGGCGATATCCGTCATTTGATCCACGCCAATGCCGTCCATTTTGGTGGATTGCGCATAATGGGCGAGCCAGGCGCCTGCTGCTCGAGGGAAGCCGATGATGGGGATCGCGGGATGCTTCGCTTTGACCGCGGCGACGATACGCGCGGTGGGCGCAAGGACGGCGCGTTCGAACAAGCCCGCGGGAACGGTTCCGGCCCAGCTTTCGAACAGTTGCAGGGCCTCGGCCCCCGCGTCGGCCTGAGCGATAAGATAGGCGCTGGTGGATTCCACCAGCACATCCATCAGCCGCGCAAAGCTTTGCGGCTCGGCCCACGCCCAGCGGCGAATGGTTTCGTGATCGGTGCCGCCGCGGCCTTCGATCATATAGCTCGCAACGGTCCAGGGTCCGCCGGCAAACCCGATCAATGAAGTGTCTTCGTCGAGCGCGCCACGAACATGCCGGATCGTCTTTGTCACGGGCGCGAGCTTTTCCCCATCATAACAAAGTGCAGCGATGCTATCGGCGTCGCGAAGAGGCTCGAGCCGCGGTCCTTCGCCTTCGGCAAACCAAAGCTTCTGGCCTAGGGCGTGCGGGATCAACAGAATGTCGGCGAAGAGAATGGCGGCATCAAGCCGGAAGCGCCGGACCGGTTGCAATGTGACTTCGGCCGCCAGCTCCGGGTTGAGACAGAATTGCACGAAATCCGGCGCCTTGGCCCTGAGCGCTCGATATTCCGGCAGATAGCGGCCGGCCTGGCGCATGAGCCAGATCGGTGGTGGAAAAACCGCTTTTCCCCCAAGGACAGAAAGAAGTTTCTTCACCATCCGCGTTTTTCCAGGCTCTGGATGAAGGCTTCGCCCGCCTCGGCGCGGACATCACGGCCAAGCGCATGGCCAAACTCTGCCGCCTCGGCCTTGGCGTCGGTGCCTAGCGTCCGCCATTCCTCGCGCCGCCAGCGTTTCTTGCCATCGGGCGTCAGCACCTCGCCGAGAAGATGTAGGTCCCTGTTCGTGAGCCGCGCCAGCGCGCCAATGGGCGTGCGGCAGGAACCATCCAATGCCTCCAGAAAACCACGCTCGGCTGCAATAACGATTTCGAGCGCCGGATCGCTCATCCGAGCCAGTATCTCAAGCGACTTGGTGTCCTCGGTCCGGCACGTGATGGCCAGCGCGCCTTGTCCCGGCGCAGGCGGCATCTCCTCCACGTTTACCAGCGACGCGGCATGGTTCGTCAAACCCATGCGAGTCAGCCCGGCCAGCGCCAGGAAAGTGGCATCCATTCGACCTTCTGCGATGCGGCTCAGCCGCGTTTCGACGCTGCCTCGCAAAGTGACGACTTCAAGATCGGGCCTCAGATGCAAAGTCTGCGCCTGGCGCCTGAGGCTGGCGGTGCCCACCACCGCGCCCGGCGTCAGGGAATTCAAATCGCGCGCCTTGGGCGAGATAAATGCGTCGCGAGGATCTTCCCGCGATGGAATCGCGGCCAGCGTAATGCCGTCGGGCATCCTTGTGGGCAGGTCTTTAAGAGAATGGATCGCCGCGTCGATGCGGTTGTCCAGCAACGCTTCATCCAATTCCTTGGTGAAAAGGCCTTTGCCGCCCGCTTCCTGCAATCGGCGATCGGCGATGCGGTCGCCCGAGGTGACGAAACTTTGAATAATGGGCGTTTCGCCGATTGACTGAGCCAGCAGCGCGGCCACTTGGCGCGATTGTGTCATCGCCAAAGGCGAGCCGCGCGAGCCGAGCCTCATGGCCACTCCGCGACAGGCGGCATGGACGACAGGATGCTTTCCACATTGCCGCCGGTTTTGAGCCCGAACATGGTCCCGCGATCATAGAGCAGGTTGAACTCCACATAGCGTCCGCGCCATTTCGCCTGTTCATGACGCTGCGCCAAGGTCCAGGCTTCGTTCCAGCGCCGTTTCAACAGTTGCGGGTAAATGTCCAGAAAAGCCGATCCTACGTCCTTGGTGAAGGCAAAATCGCGGTGCCAGTCGCCGCTCTGATGGTGGTCATAGAAGATGCCTCCCACCCCGCGCGGTTCGCCCCTGTGGGGAAGAAAGAAATACTCGTCCGCCCACTTCTTGTAGGCGGCATACCAGGCCGGATCATGGGCATTGCACGCGGCCTGCATGCGGGCGTGAAAATCGCGCGCGTCCGGATGCGACTGTGACCGCGCGGCGTCCAGGGTGGGATTGAGGTCGGCGCCACCGCCAAACCAGCTTTCCGTAGTCACGATCATGCGCGTGTTCAAGTGCGCGGCCGGCACGTTTGGATTCTTCATGTGGGCGATCAAGCTGATGCCGGACGCCCAGAAGCGGGGATCAACGGCGGCGCCTTTTACCTGCCTGGCAAAGTCGGGTGAGAACGCGCCATAGACGGTCGAGACATGCACGCCCACTTTCTCGAACAGGCGCCCGCGCATCAATCCCATCAATCCGCCGCCCTGGTCGTCCCCCGTGGCCGAAAGCGGCCTGCTCCAAGGCGAGCGGACAAAACGACCGGGTTGGCCGGGATAGATGTGGTTGTCGGCCTCATCCTCCAGTGCCTCGAAGGCGGCGACAATCCTTTCGGCCAGGTTTTCGAACCAAGCGCGCGCGGCTTTTTTGCGGGTTTCCAGATCTTCCATGGAAGTCTGGGTTCTAAGCGCGGGAACAAGGACAGGCAAGGGCAGTTGGAATCGCCCAGGAAAGTTGCCTTCACCTGATCAATCGAAATATCGGATTATTTCTATCATTATGATCCATTGGATTAATTAGAGGATTTCCTGTGAATTGGGCCGATGTCACATCCCGCGCAAATCCAGACCCAAGTCAAAACACCTTTTGCCGATGCGGTGATTGCGGCCCTGCCGGGGCTGGGCCTCACGGGCGCCATCGCCGCAGGGGCTTTCGCGCTTCGCCAGATACCCGGCGTGGAAATGTTCAGCCCCATGATCTTGGCCACAATTATCGGCATGTTGGTGCACAATCTTCTGGGCACGCCGGCGAGCGCGAAACCGGGCGTGACCTTCAGCCTCAAGCGCATCCTCAGGCTTGGGATCATTCTCCTGGGCTTCCAATTGATGCTGTCCCAGGTCGTCGCGGTGGGCGCCATCGGTGTCACTATCATTCTCGCTTCCTTGGTGACTACCTTCCTGTTCACCAAGATGATGGGCCGGGTCATTGGCGTGGATCCGAAGTTGGCCGAATTGATCGGCGCCGGGACCTCGATCTGCGGGGCTTCCGCTGTGATCGCCACCAATACCGTTACCGAGGGAAGCGACGCCGACGTGGCCTATGCAGTGGCCTGCGTCACCGTGTTCGGCTCCATTGCTATGCTGCTTTATCCCCTCCTGCCGGGACTGCTGCATCTTTCGCCCCGCGCTTTCGGCCTATGGAGCGGTTCGTCCATCCACGAGATCGCCCAAGTGGTGGCAGCCTCGTTCCAGGATGGCCAAACTGCGGGACAGTTCGGCACCGTTGCCAAGCTCACCCGCGTGATGATGCTCGCGCCCCTGGTGATCGGACTGGGTTTGATGGCCGCCCGCAAGGCTCGCGGCGAAGCAGGCGAGCGTAAGGCACCTCCGATGCCCTGGTTCGTGCTGGGCTTCATCGCCGTGGTGCTGCTCAACAGTGTCATTACCGTCGCGCCGGCCGAAAAGGCCCAAATCGTCACGTTGACCAATTTCCTGCTCTCGATGGCGCTTGCGGCGATGGGCCTGGCAACTGACTTTGCAAACTTGAAGCGCGAAGGCCTGAAACCCTTGGTGCTGGCGGCCTGCGCTTGGATCTTCATCGCCGGCTTCAGCCTCGCCTTGGTGAAGCTGTTCGCCTAATACTTCGGCGAGGCATCAGGTCTAGAGCATGACCTTAGAGCAATTGCGCCTGTTCGTGGCGGTGGCGGAGGGCGAGCATGTCACGCGCGCTGCCCAGGCTCTGCACCGCACGCAATCGGCAGTGTCGGCGGCAATAGCCGCCCTGGAACGTGGCGGGGGCGTCACGCTGTTTCACCGGGTGGGGCGGCGCATCGAGTTGACCGACGAAGGCCGGGTTTTCCTGGTTGAGGCGCGTGCCGTCTTGGCCCAGGCAGACGCGGCGGAGCGGGCGCTATCGGACCTGGCGGGCTTGAAACGCGGCGTACTGTCGGTGATGGCGAGCCAGACGATCGCAAGCTACTGGCTACCGCAAAGGCTGGTGTCATTCCGCGACAGACATCCTCAAATTGCGGTCCAAGCCATGATTGGCAATACGGCAGAGGTGGCAGACGCCGTGGCCGGGGGCAAGGTCGAGATCGGTCTGGTTGAAGGCGCGGTGCATGATCCCAAGCTCGAGCAGAGCTTGGTCGGACGGGACCGACTCACAATCGTGGCGCATGCTCGTCATCCATGGGTGAAAAAACCTCCGCGCTCGGTTACGGACCTGCTCAAGGAAGATTGGGTGCTGCGCGAGCCCGGCTCCGGCACTCGTTCTGCTTTCGAGGCTGCCCTTGCCGAGAAAGGCGCCGATCCCCGACGCCTCAAGATCGTGCTCGAATTGCCTTCGAACGAAGCGGTGCGGCTGGCAGTCCGGGAAGGCGCAGGCGTGTCAGCTCTCTCGGAATTGGTGGCGGAAGGCGGCTTACGGTTCGGCGCGCTAGCGCCGGTCAAATTTGCGCTGCCAGAGCGCGCTTTCCATGCCCTCAATCACCGCGAACGCTATTTGAGTAAAAGCGGTTTGGCCTTCATGCACCTAGTGAAAAGCTCGAAGTCCAGCTAGGGCGCGCTCGGTGGTCGCGGAAATTCGGCCGCCGGGCTAGTTCCGTGCGCGGGCAGGAACTTTCCTGATCAATTCGGCGAAGGGTACCGTGAAGATTTCGTTACCCTCGCCGTTATGGATCAGGAATTGACATTCCATGGGGTCGCGGCCTTCGAGCAGCATCTCGGCGGCAATGCCGGGAATGGCGCGGCAGGCTTCCACAAAGGCATCTTCCGGGCCTTCACACCACAACGCAAAATCGGCTGGCTCCAGTCCTTCGGGGGTCTGCAGGTGGAAATAAAAGCCGCGCACGTCCTTGCACCGGTTATTGCACCGCCAAGATACATTTTCTCCGATGAACTCCACATGAATACCATTCCATAACATTCGACATGAGACGGCTCGGGTCTCAGGCAAATCCGTAGCGGCACGGCATTGATAGCAATGATTGCGCATCCTACTGCTCAAGGCGAAATTGTGGCGGCGCCCATCCGGCAATTACGAATGTCGCGCGGCCAACCCCGGCTTCAATGCGCCGCGGGCAAAAGCGACCCAGGCGCGTATTTCGTCCCGCGACAGAAAAAGGATGATCCAACCTGAAATCCATACCCCGCAGGCCAGAGTGAACAATTCGCCGCCATCGCCCAGGATTACGACGCCGATAGGGCTGAAGAGATGGAAAAAGATCGCGCCTGTCATGATACCGATTGCCAATGTCGCGCCGAAGACGCGAGTTCTGGGCACGAACAGGAGAATGGATGCGGTGAGTTCGCTGAACCCGATGATCCAGCGGCCAGCCGGTTCGAACAAGGCGATGCCGGACCAATCGCGCAATGTTGAGAAGATATAGATGCTTTCGGGCGCGCCAGTGAATTTGAAGAATAGAGATTGGACAAACACCGCGGCGATATAAGCGCTGAGCACCCAAAGCAAAACAGTCCTGGCCTTCATGCGAAATAAACCCCTTAGTCCTCACGTGATTCTATTCGTAGCGGGGCAGGGGAAGTTACAGAAATGCCAGAATAGCGCGCTGGTCCGGCTCGGTTCAGAGCTCGCGCAGGGAGCGCCGGGCCCTAGGCGCAAGGTGCTCGTTCTTCGCCTCGCGTTGGGCTTGGCGCTTCCGGCGCAGCGCCAGCACCAGCACTGGAATCAGGTATAGCAGAAGCGCGACCGCGATCTGCGCTTGCCAATGCATCAGCACCAGCACAGATAATTTCGCCGCATACAGCGCCACGAGCAGGCACAAGGCCGTGACCGGTAAAGCGGCCAGCAGGGCAGCCAGTTTCACCATTTTAGCGATTATAAGCGGGTCCCCAGGCCGGGCAACGGGTCCAAGGGCACCCGAGCGGGAACTTCTTGGCGAGACATCATGACAAAGTTTGGCGATGAAGCCGCGATAGGATCGCCCATCGACACATCAGGGGTGCCCATGAGCGAGACAGAATCCGAGGCGGTTAGCCGCCGGTCCTTGTTGAGGATGATTGGCACCGTGGCGGGCTCGACCGCCATGTACAACGCCATGACGGGGCTGGGTTTCGCGCAGGAGTCGGGCTATTCCGGCCAGCCCAAACTCGGTAATCCCCGTCCCGGCACCTCCGTCCTGATCCTTGGTGCGGGCATAGCTGGCATGGTAGCGGCACTGGAATTGCGTGACGCCGGCTATAAGGTCCAAGTGCTGGAATACAATAACCGGCCGGGTGGGCGGAACTGGTCGCTTTATGGCGGCGACGTCTATACCGAGCTGGGCGGCGCCACCCAGCATGTGCAATTTGCGCCCGGCCAATATTTCAATCCGGGACCATGGCGGCTTCCGTATCACCACCAAGGCATCCTGCATTATTGCAGTCGGCTGAATGTGGCGCTCGAGCCCTTCACTCAAGTCAACTACAACGCCTGGGTTCACAATACCCAGGCCTATGGCGGCAAGCCCAGGCGCTTCCGTGAAGTGATGGGCGATTTCCAAGGCCATGTCGCCGAGCTTCTGGCCAAATGCACCCAGCAAAGCGCACTCGACCAGGCAGTGAACAAGGAAGACAAGGAGATGCTGCTCGAGGCGCTGCGCCGTTGGGGCGCGCTCGATGCCAATATGCAATATGTGAAGGGCGCCGCCTCTTCGCGGCTGCGCGGCCCGCAAGCGGCTGAAGGCGGCGGATTGAATTCGCTGCCGGTTTATTCCGAGCCGGACCCCCTGTCGTTGGTCCTTTCCTCCCAGATGTGGCAGTCGGTGGGACGGGGCCAGAATTTCGAATCCCAAACACCGATCTTCCAACCCAAGGGCGGCATGGGCCAGATTGGTAAGGCGTTCGGACGCGAGCTGGGAAAACTTATTCAATATAATTGCAAGGTGATCGACATCCATCAGGATGACAAAGGTGTCACCGCGACTTATGTGGATTCACAAAAGGGCGGCGATCCCCGCAAGGCGTCGGCGGATTGGTGCGTCTGTACCATTCCGGCGTCGATCCTGTCGCAGATTCCCATGAATGTGGGCGCAAAGATGCGCAACGCAATCAACCAGCTGCCTTACAGCGCCGCCGCCAAAATCGGGCTCCAGATGAAGCGCCGCTTCTGGGAACAGGACGACAATATCTATGGCGGCATGAGCTATACCGACCAGCCCAACAGCCAGATCGGCTATCCGCAATGGGATTATTTCTCCAAGGGCAAGGGCGTGCTTCTCGCTGCTTACGTGTTCGACAAGGAGGCCTATCATTTCGCCGCCCAGTCGCCGGAAGCGCGCATCAAGAACGCGCTGGAATATGGCGAAAAGATTCATCCCGGCAATTACAAGGCCAACTACGAATGCGGCGTGGCCGTGGCATGGCACCGCGTGCCCTGGACGCTTGGTTGTGGCGGGCGCTGGACTGAAGAGGGCCGCAAGGAGCGCTACAACGACCTCTGCGCGCTTGATGGGCGCATCGTGCTGGCCGGCGAGCACGCGTCGCGCCTGGCGGAATGGCAGGAAGGCTCGGTACTGTCGTCACTCGATGCGATAACCCGGCTCCATCAGCGGGCGATGTCGGCGTAAGCTGCGCGCCATCAAAGCCGAAACATTCGTTGAGCGAATCGGCCCTGCGACAAGCGCTGTTTCGGACCGCCGCCGTCTGGTATAGATCATAAAAAACATAGGACATTTTGGGGGAGTGAAATCATGAGCGACACGGACAACGCCGCGGTCAGCCGGCGTTCGCTTTTGAAGATGATCGGCACCTTGGCGGGTTCGACCGCCATGTATAATGCGATGACGGAAATGGGCTTTGCCCAGGAATCTGGTTATTCCGGCCCGCCCAAATTGTCGGCGCCCCCGCCGGGCACCTCGGTCCTGATATTGGGCGCGGGCATTGCCGGATGCACGGCGGCGATCGAATTGCGCGACGCCGGGTACAAGGTGACTCTGCTCGAATACAATGGCCGCTCAGGCGGGCGGAATTGGTCGCTCTATGGCGGTGATACCTATACCGAATTGGGCGGCGCCACCCAGCATGTCCAGTTCGACCCCGGCCAATATATCAACCCCGGCCCCTGGCGGTTGCCTCACCATCATTACGGCATTTTGCATTACGCCAATCGCCTTGGCGTGGGCTTAGAGCCGTTCCAACAGGTCAACTACAATGCCTATGTGCACAACACCAACGCCTATGGCGGTAAGCCCAAGCGCTACCGCGAGGTCCAGGCCGATTTTCACGGCCATGTTGCCGAGCTGCTGGCCAAAGCAACCAAGCAGAGCGCGCTCGACCAGGCGGTGACCAAGGAGGATCAGGAGATCCTGCTCGAGGCACTTCGCGCGTGGGGCGCGCTCGACGCCAACATGCAGTATGTGAAAGGACGGCAGACGTCGAACCGGCGCGGACCCGCGATCGATGATGGCGGCGGGCTCAATTCGCTGCCCACTTATTCCGAACCTGATACGCTCACTACGGTACTTAATTCCTATACTTGGCGGGCCATCGGTTGGGGCCACGATTACGAATATCAGACCTCGATCTTTCAACCCAAGGGCGGCATGGGCCAGATCGGCTTGGCGTTCGGCCGCGAACTGGCTTCTTTAATCAAATACAATTGCAAGGTGATCGACATTCACCAGGATGAACGATCGGTGACCGCCACCTATGTTGACAGCGGAACGGGCGGGGCACCGCAAAAGGTCACCGCCGACTGGTGCGTCTGTACCATTCCGGCCTCCGTCCTGTCGCAGGTTCCCATGAATGTGAGCGCCAAGAAGAAGGCGGCGATCAATGTGATCCCCTATGGTGCGGGCATGAAGGTCGGGTTGCAGATGAAACGCCGCTTCTGGGAAGAGGATGAGCGCATCTATGGCGGACTCACCTACACGAATCAGCCCAATGCCATGATCGGCTACCCAATGTGGGATTATTTCTCCAAAGGCAAAGGGGTGTTGTTGGGCGCTTATGTGATGGGGGCGGGCGCTTTCCTGTTCGCATCCAAGCCGCCGGAACAGCGCATTGCGGATTGCCTGGAATATGGCGAAAAGGTCCATCCCGGCAAATACAAAGCCAATTACGAATGCGGCGTGGCGGTCGCCTGGCATCGCGTGCCGTGGACGCTGGGTTGCTCGGGTCAATGGACGGAAGAGAATCGCGCTGCCCATTATGACGATCTTTGCGCGCTGGACGGACGCATCGTACTGGCGGGGGAACATGCCTCGCGGCTGCCGGCCTGGCAGGAAGGGGCGGTCACGTCCGCGACGGATGCGATAGTCCGCCTTCATCAGCGCGTGATCGGAACCTGATGGAGGCGCCGGTCTTTTGGTTCCTGTGTTCTACTGACGGGCTTCTGCGCCTGCTCCGCGCGACGCTCCTGCTCAGACGCCAAAATCCTGCGCATCGGATCGTTGGCGAAATAACGAATGAATGAAGGGGAAATTGCATGAAGATGGGTTTTGCGGCGGCGGCGATTATCAGCGTGGCCATGATGGCCGCGGCGCGGGCAGATACGGCCCAGGATATGGGCGCGGGCGCCATGAACCGCAGTGCGCCCTATACCTTCCAAGGCGGTGAAGCCGTGTTCAAGAATGTCTGCCAGGGATGCCACATGGCCAACGCCCAGGGCGCGGTAGGTGCCGGCATGTATCCCGCGCTGGCCAAGAACGCCAAGCTGGAAGTGGCGGGCTATCCGTTGGCGGTGATTGTGCACGGCCAGAAGGCAATGCCGCCTTTTGGCGGCCTTCTAAGCGACCAGCAGATCGCCGACGTGGTCAACTACGTCCGCAGTCATTTCGGCAATAGTTACAAGGACAAGGTGACACCGGAGGACGTCAAGGCGCAGCGGTGATAGGATGGCCGCGAGATTTTCTCGGGGGCATTCCATGAAATGGCTCGCTATCGCTACGCTCCTTTGCCTTGCGACACCCGCCTTTGCCCAAGCCGCACTAAAGTCTTCATTGGCGCCGCTGGGATTCCTGGTGGGGAATTGGAAGAGCGATGACGGCAAAGTGCCCGAGACGGGCGGCACTTCCAAAGGCGGCTCGCTGGTAAGCGTGCAATCCGACGGCTGGGCATTGCTCCGCCAGGACCATACCGAACTCTTCGACAAGAACGGTAAACCGGCAGGCAGCTTTCACCAGACTATGGTGATCTATCCGGACGACGGCACGATCCGCGCGGATTATGTCGATGGCGAAGGTCATGCCATTCATTACGTTTCGGCCGAGATTGCATCCGGAAAATCCGTCACTTTTTCCAGTGCGCCAGGGCAGGGGCCCGTATTTCGCCTTCATTATGAGGTGCAGGGCCCGCGAACCATGACGGTTAGTTTCGGCATGATCCCACCTGGACAGAGTGAGTTGCATCCCATCGCCTCGGGCACTCTGCAGAAAATCGAGTAGCACATGGGCGCGATTCACGAGGAAACGTCATGAAGATCGTCGCGATTTTTTTTGGAATGATGCTGGCTGCCGGGGCCGCCAATGCGGAAACCGTGGATCTCAACTGCAACAATGGCATCGTGACTGTTCCGCTGCATCTCGACACGGATGCGGGCACGCTCACTTTGGAGGGAGCGGAATATCATGTGGGCTATGGCACCCCGAAAATCGTTTTCAGTACCTCCGATCCGGCTGGCGACAAGATCGACTATGTGTTGGATCGTTCCGCCAATCTTCTTACCGAAACAGATCACGATCGCATGCCGGACGGCAGTTTTAAGACCATCGCCCTGCGATTCACTTGCGCCAAAAGTGCCGAGTGAGGAATGACTGGCCGCCGGCAGCACTGGGATGACACCTATCGCGCCAAGGACGAGACCAGGGTCAGCTGGTTTCAAGAGACACCAGGGCGTTCGCTCGCGCTGATCGAGGCAGCCGCACCGGACAAGGACCTGCCCATTCTTGATGTAGGCGGTGGCACATCGCGGCTGGCGGGAGCGCTTCTGGACCGCGGTTATTCCGACCTCAGCGTGCTCGACATTTCAGAGGTGGCGTTGGATTGCGCCAAGGGACGGCTCGGCGATCGCGCCGCACGAGTATCTTGGATCACCACCGACGTAACGCAATGGGTTCCTGCCAGGCAATGGCAGGTCTGGCATGATCGCGCCTTGTTCCACTTCCTGACCGAGGATTCCGCGCAACAGGCTTATGTCACGGCGCTTGCCCGCGGCACGCGGCCGGGGGCAAGCGTAATCATTGCAGGTTTTTCGCCCAGCGGACCCGAACGCTGCAGCGGATTGCCAGTTATTCGGCACAGCACCGCAGGCCTGGCCGAATGTCTGGGAAAAAATTTCACGCTCGTCGGCGAAACGAGGGAAATCCACCGCACGCCTGCCGGAACGGATCAGGACTTTCTCTACGTCTCTTTCCGGCGGCAATTATGACGGGGGGCATTATCACCCTGACTCGCGCAAAAGCCCGCCACCCACGCCTTCAAAAAACGTGTGCTTGCGAATTTTTCGTCGGAAAAAAAGCCGCTTAATTTCGTCTTTTGATGGCTAGAGTGCGGCGGAAAAAAGATATTTGCTTTCCATTTGGCAAGCGCGGCACCAACCCGATTTGCCGGGCGTTCGGTCTTGGCAACCCTATGCGCCAGCTCATAACCCATGATACCGGCCCACTCGATCGAGATTCCGAATGTGCCCGCGCGGCAATTTGCGCGGATGGACGCCCAACCGCTTGTTCCGTGGACGCCTGCGCTTCTGATGCGCGCCGCGCTTCAATGGATGGTCGCTGCCGAGCGGCCTAAGGCCGTGCAACCCGTTAAGGCACAAGGGGCCCCAAGGGGAGCGTAAGGCGTACTGAAAGGGCGCGCTTCAAATCGCCTTGCCCATTCTGAGCAACGGCACTTTCACGCCATTGGGCGTGGCCACCAGCATCGGTTCGATCGGCTGATAGCCGCAGGCCTCATAAAGTGGCTTGCCGCCCATGGTCGCCGCCAACTCGACGCGGGAGAAACCTTCTCGCCGCGCCGCCTCCTCGCAGAGCGCGAGCACCCTTCGTCCCACCCCGCGGCGGGTGAAAGAGGGTGAGGTGTACATGGCGCGTACCCGTGCAGGTTCGGTCCGGGGGTCGAGCAGGCGAGCATCGCGGCCTTCGGAGTGATTGCCGCCGAACAGTGTCGCCCTTCGGCTCCAGCCGCCACAACCCGCCAATTCGCCCCCCAGCTCAATGATAAAATAAGTGCCGTCTTCGATCAGAACCGTGTCCAGCCCCATCACCGCGAAGGACGCTTCGACCTGATCGGGCGAGAGAAATTGCGGCAGGAGATCGCGGATTGCCGCATTCATCAGCCCGGTCAAGGCCTCCATGTCGGAGGCGGCTGCAAGACGGTGGGTGAGAATGTCCATCGAAAAACTCGGCGTCCCGGGTGATTTGCCGCTGGCCAAGCGGCGTTTTCTGCCGGAGGCTATTGCCGTTCCAGCGCGCCCGCAACTTGTGCGCATCGGGGGGAATGACGACAGACAGTGCAGTTCAGACCCGTGGCGGATGGTCCGCCGCGGCAAAGCCTTCAAGGGAGAGACTTATGCACGGCAAGACATGGATTGTTGCATCGGCAATGGTGCTCGCGGGGCTGGCTTCGGCAGCCCAGGCACAAGACATTAACCGCGTGGTGGCATCGCCCAACGCCCTGTTCGCCCAGGTGGTGGCAGTGCCGCCCGGGTATACGCTCTATTTCGTCTCGGGCGCGCTGCCCACGCCCGTCACGCCACCTGCCAATGGACAACCGGCCAATTGGGGCGACAGCACGCAACAAACCCAGTCGGTTCTGAACAATCTCAAGGCCAGCATGGCGAAAGCTGGGCTCACCTTCGGGGACGTGGTCAAGGCCACGGCCTTCATGGGACCGGATCTGGACTTCCAGGCCATGAACAAAGTCTGGCAGACTGAATTCGGAACTGCCGCCCAGCCCAACAAGCCAGCGCGCGCGGCGTTTCACGTCCAAGCACTGGCGGCTCCCGGTGCGCAGCTGGAAATCGAATTCATCGCGGCCAAGAAATAAACTCGCAGACGAAAAAGGCGGGCCTCTGGGGCCCGCCTTTTTCCATCCGATGCTTTCTGCGCGCCGCCCTGCTGGCGCTCTAACCCAGCAATTCGTCAATCGCCCGATACGCCTGATCGATGGCGACGTCGGTATAGGCGCCCAAACCTGAGTCCGAATTGGCGATTGTGATGCGACCGAAGCGTTTGCGGGCTATCAGATTGGGCATCTGTTTATTGTTTGGGCCATCGATCAGGGAATTATATTCCGGCGCGTAACCGTGCGGCCAACGGTTGACGGCGATGCCCACGATGTCGCGCGCCGGATC
>Ga0126381_100002486_pt1 | contig 19910 bp, 18 predicted proteins | sample PanSoiMetPlot_28_FD_96465 | JGI IMG/M metagenome (GOLD analysis project Ga0126381, IMG submission 96465) | Tropical forest soil microbial communities from Panama - MetaG Plot_28 | ecosystem: Environmental > Terrestrial > Soil > Tropical forest > Bulk soil | place: Panama | collected 2016-02-17
GCGGTTACCCCAGTCGTCTCCACCGCGACCAGCACGGGCGCCCCGGCCGCCACCAGCGCCGTGGCCCCGGCCGTCGGAGCAGTCACCAGCGCGGTGGCCCCGGTCGTCGGAGCAGTCACCAGCGCGGTGGCCCCGGCCGTGGGCACCGCCACCAGCTCGGTCGCCCCGCTCGTATCCACCGCCACCGGCGCGGTCACCCCGGTCGTCTCCACCGCTACCAGCGCCGTGGCGCCGGTCGTCGGAACGGTCACCCCGGCGGTCTCCACGATCACCAGCGCCGTGACCCCGCTGGTCACCGGCGTCACCAGCGCCGTCGCCCCGGTCGTCGGCACCGTCACCCCGCTCGTGACCGGCGTCACCGGCGCCGTCGCCCCGTTGGTCACCGGCGTCACCAGCGCGGTCGCCCCGGTCGTCGGAACGGTGACGCCGCTGGTGACCCCCGTCGTTACGGTTACCAGCGTGCCGGTTCCGGCCGTGGGGCCGACTCCGGTCATTGGCCTGCCGGGTCCGTCCGGTCCTGGCGCCTCGGGCACGCCGTTGCCGCTTCAGGCAATCGGCGGCACGACCGGCGTCACGGGGGGGCTGGGCGCCGGTTTGCCCTGGCTTTCAGCCTCGGCAACCTCGGCTCCCGGCGGCGGCGCGCCCACGTCGCCAGCCTCGGCGCCTCCTCAGGCACCGGCCGGACCGGGCGGCAGTGGCGCAGGGGGCGGCAGTCCTGATGGCGGCACCGGCGGGCACGGCGGGGGCGGCGTGCAGGGCGGCGTCGCTGCTGGCCTCATCTCGCTTCTGACTTTGGTCTTGCTGCGGCTGGTGCGTCGCGCCGCCGCGAAGCCGATCTGGCGCTCCTGCCTGCCGGAGGTGCCGCCAGCCTAAGTCCTTTCCTTCCAGCCGGTTCGAGCCTTCGGCGTCCGGACCAGCAGCGTTCGGCGCTGATCCCCTTGGAAGGAAAGTGACAGCACTATGCGTGCGTGGACGAAGTCTGCGTGCGTCGTGCTCGCCTGGAGCATCCTGCCGATCATCCTGATGGTGGTCGGTGTGAAGGGATCCGCCCACCTGACCCAGGCGAACACCCGCACCGCGAGTAGTACCGAGATCCTGTTCACCAGCACTCTGAGCGTCGCCGCGGCACCCGTGACGGCGACGAGCTACACCACGAGGTACGTCGTGCAGGACGGCGACACGCTGTCCGGCATCGCTACCCGGTTCGCCGTGCGCGGCGGCTGGCCGGCCCTTTACGCGGCCAACCGCCGGGTCATCGGCCCCGATCCCAACGACATCCACCCCGGGACCGTTCTCGCGGTTCCCGGCCAGATGGCACCCGCCCGCTACACGGTCGCGGCCGGTGACACCCTGTCGGGCATCGCCGCCGGGCTCACCGTGCGCGGCGGCTGGCCGGCCCTTTACGCGGCCAACCGCCGGGTCATCGGCCCCGATCCGAACGACATCCACACCGGGACCGTTCTCGCGGTCCCGCGCCCGGCGGCGCCGTCACCGCCCACGTCGGCGCCATCACCACCCACGCCGGCGCCGTCGCCGCCTGCGCCGGGCCAGGCCCACCGGCGGCAGCATCCGCCGACGCCACAGCCCTCACCGGGGGCGAGCGTCCGGCCCCATCCCCGGCCAGGAGCGCGACGGGCGCCGACGGCCACGGGCATGCCGCAGTGGCTGAAGATCGTGCTGCTAGCCGTTGGCCTGCTGATCCTGGCGGCCTTCCTGGCCGAGCCGGTGCTGGCGGCCCGCCGCCAGCGACAGCGGGTCCCGGTTCAGGATTTCCAGCTCTGCGAGGTCGGGCCGGGCCCAGGGCCGCACTCCCCGCCGCCCGCTGCGGAGAGGGCTCACATCATCCTCGCCGACTATGACCGGCTCGTCGTGACGCGCAGCCAGCGTGACGGCACGGTCTACGTCCTGCGGCCTCCCGATGAGGATCCCAGGGCCATCCTGCGGGTGGCCCGCCTGGTCGTGCCGGAAAGCGGCTACAGCGAGCTGGCCGAGAAGCTCGGTATCCCCGCGAGCTGGCCGATGGAGTAGAGGTGCCGCACAGAGGTGGGCCGGGGCCGGCTCGTATGGCCCTCGGCCCACCCGAGGCGGTCCCCATAACGGGCCCGGCGGACCGGATCCTGGAGATCCGCGGCCCCGGGGCTAGCCGTCCTCGGGGTCCGCCGAAGCCCAGCGCCGCAGGGATTCGACGAGCGCGGCCACATGACGGCGGTCTTCGGGCGACAGCTCGTCGATGCTGGCGATCAGGAGCTCCCTTTCCGGATCGCCCGGGCGCTCTCGCTCGACCGGGACCTCGTCGTAGTAGTGCAGTCCGGTCGACTCGGCTGCGGCGGCGCGGACGGCGGAGACCGGCACGTCCAGGCCCTTGGCGAGCGCGTCGATCGTGGCCGGGCGTGGCGGCCGGGCCAGGTTCCTTGTTGTCGCGAGCGTGTAGACGGTGGAACGAGGCAACCCGCCGCGCCGGGCCACCTCGCCGTACGACCACCCCTGCTCGCGCAGCCGCTGCTGGATCAGGCGCTGAAGCGGGTTGATTCCGGGTTCCAATGCTGCCGCGGCGCTCCGTGGCCGGTCTCTCGGGGGATTCTGCTCGCCCCCTGTCGTGTGCGCCGCCATAGCCAGCCTAGCCGTCTCCGTCCGATGGGCTTGGGCCGAGATCCGCCGCCCTTGCCAAACTCCGGGGTTCAAGAGTACTGTACGGCGGTAACCGAACAAAGTGTATGTCAACAAACGTACGCAGGGTTCGGGCTCGGCGCCACAGGGGCGCGCCGAGCGGTCCCAGAGACCCGGGTACCGCAGACGCGGGCAACCCGATCTGCCTGGCCGAGGCAGATCAATCCGAAGGAGGATTCATGTCCAGCCGACCGGCCGTGACCATGCAGGACCTCGAACTCGAGCACGCCGAGCTGCTCCCAAGCCGGGAAACCCTGTGCCGCGGGGGCGGAAGCTTCAGCTTTACCCAGGCGGGCCAGTTCGGCCTGGTCAACATCGGCCCCATTGCGAGCGGCAACGCCGTCGCTGTGGGCGTGCTCGGCGGCGCCACCGCGATCGGCGGCGGCGGCGTCGGCCTCGGCAACCTCTAGCACCCATCCGGCTAGCCGCCATTGCTGGCCTGCTGTGCGTGAGAGGGGAGTGCACAGCAGGAGGGAAGGGCCGCCCGGGCACTCGGGCGGCCCTTCCCCTGCGTACCGGCCCCGTCGGGCCGCGCCGCCCCAGCCACTACCACGTTCCGCTGCTGACCACGCGAGGGAGGAGCAGACCATGACCACGGCCGCCGGGCACGGCAAGCCCGTCCAGCCCGCAGGGCGTGCGCCCGGGTCCGCCCCGCCGCCCCGGCTGGCCGATGGGGTCGAGCTGCTCGGCGAGTACCAGGACTCCGGCTACCGCCAGCCGCCGTCCCTCGTGCGGAGGCCGGACGGCCAGGTCATCCAGATGTCCCGGCTGCTGTACCTGGTGACCTGCCGGATCGACGGCTCCCGCGACCCGGCCGCCATCGCCGAATTGGTCAGCGAGGACCTCGGCCGGTCCCTAGGCGCCGACCAGGTCCGCCATCTCATCGCCGCCAAGCTGCTGCCGCTCGGCATCGTCGCCGGCGAGGGCGCCCCAGCCGCCCCGCCGAAGGCCAACCCGCTGCTGGCGCTCCGGGCCCGGGGCACCCTGCTGCCCGAGCGGGCGGCGAATCTCGCGGGGGCGCTCCTGCGCCCGCTGTTCCGGCCGCCGGTCATCGTGGCCGTGGTGGGCAGCGTCCTGGCGGTGGACGGCTGGCTGTTCGCGGCCCACGGGCTGGGCCGGGGCCTTCAGCAGGTCCTGCGGGACCCGGTGGACCTGCTCACGGTGGTCGGCCTCAGCCTGGTCTCCGCCCTGTTCCATGAGTGCGGGCACGCGGCGGCCTGCCGCTACGGCGGAGCGCGGCCCGGCGTGATCGGCATGGGCATCTACCTGGTCTGGCCGTCTTTCTTCACCAACGTCACCGACTCCTACCGGCTCAGCCGGGCCGGCCGGCTGCGAACCGACGTCGGCGGCCTGTATTTCAACCTGATCTTCATGCTGGCCCTGGCCGGCATCTACTCGGCTACCTCGGCCGAGGTCCTGCTCCTCGTCATCGCCATCACGCACCTGGAGATGCTGGAGCAACTGCTCCCGTTCGTCCGCTTCGACGGCTACTTCATCCTCAGCGACCTCGTCGGCGTGCCGGACCTGTTCGCGCGTGTCGCCCCCATCCTGCGCAGTGCCGTCTCCGAGGGGCCCAAGGACCCGCGCATCAGCGGCCTGCGGCGCCGCGCCCGGATCGTGGTGACCGGCTGGGTGCTGTGTGTCATCCCCCTGCTCGCCATCAGCATCGGCTACCTCGTGCTGCACCTCCCCGCGATCAACCGGGCACTGTGGCGCTCTGCGAGCCGGCAGGCGCACCTGGCGTCCGGCGCGGTCTCCGACCACGCATACGCGATGGCCGTGGTCGATGCCCTCGGCATCGCCCTGCTGGCCCTGTCGCTGGCCGGCTCGCTCTACGTCGTGATCGGGCTGGCACGGCGGCTCATCGCCGCGGGCCTGCGCTGGTCCGCCGGCCGTCGCGCCCGCCGCCTCCTGGTCGCCGTGGCCGCACTGGCGTGCGTGACGACGCTCGCCGCCTTCTGGAGCGTGCAAGGCCAGTTCCGGGGGTGGTAGGCCGCGGCCGGACGATAGACGTCTAGCGGGTGGCGCCTGCGGCGACCGGTGGTGATCCCGGAAGACGGGCCAGGAATCCCGGCGATTGTGCCGATCACCCCGGGGCGGGTGAGGCGCCGGGCCGGGGACGGCGAGATGCTTGACCGGGTCTGCATCCCTCTCGATGAGCGCAGGAGCGTGACAATGACGACACAGGCCGCCTTCACCCCTGAGGAATGGAAAGTCGTGCTGGAAGGCCCGTCGACCGCCGGCATGATCGTGATCACCGCGGCGCACGGGGGCACGTTCCGCGAGACGATCGCGATGTCGAAGGCCTACACCGAGGCGCGCGCCCAGCACGGCGAGAGCGAGCTTCTCGACGAGATCGTGTCGGCCAAGCCCAAGGTGGACCACACGATGTACCACTCCCCCGAAGAGCTCAGGGACCAGGGGCTTGCGCATATCCGTGACGCCATGGCGCTGCTGGAAAGCAAGGCGACCACCGGCGAACGCGACGACTACCGGCGCTTCGTCATCAACCTGGCCAACGAGGTCGCCGCCGCCCACCGGGAGCACGGGCAGAGCGTGAGCCCCGCCGAGGCCGAGGCCATCCAGCAGATCACGGCCGCGCTGGGTACCGCCGGCTCCTGACCGGCCCGGCCGAGGGCGGGACGATGACCGGCGGCAAGCGGGTACCGGTCAACGGCGGGGGATGACGACCGAGACGTCCAGGCCGCCGTCCGGCTGGCCGCGGGCCGACACGGTCGCCCCGTGCACGCTGGCCACGGACTGGGCGATGGACAGGCCGAGCCCGACCCCGCCGGACGGCCCGGCCCGTCCGTCCAGGCGCCGGAACGGCTCGAACAGCGTGGGCACGGCGTCGTCGGGGATCACGGGCCCGCTGTTCGCGACCTGGAAGTACACGCCCGCATCACAGGCGCCCGTGCGCAGCCGGACCCAGCCGCCGGGCTCGTTGTGCAGGACGGCGTTGCCGACCAGGTTGCCGATCATCTGCTCCAGCAGGACCTGGTCCCCGGTGGTCTCGGCGGGATCGAGTTCGGTGTCCACCCGCAGGCCCAGCCGCTCGATGTCGGCGGCGGCGGCGTCGACGGCATCCTCGGCCGAGGTGGCCAGGTCGACGAACTCGCTGCTGGCGTGCCCCTGGTCGGCCACGGCCAGGGTGAGCAGCGCGCCGATCATCGCCTCGGCCCGGTCGATGGAGCGGCGTACCCGCGCGGCCATGTCCTTGAGCTGCTGCTCGGTGGGGTGCGGCTTGGCCAGGGTCACGTCAATGGCCGTGCGCATCACGGTCAGCGGCGTGCGGAGCTCGTGGGAGGCGTTGGCGACGAAGCGGCGCTGGGCGGTGAACGCCTGGTCCAGGCGTTCCAGCATGCTGTCGAAGGTGTCCGCGAGCTCCTTCAGCTCGTCCCGGGGTCCGGTCAGCGCGAGCCGCTCGCCGAGGTGCTGCTCGGACGCGCGGCGCGCGGTCTCGGTGATCACCCGCACGGGCCGCAGCACCCGGCCGGACACCACCCAGCCCAGGCCGCCCGAGACGACCGTCATCACCCCCAGCCCGACCAGGGAGAACACCAGCAGCTCGTTCAGCGCCCGCTGGCGCAGGGTCTGCGAGCCCGAGCTGGCACCGGCGCTGAAGGCCTTCAGCTGCTGGCAGGCCGGCAGCTGCGGCTTGGGCACCTTGGGGAACTTGGCACGCTCTTGATCGCACTGTTGCGCCAGCTTGGCCTGTTCCTGGCTGGTCTGGCTGGCGTTCAGGTTCGCTGCGGGCTGCGCGGGGAGGCTGCTGGCCACCAGCCCGTAGGTAAGGCCGAGCAGCGCGGAGCCGGCGGCGAAGAACAGCCCGGCGTACAGCAGCGTGAGCCGGGTCCTGACCTTCTGCGGCCAGAACCGGCGGAGGCGCCGCAACGGCGCGATGAGTCTCATGGGAGGCGGTAACCGCTGCCGATCACGGTCTCGATCGGGTCGGGCTCGCCCAGCTTGCGCCGCAGCCGGGCGATTGTCACCGTGACCGTGCGGGTGAACGGGTCCGCGTTCTCGTCCCAGACCCGCTCGAGCAGGTCCTCGGTGCTGACCACACCCCCGTCCGCGACGAGGAGTTCCTCCAGGATCCCCATCTCCTTGCGGGTAAGCGACAGCGGGCGGCCGGCCCGGCTGACCCGGCGACGAGCCCGGTCGAACACGATGTCGCCGTGCACGATCACCGGGGGGGCGGCCGGGGCGCGCCGGGCCAGCGACCGGATCCGGGCCACGAGCTCCTCGAACGCGAACGGCTTGCCGAGGTAGTCGTCGGCGCCGAGGTTGAGGCCCTGCACCCGGTCGCCCACGGCGGCGGCCGCGGTCAGCATCAGGATGCGCGCCGCCGAGCGGGATCCGACCAGGGTGGCGCAGACGGCATCCCCGTGGACCTGGGGCAGGTCCCGGTCCAGGACGACCACGTCGTAGGAGTTCATCAGGGCCTTCTCGATCCCGGTCGGCCCGTCGTAAGCCACGTCGGCGCCGATGCCCTGGTCGCGCAGGCCGTCGGCGATGTCGTCTGCCAGCTCGGCCTGATCCTCGACCACTAGCACCCGCATGGGGCCATGGTGCCCTACCGGACATCACGTCAGCATCACAGAACGCTACCCGGCTATCCCGCGAGCCCGCTGCTGACCTGGCCGTTCCCGCAGCCGCCGGGCGCCTCGCACGGCCCGGAACGGCGCCGCGCGTGATGTCCGCGTGATCCCCGGTGGCGTATCTCTTCGGATGACCGGGCGCGGTACCCGGTCGTGAGGAGGAACTCCCATGTCCCTAACGTCGCCCACCCCGGCGCTCACCAAGGAGCGCCCGCCGGGCCCGCGTCGGACCGGTCGGCGCTGGCCTGCCCTCGCCCTGATGCTCGTCGCGGGGGCGGCGTTGTCCGCGGCCTGCTCGACGGGATCCGGGACGCATTCCGGCCCGGGCAGCGCGCCTGTGGCCAGCCTGCCCGGGCACGGCGGCACGCCAGCCGCCGCGGCTCAGATGCCGAGCGTGGCGCAGTCCGACCAGGACTTCGTCGCCTTTACCCGGTGCATGCGCGCCCACGGCGTGCAGATGTCCGATCCGTTCCACCGTCCCGGCCACTCCGGGCTCTCGATCGAGATGCCTACGCGGGATGCCTCGACGAGCGCGGCCTACGGCGCGTGCACTCACTTCATCGCGAAGATCATCGCGGCGAAGCAGGCGGGCGGGCCGGGAGGCCAGACGGCGGCCGACATTCCCGCGCTGACCCGGTGGGCGCAGTGCATGCGCGACCACGACATCGCCATGCTGGACCCCGGCCCCCAGGGTCAGCTCGACCTCGGCAACGTCCCGGGCATCACCAGCGACTTCGGCCGGTCCTCGCCTCAGTTCCGCGCGGCCGACCAGGCCTGCCGTCACCTGCTTCCGGCCGGCGTTCACGACGACGGGACCGGGCCGTGAAGCGCGCGCTGGCCGTTCCCGCGCTGCTGACGGCGGCCGCGGTCACCGGGGCGGTCGTGACCGTGGCCGTGCGGGGCGGCGCCGCTGCGCCCGCCGCGGCCGCGCCACCGCCGCCAGCCACCGCCACCGTGGTGCGGACCAACCTGGCTACGACCGTCCCGACCGAAGGCACCCTCGGCTACGCGCCAACGCCGCCGGTCGTGAACCAGATCGCTGGCACGTACACCTGGCTGCCCGCGGCCGGCAGCCGGATCCGGGCCGGGCGGGCGCTGCTGCGGGTCGACAACCTGCCCGTCCTGCTGATGCGCGGCAGCACGCCGGCGTGGCGGCCGTTCGCGCTGGGCATGACCGTCGGGCCCGACGTCAGGGAACTCCAGGCCAACCTCATCGCGCTCGGCTACGCGGCCGGGCTGCTGTCGGCCCCGACCGGGCAATTCGACCTGTCCACGCTGTATGCCGTCGAACGCTGGCAGCTCGCGAACTGCTACGCGGTGACCGGGGAGATCGCCCTCGGCCAGGTCGTGTTCCTGCCCTCGGCGATCCGGGTCGGCGCGCAGAACGCCGCGCCCGGCCAGGCGGCTACGCCGGGCCAGCAGCCCTACCAGGCCACCACCGACCAGCGGACGGTCACGGTGCCGCTCAACCCGGACCTGCCCACGGTCCGCCCCGGGGAGGCGGTGTCGATCGTGCTGCCGTCCAACGCCACGACGCCGGGCACGGCCGTCGCCATAGGGCCGGCGCCGGCCGCGCCGCCCTCCGGCTCTTCCGGCGGCTCCGGCAACTCCGGGAGCGCTGACACGTCAGGCGGCTCGACCACGCCGCCGGCCGCAGCGACGGAGATGCTCACCGTCCGGCCCGACCGGCCCGGGGCCACCGGGACCGGGGACGGCGTTCCCGTTCAGGTGTCCCTGCCCACCCAGTCGGTGAGCGGAGTGCTCGCGGTGCCGGTGACGGCCCTGCTGGCGCTGTCCGGCGGCGGTTACGGCGTGGAGATCGTGACCGCCTCGGGGGCGGACCGGCTGGTGGGAGTGCAGACCGGGATCTTCGCCGGAGGACAGGTCGCGATCAGGGGCCCGGGCATCGCGCCCGGCACCAAGGTGGTGGTGGCGCAATGACCGCCCTGGAGCTCGTCGGCGTGACGAAGGAACACCCGGGCTCACCACCGGTCGTCGCGCTGCACTCGGTCTCGGTCAGCATCGGCACGGGGGAATTCGTGGCGATCACCGGGCCGTCCGGGTCGGGCAAGTCGACGCTGCTGGCCATCGCGGGGACGCTGGAGCGCCCGACGTCCGGAACGGTCCGCGTGGCCGGCGAGGCCGTGCAGGACCTGCCCGACCGGGCGCTGTCCGGGATCCGGGCCAGCCGGATCGGCTTCGTGTTCCAGCAGTTCTTTCTCATCCCGGGCCTCACCGCGCTCGACAACGTGGCTACCGGGCTGCTCTATCGCGGGATGCCGGCGGCCCGGCGCCGCCGCGCGGCGGCGGAGGCGCTGGAGCGGGCCGGCCTCGCCGGACGGGTCCGGCACCGGCCCGGTGAGCTCTCGGGCGGTGAGTGCCAGCGGGTGGCCATCGCCCGGGCGCTGGTCGGCCAGCCGGCCGTGATCCTGGCCGACGAGCCGACCGGCAACCTCGACTCCGCGACCGGTGCCAGCATCATCGAGCTGCTCACCAGCCTCAATGCAGGCGGCACCAGCATCGTGATCGTGACACACGACCTCGAGATCGCCGCTGCGGCGCCGCGCATGATCCGCCTGCGCGACGGCGAGATCACGCTCGACCGTGACGCGGCCGGCGACGCGCAGGGCCTGAGCGAGCTGGCGGAGGCGGCGAAGGCACCCTGGAGACGAACGGGAGACCCATCATGAGACGCCAGCCCGTCATCAGGCTCCAGCCTGGCCGCCGCCCGGTCGCAGCAGAGCCGGCGCGCAGCCGGATGCGTACCGCGGAGGCCTGGCCGCTCGCCGTCCTCGGCCTGGGCAGCAGGCCGGCCCGGGCCATCCTGTCCGCGCTCGGCGTCGCGCTTGGCATCGCGACGATGGTCGCGGTGCTCGGGATCTCGCAGTCCAGCCAGGCGCAGCTGGTCGCCCAGATCGACGCGCTCGGAACCAACCTGCTGACCGTGACCCCCGGCCAGTTGTTCAGCGGCCAGAACGCCACGCTGCCCGCGTCGGCCCCGGCCATGGTGTCCCGCATCGGCCCGGTCATATCCGACTCCGCCATCGGCGACGTGAACGCCAGCGTGTACCGCAGCGACCGGGTCTCGGCGGCCAACACCAACGCGATCACCGTGTACGCGGCGCAGACCAACCTGCTGACCACGCTGCAGGGAACCCTGGCCGACGGCACGTTCCTCAACGCGGCCACCGTCCGCTACCCGGCCGTCGTCCTCGGCGCCGACGCGGCCAGCGCCCTGGGCGTCAACCGGGCCGACGGATCGGTCCTGGTCTGGCTGGGCGGCCACTGGTTCAGCGTGGCGGGCATCCTCCGGCCGCTGCCGCTCGCGCCGGAGCTTGACCGGTCGGCGCTGGTCGGCTACCCGGTGGCCGAGCTGCTGCTGCACTCCCGGGGGTTCCCGGCCGAGATCTACGTGCGCACCAACCCGGCCAACGTGTCCGCGGTGCAGGCCGTGCTCGCCGCCACCGCCGACCCGGCGGCCCCGCAGGACGCGGCGGTCGCCAGCCCGATCGGCGCGCTCACCGCCCGGGCCGACGCCACGACGGCGTTCCAGGGGCTGCTCCTCGGGCTGGGCGCGGTCGCGCTGCTCGTCGGCGGCATCGGCATCGCCAACGTCATGGTCATCTCCGTGCTGGAGCGGCGCGGCGAGATCGGCCTGCGCCGGGCCCTGGGCGCCCGCCGCGCGCACATCGCGGCCCAGTTCGTGGCCGAGGCCGCGCTGCTGGCGATGTGCGGCGGCGCGGCGGGAGCGGTGCTGGGTGGGTTCACCACCACCGTCTACGCGGCCGCCCGCCACTGGAGCGCCGTGGTGCCCGCTGCGGTGCTGCTCGCCGCGGTGGCGGTCGCCCTGGCCATAGGGATCCTGGCTGGGCTCTACCCGGCGCTGCGGGCCGCCCGGCTCGCGCCCGCCGAGGCGCTGCGGCTCACCTAGCGGCTCTGGGGCGCCCGCCGGCGGCCGGGTCAGGACAGGAGCGAGTCGAGCGTGACGGACGGGGGCAGGGCGATGAGGCCCTTGGCCGCGAAGCCGCGGACGATGATCTCCCAGGTTGGCCGGGCCGTGATCAGCGACCGCAGCTCGGCGCGGCCGCCGTCGGTGTCGCCGGTCGCCAGCAGCGCCCCGGCCCGCAGGAACCGCAGGTTCTCCTCGCCGGGCAGCGCGGCGAGCGCCGGGCCGATGCGGGCCAGGGCGGCCGGCGCGTCGCCGCCGAACAGGGCCTCGGCGGCCCGGTTGAAGCCGTCGTACGCCTCGGAGGCGTCCAGCAGGCGGCGAAGGTCACCCAGCGGGTCCTCGCTGCGGTCGACGCGAACATCGACCAGCCGCCCCGCCCACGGGTCGCAGGGCTGCCCGCCGACCACGAGCAGCGCGGCGGCCATCGTCCCCCGCGCGTCGCCGCCCGCGGCCTGCCCGGCGTCCAGCGCGGCCAGCAGGCGGCGGGGAAACGACCCGGCCGGCTGGCCGAACGCCTCGGCCATGGCCGGCCACACCTCCGGGCTAGCCATCATGTTGGCCTGCACCGCGAACCCGTCACCGACCAGGTGCCCGGCGTGGTCGATGCACCACTCACCGGTGACGGCGGCGGCGGTGCCGTCGGCCGACACGGCGCCGACCTGGCGCAAGAACGCGGCCGGGTCCGCCGCCTGCGCCGCGGCCAGCGCCCCGGCCGCGTCCGCGCCCGCCCGCATCGCGTCCAGGCAGCGGGGCCCGTACGCGGTCTCGGTGATGGCCTGGGTCGCCACCGCGCCGACGCCGGGCCGGGCCCAGGGCACGACCGCCCCGGCCGCGAGCATGCACGTCTGCATAGCCACGCCGAGCGCCCCGCTTTCGGGATCGCGGGCCACGATCGAGAAGGTCATCGAGTCACCCCGCCAACCAGGATCCTGAAGAACGCTCACGCCGGCGCGCGCGGCGGCGCTCACCGTGGCCGGCCCGGGTGCAGGGGACGTGAAGCCGCGGTGGAGACCGTGTGAATCATCCGCTACGGTCGTCAGCGTGGTTGCGATCAGCTTCGAAGAACGAGAGCTTGAGGCGCGAGTGCCCGACCTGGCCGCGGGCGGGGCCTGGACCCGGGTCCGGCTGCGCTGGCGGAAGGACCCGCTGACCGGGTCGAGCACCCGGATCCTCACCGGGGAGAAACTCCAGCCCCCGGGCCGGCCGGACCTGACGGAACTCACCGCGAAGCCCGCCTTCTGCCCGTTCGACAGCGAGCACCTGGAGAAGGCAACCTTCCCGTTCCCCCCCGAGCTCACCACCGAAGGCCGGATCCACGTCGGCCAGGCCGTCGTGGTGCCCAACATCCTGGCCTACGCCACCCACAGCGCGGTCGGCATCTACGACCCGGAGCGGCATTTCCTCGACCTGGACGAGCTGACGCCTTCCCTGGTGGGGGACGCCCTGGAGGCCATGGTCCGCCACTCCCGGGCGGTGCGGCGCCTGGACCCGACCGCGCTGTGGGGTTCGGTCAACGCCAACTACCTGCCGCCGTCGGGTTCCTCGCTGGTTCATCCCCACCTGCAGTCCGCCCACGACGACTGCGGCGTGACCGGCCAGCGTCTCATGGTCGAGCGGTCTCGGGCCTGGCAGGACAGCCACGGGTCCTACTGGGCGGCCCTGGTCGACCAGGAGGCCGGCGGCCCGCGCTGGGTCGGGCACACCGGCCGGGTGGCCTGGCTGACGCCGTTCGCGCCGGTCGGGTTCCACGAGGTGTGGGGCGTGGTCAGCGGGGCCGCGGACGTGACCGACCTGACCGAGGAGGACTGCCAGGCGCTGGGGCAGGGGCTCTCCCAGGCCCTGGCCGCGTACAAGGACTGGAACCTGGCCTCGTTCAACTTCGGCCTGATCGGCGGCGGGCCCCAGGCGCGCGAGAGCGGCCACCAGGTGGTGCTCAAGATGGTCAGCCGGTCGAACCCGGAGCCCATGTACCGCAGCGACGCGACCTACTTCGAGCGCCTGTACGGGGAGGCCATGATCGACCTGAGCCCCGAGGAGATCGCGGACGGCGTTCGGGCCAGGTTCTGACCCGCGGGCGCGGTGACCCGTATGGTCACGCCAGCATGGCGGCGAAGTCGCCGGCCTGCCACTTGACCCAGTCCCATGTGGCCAGGAACTTCTCCCCGGCCTGCTGCCCGTGGCTGAACAGCTTCTGCTTGTCCGCAGGCGTGAGGTGGAAGTCGGTCGCGTTGTAGCCCGTCGTATCCACGAAGATCGTCCGCGACGCTACCGAGTCCTGGTCGACGTAGGCCCGGTCGTGGGCGCCCTGCATGGTCCCCAGCAGCGACTTGGCCAGCTGGATGGAGTCCGCGTTCGGGTTCCAGGCGGCCTGGGCCAGGGACTGGCGGGCCGACAGCTTGATGCCGAACGTGGGCCACCGGGGCGGCGCGTTGTCGGTCCGGTCGAAGATGGCGGCCGGGAAGTTGGACAGCATGCCGCCGTCGGTGCACAGGATCTCCCCGCGTCCCCCGGTGACGTCAGGGTTGGCCTTCATGCGGAACGGGCGGAAGAAGAACGGGATGCCCGCCGAGGCCCGCACCGCGTCCGCCACCGGCTGGGTGTCCGGATCCACGCCGAGCGCAGACTGGTAATCCCAGGGCAGGCGCAGCATCCGGCCGCGTGAGACGTCGGAGACGATCACGACGAGCCTGTACTGCTGCGCCGGGGGTAGCGAGCTGGCCGGGTCGTCATGTTTCAGGTCGCCCCAGGTGCGCACGTTCTTCCTGGCCAGGGTCTGCGCGATCCACTCGTGCAGGAACTCGCCCGGGAACAATCCCTCGTGCAGCAGCAGCCCGAGGCCCTCGGCCGGCTTCTCGAAATGCCCGAGGAACCCGTGCTGGTCCTCGAACTGCGAGAAGTCCAGGTCGGTCAGGATCGTTTTCATTTCCGCGGCGTCGTAGCCAGCGGCCAGCATCGACGCCACGATGGCTCCGGCGGACGTGCCGGCCACGCGATGGAACGCGTACGGCTGCGCCGCGGAGGCCAGCGCGGTGATGGCACCCGCCAGGCCCGCTCCCTTGACGCCGCCCCCCTCCAGGACCAGGTCAGCATCGGCCATGTCCGCTCCCCCCTGGGGCCGGGCGCGTGCGCGCTCCGGCCGTTCCCCACGGTGGCCTGCACCGGCCCCCGGCAACTGTCAGCCAGATGCTGGGGACACTTGGTGCAGAAGGCGTGGAGCCGCCGTGCAGGCCGTGTGGAGTTTCTCAGCCGGGCGGGCGCAGGCTCGCGTCGCGCAGGAACGTCAGCACCGCGGCGACCTGCCGGCGGACTTGCTGCTCGCCGGACAGGTCGAGCTAGCCTCACCACGTTGCTGCGGCCAGCACGGTGTCGGGCGCGGTATCGCCGGACTACGTTCGTAGCGTAGGGCTGCCGCCGTGACGGGGAGGGACACGTGGGCGACGCCGCGATGACACCGGTGGCCCATGCCCGGCGTGCCACCGCCGTCCTGTGGGCCCTGGTCACGGCCCTGTCCCTGGCGGGGCTGGTCCTGACCGTACTGGCCTGGGCCGACATGTCGGCCAAGGACGCGATCCCGAACCTAGCCGCTCTGCCCGCCGCCATCCTGTACGCCACGCTCGGCGCGCTGGTCGTCCGCCGCGCGGGCAACGTCATCGGCTGGTTCCTGCTCGGCATCGGAGCCTGCACAGCGATCATGATGCTCGGGTCTGCCTACGCGGTGCTGGGCCTGACGCACCCCGGCACCCTTCCCGCGCCCGGGCTGGCGGGCCTGCTGGCTGAGTGGTTCTTCGTTCCGACCTTCACGGGCGTAGGTTTCCTGCTGCTGCTGTTCCCGACCGGGAGGCTGCCGTCGCCCCGCTGGCGCCCGTTCGCGGCGCTGGGCCTGCTGGCCACGGCGCTGACGGCGATCGGGTTCGTCGTGCACCCCCGGCTGGTGGCGCTGCCCGCGCCCGGCGGCAGCTCGCTCATGCTGCAGAACCCGCTCGGCGTCAGGTCGCTCGGACCGGTCCTGTCCACGGTCCTGATCGGGACCCTCAACGGCTTGTCGGTACTGGGCACCGTGATCCTGGCGGCGGCCTTCGTCTCCCTAGTGGTCCGCTACCGGTCAGGCACACGCGAAGTGCGGCAGCAGATCAAGTGGATCGCACTGGTCGCGGTCGCGGCGGCGTGCTGCCAGGTCGCGGCCCTGCTGTCCATCGCGGCTACCGGGAATTTCTCGAACCCGGTGACGACCGCCGCCTACGTCGTGATGCCGGTCCTCGCGCTGTACGGGATTCCCGCGGTCATCGCGCTCGCGATCCTGAAGCACGACCTCTACCAGATCGACGTCATCATCAACCGGGCCGTCACGTACGGCCTGCTGTCGGCCGCGCTGACGGCGGTATACGCGGGCATCGTGGTGGGCATCGGCACGCTGGCGGGATACGCGGGCGGGCCGCTGCTCACGGTCGCGGCGGCGGTGGCGATCGCGGTGCTGTTCCAGCCGGTGCGCCGCCGGGCCCAGCTGGTCGCTAACCGTTTCGTGTACGGGCAGCGGGCCACCCCCTACCAGGTGCTCGCCGACATCGCCCAGGACATGGCCGGGCAGCTGGACGTGGATGCGGCCCTGGACCGCATGGCCGCGGTCCTGGCCGCGGCCACCGGCGCGGTCCGGGCCGAGGTCTGGGTCCGGGTCGGGGCGCAGCTGCGCCCGCGGGCGATCTGGCCGCGCGGCGCCGACCCGCCCGCTCCGGTTCCGCTCGCGGACTCCGCCACGCTGCCCGTCTTCGACACGGCGACCCGGGCCGTCGCGGTCCGTCACCGCGGCGAGCTGCTCGGCGCGATCACCCTCCGCAAGCCCAGGAACGAGCCGATCTCGGCCGCCGAGGACCGGCTGCTGGAGCACCTGGCCTCGCAGGCGGGCCTGGTGCTGCGCAACGTGCGGCTGACCGCCGAGCTGCAGGCCTCCATCGATGATCTGCGGGCGTCGCGGCGGCGGCTGGTCCGGGCCCAGGATGAGGAGCGGCACCGGATCGAGCGGAACCTGCACGACGGCGCCCAGCAGCAGCTGGTCGCGCTCAACATCCAGCTCGGGCTGCTCGACGCCGCCGCCGATGACCCCGGGGAGGTCAGGGAGATAGCTGGCGAGCTGCGGGCCGGCCTGCGCGCGGCCCTGGATGACCTGCGCGCCCTGGCCCGCGGGATCTACCCGCCGCTGCTGGCCGACCAGGGGCTGGGACCGGCCCTGCGAGCGCAGGCCGGCCGGGCCCCGCTGCCGGTCCTGATCGAGGCGGACGGCATCGGGCGCTACCGGCGGGACGCCGAGGCCGCCGCGTACTTCTGCATCCTGGAGGCGCTGCAGAACGTGGCCAAGTACGCGCGGGCCTCCCGGGCCACCGTGGCCCTGGCCTGCCCGGACGGCCACCTGGAGTTCACCGTCAGCGACGACGGCGACGGCTTCGACCCCGCGCAGGCCACCCGGGGTACCGGCCTGCAGGGAATGGCCGACCGGCTGGCCGCGGCGGGCGGCACCCTCCGCGTGCGCTCCGGACCCGGGCTCGGCACCACGATCAGCGGCGAGCTGCCCGTATCCGAGCCCGCCCCGGCCAGCGGGCCCTCCCTGAGTTGACCGCGGCCGCGGCGCGGGACAGGGTCAGGCCATGGAAGGTGTGCCGCTCGACGCTCTCGTGACCCGGATGCTGGGGAGGTCCCCGTTTGACTACCGGGTGGCCGGCGACTCGGAGCGCGAGATCGCCTACCGGCTGCGCGGGAGTGCCGTGCTCGACCGCGGGTGGTGCGCCGCCGGCGGTCTTCCCGGCGGGCTGGAACGTGACGAGTATGACGACCATGCCATCCAGGTCATCGGGTGGGACGGCGACGTGGCGATGAGCACCGGCCGGGTGGTTCTCCCGCCCGGGTTGCCGACGGAGGAAGCCTGCGGGCTCGTGGTGGAGCCGCGCGGCGCGGTGGTCGACGTGGGCCGGATGTGCGTGGCGCGCAGCCATCAGGGCCTGGAGCACGCCGCGCTGATCGGCCTCATGTGCCGGCTGTACCTGACCATGCGCGAGCAGGGCTTCCGGGACGCCTGCGGGATGATGTCGGCTCCCGCCCGCGCCCTGATGCGCCTGTTCGGCCTGCAACTGGAGATTCTCGGGCCGGAACGGGCGTACTGGAACGAGCCGCGGGCGCCGGTACGGTTCAGCCTGATGAGCGCGACCAGGCTGCTGGCCGCGGACCAGGGTCAGCCGGCTGATCCCCAGGCGGCGAGGACCAGCGCGGTGTTCGCGCCGCCGAAGCCGAAGGAGTTGGACAGCGCATAGCCCGCCGGGCCGGCCCGCGGCGGGCCCTGGACGACGTCGACGCCGAGGTCGGGGTCGATGGTGCGCAGGCCGGCCACCGGGGGCACCAGGCGACGCCGCAGGGAGAGCAGGCTCACGATCGCCTCGACCGCCCCGGATCCGGCGATCATGTGGCCCGTCGAGCCCTTGACGGCCGTGACCGGAGGGCAGGACCCCGCGAACAGGGACCTGAGCGCGGCCGCCTCGGCGCGGTCGTTGAGCACGGTACTCGTCCCGTGCGCATTGACGTGCCCCAGGTCGCCGGGGTGAACGCCGGCATCCGCCAGCGCCAGGGCCATGCAGCGAACCGCGCCCTCGCCGTCCGGGCTGGGCGCGACCAGATGGTGAGCGTCGGCGCAGGAGGCGTGGCCGAGGACCAGCCCCAGCGGCTCGGGCCCCGAGGCCGGCACGTCCTGCGGCCGCTGCAGGACCACGAACCCGGCGCCCTCGCCCATGACGAACCCGTCGCGGTCAGCGTCGAAGGGACGGGAGGCAAGCGCGGGACAGCTCACGTTGCGGCTCATCGCGTCCAGCCGCAGGAAGCAGCACATCGCGCCGTAGCTGACCAGCGAGTCGACGCCGCCGGCCAGCACGATGTCCGCTGCTCCCCGGCGCAGCAGTTCCACGCCCTCGCCGATGGCCGCGGCCCCGGATGCGCAGGCCGCGGACACGGTCACGCACGGTCCCGCGAAGCCGAACCGGAGCGACAGGTGAGCGGCGACCGAGCTCGGCATGACCATGGGGATGGTCAGCGGGCTCAGCCCGCGCAGCCCCTGCTCCAGAAGCCGCGACGCCTGCTGCTCGTAGGTCGACGCGGCGCCGAGCCCGACGCCGCACACCACCGCTCGCCGGGCGGGGGCGGGCAGCTCGCCGCACTGGCCGAGGGCGTCGGCCGCGGCCCCGATGGCGAGGGCATGAGACCGGTCCAGCCGGCGCACCTCGACGGGCGTGAGGTAGGCCGCCGGGTCGAAGCCGCTCACCCGGCAGACCAGCGAGGCCGTCCCCGGCGGCAGCCGGTCGTCGGAGAACACCTCGGCCGACGGGCGGCCGGCGCACAGGTTCGCCCACAGCTCGTCGACGGTGTTCCCGGCGGGCGTCTTAACCCCCGCCCCGACGACGGCGACCGGAAGGGGACTCGCCGGGACCGTCACGTCCCCGCCGTTACTCGATGGACCAGTTGCCGGCGATCTCCAGTTGCGAATTGGGCTTGGCGGCGTCCGTCAAGGCGCCGAGCCCGGTGGCGAAGAACCGCAGGCGGGTCCCTTTGCTGCCGAACTTCTGGCCGGCCAGCGGGCCGGATAGCGTTTGCGCCGCCGTCTGCACCATGTCACCAGTGAGGGTGGGCAGGCCCTGGCCCGGCAGGAACACGGTCAGGACGTCCTGCAGCGTCATGTCGTAGAGGGCTACCGGCGTGCCGGCCTGGAACGACGACGGGTCATCGAAGGTGGCCCCCGGGCTGCTGCGCTGGTAGACGGTCAGCGTGCCCACGATATCCAGGGAGTGCACCGACTTGTCGACGGTCCGGCCCCGGAGGTCACCCGTGGCGAACGCGGTCAGCAGCGCGGTCGTCTCGCTGGGCGGCGCCCCGGCGAACAGGCCGCTGTCATCCGCGTTGCTGGCCCGGATGAGGTAGCCGTAGCTGGTGAAGCTCTGGCCGGTGTCACCGGTCTGGGCGACACGGCCGCGGAACTCCACGGTGGTCGTGCCGGACGGTCCGAGCGACACCGCCTGGCCGCCCGCCGCGGCCTGCGCCGCCGCCGGGACGCTGGCCAGCCCCAGGCCCGCGGCCACAGCCGACGCCGTCATCACCCGCCGCCGGGACAGCCTGCTCTTCGGCGCGGGCCCGGACCCGTCGCGTGCGTGGTCCTCAGTATCGTGACCAAGATCAGTCATTCCCGCTCCCCCACCCTGATGATCGCCGCCGTACTTGACGGAGATATGACTCTAGCTTGACGATCTCCATCGCTTCTAGAGTCAGACGCGCACTTCGGGCCGTCGGCGCAGGACCAACCGGTAGTTCGTGACGATTCGCATCCGGAACTGGACCTCAGATGCGGCGAGATAGCGGCGGAACTGCCGCACGACCTGCTCGCCGACGACGGCCGCGGCCTGGCGCTCGTGCTCGCGCAGCCCGGTGAGCCAGGCACGACACGTGCGCGCGAAGTCGGCCGGATCCGAGCGGAGCATCTCGACCTCGAAGAAGGGCTCGAAGCCGAGCACGATCTCCCCCAGATGCGGGCAGAGCGACTCCGGGTAGAGGCTCAGCACGAAGTCGCCCAGCGGCCCGCGTCCTAGGGGGGCGTCCGTGTCCGGCGCGCCGTCGTGCGCGATCGTCTCCAGCGCCAGCCGGCCTCCGGGAGCCAGCCACTCCCGGCACGA
>Ga0126381_100002488_pt1 | contig 19907 bp, 11 predicted proteins | sample PanSoiMetPlot_28_FD_96465 | JGI IMG/M metagenome (GOLD analysis project Ga0126381, IMG submission 96465) | Tropical forest soil microbial communities from Panama - MetaG Plot_28 | ecosystem: Environmental > Terrestrial > Soil > Tropical forest > Bulk soil | place: Panama | collected 2016-02-17
AATGCTCCTCCGGTCCCACGAAAGTTTCCACGGCTGCATTGGCGCGCTTAGGCTGCCATGCCGTGGTCTTCCAGTTGTCTTTTATTACTCCTGCTCGAATCCATGGCGGCAAGTCCATACATAAATGACGCGACAAAGCGAGGGCATAGGGCTCGTAGAGGGAACGCAAGTGGGCAAGCTGGGCATTCGCTTCGTCTCCGTCAGTCAGGAAAAAACCTTTTTCGTGCAGCAACTGGCGGACCTTCATGAGGTCCTGGTAGGGCAGCCGCTCAAACACTTCGGTAGTGACCGGCTGCGCCGCAAATATCTCGCTCAGGTCCACCAGCGCATGACGAGCGATCGCAAACGTCATTCGCGCCTGGTATTCGCACATCTCCTTTGCGCCGACCATAGCGAGAGAACACACATCCAGGATCGTAGTCAACGAACCGAGCCACGATTGGTTGTCATGCTGCGAACGGAAATAAGCCAGCACCGGATAAGAAAGATGACTTTCCATCAGGTCCGCCGACCAGTGTTCCCAGTCCTTTAATAATTGCACCAGGGCTTCGATGCCGTGAGGGCCTGCGTGACGTCGAAGCAGTTCGGCGGCGGTAGGTGGAGAACCAGCACGGGCGTCCAGCAGAGAAATGGTCACCTCCCTGCGAGAGAACGACTGGTAAAGCACCGGCAGATATCCAATCACTAGCGCGAGAAAGCCAAAACCAATTCCGGCTTCCAGCACCACAAGAAAACGGGCAAATGCTGTAGCCGGCGCCAGATCACCCAGACCAAGCGTTACCAGAGTAGTGCCACTCAAATAGAGGTCATTGCCAAAGCGGCTCGGAAAAACTGTTCCTAAAAACCGGGAATGGACGCCGAAGTGAATCAGGGCAAAACCGAAGACTAGACCAACGGCCCAAAGTCCCAGCAATAGCAGCAGGGAAATAGGACCGTAATAACTCAATAGCGATTCACGTTTCTTCTTGTCTTTCCTGCGATTGGCCATTCTGGCCCAGGGTTTCCAGGTTAAGCGATAGAAGTAGCGCGTTATGCGGACCTGGCGGGTGACGCGCCTGGGCAGAACAATGGTCTCGAACGTTTCCCAGAGCACTGCCAGAACCAGGGTGACTCCACCAATGATGGCGAGAATATCGAGCATCTCTTCTCCGCAGACCAGATTCTAGATCAAAGTCCATCTGATGTCTGTCAGAGACCTGCGGACTCAGCATTCCATCGAGGTAATCTTAGGGTAGTGCCTCATTCAAACTGAGGCACTACCAATCTTAATCAGAAATTGCTGACCGTGAACCCCTCATGTAAAATCAAAACAGCCGATCCAGGTGATCGGCTCTCGCCAGCTTTTTTGCTGCCCCCTCGTTCAACGGCAGGACAGCTGACTCTGGATCAGCATATCGGGGTTCGAATCCCTGGGGGGCAGCCAATTTAGAATCAAGCACCTGCCTCACAAAAAGGCTCGCACAGAAGCATTCTCAGCAGGTATTGAAAAGGCGCAGGTTAGCGCACATGGTATCAAAGCGTACGGCACACTTATGGCACACCATCATTCGACAGGACCGCAAGATTGTCTAGCCTATTTCTTGGCGTTCCGTGTGCAGAGACCGTCAGCACGCTCACTGGAATCACAAACCAACTGCTGGCCACGCTCGCAACGAAGATTATTGATCACCTTTTGACGGAGCGTAGACTTCGCTATATTCCTGGTACCGAATTGGCCATGATCTACGATGCCTTGAGTGAGATGGACTTGGCCTTTGAATGGCTCAACCGTGCCTTGCCCGGCAGGTCAATGAACCGCCAGTGCTTGGCTATTGGAAACAGGCCCTCCAACTCCGTTCTGAATGGCGATTCCATACGTGCCAGGATTGAAGATGGTTACAGGCCCTATGATCTGGCTGCCCGTCTTAGTGGTGAGAACATTGTTGGGCACTGTGCATGGCGAGCACCCTGGCCCAGTCACCTGCCGCTGCGCTGGCCCAACCCTCCCCGTAAGCTGCCAAGGCTTGGCCAAAGAGGTTTCCAGTCCTGCGGTGCGCCAAGTCGGCTTGGTGGAAAAAGTGCTTAGCTTCCGGGTAATGCCCGAGATAAAGCGGCTCCCAGCCCAGTGCCATATACGTCGTTGCTACGGCGCGAAAGCTTCCGATCGCAGCAAATAAACGACGGGCACGATTGAAAGCAGCGGTCGCTTGGCGCAGTTCCACTGAGGAATCGTAGGTCCATCGGATGCGGTCAACCGGCGACGGAAGCTTAATCATCGCTTTGACAGCGAGATCGTGATAACTCCACCCCAATCCATACTGGGCCACTGCTTCTTCATACGGGTCGCGCAGCCGCCGCCAGCGCTCAATTGCGGATTGGTACAGAGCAATTGCTTGGTTCAATGACGAAACACTCTGATGAAGCCGCAGTTCTTCCGCATGGTTTTCTTCTCGCTCAGCGGCTACGCGATTTCGTCAGCAGCCATCGGCTTTCTTGGCACGTACATGAGCACAGAGTACTCAGGTTGTGGAACACTTACTTCGCCACTCCTGATGATCAAGCGGAGCATTTCCTCGGTCGTGGCTATAAATCCAAGGTGCTCAGGCCCCCAAGAGCCGTTCGGGCGGTCAATCCAGCAAACAATATTGTTGTGCTCATCGAGCACTCTGAGCACAACATCAACTCCCTTTTGATCAACTAGGAATTGAATATAAGCTCCCTTTGGCGCAAAAAACCGGAACTCACTCTGCTTCACTTTGCCAGAAACAGTTAAACGCCTGCCGGGCTGCAAAACCTCTTCGTTCGCAGTCGTCGCCTTCTGATTTTTGTCGGTTTCAGGTGTTTGCCCAAAGTTGGGCGTTATTGATGAGGCCAAGAAAAAGCATAGCCATCCGAAGATCAGTAGCCGCATGGGTACGTTCATCTTGGACAGGTAAGGCAGTGAAGGTGGGCCCCATCTCGATGCCCTGTTCTATGAGAATTGCCAAGCATAAAACGCACTACTCCCGCTGCACGTTTGCATTAGAGATTCGGTTATCTGCTCGATAGAGCCTATTTAGCAAAACGAAGTTGACGCTGCTGGCCCTTCTCTTTATAGCCTGGGTTTCAAGCAGAGCAACACTTCCTTTATTGAATCGCTTTGACGATTCGAAACCTGTTCTGCATTCAGGAAAAACTCTGACCATCCGGAACGCGGTTTTGTCACGTTCTGCCAGGGTGATTGCGCAATACCTTACAGGACAGGATGGCTGCATCTGCACTGAATGTAATTTGAATTCTTAATTTGAAACCGACCTCCAAGCGTCGCGTCAGTTTCTAATTCTCTGGCGTGTGCGCCACAGTCAGCTGGTAAGTGGCCGGACCGCGACCGGACTGGGGATTCCAAACCGCAATCTCAATCTGGTCTGCAGGGCTAAGCTTCCAATGGCCCGAACCGTAGGCGCCAGAAAAACCGGACACTATGATTTGAGTATCGGCCCAGCTTTTCACATCGAGTGTCACTTCGTCCCAATTCTGAGGGACCATGCGGCCTGCTGCCCATTGGGCGGTCTTGTCTCGGATTGCAAGGTAGGGGCTGTCTGCGTTCCTATACGGCGTATGCAGCCCGAAGCCTCTGCCTTGAATGACGATTGTCTGATCAGGCTGCGGCAACATAGAAGAGACCGAGGTGATCTCGATTGGATCTTCAGAGAGGGGTGCCAAAGAAACCGCCTTGGATCCTTGCATTCGCGCGAAGGACACAGTCAGCGCAGCAGCAATGGTGAAGATGATGACCGCAGCTGCCAGCGGGCAATAGCCGTTTTCGCGACCAGCAACCAAGCAGCGGTGTAGCGACGATGCATTTGAAAGATACTGACTCGAGGCATTCAGCAAGCCGTCCAGCCCTAACGGTGAATCTCGTGCTCGGGCTCTCGTCCACCCCAACTCTTCCATGGCTGGCACCATGTCAGGCTCGCCGCGACAAGTACCAACGGTTCCGCTATTGTGGATTGACGTTGCGTCGAACCCTCCTCTGGTGCTTTGTGGTGCTCGGGTGCTCCGATATATTGCAAGTACCCTTGAGTTAGAACGAGATTCGCAAATGACCACGCAGCAGCAACCCGTATTGAGCGTTGAGGTTGTAAGATGCTCGATGGGTCAGGATTCCAGAACATGTGTGGAAGTCCGGAACTTGCTGAAAACGCCGTTCACATTTGGCAAATTCATCTTGTCGCAAAAGAGGACCGAATCAACTGGTACCGCAAGTTGCTATCTGTTGACGAAATTCAGCGCAGCGATCATTTTTATCGTGAGAGGGATAAAGCGCGCTTCGTTGTGGCTCGTTCAGCAATGCGGATGATCCTCGCTGAGTACTTGCATGTGCCGCCACAAGAGCTGGCCTTCTCTTATACCGCAAAAGGCAAGCCAGAGTTTGTCTCCGACTTTAATGAATCCGGGATCAAATTCAACCTGTCGCATTCGCGCGACTTTGCTTTTCTCGCCGTCACGCAAGGCCTATGTGTAGGTGTGGATATCGAGTTTATCAATCATGAGTTTGCAGCTGACGATGTAGCTGCGCGCTTCTTTTCCCCAAACGAAATAAGCGCCTTGCGAGCTCTGTCCCCGGGCGAACGAGCAGGCGCATTTTTTGAGTGTTGGACGCGCAAGGAAGCATATATCAAAGCGACTGGTGAGGGTCTCTCTCTTCCGCTGGATAGCTTCGACGTGGCCTTCGGACCCGGCGTTCCGCCGGCACTGTTACGAGTGGAAGTTTTTCCGCAGGAGCTTTCGCGTTGGAGTATGTATAACCTTAGTGTGCCCCAGGGATATGCGGCAGCCCTTGTGGTCGAAGGCAAGCAGCATCAATTGCGGCAGGCGCGATGGTACGGCGACTCAACAATGAGTACTTGAGCACCTCTAGCTGCTGGGCGTTCAAAGTGGCCTTCGGCCCGAGTGTCTCGCCCGCGCTTCTCCGTGTGGCAGGCCATTCCGTCGAAGTGACGCGATGGAGCATGTATGACATAGAAGCTGGCCACGGATATAGGGCAGCGCTCGTAGTGGAAGGAAAAGGACATCAGTTATGCCACTTTCAATGGGAGCCAAATGTTATCTTGATTTATCAAAAGAGGACAAGTCCATCTGGCTTGTAACAACAGATCAGACACTGGAGTAAGATAGAGAAAACGGGATTTGCGGCGTGGATGCATGCCGCTTATACGCAAGAGAGAATCCCGTTAAAGGCCTGCGGTGGATATGATTGGCATCTGTTGACATTTATGAGATACCGTAGTTACCCATCCAGTTGGTGCATTTCCGAACGCTTGGAATTTACGAAGGGAGGCCTCATTTGTGAAACGCTCGGTTATAAAAAGTTCGCATAATTGTCCCGTTTGGGTCCTGATTGGGTTTCTGGCGGTCCAGCTGTCAGCGCAACAAACTGTGGCGGTTGATCCTTCTCCCAGCAGCGATCCCAAAGAAATCGTTCGGCGTTCATTGGAAATTGATAATCGGACTGCCGGGTTGGTGCGCAATTACACCTACCAGCAACGCGAAGTGAAGAAACATCTGGGCCGGCACGGTGAGGTTAAATCCAGTTACACGCGAACCTGGGATGTGACCAATCTCTACGGCGAACCCTACGCACGCCTTATTCAGAAGGACGACAAGCCTTTGACCGCAAAAGAAGAAGAGCGGGAGGAGGAGAAACTTGAAAAATTTGTCAGCAAGCGCAAGGGCGAAAGCGAAGAAGATCGTCAGAAGCGCCAGGCAAAGGAAAAGAAGGAACGGAATGAGGAGCGAGCATTTTTAGGAGAGGTCCTCAACGCTTACGATTTTCGTATTGCGGGGGAGGAAATAGTGGATGGACGTGACGTATGGGTCATAAACGCGACGCCCCGTAAAGACTTCCATCCGAAGCATGCCTACGCGAGTCTCTTCTCCAAAATCAAGGGCACGGTATGGATTGATAAGCAGGAATACACTTGGGTGAAAGTGGAGGGAGAAGCTATCGATACGATGCGTGTCGGCTTGATTCTTGCGCGTATCCATAAAGGAACGAGATTCAGCGTTGATCAAGTGCGATTGAACAACGAAGTATGGCTGAAGCGCCGCTTTTATCTGGAGGCCAGCGCTCGCGTGCTCTTGCTCAGTAACCGAGCGGTGGAACTGGAATACACATTTTCCAATTACAAGAAATTCGTTACCGGCACGAAGATTTTGCCAGGCGTACATGAAGTGGAACCAAAGTAAAGATCAGCAAGCGTCGAAATGACGAGCAGTATTGTCGGACATCATAATGAAACCAACCCGATGCAGATCAGGAGACAAGACAACTCGCCACCGAGGAGGAGTGATCAGCCGCAAGCAACTTCCCGCTGTCGGGATCGGCGCAATGCGCGAGGCTGAAGAGCCGGTCCTCTTCTCGGAACAGCAGGCCCTTTTCTTCCAGTAATCCAATCTCCTCCAGGACGTTTAAAGTCGGAGGCAAGGTCCTGAGCAAGTCCTCAACGCGTGTGGGCTTTTCAAGATGTTGCAGTAATGCTTTTCCTGTTGGTCCCACCCGATGTTCAATGACCGAACCAGAGCGCGAGTCGTACACAACATCTTCACTCTCCAAGAATAGCTTGGGGCGATCTTGAGGATCATTCCATCGCGCGCGCCATTCCCCAACTTTGGTGCGAAGTTGGTCAATCCATCTGACTGTGGCAGTGAAATATGGTGCTTCGACGTTTTCGTCCCTAAAATAATACGCCAGGTTGCTGAGATCGTCTGCTGCGAATGGGTAAATCAACGGATAGAAATCCAATGGCCGGAGTTTGAGCGCGTACTTGTCAGCTTGATAAAAGTAGGGACTAAAGCGGTCAAAGCGCACCGGGTAAGTCCCGGACGGGGGATACAGATGAGTGAGCAGCGGGATCACTTCGACATATTTTCGGTAAACTTCTTCAGGTTCGCCGGGAAATCCGACGAGCAAGTTCCAAACAGGCTCGACTCCATACAGCACGCATGATTTCAGGAGCTTGAGGTTTTGAAAGACAGTCGTGCCTTTCTTCATCAATTTCAAGGTAGTGGTTGCCAGCGCCTCGATTCCTGGCTGGATGCGGCGTACTCTCGCCCGCGCTAGCTCCGCCACATCTCGCTCTGTAAGATCGGCCTTAACATCATAGAAAATATCCATGTCCAGTGGAGTGTTGAGAAAAGGCAATACTTCCGTGAGGTAGCTTTTAGCCAAAATGTTATCCACACATACTAATCGGGGCACTCTGCCTGAGTATTTGAAGAGGGAGTCAAATAACTGGATTGCAAGCGTTGGCTTCATAGCGCGATATCCCATCGATTCGCCATTGAGTCCACAGAATGTGCAGTGCGCCCGCTCGCCCCACCAGCATCCGCGGGAGGTCTCGAAGGTCAGAACAGGTTTGATGTTTTGGTCAGTGAAGTATTCCTCCATTCTCTTTACGAATGGGCCATAATTCAGTTCAATCGGCGTATCAATATTTAATTCCTCGCCAATAGTCTGCCTTCCCTCGTGCGCTACAGGTCGCTCTTGGATGAAAATGCCGGGGATGCTCGAAACTTTTGACATGTCTTCCGAAAGGTAGTGTTCGATAAATTCCGGCAAGCTCCTGAGCGCAGGACCTGAAAATACATAATCAATGTCTTTGACTCGCTGTGCGATTATGCTTCCCATGGGAAACTCGCAATTTGCGCCCCCCATGATGGTGATCAACCCTGGAGTGCGCAGTTTGAGCTTCCTGGCCATAGCAAAGCTGGCGGTGTTTTGCATAAACATCGACGTAAATCCGACCAGTTGAGAGCGGTCGAGAGCGTATTTCGAAATCATTTTCTCCAGAAATTCGTCGATTCCCCGTTTCTTTTGTCTAATTAACTCTCGGAGCCGCCGCATATGGAGGGAGTGGGCCGGAAAATAGCGCCCGAAATACATGTCGCTGTTTTCTTCCAATTCCGGAAATGCCGTCTCTCGAAAAAACCAGTCTCCAAGCCCGGTGTTAAGAGACTCCATGGAATTGGCGATATAAGTGTAGAGGCCGGTATTCAGATATTTCGCGCAGTCATGATTCAAATATAAGATTTCTACGCGAACTCTTGACCCGAATCTCGACTCCAGGATGCTCTTGAGTTGTGTTAGCGCGATCGATGGTAAGGTAAGGTCTGAAAATGGCATGTTAACCAAAGAAATGGTGCACATTTGTATCTCCTCGACTTGGCGTGATCGTGATCGCCACTTACATCTTTGTTGTAGCAACTCTCGTTGAACCGGGCTGACTGAGCATGTGCTTCGTTGCCAACAACAATTACCGTTTCCTGTGGCCTGGCTCAAGCATCCGGTCGAGCATCGGCCATCTTCTGTTTACCGAAATGGAAAGTTTTAGCGGGAGTTTTCCACAGGCTGTTCTTACGCCCCGCACACTATATGATCTTGAGGCCGTCTAAGTCAAGATTGGTTTTTTTCCAATACGAGATGGTGATGGACGTATGCTGCAGATTGGGAAAGGGAGCAGCCGCTAGGCGCAGAGTATTCCAACGTTCGCCTGCAGTCGCGAAACACGGGCCGTTAGGAGTAATGGCCTTTTAACAATTTGGGCCTATTTTGGAGCTATCATTAATCGACACAAACATGCTTGGGGGCATCATGGAGAGCACAAAAAAGAACGGAACCGCTGCGCTTATTGAGCTGATTCGTTTACCACTCAAATATCTGAGCGAAATGCGTCGCGATATACAGTATGGGTTGCGAGCGCTCATCAAGTCACCCGGCTTTGCGCTGGTCGGCATTATTTCGCTGGGGCTCGGAATGGGCTTGACAACCTTCGTGTACAGCTCGAAATGGAAGCTAATCTCTCGTGATCTGCCCGCGACTACGAATGCCAGACGCTTGGTGATGCCTGAGAACCCAGTGTCGTATTACTACATTGAGCAATATCGGAATGAGAAGAACTTGTTCACCGGGGTTGCAGCATTTCAAAACGGCATCCCATTTAACGTCACTTTCCAGAACGACATGAGTGCGAAACCGGAGCGCGTTTACGGACAACTTGTTTCACCCGATTATTTTGATGTGCTCGGTGTCCAAGCGCAGCGCGGACGGGTGTTAACCACTCTCCTTGACAGGCCTGGAGATGCGCCGGCCGTGGTGATCAGCGATCGTTTTTGGCGCAACCGCCTCAACTCTTCGCCCAACGCTGTAGGGCAAACAGTTCGGCTTAACGGGCAACCCGCAACTATCGTGGGAATCACTCCCAGAGATTTTAATGGCGCTCTTGCCATCAATCCGGCTGAACTGTTTGTTCCCATTACTGTCCCGACCGCGCTCGCTCCAGAGCTCGCGAACGATGTGCTGCATCAGCGCAATGCCAAGCAATTTCTTGCGATCATTTGCCTTGCGCCCGGGGTCACCTTGGAATCTGCAGAAGCCGGGCTCGACGTGATCACGCGTCATCTTGACGAACAGGATCCATCAGCTCGCCTGCAAGCCGACAAAGGCAGGCGTGTGACCTTACTTGCGGCAGGCACTATGGTGCCCATTCCCCGGAATTTAAAGCCGGTCGTGCTCGGATTCTATGTCGTGTTGATGGGACTGATCATGACCATAGCCTGCATGAATCTGGCAAACATGCTGCTTGCGCGTGGCGCCAATCGCCGAAAAGAACTTGCGATTCGCCTTTCAGTCGGGGCAAGCCGGTTTCGCCTTGTTCGGCAGATGATCAGTGAAGGCATTTTGCTCGCGCTGCTTGGTGGGACAGCAGGATTTGCACTCGCATATGCCATTGCGATATTGAACTCTCAATTCACTCTGCCCACTGAAGTGCCGTTGGAAACCGATTTCACGCCGGATTGGCAGGCAGCCTTGTTCGTATTCGCCTTGTCGATCGTGTGCGGCATAGGGTTTAGCTTAGTACCCGCTCTGCGGGCAACGAAAGCGGATGTCACACCTGCGCTCAAAGAAGGTTCGGCGCTCCAGTTGCCCGGTCACCGCCGCTTCGGTCTTCGCAACTTGCTGATGGTAACCCAGATTGTTGGATCGCTGATGTTGCTGTTGATTACCGGCTTCCTGGTTGTCGGAATTGGTCAAATGAGTGAAATACAAACCAGATTCGATCCGCACACAATGTATCTTTTGTCCATCGATCCGCTGCGTGAGGGCTATACACCGGAAAGAGCGCAAGCTCTGTTCGAGAAACTTCCTGAGCGCCTCAAAAACGCAGGTGGAGTGCACAGCGTCACTCTAGCTGCGCAGCCGCCGTTTGCAGTCAAAGATGAAGATGGAAGTATCCAATTAACTGCAGAAGCCTCGCGAGTCCAGGTTGCGGCCTTCGAAGAAATTGTTGGTCGGGACTATTTCGCTGCTCTGAGCGAACCGATGTTGGCAGGCCGGGAGTTCACAGAACTGGATCAACAGAGCCAACCAGACGAATCGAAGACTTTGCCTGCCATACTCAACCAAAGTGCGGCACAAGATTGTTTTGGAAACGGTAATGCTATTGGGGAACGCATTAGGGATGCAAAGCAATCCTATGAAGTGGTCGGCGTGGTGCACGATTTAAAGAATGGCATTGGGCTCCGCCACGCGGTGATTTACTTACCGCTGACGCGGCTCGATTTCGCGCGCCCGCGAGCCACTGGTATGACGATTATGGTGCGATCAGATGCGGGAGCGGACGCGCTGGGCAGCATTCGGCGGGAGATAGCTTTCATTGATCCCAAACTGACCCTCTTTAATGTGCGAACCCTCAACGAGTACTTGCAGATTAGCCGATCCTCCGAGCGTTATGCTATCCATACCTATGGCGGAATTGGCCTCTTCGGCCTGATATTGGCTACAATCGGACTCGCCGGGGTTACGGCTTATTCGGTTGCGGCAAGGCGCAAGGAGATCGGAATTCGCATGGCATTGGGCGCACGAAAGGGCCAGGTGCTGCTGCTAGTGCTGCGCGAAGGCGGGGCTTTGGTGATCGTAGGAATAGTTTTTGGGTTTTTAGGCGCGTTTGCACTCGCTAAAATGCTCTCGTCGCTCACCAGCGTTTTTGTTGAGGCGCTTAAGGTCGGCACAGACGATCCACGCCTGCTTGTTGGCGCACCGCTGCTGCTGGCAGGGCTGGCGCTGCTCGCTTGTTACGTGCCAGCGCGCCGGGCGGCCAAGATCGATCCGCTCAAGGCGCTGCGTGAGGGGTAGAGCACCTATAAAAATTCTGCGGGTGGTATTTAAGATGATGCCTGCTCTCGCTTAAGATGCCGGAGCCCGTCGCCGTTTCTGCACCTTCAACAGTCTCGCAACAGGGACAGTGGTGCTCATTTGCCCGCTGGAATCTCGTGGTAATGGCCAACAGCCAGGCGCGTCTTCATATATTCACACGGAGCAGGCCATATCTAAAACATCCATCACTGGATTTGGCGGACAGTTTTCTGCGCCGCTGCGGCCATCGTTGCCACCAGTAACACTGACGCGGCGACCAGGAACATAAGTTTCAGACTTAGGGCGATCAATAGACCTGCCAAGGCCAGCGAGATGGGCACGGTTCCCATTGCACCCAGGGTGAGCATGCTTGACACGCGTCCGCGAACAGCGGGGTCAATTCGCTGCATAATCCATGCGTCGATCTGGACGTTGGCCATCCCTGCGGCGGCTCCCATCAAGAACAATACGGCAGGGAAGCTCCACCGCCCGTGCAGGATTCCCAGCGATGCCAGCAGCAAGGCCAGCGCGAGGGCCACCAGAAGAATCATGATGCCTTGACGGCGGATCTTCCAGATTCCAGCCAGGAGCGCGCCGCAGAGGGCGCCGGCAGCCATAGAAGCGAACATCATGCCGAGCATAGCGGGGGATCCGAATTTGGTCTTCGCCACGAAGGCAAGCCCGAGGACCATCGGTCCGGCAAGACAAAAATTGATGCACACGGCCACTAGCATCAGAGAACGGAGCGGAATGTCCTTGCCCACATACCGAAACCCTTCCAAAATGAAGTGCCAAATTGGTTTCTTTACGCTATGCGCTGGCGGCGGGTCAGGAAGATGCAGCAGCGCGCCAATGATGAATAGGAAAGTTATGGCGTCGATAAAGAACGCCCAGGCAAGCCCCAGTTCTTTAAGAATGAAGCCTGCCGGCACCGGACCGACGATAGTGGCCAACTCTGTCCTGACCTCGGAAACGGATGTGGCCGCGACGAGTTGTTTCGATTTGACCAGATAGGCTATGAATGCCTGCCCCGCGGGGGCGTCGAATGCATCCGCACTCCCGAACGCAGCAGCAAGCGCGTACAGCTCCCACGTGTGCAAGAGATGGAGCCAGATCAGAAGACCAATCCCCGCGACCAAGATGGCACGCACCCATGCTGTTACCGTCATGATCCGTCGAGGAGAAATACGGTCGGTCAGCACCCCACCCATGAGCATGAGCGCAGCCCGGGGAATTGCTCCTACCATCATGATCGTTCCCATCGCGATTGCCGATCCAGTTTGCTGCAAAACGAGCCATGGCAAGGCAACAAAATAAAATTGGTCGCCCAGTAGTGAAAGAGTGCTGCCTGTAAAAAAGAGCCGAAAGTTGTGCTCCCGCAGTGGGTGTCGCGAAGACAAATCCGGTATCGGCGCGGCAACAGCCGCGGCCGCGACAGAGCACTCTTCTGTAGCTGCTCCTCTGGCGGCTTCCACACCGTCGCCTAGAATCGTTTTGGACCTCCGGTTCCGAACTGGCTGACGTATTATCATGCTCGGCCGAACTATTGCGCAAGCTTCCCCGCTGAATCATTATCGTGCGCTGCTCCATTATTGGAATAGGCGCGCTCGCGCGCCGAAATTTACACATAACCCTGACTATGATTACACGTAACCCTGACTATGAAAGGCGCGATATTGTATTTCACAGACCGGTAATGGTACTCTTATCGCGCTCAAAAAGGGGTTACAGATGTGGAAATTGACGATTTGCAATATTTTGGAACGGCCCGACACGATTTGGGCCAGTTACTCAAAAGAAAAACAATTCAGTCGAAAGTAACAGAATAGTTACTCTAGCAGGCTGCGGAAAAACTGGTGAGAAAGGTGCTTTCATTTTCCCCTTTCATTGTAAGTAACGCTAAACCAGTTGTTTTCTGATGTTTTTGTGGTCTTGCAACGCTGCCTTATGCCCCTGCGAACACACCTCGGCCTCGATTTACACCGCTGGAGCCAAGGCCATGAGGTTCCACACCCGCACCAGATTGTAGGCGGCGCAGGCACCGGTGAAGAGCTAATCGATCTTGCAGACTCCGCGATGCCGCGATTTGCGGAGCAGCGCTATCGTTGTCAACCACGCGAAGCATTCCTCGATGCGCTTCCTCTTTCTTTGACTGACCGCGTAGCCAGGATGCCGCGTGGTTCGCCCATAAATCGCGCTCCGGCCTCGCCGTTGGTGATTATGCGCTACGTGGGGCGCCACCGGCAGATGGCGGCACTCGGCCACGAACCCAAACGTGTTCAGTCCCTTGTCTCCCCCCGCGGTGAGCCCTCGCGTGCCGGCGAGTTTCTCCAGCATGCACAACGTTGCATCCTGCTCCGCCGTTCCCATAGCCTTGAGCGCTTGGGCGTCGATAATCAGTCCATTGCGATTCTCCACCAGCAAGTTCCCGCTGTAGCTCAACTTCGACTCCTTCCCATCACTCCTGTGCGCCAGCAGCGCGTTTGGATCGGTTTTCGACTCATGCATCTCATTCGACCGCTTCTCTCCGCGAACGTTCACCGTGGGGTTCCCAGGATCATCCGGGGGCGGCGCGCTTGCATCCTGCTTGGGCTGAAAACTCTTCTGGCTGGCCCAGGCTTCCAGCATTGTGCGTCGACCATGAAGTGCTCGTCGCTGGTCAGACCCTTCGCACGCGCTTGCTCCACCAGGCACACCAGAAATTCCTTGACTACGTCAGCTTCCAGAAAGCGGCCACGATTTTTCGTGAAGGTGGTCGCGTCCCGCACTTCGTCAACGGCGTTCAGCCCAACGAACCAGCGGAACCGAAGGTTGCAATCCATCTCCTCCATCAGCAAGCGCTCACTGCGCACCGAGTACAGCATTTGCAGCATTTGGGCGCACAACAGCTTCTCCGACGGAATCGACGGCCGCCCCATTTTGGCGTACATGCTGTCAAACCGTTGGGACATTTGCCCCAGCACTATGTCCACCATAGCCCGGTTAGCGCGCACAGGATGATCTTTCTGTACCTGTGCCTCCGGTGACAAATAACTGAACACATGAACCTGCTGATGATTCACTCGACGCATACCCCTTCGTGGCCATAAGAAGTTTTGATTGTGGAGTACTTTTCCAGCAGCCTACTACATGAGTGGCAGTTCTATAGCCGAGATGGAAGACCAAAATGGAGCACATGCCATCAGAGTTAAACGAGCTGTTCGAAGCACAGGTGGCGAGGACGCCCGAAGCTGTGGCGGTGGAGTTGGAGGATCTTGCCCTGAGCTACGAGGATCTGAATCGGCGGGCCAATCAACTGGCACGTTATCTCCAAGAGCTTGGGGTGAGGCTCGATGCGCGGGTTGCGATCTGCATGGAGCGGTCGCTGGAGATGATCATCGGGATTTTCGCCGTGCTGAAGGCTGGAGGAGCGTACGTGCCGCTGGACCCAGGGTATCCGGTGGAACGATTGCAGTTCGTTCTGCAGGACAGCAAGCCGACAGTAGTGCTGACGCAAAGCCACCTGCGCGGTCTGTTTTCCCAGATAAGTTTCAGCCCGCCAATCTTGGATTTCAGTCACGCTGGAGAATGGAGTAACCAGCCGACCAGCAACCTGAAACGCACTGACCTTACGTTCTGGCATCTGGCTTATGTAATTTACACCTCCGGGTCGACGGGTGTGCCCAAGGGCGTGATGGTGGAGCATCGTGCACTGTGCAATCGGATCATGGCGCTCCAGACCCAATACCAAATAAATGCACAGGATCGGCTCTTGCAATTCGCACCAACCAGCTTCGATGCATCCGTTGAGGAGATTTTCTGCGCGTTGTTATCTGGGGCCGCCTTAGTGCTGCGTACTCATGCTTGGCTAGCGGGCGGGAAGGCATTTTGGGCCTTATGCGCGAGCCGGGATATAAGCGTTTTGGATCTCCCAACTCGTTTCTGGCAGCAGATCTTGGAGGACGGGGCGGTGAGAATTCCAAGGAGCGTCAGATTGCTCATCATCGGTGGCGAAGCTGCTGACCTCACAGCTTTGGACCGATGGTTCAAACGCAAAGACTACGATAAACCCAAGTTACTCAACACCTACGGTCCGACCGAAGGAATCATCGTCGCCTCAGTTCAGGAGGTAACCTTTGACACTTCTCACTGGCAATCCGTTGGGCGGCCGGTCACGAACACGCGGATCTACCTTCTGGACGTGCACGGACAGCCAGTTCCTGTGGGGGTAACAGGCGAGCTCTACATTGGAGGAGCGGGCCTGGCTCGTGGGTATCTGAATCTTTCTGATCAGACGGCAGAGCGGTTCGGTGTTGATCCATTTGCGGGCGAGCCGGGAGCGCGAATGTACCGGACGGGAGACTTGGGGAGATGGCTGGAGGACGACAGCATCGAGTTTGTGGGGCGGAACGATTTCCAGATAAAGATTCGTGGTTACAGGATTGAGCTCGGGGAAATCGAGAAGCGCTTAGCGGAGCACCCGGGTGTTCGTGAGGCAGTGGTCGTGGCCCGCGAGGATCATCCGGGCGAAAAACGTCTAGTGGCCTACGTGACCGCAGCAGGACCGCCTGCGGATGGCGCTACAGCGGCCAAAACTGAGGTTGAAGCGTTGCGCGCACATTTAATGTCGCTGCTCCCTGAATACATGGTGCCAGCGGCGTATATGCAGCTGGAGAAGCTGCCGCTGATGGCGAACGGGAAATTAGATCGGAAGGCGCTGCCAGCTCCAGATGCCGATGCCTACGTGATGCGGGGATATGAGGCGCCGGTGGGCGAGATAGAGACCATCATAGCGCGGATCTGGAGGGAGGTCCTGAAGCTGGAGGAGGTGGGCCGAAACGATAACTTTTTTGAGTTGGGCGGCCACTCGCTGCTTGCAGTAAGCGTGATTGAGGGCATGTGCAACGCGGGATTGCCGGTTGATGTGCCTGCCCTGTTTGCCGCCCCGACGCTGAAGAGTTTGGCGCAGGCGGTCGGTGACCAGCGCCGGACCGTAGCTGTGCCGCCCAATCTCATCCCGGAGGGCAGCACGGCCATCACTCCGGGCATGCTGCCACTGGTCAGCCTGAACCAGAGCGAGATCGACAAGATAGTGGACACCGTGCCTGGAGGAGCGGCGAATATTCAGGAGATTTACCCACTGGGGCCGTTGCAGGAAGGGATTCTGTTTCACCACCTGATCGAGAGAGAAGGAGATCCCTTCCTGACCATCGGCTTGCTGAGCTTCGACAGCCGAACGCGACTAGATAGATATTTGAAAGCGCTGCAAGCGGTAATCAACCGGCACGACATCCTGCATACCGCGATGGCATGGGAGGGACTGCGAGAGCCGGTGCAGGTGGTGTGGCGGGAAGCGAAGTTGCGGGTGGAAGAGGTGCAGTTGAAGGAGGATGGAGGAGATGCGGCGGAAGAGTTGTATAGGCGGTACGATCCGCGGCGTTACCGGATTGATGTGACGCAGGCGCCGTTGCTGAGTGTCTACGTAGCCCACGATCCAATTCGGGACCGCTGGCTGATGTTGTTGCTGCTGCACCATCTGATGGGAGATCACGCAACGTTGGAGGTAATGCAGGAGGAGATTCATGCGTATCTGTTGGGACAGGAGGAGCAGTTGCCGCCACCGGTGCCGTTTCGGAATCTGGTGGCAGAAGTGCGGCTGGGAGTGAGTCAGGAGGAGCACAAGGCATTTTTTAGAAAGATGCTGGCAGATGTAGAGGAGCCGACGGCACCTTTTGGGTTGTTGGAGGTGCTGGGGAGTGGGAGGGGGGTCGAGGAAGCGCGGGTAGAGCTGGATCCGAGGCTCGCGCGGCGGATTCGTAAAGGAGCACAAAGATTAGGAGTGAGTGCTGCGAGTATATGTCATGTGGCGTGGGCGCGGGTGGTTGCCCATGTATCGGGGCGAGAGGACGTAGTGTTTGGGACGGTGTTGTTTGGAAGGATGCACGGTGGAGCGGGTGCGGGCCGGGCGCTGGGACTGTTCATCAACACATTGCCGATACGGCTGCAGGTAGGGTACGAGGGAGTGAGAGCGAGTGTACAGCGGACGCACGGAGTGCTGGCGGAGCTGCTGCGGCATGAACACGCATCGTTGATGCTGGCTCAACGCTGTAGTGCAGTGAGTGCGCCAGCTCCGTTGTTTTCAGCCTTGTTGAACTATGTTCACACTACAGAGGCGCCGCAATCTCTGCCGAAGAAGGGACTGCTGGAGTTGAGGGCATGGGAAGGAATGGAGTGGCTGCGCAGCGAAGAGAGGAGCAACTTTCCGTTCATTCTAACTGTTGATGACTTAGGAGAACGTTTTGTCCTGTCGGCACAAACGGTAGCCTCGATTGATCCGCGGCGGGTATGCGAGTACACACGCATGGCGCTGGCCTCGCTGGTGGACGCGCTGGAGGAGGAGCCGGGCAGGGCGGTAAGCAGGGTAGAGGTATTGCCCGCAGCGGAGCGGGAGCAGGCGCTTTATGGATGGAACGACACGAGGAAGGATTTTTTCAATCAAAAGTGCGTGCATGAATTGTTTGAGGAGCAGGTGGAGAGAACGCCGGAAGCAGTCGCGGTGGTGGATGGAGATGCCACGTTGAGCTATGGCGAACTGAACCGACGCGCTAATCGGCTGGCCCATCATTTGGGCCGGTTGGGAGTGAAGCCGGACACGCGAGTGGGAATTTGCGCTCAGTGTGGCTTGGACGTGACGGTGGCGTTGGCAGCCGTACTGAAAGCGGGAGCTGCGTGCGTGCCGCTGAATGCCACCTATCCCAGCCGGTGGCTGAATTTCATATTGCAGGATAGTGGAGCGAGTGTGTTGCTGACCCAGGCGCATCTGCGGCAGCAATTCGTGGGAGCGGCCCCGTTGCGGCTGGTGGATTTGGGAAATAGTGGTGAGTGGGCGGGGGAGCAGGAAGGCAATCTGGAGCATTGGCGGAGCAGAGTAAGTCCGGAGCATTTGGCGTATGTAATCTACACGTCAGGTTCTTCGGCAGAGCCAAAAGGAGTGATGGTTACGCACGACGGAATAGTGCGATTGGTGCGAGACCGGGAATATATGCCGTTAGGTTGTGAGGATGTGATAGGGCAACCGCTGAGTACATCGTTTGATGGGGCGATCTTTGTGATGTGGACAGCCCTGTTGCGGGGTGGGCGATTGGTACAGATAGAAAAGGACGAGTTGCTAAATCCAGCGCTGCGACAAGACGTCCTACGCAAGAAACAAATCAACATGCTATTCGTGACCACAGCGTTATTGGATCAGATTGCGCGGGCTGGTGGAGAAATGTTTGATGGTCTGCGATACCTGTTGTTTGATGGCGAAGAGGTTGACTCGGGCTGGGTAAGGAGAGTTCTGCAAGAAGGCAGGATAGAACACTTTTGGCACGTGTACGGAGCAATGGAAACGGTGAGCTGCCGCAGTTGGCATGAGGCGAGGATGATAGAGGAAGGGGTGAAGACACCTATTGGCCGGCCAACGGCGAACACGCGGATATACGTATTGGACGCGCGAGGAGAGCCGGTGGGAAAGGATGTGAGAGGTGAGCTGTATATCGGCGGAGCGGGATTGGGGCGAGGCTATTTGAACCGGCCGGAGATGACCGGCGAAAGGTTTGTACCCGACCCGTATGGTGGGGAGCCTGGAGGACGGATGTACCGGACGGGGGATATGGGGAAGTGGCGGGAGGATGGCGTACTGGAATACGTAGAACGAGCGGACGAGCAAGTCGAGATTCAGGGATATCGGATAAAGCCGAGAGAAATCGAGGCTCGGATGAAGGAGTATCGCCAAGTAGAGGACGCAGTGGTGGTAGTGCGGGAAGATGTGGCCGGTGAAAAGCATTTGGTGGCGTACTACACGGTCGCGAAAACAATGAACGGAGGCGACGAGAATTGGCTTCCGCTACATCTGCCATATTGGTATCCGAACAGCGGGAAAGTGGCCAATGAGAACGAAAAAGACTATGCAGAAATCGATGTTGTAGGAGTGCGGGAGCTACGGGGTTATTTGTTGGAAAGAATGCCGGAGTACATGGTGCCCACGGCATATGTGCTTCTGGAGCAAGTCCCCCTGACTGCGACCGGAAAAGTTGATCTTAAGGCGCTGCCCGCGCCGGACGAGGAAGCAATGGGACTGCACCGATATGAAATGCCCGAAGGGGAGATCGAAACAGCAGTAGCGGGAATCTGGGCAAATGTGTTGAAAGTAGAGCGCGTAGGGCGGCGCGACAACTTTTTTGAACTGGGGGGGCGTTCGTTGCTGGCCGTGCAAGTGGCCGCGCGCGTACGGCAGATTCTGGATGTCGAATTGACCATTCGCGATATTTTTGAGCATTCCACCCTTAGCTCCCTCGCGGAGCAAATTATCAATTTGAAACTCAGTACCTTTAGGTCTGAGGATTTAGTGCAGTTGCTGAAGGAAATAAAATCTCAACCAAGCATTGATTAGTTGCACTACAGTAGTGACTTTTCTTCAACGTTGGGATGGAACATCACAATGGAACACTCAACGCTTGCCGGATTAACAAGCAGTGAACGAGAGCGATTGTTGAAAGCTGCACAAGCTCGCTCGATCAGCAAGGCCACCAAGTTTACTCCAATCGCGGTCGCGACAAATCGAGAGAATTTACCGTTATCGTTTGCGCAGGAGCGAGTGTGGTTTCTGGCGCAGATGGAGGGAGGGAGCCAGACCTGTCATATTCCGCTGGGACTGCGGTTGTGTGGCAGGTTGGATCGGAGGGCGCTGAAACGGGCCCTGAATCGGATTGTGGCGCGGCATGAAGCGTTGCGC
>Ga0126381_100002489_pt1 | contig 19907 bp, 16 predicted proteins | sample PanSoiMetPlot_28_FD_96465 | JGI IMG/M metagenome (GOLD analysis project Ga0126381, IMG submission 96465) | Tropical forest soil microbial communities from Panama - MetaG Plot_28 | ecosystem: Environmental > Terrestrial > Soil > Tropical forest > Bulk soil | place: Panama | collected 2016-02-17
ATACGGAGACACGTAGCGGCTCTGAGATAGTTGGTCGAGTTCACCAACTGCCTCAGCCGCCTCATTGTGCCTTCCGGCGGCCGCGTTGGCGTGACCCAGAGCCGCAATAGCAGCCGGATGACGATCCGAGCAGACACACGCATTCTGAAGTTCTGTAATCGCTTCCTCGTACATATTCAACTGCTCGTACGCCAGACCGAGCGTATTCTGAGCGGGTGAAAAGGTGGGCTCCAGGACGAGCGTCTTCCAGGACTGCCGCATAGCAGCATCAAAATCGCGGCTGACGTAGTAATTCCAGGCAAGCTCAACATTTGTGGAAAGAGAGAGGGGATCCAATTCCATGGCCCGCCGGATCTCCTTTAGGGCCTGTGCCGATCGCCCTGTGGCCGCTAGGAGTGCCGCGTACCTGCGATGGCCGTCGGCGTAGTTTTGGTCTAGTTCCAACGCTCTTATATAGCCGGCCTCGGCGCCGGCATAATCCCAATCAAACAGCTTCTTTACGTCGGCGAGCGAAGCATGCGCCTCAGGCAGACGGTCATCCATCTGAATGGCGGTTGTAGCGAAATCTCTGGCTCTTCGGCAGGCATCACCGGCCGGAAGCATGCCCATTCGCGCGAACAGACTGTAGACATCCGCCAGACCGCTGTGGGCAAGTGCGTATTGCGAATCCTGTTCGATAGCAGATCCAAAGCACGCGACGCTCTTGCGCAGGTCCGCCTCGTTCATTCTGCTATAGAAGAATTTTCCTCGTAGATAGTCCTGATATGCTTCGAAACTCGGCGTATAGTGCTTGGCTTCCCGTGCGGCGTCATTCTGGCCGGACCCGGGATTTCGCCCAGGCAAACTGTCCCAAATCTCCTCGACCGGTGCTACAAACCGGTATCCTAGACCGGACCGCGTTTCAATAAACCGGGGGCTGCGTGTACAATCTCCGAGCGTCTCCCGAAGTGTATTGACAGCAGTGTTCAAACCGTGATCGAAACTAACGTGTAGATTGGGCCAAAGGTGTCGCGCAAGTTCAGTTCGCGTTACGAGCGCGCCACGCCTTTCGAGCAAGAGCTCCAGAATTTGGAAAGGCTTGTGTTGCAGCCTGAGCCTGATTCCGCGGTTTCGCAGCTCCCGTTCCTGCAAGTCAACCTCGAACGTGCCGAAACGCAGTTTTCTCGCAGTCGACCCCGCAGGCCGAAATGAATTGTCGTTAGACGTGCTCATCAGATGTTGGACCGAACACTCAGGTCGCAAGAACTATTTTTTGATCCGCTCTTGTAAGTCTTTGATTGAGAACCGGTTCCTTCTTGATATTTTCCTAACTCATACCTGAGGGTCCCACACTCAATTTTTTCGTCTCATCCTCTGTACGGATATCGAGCCTGGAAGGTTCCCGTACCACTGATCATTAAGGAGATCCACCGTGAAAACAAACCTGCGACACCTACTGACCGCTGCCGGATTTGCTATGGCTCTTACGCTCATTGCGGCTCCGCTGAATGCACAGCAAGGAAAGTTTAGCCTGCCAGTCGAAGCCCATTGGGGGAACGCGGTCCTAGAACCCGGCGATTACCGGATCTTGGGTCCTGCCCCGACATCCTCGATAGGAGTGATCTACATCTATGGGGGAGGAAAGGCCCAAATGGCGCTGCCGGCCGTATCTGACACGCAAAAGCTATCAGGGCATAGCTATCTTCGGCTGATCAACGTCGGAGGAACCTATGTTATCCGCGAATTCAGCTCCGGCTACACCGGCCATTCGTACCTTTTTGGTATCCCGAAGACCTTACGGCTGCGCATGACGCCCCAGGCGGATCATGACGTTGCCGGCCTCATGGACATCGCCGTCACAGGAAACTAAGTGGCGGGACGCAGCCACACTCGTGCCTGGTCATGGTGTCCTTGCAGGTTCACGGCAGGAACGTTAGAGGGAAGAGGAGAGCGCCCCGTCGCGAGGCGCTCTCTTGCCATGCCAGATCTGGTCTAATTTCTCAGATCGCGCTCGAACTCAGCTAGTTCAGAGGCGTTTAGGTCGGAGATAGCCCAGTAAGTCATGCCCCCTTGTTTCCACTGAAGAAGGTTGTAACCCCTTGCGCTCGCGGCCCTAGCGCTGGCATCTTGGGCAGGTGATGGCCACTGGAACAGGTTGATCGAATGCTGGTTGCGCCTGTAAACTAGTGCTGCGACGGGGCGGCCACCCAAGTAATCCAGGCGGCCACCAGCAAGCGGGAATCCTTGAAGCGCTAAATCCCTGACGGTGGGGGCGAAATCAAGCTTGCCATTGAACCAGGGTTTTACAGTGTGCCGGTCCGACGACGCCACGTCTACCAGGTGGTCCGTCATAAGAGACCTTATATGGCCTGCCACCACCTCCTGAGCGAGCAGTTCCGAACCGGAGGAGCGTTTCAGCAGATTAACGACTAGTGTTGTTACCAGTGCGAACAACACTACGCCGGCCGCGACGGCAATCCACCTCTTAGCAATCGGAGAAATAGCAGGGCGCTCTTTTGCATCCGATTGATCCTCTTTTCTAAGCTTCCCTTGAACGCGAGCGTGAAGATGCTGCGGAGCTTCGAAATACTCTGCGTATGAATGAATCGTGCCGGCGAGGTTTCTGCGCGCCTCATAACGGGAGCGGCAGACGGTACAACCCGATAGATGTTTCTCGACTCCCATTGCGCTCCTGGCATCTAGTTCGCCATCGAGCGCGGCATCCAATAGCAGGCCAGTTTCTTCACAACTCATGGTTGCGCCTCCTGCGGCGCTTCGCAGAGCCGGCGTTGGAGCTCCTTCCGTGCACGGGATAGTCGCGACATCACAGTTCCCAGTGGAGCACCAACCACAGTTGCGATCTGCTTGTACGACAGCCCTTCCAATTCACGCAGGATCAGCGTCTCGCGAAACTCATAAGGCAGATCTTCGATTGCCTGGTGCAGCACCTTCGAGTCGATCTTCTCCAATAAGACCGCCTCAGGGTCCTGGAACCCTGCCGTAGCGGTATAACGGCTTTCATCAAACGCCATCGTCATGGCCTCTGGCCTGTTTCGCCGCATCCAGGTGAAGCAAGTGTTGCGCACAATTCCTAAAAGCCAGGCGCGGCCGTCACCGCCCGCCCGAAAGCCATCAAACGAACGCAAGGCGCGCAAGTAAGACTCTTGCACAATATCTTCCGCATCCTGCGGATTCCGCGAAAGCCAACGCGCCAGGTTATATGCGGCACTTAGATACGGCAAGACAGTTGCCTCAAAGCGGTTGAGGTCAATCTTGCGGCCCACCGTTCTATCTGAACATAGGCTCTCACGCTTGGGTTTCAGTCAAGGTGCGATTCTCGGGAATTTTCCGGCGCCATTCCAGGTATTACTTGGTGCCAGCACAAACACAAAAGGAGAACCCGTTTGTCGAGCCGAATAAAAGTGAATATCGAGAAAGATGGTATAGATCGCCGTGGATTTCTGAAATGCATGGCTTGGGCCGGAACAGGGATGGTCTGGACGGTTAGCGGGGGTGTTCTCGCTTCGAGTGCACTCAGCCGCGAATCCAAGATCGCAAGCCCTTCTGGATTCACCTTCGTCCAAATCAGCGATAGTCATATCGGATTTAGTAAGGACGCGAATAAGGATGTAACTGAAACTTTGCAGGAGGCAATTGAGCGGGTTAATGCCTTGGATACAATGCCCGATTTCCTTATCCATACCGGTGATCTGAGCCACCTGTCGAAACCGTCGGAATTTGACATTCTCGATCAGAGCCTGAAGTCTGTCAAATTAGAGCAATCGTTTTTTGTGCCGGGCGAACACGACATGCTCTCCGACAACGGGCAGCAGTATCTATCGCGATACGGTAAGGGGACTCGGGGTGCCGGTTGGTATGCATTCGATCACAAAGGCGTGCATTTCATCGGTCTGGTGAATGTTGTCGATTTGAAAGCCGGGGGCCTCGGAACTCTCGGCGCGGAGCAGTTGGACTGGCTTAAAAAGGATTTGGCCGGTCGGGGAAACAGCACGCCTATAGTAGTCTTCGCGCATATTCCCTTATGGACGGTTTACCCGGAATGGGGATGGGGAACCGAGGATGGTGCAAGGGCATTGTCGTACATGAAACGCTTTGGGTCGGTGACTGTTCTCAACGGTCACATCCACCAGACAATGCAAAAGGTCGAAGGAAACGTCGCCTTCCACACGGCGGCTTCGACCGCTTTCCCGCAGCCCGCCCCAGGTACTGCGCCCTCTCCGGGACCAATGAAAGTTCCGTCCGGTCAACTGCGGAGCTTGTTAGGCATCACGCAGGTAAATTATGTGCCGGGAAATCATGCGCTTGCCATCGTTGATTCCACGCTTGCTGCCCCAATCGCAACTACCCAGGTCAAGATTGGCAACTTCTCGTTTTCGCCGAGATCCCTCACCGTCAGGCCCGGTGCGACAGTCACGTGGGCAAACCAGGACGATATCCCGCATAACGTGGTTAGCACAGGAAAAAGGTTTGTGTCCCCCGTGCTCGATACCGACCAACAGTTCTCTTTCACCTTTCGGGAACCGGGATCCTATCCGTATTACTGCAAGTTACACCCTATGATGACCGGCACGATCATCGTTGAACGCGCATAGTTGGGAGGGTTCCGATGGCATCTCTATCGGTTCGCGGCTCATTTTTTGGCCTTAACTCAAGTTTTACAAGCCACCAACAGCTTCTTTTGTTCTTTGACTCTACGATCAAAATTGTCAACGCAAGAAATTTGGGTGTGCTCTCTTGCCGAGGTCAGAAAGGATTAAGAGGTCGTGCAAGAGCAACAACCAGGTTCGGATTGCAAGCGTAAGAGCACTCCGGCCCAACAGGACTTTGAAGGCCGCCGGGGATTCCTGGTCGCCAGCATTTATGGACTGCTTTCGCTTATAGCAAGCTCCTTCGGCATCACCTCTGCGGCGTACCTCTTGCGAGGGACAAAGAACAAGCAGGGCGGTGCCTGGGCGGATGCGGGTGATATCGCGGGGCTGCAGACCGGAGTTCCCCACAAGGTCACATTCGATCGCACGCGCATCGACGGGTGGAGGGTCACTAGTCAGAAGGACAGCGCATGGGTCGTCAGGGATGCGGACGGCTCCTTGACCGCGTTTTCGCCGCTGTGCACGCATCTTGGCTGTGCATATCAGTGGCAAACAAAGGCCGGGCCCTCTCAGCGCGGAGCGTTCGTGTGCCCTTGCCACGGCTCGACGTTTTCGCAAACAGGGCAAGTGATCACGGGCCCGGCGAATCGTCCGCTCGATCGATATCAGGTGAAACGTGAAGGCACTCGCGTATGGCTCGGGACCGTCTCGCGGCCACAAAACATGAATGTATGAGGAGCATCCTGCGGGGAGCACTGGTTTGGATCGAACAGCGAACTGGGCTCGAAACAAAGTTTCGGGACTTTCTGTTGGAAGATATCCCGGCTTCTGCGGGCTGGCCTCAGGTTTTTGGAAGCGTAGCGCTCTTCCTCTTCTTCACTCAGGGCCTGACAGGCATCTTACTTGCCTTCAACTACGCTCCGACGCCGGGAGATGCATACGGCAGTCTGACGTACCTCGTTCGCGAAGTTACCGGAGGAAGGATGATGCGCGGGCTCCATCATTGGGGTGCCAGCCTGATGATCGTGGTGGTCGCACTCCATATGATTCAGGTCTTTCTGTATGGAGCGTATAAGAAGCCCAGAGAAGCCACCTGGATAGCCGGTGTGCTGCTGTTGCTCCTGACACTCGCCTTCGGGCTAACAGGCTATCTGTTGCCGTGGGACAACCGAGCCTACTGGGGCACCATGGTGACGACACGCCTGGTTGCGCAAGCTCCTCTGGTTGGACCGTATCTTTCCGATTTGATGGGAGCCAAAGACGGTATCGGTGTCATAACGTTTTCCCGCTTCTATGCTTTTCATACCTTGATACTGCCGGCAATTACGCTTTTCACCATCGGCCTCCACGTCTACCTAGTAAGACGTCATGGTGTGACACCGGCCCCGGCGGACTTCAAGCCCCGGCGAAAATTCTATCCTTCGCAGGCCTACCGTGATGTGGTTGCTATCTTTGCGGCGTTTTTGGTGCTGTTTTTCATGGCGGCTACTGTAAATGCCCCATTGGAATCAATCGCGAATCCCACAGACGCGACTTATGTTCCGAGACCGGAATGGTACTTTCTGTTTCTGTTCCAGGCCTTGAAGTATTTTCACGGTGTGCTGGAACCGGTCGGCAGCATCGGACTACCGACCGCCGCAATCATTGCGCTATTTGCTGTTCCCTTTGTCGATCGAGGCCGGGTGCGCTCGCTCAGCCAGCGTATTGTTGCGATCGGGCTTGTGGGACTCGGCATCGGGGTGTGGTGCGCATTGACCGCCCGGGCAATCGCAAGTACTCCGAAGACAGCGGCAACCCGCTCGGCGCCAGAAGTGGCCGCCCAAACCTGGACCCAGTTTCCGCCCGAAGAAATTGCGGCAGTCGGTTACTTTCGGCAAGAGAATTGTACGAGCTGTCATAACATCGGTGTCGGTGAGCCGAAACCAGGTCCGAACCTCGGTAACGTCAAAACTCACCGGCCGCCGGAATGGCTCGCTCAGCACTTTAGTAGCCACCGTCAAGGCATTTCCATTACTGAACTGAATGCCTTCTCGTTGCTAACGGGGAAGCTGACAGCGGAAAACGCAGTGACATTGGAGAACACGCCGCCCGGGCTCACGGTCGGTGCCCGGACGTACGTGACAAATGGGTGCAGCGGATGCCACAAGGTAAATGGGGCCGGCGGCGATGTAGGCCCATCCCTAAACGGCGTGTCAAGTAGGCGCTCGCGGGACTGGATGAAACAGCATTTTCGGTCTCCGAGCAGGCTCTCGCCCGGGTCAATTATGCCCCCGTACCAGTTTTCCAGCACTGACGAGGCGGCAATCATCTCCTATCTGGTGTCCTTGCCTGACTAGGAGCTATTGAAAAGTATTGGAGGCAACCGCACGTCGCGTGGGCCCCTTTCTGAGCCGCGCGCGCAAGCAAGCGGTTCTTGGACTTTTTCACCAAGCTCCTAAATGACGCCGCTGTAAAACCCTTGTAAAAAGGCCGCGTGACAGGCCGAATGGACTGGAATTGATTCGCACTCTGATCACACAATTGGGGGACAGATTACAAGGATCTGAAAAGTCAGTAATATGCATGAAGAGGTCAAGTGGGGGTGGCACTCGGCCTTCTCGGGGCGGCTATATTTGCCTCTGAGAGTGTCTTCAAGGCAGCGGCACGCGATATTTGGCATCGTGGTGCTTGCCGCATTGGCGATGGCTATCCCCAGTCGCGGACAGCAAGCTGATGACCAGTTGCTTCTCGGTCAGTTTGCGCAGAGTCAAGGGCAGCGGAGTCCGAACGGCGGATCAGCGCCGAATCAGGCTTCTCCGGCGAACCCGTACCTGCCGCTCTGCGTGGACGAATTTGGAAATCAGACCGAATGTTTCTATGGGAACGGTAGGTCAGGATATGGTCTCGATGGGTATGCGCCGCCGATGGGTTCTTTGGGAACCAGCACGCCGGGAATCGATTCGAGGTCTGGATACGGTTCACCTTACTCGCGGGATCAAGAACCGCTTTATACTCCTTCACGCGGCCTCCCAGAGCGCCGTGTCAAGGAGCCCTTGACCGAATTTCAAAGGTACGTGGCCGGAACTGTGGGGCAAATCCTTCCCATTTTTGGAGCGTCGCTATTCGAACAGGTTCCCGCAACGTTCGCACCACTCGATCGTGTTCCTGTGAGTCAGGACTACATAATTGGTCCGGGCGATTCACTTCAGTTGACGGTATGGGGTCAGATTAACTTTACGCGCCGACTCGTGGTGGACCGGTCTGGCGATGTCTTTCTCCCGGAAGTAGGACGGCTTGCTCTGGCCGGATTGAAATATGGCGATGCCGCGCCCGTATTTCGATCGGGTATCGCTCGCGTGTATAAGAGCTTCGATCTGAGCATCGCAATGGACCGCCTTCGCTCCATACAAGTCTTCGTCATGGGCGAGGCGCGACGTCCGGGTACTTACACTGTGAGTTCGTTGAGCACGCTCGTCAATGCGATCTTCGAATCTGGCGGTCCCTCTTCGCGCGGCAGCATGCGCAACATCGAACTAAGACGTGGCGATCAAACCGTTCATGAGTTCGACCTTTATGATCTGCTGGTGCGCGGCGACAAGTCGAACGACGCCAGGCTGGCTCCCGGCGATGTCATCTTGATCCCGGCTGCGGGGGCACGGGTTGCCATTGCGGGGAGCGTCGAGCGCCCGGGAATCTACGAACTGCGAAAGGGCAGCAGCTTGGGAGAAGTCCTTCAGCTGGCAGGCGGCCTTTCCCCCATGGCGGCCGTTCAGGAAGCCGTGCTTGAACGGATTTCAAAGGGTGCTGCGCTCGAGGTCCAGCGCATAACTCTAAATGATGCCGGACGCGCGACCGAGCTTCGCAGCGGTGACATTGTACGGCTCATTCCGGTTGTGCCGCGCTTTGAGAACGCAGTCACACTGCGCGGGAACGTGGCGAACCCCGGCCGTTTCCCCTGGCAGACTGGGATGCGGATAAGTGATCTCATTCCCTCCCGGGAAGCGTTGCTGACACGCGCGTACTGGACCGGTCAGAATCAACTCACAAGCGGCGGACAGGATCAGCTCGATCCATTGAAAATTGCTGCGATGGAACAGAACCCAGAGCCTGGGACGCCTCGATCTGGTCCGCCTGGATCTGGACCGCCGGCTCAAACCAATCTCCAAGCCGCTTCCTGGAACAGTCAGCAGTCGCAGCGGGCACTTACTGGCGCCGCCCCGAACTTTCGCGAGGAGACGCGTCAGACGCACAACGATTCCTCGCTGGGAGCCGCGACCAGTTCAGATGATGTTCCGCCAGTGCGAACGTTCCTTCCGACCAACGTGATACAGCCGTCCGTTCCGGAGGTCAATTGGGACTATGCCGTTATAGAACGGCTTGACCACGCAACATTGGCCACGCACTTGATTCCCTTTGATCTTGGCAAGATAGTTCTCCAGCACGACCAAACGGCCAACCTGCCGCTTGAGCCGGGGGATGTTGTCACTATTTTTTCGAAAGCGGATTTTACAGTCCCACGAGCCCAGCAAACTCGTCAGGTTCGAGTGGAGGGCGAAGTGCTAAGGGCTGGTGTTTACACAGTCGCGCCCGGTGAGACGCTTCGATCGTTAGTGGAGAACGCCGGCGGCCTTACGCCGAATGCTTACCTTTATGGCGCGCAGCTGACACGCGAATCGACGCGCCACGAACAGCAGAAGAGATACGACGATTTCCTGAACCAACTCGATAAAGACGTGAATCAAAGCGCCGCGAACCTTTCCGGCCGCGTTGTTTCGACGGAGCAGGCCGCAACAGCACAGACATCGATCATCAACCAGCGCGAATTAGTAGACCGCTTGCGCAAGATTCCGGTCAGCGGACGGGTTGTTCTGGATCTGGCGCCGAACAGCAGAGGCCCGGAGGCCCTGCCGGACCTTCCCTTGGAGAATGGCGACCGGTTATACATTCCCAGCCGCCCATCGACTGTCAATGTGGTTGGAACCGTCTTCGAACAGGCTGCATTTCTCTACGATGAGGACTTGCACGTCGGCGATTATCTGAAAAAGGCTGGCGGTCCCACGCGTTCTGCTGACAAGGGCCATATGTTCGTGATCCGCGCCGACGGCTCAGTGGTCGCCAAGAGCACAAATACGGGTATGTTCGCCAAGAACTTCCAAACTCTGGCGATGCACCCGGGCGACACTCTGGTGGTCCCGACGCAGATAAACAAGACCACATTCGCGCGAGGCCTGATGGACTGGTCGCAGATCTTTAGCAACCTGGCCCTTGGCGCCGCTGCAATAAACGTGCTGCGGTAGGGAGGCTGGGTGTGCGTACATATCAAGAATCGCCGGCCAACCTAGTTTCACGAGAGCCAGGCGAGATTTCGCTGGTAGTGATGTTTGCGATCCTTGCTCGGCAGAAACGCAAAATCTGCTGGGCTGTCGCTATTACCACCATTCTTGCTGTGCCTGCCGTTTTACTGATTCCTCCGAAGTACCGGGCTGAGTCGGTTATTCTCACTCCTCAACCGGCGCAATCTTCCCTCGCAGCGATGGCCTCCAGCGGGAACGCGGGAGCAGCCGCACTGCCTCTTTCTCTGCTTTATGGCTTCGGAACGCGAAATCCTAGTCAACTGTACATAGGAATTCTTGAAGGCCGAACTGTCTTGGATGAATTGGTTAGAAGGTTCGATCTCAAACAGGTCTATGGTCATAGCGACCTCAGCACCACTCGGAGGGAATTGGCTCATAACACGAACATCGATAGCGGAAAAGATACTCTAATTCACATTCAAGTGGAGGACAGGGATCCGCGACGAGCCGCAAACATCGCTAATGCGTATGTTGACGAGTTGCTGAAACAGAACTCGCGGCTTTCCTTGACCGAAGCAAGCCAAAGACGAGCTTTTTTCGGAGCGGAATTGGCGAAGGAGAAGGACGCACTCGCTGATGCCGAAGTACAGCTTAAAAACACGGAACAGGCTACAGGCTTGCTTTTGCCAGGCGGTCAGGCCGAGGCTCTGATCCGCTCCGGAGCCCAGTTGCGGGCCGCAATCCTTGCGCGCGAGGCACAAATTGCCGCAATGAAAACCTATGCTACGAGTGAAAATTCGCATTTGCAGGTAGCGGAGAATGAGCTGGCTGTCTTGCGGGCGCAACTCAGCAAACTCGAGCAGGGAAATCGTGCGACCGGGATACTAGATTTTCCGACAGGTCAACTTCCTGAGGCCAGCCTGAAATATGTTCGGAAGTTTCGTGAGGTGAAGTATCACGAAGCGCTATTCGAGATTCTTGCGAAGCAGTACGAGGCCGCTCGCCTCGATGAGGCTAAGACGGCCCCCGCCATTCAAGTCGTCGATACCGCACTTGTTCCCGAAAAGAAGAGTTGGCCTCCCCGAACGGTTCTGATCCTGGGCGCGGCCTTCGTCAGCGCATTTTTGACGAGCTGTTGGATACTCCTCTCCAATAACATCCGTAGAGCTAGAGCTTGGGATGGGATGCAAATTACCCGGTCCGAGGACCTATGACGTGAAGTCCTCTTCCGCTTCGGCCCACGAAAAGAAAACCCTGCAACTCTCGTCCTGCGATTTTTTGGCAGTTTTATTGTGTATCTTTATTGTGCTATTCCCCAAGGCTGGTGTAAAAATTGGGTCCGTGCCGTTAACGTGGGGCTATTGCTTACTAGGTATCTCAGCTGTCATAGCTTGTCCTGTGGCAGTGTCTGGAGGTGCCATATTGCGTATTTCGCGTCTTACTTTGATCGCGATAACGGCGTTATTGCCGTTTCAAGCAACGCTGCTTTACTCCATTTTGGTAAACGGCATAAGAGACTGGGGCTATGCTCTGTCAGATATTACAAATTTCATGCTCCTACCGACCGTGATTTTAGTACTATTTAAGCCCTGGTGTTCGAAGTTGAACTGGTCGGTCGTGCTAAGAGCACTACGCACGTTCGTCTTCTTGGCTGCCGCATACGGCATCATTCTATTTTGTATTGGACTGCTGACGGGTCACACGGTTGAAATTCCTTATCTCACAGTAAATGCCGACGATTATGGATCCGTTGGAACCGAAAAGGATAACAGCCGCAACGGTATTCTTAAACTGATCTCGACATACAACAACGGAAACCTTTACGGAGTGGCGACGATCATCTTGATGCCTTTGTTCGATCTCCTGGAGCCTAGACGCTGGAGAAGAGCCATCCTCAGGATTGCCCTGGTCATGACGCTATCAAGAACTGTCTGGATTGCTTTACTACTCGATCAGATCTTCGCGTTCTGCGCCGGTCTCTGGAGCAATCTTTGGAATTTCCCGATCATCCGGCCAGCCCGATTATTGAAACCCGTAATGTATATGCTTCCGCTGATCGGGCTGCTGTTCGTCGGGCTAAAAGTGATGGCGCGCGATTTCGACTTTCTTTTCGATCCCACTTTTGGAGATCGCCTCGACCAATTCCAGGCATTTGCGAGCTTTACAATATTTCCAAGTCTTCCTGTAGCTGATATAGCCGAGGTAGTCTACGCTTCTGTCTTGAACTCACTTGGACTTGTCGGCTTCTTGTCTGTGCTGCTTCTGCTGGGTTCTCCTTTACTAATCACACTGCTCGACAAGCGGTTACTCAATAATCCCATTCGTGCCGCCGCACTGAAAGGTCTTCTGCTATATGCGGTGATCGCTTGGGCCGACGGAGCAATCACTCTTATTCCGGTGATGACGTTTTATTGGTTCACGATGTTTCTATTAATCAATGGCGAGGGACTCAGCTGGCAGGCGGTAGGCGAGGTCACCCAGAGCTTTCAACCGATAGCGCGTCCTAGTCCGTTGTGGGTTAGTAACCCACGGAGCCAGCAGCTCGGCAGATAACCTGCTGGACCTTCGCAACTACACAATCCCAGCAAAATCGCCCGGCCCGGGAAATCCCGTCTGTGCGCATTCGTCTGCGCAACGCTTCGTCGCTGAGAACTCGCTCAATAGCGTGTCGTATATCGTCTGTGTCGAGAGGGTTTATGAGAAGGCCCGCATCCCCAACTACTTCAGGCAGGGCAGTGGTACGAGACGCAATGACAGGCGTACCGCAGGCCATTGCTTCTAATGCTGGCAGCCCGAAGCCTTCGAACAAACTGGGGAATACCAATGAGAGAGCACCACGATAGACCCGGCTTAAGGCTTCGTCCGAAAGAATTCCCGCAAACTGGACGCGTCCTCCAATCTTCAAACGTTCGATTTCGGCGTTCATTGCGGCGCTCGGTTTGCCGGTAGCAACTAGTCGCAAGTCTGGGAAGTCGATCTCTGCGAAGGCTGCGAGCAGACGCTTGAGATTCTTGTGAGGGCGAAAATTACCTACATAAAGGAGATACGGGTATCCGGGTTCATATCGAGGTCCTGCGGGTCGGAAGACAGTCTCGACCCCGTACCCCATATTGACGACCTTTGCCTCTGGCAGGTCGCTCCATTCAAGAATTTGCGTCCTGGAGTATTCAGACCCGGTGAGAATGTAAGAAGCTTGCCTCGCAGCCCGTTTAACCAACAACTGGTAATACAACCTCCGTCGCCATGTTGCATAAGCCGGAAAGTGAATATGTGCGAGATCATGGATCGTCAGTACCAGCGGCCGCGTACAAATTGCGGGTGGGTTGAAGCCCGGTGAAAAGAACACCGAAGGGCGCCGGGTAGCGATTTGGTAGCTCAGCCACAGAGGATCAAGCGGGCTTAGAGGCTTGGGCCCGGATCGTAACTCTACGTGCTCCGGCAATCGCGACAGAACGTTCTTGGCAAATCGTCCGATCCCATGAGGTCCCACCCATCGGCCATCACAAAGAATCTCAGGCGTGGAGGACATTCAAAAGCTCCACAGCACACTGGTATATCCCGTGTTTGCCAGGTAATTCTCACTCGGCCAAAAATCTGCTCGATAGCCGAAATATTGGTAGCCCACGTTCCAGCGCACTTTTTCGGATATTCGAACCGACAGTCGCGCCATGGGAGATTGAAACTTGACGGGAAAAGTCTGCGCCGATTCAAACGCTGGAAGGGTTGGGCCAACGGTTGTCACGGCCGCCGCGCTTCGCCCGTCGCCCGTATCCTGAACGTGACTGTAGCCCAGATACAGGTCGAGCCGCTTCAGTAGCGTGAACCGGGCTCCCAGAGTGCCTGTGTGTAAGTTGCTCACATAGTAGGAAGCCTGATTTGGAAACAGCTGAGCGTTGACAAAAAACTGAATGCCGCCGAGTGTATCCAAGTGGATCTTTGAGTAGCTGGCGTCGAATGACATCCAGCTCCGGGGAGACCATGCCCCGGATACAGAGTATGTCCGGCTATGAGAACTGTATGCCGAGATAGTAACGGAGTTCTCGTTGTAGTCGCTGTGTGAGGACGCCTCGAGCTGTAGCGTTTTGAACCTGTACTGTATCCTTCCTGTCAACGCGCTGTAGTTCTTTTCGGACTTCGGCGTAAATGGCTGGTCCGCGCTACCGAATTCGCCGTCAAGCGAAATAGTGAGGGGCTTGAGCGGCCGCAGCCTGACGCCAATGATCCCCGTATTCAACGCATTGGTTTGCAAATATGGAATCGTTGCAGGTGTACCGGCAAAAGCGAATTGAGGGCTCGCGGCGATTCTGCGATTTGAATATTCGTACCCGCCGTGCAGATCCAGCCAGTTTTGAACGCGGTATAAAGCGTCGGTTTGGGTTGCGAATGTGCGAATTCCAAGATACTGGTAATAGAGGAAATCGGCTGTTTGTAGCGCGTTATCGAACTGTAGATAGGCACTGTTTCCATCCGTCCTCACGTTGTAAAAGGAGACGTTCTCTGTAATTGACAGTCTTTCAGTCGGGAACAGGCTGAGCGAGGCGTTACCCGTTGTCACCGGCCTTCGTGCGCTTCCGAATGTGAGGATCTGCTGATTCGCGGCGGCGCCGAACTGGTTTACACCAACTGCAGCTTCGTTTGTCACAAAGGCGCGTTCTCCGCCTGTATAGGTGAAGCGCCCGTTTATACTCAGCAAGCGGCTGTTGCGAAAGAGCGCCACGCGCCAATAGGGGCTCGTTCCGTGATATGGCTGCGTTCTGCCGAAAAGATTCAGAATCGTGTTGCTGTTGAAGTTGTCGCCGGGGCTGGTCCCGGAGAATTGATCCGGCGAATCATCCTTGAAATCTTGCCAACCGTGCATTGCGTTCAAAGTGAAGCCTAACCAATGCAGTTCCGCTCCCAACCGGTATTCATTCTCCACGCGGTTCACGTCTGTAAATACTGGGAAAACATTGCCGGTGGAGTCGAACTCGCCGGCGGGATTGAATAACTGTACGGTCGAAATTCCCGCGCCACTCTGGCTATCGCGCGTATAGCCTAGAAACACTCGGACTCTCGACTGCGGAAACAGTGTCAGGTCATGGTCCTGCAGCGTATAAGACGTGTCGAGCAGATGCTCGCCTTCGCCTCCGCCCGTGACGAGCCCGGGATTGAAATAATCGCTGCGGCGCCAGAGAAGCGTATATTCGTAAAGCCTGTTTTTCTGTACGCGCAGACTTGCGTGCTGGTACGGATCTCCGCCCAACCCTTCCGTTGTGAGTACGAACTCGTCAAAGAGGCGTCCATGTCCTGTTTTCGAGTTTGCGGTAAAAAAACTGCTGAGTAGCCGGACGCCGTTGCCGAAGTTCTCATTACTTCTGTACGTATTCAGGTTTCCGCTGGCACTCAGAAACCGGTATCCGGTCTCGAACGAATTGACAATGTTGTATCCGTCCCAATCGTCGCCGCGGGTTGATCCTACCTTGTCGGGAGTAGGTGCAATCACTTCTTGCGCCGCGCACTGTCCCACGAGCACGACCAGCCAGATTGCAAAAAAGGCGCTGCGCATGAGAACTTACCGGAGAAACAACGGATCCGAGTTCGACCCGTGAATACGAACGTGACAGTTTGTGCAGTTTTGATATCGCGGATCCGCCATGTTGTGGCTGGACGACAGCGAAGGTACACCGGTGCCGCTTCGGCCGAAATTGCCGGCGCCGTTGTGGCATTCCAGGCAAAGCGTAAATACCACCGGCCTTCGTAACAGCCGTGAGTTGGTCGATCCGTGTGGGGAGTGGCACATCTCGCAGCCCTCGACCCTGACCGGCGGGTGTTCAAAAGCAAAGGGTCCACGTTTGTCGGAATGACACTTCAGGCAGGCTTCTTCGTTGCCGGACTCCTGTTTCACCAGCGAAGGTCTGGCCGCCATCCGCCACGTCGGCGCAAACGTTCCGTGTGGATTGTGACAGCCGGTGCAGCCCATAAAGTGGGTGTTCACCGGATGTTTAAAGGGCATAGAAAAGTCGGCGCGAACATTGGTGTGACATCCGTAACAGAGCTCCGGCTGCACCTTGGCCAGTAGGAACTGGGGAGTTTCTGCTTTATGGATCGAATGACATTGAGTGCAGGCTACGCCGTTTAGGGTGTGAGGCGAATGGCGAATGTTTGCGCGAGCAAGCGTGTCCGAATGGCAGCGCAGGCACGCATCCAGAACCTGTCTGGAGGACAGTTCAGGAAAGGAAATGATCGTCGCTTTCCCTCCGTGCGCCGCAACATGCAGTTTCCCTGGGCCATGGCAACCTTCGCATCCGGTATCGGCAGGCGCTTCTTTGCCCGAAGCCACGCTTTTAAAATGCGCGTTCTTGAAAAATCTGAACCAGACGTCGGGATGACAGGCCTTGCACACAGTGCTCCCGACATAAGCATTTTGCGCCGAATCGGCGGCGAAACACCCGCAGGCCGCTACCAGGCCGAGGATAATTCTGAAAGCGATAGATGGGCTCAAAGCTCGATCCGACTGTAGGTTACGCGGTTGTGAACCCGTCTGTCGTAGTGAAAATGTCAGCCTTTTGTAAATTGCGCGACAGCCGGTAATTCTTCTGACTGGGCTGCCACATCGGCAATAACTCTGCGCATTTCACTCTGAAATCGAGCCTCAGAAAACCGGACTGACGCAGCTTGAATTGCCTGTTCAGATAGTGAGGACTCTTCTTTCTCGAAGGTTCGCAACGCCAATTCCAGGAAATCCGGTCCCGGCGAATTGTAGAAGAATCCGGCGCGCGGGTCTCGCTCCGGAACACTTTCCAGAACCCCGCCGCGCCCTAAGGCGATGACCGCTTTGCCAGACGCGATCGCTTCCACGGGGACAATGCCAAAGTCCTCTTCGCCGGGTAAAATCACGGCACGGCATCGGGAATAGAGATATCTCAAATCGGAACCGGAGACACGTCCGCAAAACTCCGTTTCAGGTCCTGCGAGCTTTCGAAGACGTCCAAACTCTGGGCCGTCTCCGACTATTTTCAGACGTCGCTTCATCCGTGCTGTGCATCGCACAGCATCCTCCACCCGCTTGTATGGCACAAGCTCAGAAACCACGAGGTAATAATCCTCCGCCGGATGGCTATAGAATCGTTCGATCGCAACTGGAGGATAGATGACGTCCGAGGACCTCCGATAGGCCTTCCAGATCCGGCGTTGAACATTTCGGCTGTTTGCGACGAAATGATCTACACGTGCGGCGGAGGCGTAGTCCCACAAACGTAAGTAGCTGCTGATCGGTGCTATCAGACCGCGCTTCCAGGTGGCGCGGGTCCAGTCATGGAGATACGCGGGATAGAGGTCCCATAGGTAGCGCATCGGAGAATGGCAGTAACAGATGTGCTTCGTGCGAGACGAAGTCAGAACACCTTTCGCGGGGCCCGATTCGCTGCTAATGACTAAGTCATAATCCCGCAGGTCCATGTGCTCTAGAGCGAATGGCATAAGCGGGAGAAGTGAACGGTAGTAACGCCGGAAGGGGTTCAGGAATGAGGTTGTGATGTTGTGCGAACGAAGGAAAGAAGAAACACGGTCCGGCTCATAGAACAGAGTGAAGATGTCCGCTCCTGGAAACAATTCGCACAAGGACTCGACCACCTTTTCGCCGCCGCGCATTCCCAGGAGCCAATAGTGAACAATTGCGCAGCGCACAGATCGACCTTTTTGGATACTAAGCCGTCGACTCGGCTTCGTCGTTGAGGCGTTGTCAAGAATTGGTAAAACCGCACGTAATTGGCGGTTTACGACAGTTTTACAACCCGTTCACCACTCCGCCCACCATGCGCCCTACGCTTACGTGTGAGGCCAGCGAGTCACACCCAGCCGTGACCATGCTGCGTTGCTACCAGTTCGCTGGATGGTCGCGGCATTTGCTGGCCTAACTTATTAGGTCATGCCAAAGGCAACTGCCATTGAGCCTGCTGTTGACGATCCATTAATGACTAGAGTGCCCCTCGATTACGAGGAACTCTTCTATCCTTACGGATTCCCGGCGAGAATCCGTTCGAACTCTGCACTCACGTTACAAGCTGCCGAAATCAGTTACCGGGCTTCGAGGCAAAAGTTAGAAGCTTCGCCCTTGGATGTACGAGTGCTTGTTGCGGAAAGTCCCAGTGCCGCCCGTACTGAGCCACCAATTTTTCGGTCCCAAGGACGCCTCCGGACCCTCGTGGTGGATGCAGAGAATTTCGCCGGCCTGGATCTCGATACAGGTTTCGGCTTTGGCTGGATCACCCGGGCGACTGCAGAAAACTTAGACTATTTTCGGCGAAACTTCCTCGATGTAATGATCTGCTGTTTGCTCGATGCCAAGCATCTCGCCAATGGTCATTCGCCTGGGATGAGGGGCGACGGGACAGCCAGCTGAACCTGCCCTTCGAAGCAGGTTTCTCAGTTAGGCGAGCCTGCACCCTGGTTCGGCTAGTCCGGGGATTACCATGCGTCCTTGCCTCCCAGAACACTGGGAATTGTGGCCAGGAGAATTTTCAAATACAGTCGCAGTGACCAGCGATGGATCATAAACAAGTCCAGCCGCATCCGTTGGGCATGCTTCAGCCGGCTGCGGCCCCTCACTTGCCACAAGCCGGTTATCCCAGGTTTGACGCTAAGGAACTCGTTCGCGCTTGGTCCATAGTATGTCTCTATTTCATCCGCAGTGAGCGGACGTGGCCCAACCAGCGTCATTTCACCCGTGATCACTTGCCATAATTGTGGGCATTCGTCTATCGAATATCTGCGGCAGAATGCCGCGAAACGGCTGGTTACGCGAGGGTCAGCTTGACTCTTCATATCAGGAGAAAAATCCTCAACCACTTCTTCGATGAGCGGCGAAAAGCAGCATGGATTTTGGGCCGTATGCCACATCGTCCGCAACTTGAGAACCCAAATGTCGCGGCCGCCGTGTCCGACCCGGCGATGCGCGATCAATGGTGACCGGCGTGAAAGAACCATGGTGATGCATCCCGCCAGCAACAATCCGGGAAGCGCGACGATCAACAACGTTAAAGCTGCAACTCGCTCTACCGCTCCAATCGCCTTCCAAAAAAGGGGCCGCTCGCGAATGATGTTCGCTTCGAGAGACAGCCTTCCGACGGAGATAGACTGCACACCCACGTTTTCTCCTTGAACCGCAACATAGCCGATGACTAGCTATCTAAGGGGAGGGTAATGCGCGGCGTGTACCGATGTTGTTGGAGCCTTGTAAAAGCTTTGTAAGCCATTACAGACTCAGCGAACACACACAGCGCTGGCAGACGGGATTCGCGGCAATATCAAGCTGTTTTCGGAAATGCTGTGCCTCGGGACCATTTAGTACCTCGGCTAGACCCCGCCCGTACAGGTTACCGATGGTCTTGTGGAAAAAACAGGGATGCACGCTCCCGTCAGATTCGATTACAGCCGACACCCACGGCGCGTTGCACTGTGGCGCGACTGGTGAGCAAAGACCCAGATGCGCGCGATAGTGACGCACGATCCGGTCGAGCTTTTCCGGGCCTTCGCGAACAAATCCCGAAGTCCCCCATTCCCCAATAAGCTCCCCGATCTCCTGCTCCAGCGCTTCGATATCGCTTTCTGTGAGGGCGATCTCGGCCTGTCTGGTTGAATCCCAGCCATCCGCTCGATTAAAGGCTGGGGAAGTAACGTCGGCGGCCAAAAACGAAATCGATTCGAGTCCCAGGCGCTTAGCAGCGACAGCGGTTTGCCGCAAATAGCGATAGTTCCTCCGTTGGACTGTCGACCTCGCCGAAATTGGAAAGGTGGGCTGGAGGCGATGAATTGCTTGAATTCCCTTTTCTAGTAGCGCGAATGCACCAACCACACGCCGGATGTCGTCATGAATAGCGGCCGGACCATCTAGCGAAACGATAACGTCGTCGATAAAGTTGACGATACCGGCTGCGTTACGCTCCAGCAGCAACCCTGTGCTCAGAAGCGTGACCCGGATATGACGTTCCTTCAACAATGAGCAGAGACGGAACAGATCCGAGTGCATGAGCGGCTCGCCGCCGGATAGGACGACCCACCGCACGGA
>Ga0126381_100002490_pt1 | contig 19904 bp, 13 predicted proteins | sample PanSoiMetPlot_28_FD_96465 | JGI IMG/M metagenome (GOLD analysis project Ga0126381, IMG submission 96465) | Tropical forest soil microbial communities from Panama - MetaG Plot_28 | ecosystem: Environmental > Terrestrial > Soil > Tropical forest > Bulk soil | place: Panama | collected 2016-02-17
TGTTCTCTTTTTCTACCCGAAAGACGGTTCTCCAGGATGTACGATTCAGGCATGCGATCTCCGAGACGCATGGGGAGAGCTCCAGTCAAAGGTAGAGCTTTTCGGAGTAAACATCGGCAGCGTTGAAAGCCATCAGCGTTTTATCAAGAGGCATGGTCTGCCTTTCCCGCTGATCAGCGACAAAGATCAGGAAATGGTCAATGCCTACGGTGTCTGGGGCGAACAACGGATGTTCGGTAGAACGTACTTGGGAACCGAGCGCACAACCTTTGCCATCGGCCCCGATCAGAAAATCTTCGGCATTCTAAGGAAGGTGCGGCCGGCGGATCACGTACTGCAATTGCTGAAGTTGTTATCGAAGTAAGCGCTGTTGGGCGGCAGGCTCTGTCGCCGAAACCCATCGCGTGCCCACAACCCGGTGCGCCAGCGGCAGGGCCTGCCGCCTACAAAACCGTATGAATCAGAAAACATTCCTCGCCATCTACGAGCGGCTTGAGTCCTTGATCGACAAACTCCCCGGGCCGCTGCAAAACGCGCTCAAGGGCGAGTTGCGACCGATCAAACAGACCTTCTTGACGCAGCGCCTTGCGAGGCTCGTCATCGTCGGTCAATCCAATTTCGATATTTCAGGTCTGTTTTCGGGCCTGCTGGGTAACGATCTGCAGATGTTCGATTCGCAATCGAGTGTGGGCTGGGTCACCTACCAGCTTCGTGGCAAGGGCGGGTTCAGGGTCCTCGATGCGCGACGCCTGCACGATACAAGCCTTAGCTGGAAAACATTATCGGATGCGATCAATGCAGAAAGCCCGGATCTATTTCTCTTTGTGGTGAACGATGATATGCCCAAAGAGCTTGGATTGGAGTGCGAGCAGACAGGACGTCTCCTCGAGCTGGCTGAGCAACGGCACCAGTCCAAGGCGGGGCTGATCGGGATCTTTGACGGCCCTGAGACCAAGGCATCTGCCCGCCTTCTGGAATTGCAGGCTTGGCTCAACGCACAACCCAAACTAACAAGCCATTTCGTTAAGGCGCTCCCAGTCTCCTCTTTTGTCCGCTTCCGGGTTGATGGTTCGATTGATCCGGATCGAGACGAGAGACGCAATTTAGATGTCCTCGGCGAACTGATCGTGAGAGAGCTTCCTGAGGATGCGCAAATTGACATGGCGCGCCTTGTGGAAGCGAAAAAGGTGCAATCCGAAATCTCCGGCCGGTTAATTCGATCCATCACGACTATCTGTGCGGCTATCGGCGCGCAACCGATTCCGTTAGCCGATTTCCCGATTCTGACCGGTCTTCAGGCGGCGATGGTTTCGGGGATCATGCACATCAGCGGCCGGGAGTTAGGTGTAAGAACGGCCACCGAGTTTTTTGGCGCACTAGGCGCCAACATCGGAGTTGGCATGGTTCTGCGTGAGGCGGCAAGAGCAGGAATCAAGTTTCTGCCCGGGTGGGGAAACGCAGTTTCGGGCGGTATCGCCGCTGCTGGAACCTACGCGATCGGAAGGTCTGCAGTTGCTTATTTCATTGAAGGACTTTCTCTGGAGGAAGCACGTAAGATATTCCGTCGGCGTAAGCTGCCGAAACGGTGAATAACTTGTGAACAACCTGATCAGAATCAGGTAGAAGATGACAAGAAATCCGGGCTGGGCAAAACGCGTGCCGTGAAGTTATCTGAAATCATGTCAACATTGGAAGCGCTCGGAGCTTCTCCGCGTAAGTCCTTTGGACAGAACTTCTTACATGATGAAAATCTGGTGCGGTGGATTGTCGATCGGCTTGAGCTGTTGCCCGGAGATCATGTGATTGAGATCGGGCCTGGACTCGGCGCGTTGACAGGGGAAATTGTTCGTCGCGGGGTGTCGGCAACTCTCCTGGAAAAGGACCGGCTGTTCGTAGGTTTTCTCCGTCAGAAGTTCTCTGACAGCGAAACTAAGGTCATTGAGGGGGACGCGATTTGCTACGATGCCCGGAACGCATTTCTGCTGCGACCGGTGAAGGTTCTTGGGAATCTGCCGTACTACATGTCATCGCAATTGATCTTTCATTTCTGCGCGGAGCCCTCTCCCTTCGATCGGATGGTCTTTACCGTCCAGAAAGAGATGGCGGACCGGCTAGCCGCCGTTCCGGGATCGAAGGATTACGGTAGCATCAGCATCATCATTCAAAGCCGCTGGCGAGTGGAGAAGCTGCGAGTCTTGCCTCCTTCGGTTTTCGTGCCCAGGCCGCAGGTGGATTCGGTTGTGATTTTGCTTACCCCTCAGGCCCTCGACGAACTGGGTGATTTCCAAAAATTGGGGCGGCTCGTTAAGCTCGGTTTTTCTGAGAGGCGGAAGCAACTGCGCAAACTCTTAGCGAAGGAAGGGGAAATCGAGGCGGGTTTGGAGTTTTTGCATTTGCCGGCAACGGCTCGGGCTGAAGAGTTGTCGTTACAACAATGGATAAAATTGACCAGTTTTCTGGCGCCTCTCAAGGTGAAGGGCACCGATCAGCACGAGCTGCTGGCCGTTGTAGACGATGAGGATCACCCGGTCGAGCCAAGGGACCGCGCAACCATTCATCGCGAGGGTCTGATGCATCGCGCGGTTCACGTTCTCATTTTGAATCGCCAGGACGATCTCTTCCTGCAGAAACGTTCACATCGAAAGGATCGTTTCCCGGATCGCTGGGACTCAAGCGCAGCTGGACACGTTGACGCAGGCGAATCCTACGACAACTGCGCACATCGGGAATTGAAAGAGGAATTAGGAATCGCCACCGAATTAATCGAACGCGGACGCGTCCCCGCCTCAATCCGGACAGACCGGGAGTTCATCTCGATTTACAGCGGCATTCACGATGGCCCGCTCTCTTTGAATCATCACGAGATAGAAACCGGCGGGTTCTTCAAACTGGAAATGATCGATCGCTGGATCGAATCTCGACCGCAAGACTTCGCAGACGGCTTCATCGAATGCTATCGAAAAGTCCGAGCGCAGTTGCGTTAAAGAGTGCTGTAGGGCGGCAGAACTTGTCGTGCTGTAGCCTTGGCGAAGGCTGACCCTGCCGCCGATACCCAGCGCGGCCTTTTCAAATCTCTTCGGCACATCTGGCGACCTGCTTCTATTCAATTCTGTTGCAGCGCCCCCGAATCCGCCGCTTTCGGGGCCTCTTCTTTTTCCGACGCATCAATCGCCGCTTGCCATTCGGTATCAGATTCTATAGAGACAGCGCCCCGTTTTTTTGCCCAATCGGCAAACTCGGGAGGAGCGTTCTTGATCCCGAGAATGTTCGTCAGCTTCAAGCTGGCGATCCGTTGCCAGGTGATTCCAGTGAGATCTGCATCTCGCAGATCTGCCTTGGCTAGATTAGCGCCTTCCAGGTTGGCGTGGCGGAGGTTTGCTCCCATCAAATCGCTATCTTCCAGGTTCGCGTTTTCCAGATGCGCGCCTTCGAGTGTCGCGTTGCGGAAATTTGCTGAACCAAGGTCGGAAAAAGCCAGGTTCGCTTTTGCCAGATTGGCGTTTCGTACATCGGCGGCATGAAAATTTGCGCGTGACAGATCGGCTCCGCTGAGATTGATACCTTGAAGAAATGCGTCTCGGACATCCACCCCGACCAGAGGCACTTTGTCGGCATGCAACTCTTGCAAGGCATCAATTCGTCCCCCGGAGCCGCCTTTTGATTGTGCCGAATTAATCACCTGCCAAGCCTGATAATGCTTTTGCTTCAGCCGACTCTCGCCCTCCATGAAATAAGAAACGACTGCGACCAGAATTGAGAGTGTACCGACGTATTCTAAAACCTCTAGAAACGCCCAGCCGCTGAGCACGTAAGCGATCCAAGAGGAAAACCATTGCACTGCAAAGAATGGTACAAACAATCCAGATTTTGCTTGTGCTCGATGGAAAGCCCAAGGTTCCGGGCGCGTTCTGCGTTTGAAAACCGGCATAGATCGAATAGTAGGGACTGATTCGTTTGAATAACAGCTACATTCAAACGAGATCAATGATGTTAGGAGGAGTATCTTGCTAGACCTATTCCGGCTCGAAAAAAGAAACGCCGAAGAAGATTAATCAGAAGGCCCGCCCGTATCCGCCAATAGCGGAAGCGTTTCGGGCGCGGTCGCAAAGAACGCAAAGCGGGGACCGTAGTGACGACCTCCGCATGAGAGAACCAAAAGATGGGAACATCCGTCTCAAATTGAGAGCATTCCTCTCAAAATGAGAATTTCGGTCTGCGAAAATTCCAAGTTTTTTGCGTAAGTCCCCTAAGCTGGAAGTGAATGTCCACTCTGGCATGGGGGCTGCTCGATTCTGTAATATCCTGGGCTCCCCCAACGTTGATGGACGGTTTCTTCCAATCAGTGCGGCACGCAATACGGCTGCTCGCAAAGTCGCCGGGATTTTCCGTTACCGCCGTCTTGGTAATCGGATTCGGGATCGGCTCAAACACTGCAGTTTTCAGCCTGATTAACTCGGTTACGCTGAGCCCATTACCTTTTCCAAACCCTAACCAGTTAGTAGACGTATCGGTTGTGCGGTCGAACAATCCGTTTGACGCGCTGAGCTATCCCGACTTCATCGATCTCCAACGCGAGCAACGCGCCTTTGATCAACTGGCCGTCTCGTTTGCCGATCAGGTCGACATGACTGGGCACGGGGCTGCCGAGCGTCTATCTGTCAATTTGGTTTCGGCTAGCCTGTTCAAGGTTACAGGTCACCCGTTCCTGCTTGGCCGCCCGTTCTCGGACGTTGAAGATCGGCAAGGCGGTCCAAAGGTTGCCATCATTAGCGAACATCTTTGGCAAACACGTTTCCAAGGAGATCCCGATATCATTGGAAAGATCCTGACTCTTGGCGAACAGCCGTTCGAGGTAATTGGCGTGTGTCCGACACAAGTCGATGATTTGAACCAGAGACCTAGCGACGTCTACCTGCCATCCAATGCCGCAACCATTTCTGGGTACGACCTGTCGGCGCGGAACGAGTTGATCTGGCAGATTGTGGGCCGGCTCAAGCTGGGTGTCAGTAGGACGCAAGCGCAGACAGATCTGGCACGTATCTATGCCAATCTGACAGTCCAGTTTCCAGAGACCCATAGCGGGCGTCAGATAATCGTTCGATCCCTATTGGATCGAGCGATCCGTGGCTATTTGCCGACAATATGGATTTTGGGAGCTGCCGCGGGCTGCTTGCTTCTGATTTCTGCCGCAAATATCGCGAACCTGCTTCTAGCTCGAGGACTTCAACGCCGGAAAGAGATGGCGATTCGCACCGCTCTGGGCGCTTCGCGCTGGCACCTCTCTATTCAAATTCTCGGTGAAACAGCCGTTCTGTCCGCGCTTGGCGCACTGTTTGGTATCGTGGTCGCCGAATTATCGATCGCGCTGATCAAACTTGTCAGTCCTGAGAATCTTTACCGTGTTCAAACCACACAGCTCGACCTCCAATCGCTCGGTTTCATTTGCTTTCTATTAGTCTTTATGTCGTTGACGATCGGGCTGCCGTTGGGATGGGCCTTGTCCAAGACCGACACCTGCGAGGCCCTGAAAGAGGAAGGCGAACGCACGGCAACGCCCGGGGTCGCCAAGCAAAGAACGCAATCGATTGTGGTTGTCTGCCAAGTTGCGGTTACGTTTGTTCTGCTCGCGGCAACCGGCTTATTGATCAGCAGCTTTCGAGCGGCCGAGAGCGCTCCTCTTGGATTCAATCCGCATCATCGGTTAACCGCGATGGTAGCGCCTACGGCCCCAAAATACGTTGATCCGTCGGTTGCCCACCGCTTTTTCGATCAAGTCTTTGGGAGGGTTCGAAACCTGCCGGGCGTGACGAATGCGGCGATGAATCATCACCTCCCGTTTTACTGGGACTGGGGATACCCTGCTCAGCCTTTTCATGTGAAGGGTCTGCCCGATACTGACCGCGGAAAAGAACCACTGATGAATCCTCAAGCAATTTCAGGCGGCTACTTCAAGACGCTCGAAATTCCTTTTCTGGAAGGAAGAGACTTCGATGAGCGGGACCGATCTGGTCAACCGCATGTAGCGATCGTTGACGAAGCATTCGCTAAGCATTTTTTTCCCGGCGAAAGCGCGCTGGGCAAACAGATCGAAGACCATCTTCCGTACGATGTTGGAAAGACTTGGACCATTGTTGGGGTAGTGAAATCATCGCTTCTGAACCATCCCGATAATGTCGGATCTCCGCCTTTCTCGATCTATTTTCCATATGATCAACGGGTGATCGGCATCGAGTGGCTCATTCTTCAGACGGAACGAGACACGGCCAGTTTAATCCCAGAGATCAAGGCAGCCGTTGCCGCTGTCGATCCGGATGTGGTGGTTACCCAGTTCAAGACATTCGATGATCTCGTTGCCGGCAAATACATGATGCGAAGGCTTGGCACGTTTGTTTTGGGGCTATTCTCTTGCGCAGCGCTCTTTCTCTCGATCACTGGGTTGTATGGGGTGTTGGCCTACGCTGTCAGCCAACGAACCCGTGAGATTGGGATTCGGATCGCGCTCGGTGCGCGGTCATTTAACATCATGAGACTAGTTCTCCGCCAAGGTGCGCTGGTTAGTGGGATCGGCCTGTCAATCGGCTTTGTAGCGGTGCTGCTTATCGGCAGGTTTGTTCAAAGCGCGCTGTATAACGTCTCGCCGACCGATTCAATTACCCTCGGTACCAGCGCACTTGTGCTTACCATCGCGACACTATTTGCGTGCCTACTTCCAGCGGTGCGGGCAACTCGGGTAGATCCGGTCAGGGCGCTGAGGGAATAGGGGAACGCCAGCAGCGCCGACATCGCCGCGAACTGAAAACCGATACCAACTAGCATTAACACTCACAATCTTTTGCCCCTTTGCGTTCTTCGTGGCCTTCTGTAAATGATTCTTGTCCTCCTCCGCATTCCTCAGCGGCCTCGTCCTTCGCTAAGGCTACGGCCCTGCTCATCTGGCCGGGTTTGTCGACCAGAGCCATCTGACCCGGCTATTCCGCAAATGTCTGAAACTGACGCCAAAACAGTTTCGCGAGTTACGGCATTGAGGGGGCACCTATTCTAGCGCAATTGGTGCCGCGAGACACGAATCGGGAATCCCGAATGAGTCGACCAACGCTACTGCTTCTTCTCTCACTTCGCGACAGAGCTGATCGACCAGCCTTGTGATTGCTCGGGATTTCGCACCGGAGAGAACTCCATTTTCCAGATACCAAGCCCGATTCGTTTCGAGTTGCCAGAGTGCGAAGAGGCGGCAGACTCGCGTAAGAGTCTTCTTCAGCGGTAGCTCGTCGATCATACTAATTGCCTCAACGAATTTTTCGAGAACCACTCGTTCCACGTAGGCATAGGCAAGCTCGAGAAGCTCGCGTTGCATGGTGGTGAAGGCCGTATAAACATCTTTAGACGTCGCTAATTCCCTGAATTCTTCGGCGCACGCTATTAACACGGTCCATTCGCGGAAGCGCATCATCGTCAGGTGAAATTCTGAATCCAGCAAAAACTCATCGCTTCGAGTCCTGCGGAAGAGAGGGTTCTGTTTGAAGACTGCATTGATTTTGTGCTCGAAAAAGAAACGAGTGACCTGACCGGATTTCATTCCCTTAATCTTCTCCTTCAATCCGGTAAGAAGATTCTTAGCTACGAGCTGCATCAAAACGGTGTTATCCCCTTCAAAGGTCGTACAAATATCTGTATCCGCTTTAAGAGCGGCCAACCGGTTCGCGGCGATATAGCCTTCGCCACCGCAGCACTCACGGCAGGTCTGGATTGTTCGGTTCGCGTTCCATGTTGCGAACGCCTTGATGGCGGCTGCTTTTGTTTCGAAAGAGCGAGTTGAGGCCCGGGATCCAAGCTGTTGAATCAAGTGTTTCAGAGCGAAGTCGACCGCAAAAACTGTCGCAAGTGGCGGCAACAAACGGCGTTGATGCGTCGGATAATCGAGCAACAAAGTCTCAAGAGGGTGTGAGAGCGCCGCAAGCGGCGCCCCTCCAAACTGCCGGCGGCGGGCAGCATAGCGGATGGCGATTGTGAGAGCGCTTTTGCAGACATTGTTTGAACCAGCGGCGACGCTGATTCTTCCTCCGACCAGCGTCCCGATCATCGTGAAGAACCTTGTGCTCGGACTCAAAATATCGCTGACGTAGTTGCCTCGATCAGTAACGTTGGCGAACCGATTCAGCATCTCGCTCCGCGGGATACGAACGTGATCAAACCAGATCTGACCGTTGTCGACGCCGTTCAATCCCAGCTTCACGTCATTGTCCTCGATCCGGATACCAGAAAGCGTCTTTCCGTTTTCATCCCGAATAGGAACAAGAAACGCGTGAACGCCATGGTGTTGACGATTCACTTCGAGCTGCGCGAAAACAGTTGCGATACGACCATCGCGCCCGGCGTTTCCGATGAATGTCTTACCTGCTGAATAGGTTGGGCTATTGATTACAAATGTATCAGTTGCTTTTTCGTAAGTAGCGGCCGTTTCCAGCGCCTGGACATTCGAACCATGACCGATCTCGGTCATCGCGAAACAGCCCATGAGCTTGGCCGATGCGCAGTCCGCCAAATATTTTTTATGCTGGTATTCGGTTCCCAGCAGCTGAATGCTGCCGCCGAAAAGGCCGTACTGAACTCCGAGTTTGATGACCAGGCTGAAATCGTGGAACGCAAGCGTCTCGGCCGCGGCAATAAATTTGGCGGGGTTTTCTTCGCCGCCTAACGAGCGCGGCAGACCGATACGTCCGATTCCTGCATCAGCGATCTGTCTTACCCATTTCAGCACCTGGTCGCGATAGCCTTCGATATCTGTCCCGTCGTAATAGCGAAACTCTGGCTGGGTGATCAGTTGTTTCACTCGGTCCCGGATTTCCGCCTGGTCGCCGTCCAGCAACCGCTGGAGTGCCCTCGGATCGAATGCAGGCATCTTTCGTTCAATTGGTGGATAAGCCGGTCTTATTGGTCCCATAGGTCCTTTTGGTGAGAAGTGAGAAGCGAGAGGTGCGGCGGTATAGGTCCCATTGGTCCTATAGGTCCTATTCATTGATAGGACCAATGCGATCTATACGACCTACCGGACCAATGGGGCTATGACTTGGTCTTGTCTTTCTCCGGATAAAAGCTTCCTCCGCGGTTGGCCATTTCGGCCAGGAGCGCGCATGGCTGGAAATAAGTACCAACTCGATCGGCTAGACTATTCAACCTGCTGACGACAGTCGAGATGCTGAGAGTATCCGCGAATCGCATCGGGCCACCGCGAAAAGGGGCCCAGCCAGTTCCCATGATCATGCCGAAATCGACATCTTCCGGCGCATCGACAACGTGCTCCTCCAATGTGCGAGCGGCTTCGTTCACCATGATCAGCGTAAGCCGGTCGCGAAGGTCGCCTTCATTGACCGTGGTTGGCTCAGCGGGCTGAAACTCGCCCAGCTGCGGATTCGGTCGTTCGCTGTTCGAGCCGTATGCATAAAATCCTTTGCCTGACTTACGCCCGAGCCACCCTTTTGCGATCATTTTCGGAACGACGTCATGCAAGGGCGGCAAATGACTTACGCGGCTTGACAGATCCGTTGCAACATGCGCAGAGACATCTAAACCGACTTCGTCGGCTAATCGCAAGGGACCCATCGGCATTCCGAACTCTGTCATCACACGATCGATCTTTTCCACGCGATACCCTTCGGTAAACAGACGAATCGCCTCGACCATATATGGAAGAAGGACCCGGTTTACCAGGAACCCCGGGCTGTCTTTCACCAGGACCGGTAGTTTTCCGATGCTTTTTACGAACCGGAGCGCGGCATCGAGCGTCGCAGCATTCGTCTTCGTGCCACGCACAATTTCGACCAATTGCATACGATGTACCGGGTTAAAGAAATGGATACCTACTACCCGCTCGGGATGCTGAACCGATGCGGCGATGGCGTCGATCGACAACGCGGATGTATTGGTCGCGAGAACAACATCCGGCGATAGTTTCGGATCGAGCTGCGAAAAGATCTGTTGTTTCAGATCGAGTTTTTCGATCGCCGCCTCAATCACGAGGTCGACGTAACGGAGCGGTACATCTTCATACACCGGAACCACGCGGTCGAAGCCGCTTCGTGCCTCGACCTCGGAAAATACTTTCCGTTTCGTGGCATCCCGATAAACCTTGGCGATCGACTGCATCCCTTTCGCTAAAAATTCGGGGCCGATATCTTTAAGCAGGACGCGAATGCCGCGAGCGCTGAGCCATTGCGCGATGCCGGCGCCCATCGTACCTGCGCCGATAACCATTGCTTGTTTTACCGACCGAGGAGTTACTGATCCGGCCGTGGCAAGATCAGCCGGCAGCTTCAGTTTTTTGGCGCGTTCTTGAAGGAAGAACACTCGAATCAAATTCTGCGCAACATCACCGCGCGCCAGTTCAATGACTGCTTCCTTCTCATTGTTGAGTGATTGCTCATGCGGAACGGTGAGGCTTGCGAAGACGACTTCCAATGCCTTGAGAGGAGCTGGATAATGTCCTTTGGTCTTGGCCTGGGTTTTCTTTTGCGCTTGTGATCGTACAATTTTGGAAACCGGTGCACGGTTGCTGAGATGAGCTTTAAGCACCCGTTTCTTTCCCTGGCTATCGAGAATGAGCTTAGTAGCAACATCCTTAATCCGCTCGGGGTAAGCGACGGCATCCACAATACCCAGTTTGAGAGCTTGCTTAGCGGCGAATTGACGTCCGGTCAAAATCGCTTCCAATGCGTCTGGCAAGCCGATCAATCTCGGTAACCGCGTTGACCCACCCCAAGCCGGCAAGATTCCGAGCGTCGTTTCCGGTAAGCCGATCTTTGTTGCTGGATCGATCGAAGCAACTCGATAATCGCAAGCGAGGGCGATCTCGAGTCCGCCACCAAGTGCAACTCCGTGAATCGCTGCAACGGTCGGAAACGGCAAACGCGCGATCCGATCAAATGTTTTCTGGCCCTGCTCAACCAGGCGCGCGATTCCCTCCGGGCTGGGGTCCACAGTGAACCCATTCAGATCAGCGCCGGCGATGAATATCTTTGGTTTGGCGCTGCAAATAATGAGTCCTTTGACGTTCTTTTCCGATTCGAGGAACTGAAGATGCTCGTTGAGTTCGTCGAGCGTCTTTTGATCGAAGAGGTTTGCCACGGAGTCCGGCCGGTCGAACGTGAGGACCGCGATCCCTGAATCTAAGACTGTGCGTTTAATCAATTGGTCCATAGGAAATTCAACAGGGCGTTAGTGTCGGTAGGCTCGTGCTTTAGAGGCTGCCTCGCAAGAACCTCAGCGGCGAGCTCAACCCATCCCGCCTAGGCGGGACTGGAAGCTTGACTAGCCGCAATCCTCCGGATTGATCTTCTAGGTCGACGATTTTGAACCAGTTTTTTCCTCCTCAGTTTCGGCTCATCCAGAGTGCTCCACCTTGACCGCCCCCGACGCAGAGCGAAACGAGAGCTCGCTCGGCGTTTCGGCGGTGAAGTTCTTTCAGAGCGGTTAGCACCAGGCGGGATCCGGTAACACCAACTGGATGTCCCAGTGCGATAGCTCCTCCGTTGACGTTCAAGATCTCGTCCGGAATTTCGCCGAGCACCGTTTCTCGCTTTAATTGATCCCGACAATAGCTTTCTGATAGCGCCGCTCGCTGGCACCCGATGACCTGGGCCGCAAATGCTTCGTTGATCTCGATCAGATCGGCATCCTTCAACGTGAGTCCGGTCGATTTTTCGGCTCGATGAATTGCGTGAACCGGACCAAGCCCCATCCGCGATGGGTCAACGCCCGCATAGGCGTAGCCGATGAGTCTGCCGAGCGGCGTTAGTCCGGACTCCTTAAGCGCGCGTTCGGACATTACCAATAAAACAACACCCCCATCAGTGATCTGAGAAGAATTTCCAGCAGTAACGGTGCCTGTCTTCGGTTCAAACACAGGCTTTAGCTTTGCTAGAGCCTCCATCGTTTGATTTTCCCGGGGTCCATTGTCTTGGGCGACATACGCTTTGCCATTCTTCGACTTGGGCAGGTAAACCGGTGTCATCTCTTCTTTTAGACGACTCCGCGCAGCGATCGTTTTGTGATGAGATTTTAACGCGAATGCATCCTGTTCTTCGCGCGTGACGCCGAAATCGCGGCTCACATTTTCGGCTGTCTGGCCCATGTTGAATCCGCTTACCGGATCGGACAATCCAAGCTGCAACGCAACCTCCGGCTGAAAATCAGCAGGTCTGAAGTTCGCCATCGCGGCCAGTTTTTGAGGCAGGCTTTTAGCTCGGGAGAGCACAGAGAACTTCTTCGCCGTCTCATAAGAGAAGAGCAGGGGTATTTGTGACATACTCTCCACGCCGCCAACCAGGAAAACGTCGCCTCGTTCCGCCAAAATCTTGTCTGCGGCTTGAGTGACTGCCTCGAAGCCGGAAGCGCAGTTCCGATGAACCGTGATTGCCGGCACCGGTTCGGGGACTCCGGCGCGGAGCGCGATGACGCGAGCAACATTGGGCGAATGAGCCGGCTGGCCGACGCAGCCAATTATCACCTCGTTGATGCTTGCGGGATCAATCCCGGTGCGGGCCAACAACAGGCTCATCGCCGTCTTGCCAATTTCGATTGAATCGACATCGGCCATCACTGTGCCCGCTTTACTGAACGGGGTTCGTACCCCGTCAACGATATAAACTGATTCTTTCATATCTTTGAGTGCGAGTCTGGGTGTAAGTGCGAGTTCGGGTATGGATGGGGCAAACTTCTACTCGGTCCGCGCTCGTTTCTCACACTCACACTCACACAAGCTCTCTTGCGATTTCTTCATCTGCGTAAAGGGCATCAATCTCTTTGGCATAGGTCGCGTGGATTTGCTTACGTTTCAATTTCAACGTCGGTGTCAGCTCACCTGCCGAAGTAGTCCAATCGTTTTCCAACAGAGCGAATTTCTTGACCTGTAGATACCGCCCAAGTTGTTGGTTTAACCGGGCGACATCCGCCTGAATCAATGCGCGAGTCTCGGGGTGAGTGACCAGCTCTGCCCGCGTTTGAACGTTAACTCCTTTTGCAGCTAACACTTTGGAGACAGTGTCAAACGCCGGCACAATCAGAGCCGCCGGAAATTTGTGGTATTCCCCGACTACGATGATCTGGCTGATGAACGGCGATTCTTTCATCTTGTTCTCCACCTGCTGCGGCGGAACATATTTGCCGCCAGATGTCTTGAACATCTCCTTTTTCCGATCCGTTATTTTCAGGAAAGGACCATCAAACTCTCCGATGTCGCCGGTATGCAACCAACCTTCCGAGTCGACGGTTTCTGCCGTTAGCTCCGGTTGATGATAATACCCCATCATCACGTTTGGTCCGCGATACAAAATCTCGCCATCAGCCGCTATCTTGACCTCGCCTCCAGCAATGACCGGGCCGACTGTGCCGATCTTGAAACCGCCCGGTTCGGGACGGCTAAGGGAGATGGCGGGCGAGGCTTCAGTCGGACCATAGCCCTCATAGACAGGGAGCTTCGCTGCCCAGAAGATCCTGGCTAAACGCGGTTGCAACGCCGCCGAACCGGAGACAATCATTTTAACCCGACCACCGAACGCTGCCCGCCACTTTGAATAGACCAGGCGGTCAGCCAGCTTTAACTGTATCCGGGTGGCAAGGGGTGACCGGACATTCGGATCGTATTGCTTGGCCAGTGCCAACGCCCAGAAGAAGACCCGTTTCTGGAAGCCGGTCAGAGCATTCCCTCGGGCGATTATTCTTTGATAAATTTTTTCCAGCAACCTTGGAACGGTAGTGAAGATATCCGGTCGAACCTCTCGCATATTCTCGCCGATCGTTTCCAAGTTCTCGGCGTAATAGACCGAATGACCTGTCTTGATCCAAATGTTTATCGCTGTTCGCTCGAAAATGTGGCAGAGCGGCAAAAATGAAAGAGCGGTAGCGCCTCCAGGATTTTGAATAAGGAAACCGCCTGCCTGGCAATTGGAGATCAGGTTCCGGTGGGAGAGCATCACTCCTTTCGGAGTTCCCGTAGTACCCGACGTGTAGAGCAGCATTGCCAAGGATTCTGGCGAAACACTCGCTTTGATTTTGCCAAGTTCAGCTCGGTTATTTCCTTGATCGAGCTCAGCCTTGCCGCGATCGCGAATTTCGGTCCATTGCTTGGCGCCTTCGACCGGATCGTAGGTGTAGATTTCCCGAAGATTGGGCAGCCGGCTGCGAATCCTCGAAATAGCGCTGAACAGGTGTGGGCTTGAAACGAAGATAAGCCTTGCCTCTGAATCTTTCAGAATATACTCGAACTCATCGGAGCTGATGTTCGGATAGATTGGAAGATGGACGCCGCCCAGGCTCATCACAGCGCCATCGATAAAGTTCCATTCGGGCCGGTTTGTTTCTGTGATATTCGCTACGCGGTCGCCGTCTCGGATTCCGAGCTGATGAAGCCCCCAGGCAAGCGATTCAATCGTGCGTACGACCTCTTCGGTTGAGTATTTTTTCCACTGACCTTCGATCTTGTGAGCGAATGCGTCCGGTCTGGGAAAGTGTTCAAGCTGGTACTCAAACAAATCAAAAACGCGAGTAGGTGTATCCATTCTAGGGATCTGCCAAACGCGACGCGGGAATGTGCAGACTTCCCTTAACAGTCATTGTGCCGGAGCCGTTTTCAAGCCGTTTCACGAAAATAATATTGTAATTATGAAAACGGTATCATTCACTTGCGCGAACAAGGTCGGCATAGTCCGAACTGTGATTCTTATTCCCCCTCATGATGAAGTTAAACTCACTCCGCGTTGGTACCGGTCTGCTTATGGCCGGGCTGATTGCTTTTGCACTTTCAAATCCTCAATCTACCCAGGCAGGTGGTTTTCAGTTGAACGAAGCGAGTGCCAGTGGAATGGGTACAGCGTACGCGGGTGGCGCGGCCGCGGCCGAAGACGCTTCAACTCTTTTCTACAACCCTGCTGGAATCGCTCTATTGGACCACGGCGAGCTGCAACTGGGTGGCAGCTACATCAGTTTTAACGCGAACTTTCATAATGACGGATCCCGCTACCAGCTGCCCGGAACACCATTCGATGGCTTGCCAATCTCGGGCGGTGACGGAGGCAATGCTGGAGTCGGGCACTTCATCGGCAGTGTTTACCTGGTTCAGCCGATCTTTCGGAGCAAGCAATATGGCGACTTATCTGTCGGAGTCGGGTTGTCGACTCCTTTTGCTCTGGAAACGGATTACAATCCAGGCTGGGTCGGCCGTTATTTCGCGTTGCGGTCAAAGCTGCTGACGTTCGATATCCAGCCGACGATTGCTTACCGCCTATGGGATCGGCTCTCACTTGGAGCAAGCTTGGATGTCCAGTACGCCTCTGCTCGCCTGACTCAGGCGATCGATTTTGGATTGATCGGCGCAAATATTCTTAACCAGAGCTTTTTCCCGCTTGTTCCGGCGCCGCTCCGCGGAGCTATTCAACGAGCCTTTGCAGCATCCGGCTTTTTACCGCAAGGGCGCGATGGCGTTTCCGAGGTTCACGGCGACGATTGGCAAGTCGGCTTCACCGTTGGCGCTATTTTCGAGTATTTGAAACGCGACCACGAGGGGTTCTTTCAGGATGGACGGATTGGCGTCAGTTACCGGTACGGTATCAGCCACGATATCAAAGGGAGCGCCGAATTCCGGGGTGTGCCGACAATCGCTGCGGCAGGCCTGCCGGCGCCCCTGCAGTTTCCGTTACCGGCCGCTCTGCAAAACACGTTTTTCAATCAATCTGCGACGGCGACAGGCCTCAATCTGCCGGACATCCTTCACTTCAGCATTTATCAGCGGTTTGCCCAGAAGTTTGCAATCATGGGGGATGTCAACTGGACCCGCTGGAGCAGCTTGAAAGCGATCAACATCAATTTCGACAGCGGAATTACCCCTTCGACATCGATCAACATCGACTACAAAGATACAGTTCGGCTTGCTATTGGCCTGGAGTGGTATGCAACCAGGCAATTTACGTTCCGGCTCGGATTCGCATATGACGAAAGCCCGATCCGAAATGCTGAGACAAGAACTCCTCGAATTCCTGACGCTGACCGGTACTTCGTTGCGGTGGGCGCCCGCTATTCTCCGACCGATTGGCTGGATTTTGATCTAGCCTATTCCCACCTGTTCGTCGACGATTCAAGATCCGATTTATTAGACAGCCAGGGCCACACTTTCCGCGGCTCATGGGATGGGAGTGTCGACATTGTGAGCGCGTCGGTCAGCTTGCGTTGGGGCGGGCCGAAGGAACATCCAGCGCCGCTTCCTTCCGAGAAACCGGGCAAGTCGGTGGTCAGTTATTCGAAGTAACGGGTAGTGCGGTGCCGCTTCGCGACGCCTACCGTTTCCGCTTTGAAAACACGACCTGGCTGGCCACGTTCGTGGCCGTGACGAGTGCCATCAGCACTAGCGATGCAGTCCAGGCCATCTGAATCTGATAGTCGTACGGCAGCGTAGAGAAATTGAAAATGAGTACCGACAGCGACGCCGTCGGCTCGATTAAATTTCTCATCCAGTATTGGCTGAACGCTGCGGTAAAAAGAACTGGCGCTGTTTCTCCCGCGCCCCTCGCCACGGCAAGCATGATGCCGGTCATAATCGCCGGTAGCGCCTCGGGCAATACTACTCGGAAAATGGTCTGGAACCGAGTTGCTCCTAATCCATAGGAAGCCTCACGAAGCGCTTTCGGGACTCCGAGTAATGCTTGTTCCGATGTGAGAAGAATGGTCGGCAGCGTGAGCACTGCCAGAGCTACGCCCCCGGCTATAGCAGAAGCAGTTCCGGTGGTAAGCACTACCACGGAAAAGGCGAAAACACCGCAGATGATCGATGGGATGCCGGTCAGTAGTTTTGCCACGAATCGAACAGAGTTGGCCAGACGCGATGCGGGCTCGTACTCGCAGATGTAGATTGCAGATAGCACCCCTAGCGGAGTCGAAATCGCCAGTGCGATGGCCACCATCACGAGAGTACCCTGAATCGCGTTTCCAAAGCCCCCGCCGGTGAGTCCGGGTGCGGGCGGTAATTGGGTAAATATCGCTGGACTCAAAAGTCGGAGCCCGTTTTGCAGGACCAGCCAAACGATTGAGAACAATGGAATTAAAGTCAGGAACGACAGGCCGATGCAAAGACTGGTCCAGAAATTATCCCGCAGGATCCGGAGTCGCGAACGCGAGTCCTGCGCTTTTAGCGTGCCGGGCGCTACGCCGGCTGGAGCGATAGGGGAGACGGTAGTGCTCATCAGCGAACTCCAGCAGTCACTTTTTGTGCGTGGCGTAGGACCGCTTCGCCGATCATATTGACCACCAGCGTCAGAAGGACCAAAGCAAGCGCCGCATACATTAGTGCGCTGATCTGCAGACCTTTTGCCTCACCAAATTGATTAGCCAGCAACCCCGCCAGAGTGCCCCCAGGTGAGAGGAGCGACCAGCTCAGCCGTGGGCTATTGCCAATCAACATCGCAACCGCCATCGTTTCGCCCATCGCGCGCCCAAAAGCCAGAATCGTTGCCGCGACAATTCCCGGCGCCGCCGTCGGTAGAAGCACCCGGAAAATCGTCTCCCACCGAGTAGCTCCGACCGCGTAGGATCCTTCGCGCAGCGTTCCCGGCACCGCTACTAATGCGGAGCGCGAAATTGCGGTGATAGTAGGTAAAACCATCAACGCAAGCACCAGGCTGGCGGTCAGGGTGCTGTTCCCGAAAACCGGTCCTTGGAACAGCGGAATGAACCCGAGTCGATCGGACAACAGGCCTCCGAATCTTTGAACGATAGGAATCAGTACAGCAATTCCCCAGAGGCCATAAACAACGCTGGGAATCGCTGCCAGCAATTCAACGACAAACCGGATGGTCTGCCGGATCGCTAGGGGCAAAAAGTTTTCGCTTAAAAAAAGCGCAATGAAAACGCCTAACGGCAACGCGATACAAAGCGCGATCAGTGAAGTCAGCGCGGTCCCAACTAAGAACGGGAACGCGCCGTAACGATCCCTGTTCGCGTCCCAGGCGGTGTTCATGAAAAACCCGAATCCCGTCTTTTGAATAGCCGGCCATGCAGGAATAATGATGCTGACCACGATCCACAACAGAGTGACCACCGCGGCGACCGACATGAGCCAGGTGATCACATGGAACAGGTCAAGCTTGCGTCTGACCCTTCTCATCGAGTGACCGGTTGAACCTGGTTGTTCCGGCATTTGTTGTTGCCCCTGTTTACGAACCTTAAAGGGCGGTCCGGCAGTGGCCGGACCGCCCTCCATCTTTATATTTATTGGATAGTTTTCAGCGCTTCCAGGCCTTTCTCCACAATTTCCTTCGGAAGCGGGATGTATCCCAACTCCTCTGCGAATTTCTGACCGTCATTCAGTCCAAACTCGACAAATTTCCTTACCGCTTCTCCCTGGTCCTTGTTTTCGTATTTCTTATCGAGCAAGAGCCAGGTAAAAGTGGCGATTGGGTAAGCATCTTTGACTTCCGGATCAGACGGCCAAGCCCGCAGGATGTCGGGCGGGAACTTGGTGGTCGCCAGTGTTTCAGCCCCTGAGGCCGTTGTCGCTGTCACGAATTGGCCTGATTTGTTTTCTAGCGAGGCGAAAGCGAGTTTGTTGTTCTTGGCGTAGCCATATTCAACGTACCCGATTGCGCCCGGAGATTGCTTGACCAGGGCGGTAACTCCGTCGTTCCCCTTGCCGGCGACACCTGTCGGCCAGGTGACCGAGGTGCCTTCTCCAACCTTGTCTTTGAATTCGGGACTGATCGTGCTGAGATGCTTCGTGAATACAAAGGTCGTGCCGCTGCCGTCAGATCGGCTGCAAACCGTGATCGCGGTATCTGGCAGTTTCACGCCTGGATTTGTCTTCGCGATCGCCGGATCGCTCCATTTCTTAGTTTTTCCAAGAAAAATGCCGGAATACGCTTCCCGCGACAGTTTGAGATCGGTCACGCCGGGCAAATTGTAGGCCAGCACCACGCTGCCAGCCGTTGCGGGAATCAAAACGACTCCCTGCTTCACGGCAGCAATCTCATTGTCTGTCATCGCAGCGTCACTCGCACCGAATGCAACGAGATTCTGTGTGAACTGCTTAATTCCCGCGCCACTACCGACGGCTTGGTAATTGATCTGCACATTCGGATTGCTCTTGGTATACTCCGCAATCCAACGCTGATACATAGGGGCAGGGAAGGTGGCGCCAGCGCCCTGTAGCTGGATGCCGGCCGCGAACGCTGTTCCCGCGGCTAACAAAGTCGCTGCGCTGCCAAGAAGAAGAGAGATTTTCATAGGGTGTTACTCTTTTCCAGTGATCAAAAACCGCTATCCCAGCAAACTTTCTATTGTTACAATCCTGTGACAGCTGGGCTCGCCCCGCGGCGTGCCAGTTTTCGGTTTTCGGTTTTCGGTTTCCCGTTTACGGTTGTGGCCGCGACCTCCAGGGGCTGGTCAGGTGGTAACGAACTGACCTGTCCGACGACCCGTCCAACAAAGCCTCGGCGAAGTTGGAAGCCTCGGCGCAGTCGGAAGCCTTGGCGAAGTGGAAAAACTGAAAACCGAAAACGGAAAACTGAAAACCTTACGCATCTACGAACTTCCTGCGGGCAAACGGGTTTTGGTTTTCATCGGCGTGTGCCTGGTCAAGTTACTCTGCGCAACGCTGAGGTATCGGCTGATTGATGAAGCGGGGTTCTACAAAGGCGAGCACGGTCCGGTGGTCATGTTGATCTGGCACAATCGGATCCTGGCGATGCCAGCCCTTTTTCCGCGCCATTACCCTAAGCGGAAAGGCTTGTTGGTCCTGACCAGCGCAAGCCGCGATGGAGCGTATCTGTCCGAGTTTGTGCACTGGTTCGGGATGGGATCAGTTCGGGGCTCCACATCTCGCCGAGGCGGAATCGCTTTGCTGAACCTGGTGCGCAAGATCGAGGAAA
>Ga0126381_100002491_pt1 | contig 19902 bp, 33 predicted proteins | sample PanSoiMetPlot_28_FD_96465 | JGI IMG/M metagenome (GOLD analysis project Ga0126381, IMG submission 96465) | Tropical forest soil microbial communities from Panama - MetaG Plot_28 | ecosystem: Environmental > Terrestrial > Soil > Tropical forest > Bulk soil | place: Panama | collected 2016-02-17
AACGGCACCGGCACCCACATGAACAGCACGCAGTCCTTGGCCGCGCACATAAACCGCGGCGCGGTGTAGTCGACAATCTTCTGCGCGTTGTTTTTGAAATGGTCAGGCTGCACCGGGTAGTGGTTGGCAGCGTGCCGGTCCATCCCGGTCTCGCGCGACCAGACCTCGAAATTCCACTCGAAATCTTCGAGGATCACGTTGTATTTGCGCTCCGGCAGCGCCACCGTCTTTGCGGCCAGCTCCCGCTCGCGCGCCTCGCGCTGATCGCGCTTCTCCCAATTGCGCAGGCCGCGCTGCATCGAGTGCACCGTCATCGTCTTCATGCTGCGGACCAGCGCCTCGAAATCTTCGCCCTCCATCCGCGCCATCTTCTGCCAGCGCTTTGACTGGGTCTGCGACACCTTCAAGTCCTTGAGCGTCTTCTTCGCCTCTCGGGCCGGCGAGCGGCGATCCCCCCCGCCGCCATAGACATCGCGCTCGCCGCTTTCCCGCATCCGGATCAGGATCTGCCCGGCCCGGCGCTCGGCCCGCAGCCGGATCTCGGTCGCCTCGTACAGCTTGTCGAGATCCTTGGCCTCCTTGGCGTAGGTCTGCAGCGCCATCGCCATGTCGCGGATGCTCTTGACGTCCTCGACATTGTCGGCGAGCGCCAGCGCCGTCTGCGCGGCACTGACTTCGACAATCGCGGCGTCGCTCATCTAAGCAGCTTTCTTTTTGGGCCGACCCGGCTTTTTCTTTTCCTTTCTGGCCTCTTTGGTCTTGGCCTCGGGTTGTGGCGGTGGCGGCGGCGGCTCGGCCGAGCGCGGCGACGAGGGCGGCATCGGCGGCGGCGGCGTCCGGTGCACATGGTTCATAAAGGCGATCGGGTACGGCAACGGCGGCTCCTTCTTGAACTCGCGCCGATACCACTCGTCGAAGAGATGCGCCAGGAACAGCTTGACGGTGTAGCGCCGCGCCCTGGCATCGATATGCGCCGGCGGCAGCTTCCCCTGCACGTAATATTTATAGCTCTCGGTCTCCTTGCTGAAATGCGGCAGGGCCCGAGCAGCAGCCTCCTTCAGCTTGCCGGCCTCGTTGTTGGCGGTCTCGTAGGCTTTGCGCTCCTCGTAGATGTGGCCGTAGTAGCAGTTTTTGTTGTTGTGGAAGCGCATGAACGAGACGCCGCATTTCCACAGCAAGGTCTTCAGCTGGGCGTTGAACGGCCGGCGCTTTCCCTTTTCCCACTTGATCTGGCCATCACCGGCGATGCCGGCAAACTGCCAGATGTGGCCGACCGTCGGGGTCGACTCGACCGGCTCGAATTTGTGCGGCGGCAGCTTGCGCTTTTTGTCCTTCTGGCGGCGCTCGCAGTCGATCGGATCCCGGCCGCGGCAGTGCGCGCACCACAACCCGATATAGATATGCGCCAACAGGCCGGCGCTGAGGACCGGGCCGATGCCAAAAACATTGCGCATCCACTCGCCCATCATGTGGTTGCGGGTGTAGTGGTCGAGGGCTTTCGCGACCTGCCGCTCCATCGTGTAGGCTTTGTCGGAGAACCAGGAGATCAGCACGAACGGCTCGCCGGCCTCTTCGAGCGAGCGCACCTGGTTGTCGGCGCGCTTCCGGAGCTCCTGATTTTGATAGTAGGCGTCGACCAGATAGCGCGCTTCGGCGGAGCCCATGGTGCGCGAGGCGCGGATCAGATCGCGATCGAGCCGGATCTTATCCTCTTTATGGCCCGGGTCGCCCTCATACTCGTCTTCCCAGTGCGGCGGGTAATCGTTGTCGTCGGCCATAAATCCCCCTCCTATGATGGTTCACGCAATTCGACGTCGTGCAGCGCCTTGCGGCGGATGGCTTCGACGCGCCCGGTCTCGGTCAGTTCCACGTATCGCTCGTTGGTCGGGTCGCGCCGCAGCCAGCCCTTGTCGATCATCCAGGCCTGGGCCTTGCCGATCTTGCCGACCTTGCGAAACAGCATCTGGCTGCGCAGCGCGTAACCGAGCTCGATGTCGACAAAAGGCGGCTCGGTCTCCTCGGACACAATCGTCAGCTCGCTCATTAGAAATGGCCCTCGCTTTTCTTGTGGCCCGCTAGGCTTTGATGGTCCTCGCGCTGCTCTTAGCTCGCACGATGCCATTGGTACTCGCCAGCTTATTAGCTCGCACGGTTTCGTTGGTTCTCACGCGCAGAGTAGCTCACGATCGCTTTCATTGGTGCTCTCGGGCCAGTTGGCTCGCACAGTTACTTTGGTTCCCCCTCACGGTGTAGCTCGCACGGCGCCACATGGTTCACACCCGGATATGGCCCGCTCTCATCCTCTATGGTCCGCACTGGCATGATGAGCTCGCCGTGAAGCTATCCTAGGGTACACCAGAGCGGCGGCGCCAGATTATTTTTGGAGTCACTGGAGCCGCCGGGCACCGATCGCAAATTTGTGGATGGCGACCAGCGCCTGCTCCGGCTCGTCGATCGATTGCGACAACACGTGCAGCGCCATCGCCAGCGCCGTAAAGCCGATCTGCGGCGAGTGCCGAACGACCAGCGCCTCGAGCCGCCGCGACAAATCCGAGATCTCGTCACGATGCTCGCTAAGCGCCTGATGCATCTCGATTTCCATCGCCTCGACGCTCATGCGCTGAGCCGCCCGGCCAGCACCGCCTGTTCGACCGGGGTCAGGTCCCAGGCCGCGCACACGACCCACAAATCCGCCTTCCCGATCCGGCGTAGCAGCATCGGGTCGACCGGCACGACATTGCGCCATTCCGCTTCGAACAGGATGTGATAATTGGCGAGGCCGCGCTTCGGCCGGAGATGCACGGGGACCAGCGGCACCATCGCCTCGGCGCGGGTATTTTTGCGTACGAGCGGGCGCGGAAAGCTGTCGGCCGGCAGGCTGATATGGGTGCGCGTCTCCTGACCGCGGACCTGCCACGGCGGCTTGACCGCAAACATCGCGCCCCCCTGCCAATCCAGCTCCAGGTAACAGCGCTCGGCGTCGGCGCGGATGATCGCCAGCTTCGGCCGCTCGTCGGCATCGAGACCGGCGGCGACGATCGAGGCGAGCGCACGAATGACGACGCGACCCTGGCTAATCAGCTGATAAGTGCGCTGGACCTCGTGGTCGATCGGCGTCGAGTAGTGCTGGTGCTCGCGGTACTTGCGATAGAGAGACCGCGCCTCCTCACGATCGAGGACGATGGTTTCGGTCTGCATGATCGGCTCCTTTCATTCGCTGAGCCGCGACCGGACCGCGGCATCCTTGGCCTCGATCAGTTTTAACAGGGCCCAGTCGCGCTGCTGGTTCTTCGGCAGCACGATGACGATGTGCTTGGCCAGATTACAGAACGGCTCGCTGACCTCGGCGAGGTGCTCGGGCAGGTGATCGAAGCGAAACCACTGCATCAGCGGCTCTTTGTCGGGGTCGACCAGCGGTGCCGGCGCAAAGCCGAACCCCGATGGCTCCGGGTCGAAATACACCTCCGACACCGGCCCATCGGTGACCAGCTCAGGCTCGCTCGTTGTTTCTGGTTCACACGCACTGTTTAGCTCGCTCACGGCTTTTGGATCTCGCTCTGGCACAGGCTGGGTCGGGCCGAGCATGCCCCGGAGGTACAACACGGTCAGCTCGGTCAGCGAAAAATCCTTGATCCGCTCCCAGTCGGGGAGCTTGTCGAGCTGCACCTTAAAGATGATGTCGGCACCATCCTCGACACTTTTCGGGATAAACCCGTAATAGCGCGCCGGGCTGGCATCCATCCCCGGCCGCTTCGACTGCTGCATCACAAACCAGACCGGTTCTGTCTCGCTCATTTGGTATGGTTCCCGCACGCTGATTGGCTCGCAAACTTCTTTCCGGACGCCAGCATCTCGCGATCCTCGCGCGTGCCGAAAATGCCGATGTCGCGTTTCATCTGCGGCGTCGTGTGCACGAACCAGTCGCCACAGTCGAATACCCGACAGAGCTTTGGCCGTCGATTATAAATAGTACAGCCGGTGATGCGATCGAGATAAACGCAGGCGCCGTCAGGCCGGCGCTGCAGGACCGGGTTGTCGAAGACCGGATCGAGCTGCCACGGTCCGTTCTTCAGATCCGAATCTTCGAGGCTGACCAACTGGTAGCAGCAGCCCCGGCAGGAGCCGCAGTCGATCTTGACCTCGTCAGTATTCGCCTTCGGCGCAGTGCAGGACGGTGAAGCCATGCGCTCTCCACATTTCGACGACCGGCCGGCGATCGTCGACAATCAGCTTCGGCTCCCACCCGTCGGCCTTGGCCTGGTTCATCATCTCGGCCTTGACGACGTGATCGGCTCGATAATCCCCTTCTTTGCGCATGTACAGCGCGGCCGGAACCAGGTTCTGGATCTTGAGCCAGGCCTCGGTCTTATCGCGCACCTCGTCCGAGCGACCCGACATGATGATCCGGTTACTCGGGGACAGGTCCCACCACAGCCGGGCGATCGGCTCGATCAGCGAATCGCCGTCGCAGGCCTGGAAGAACCCTGGCCAATCCTTCTTCTCGCCCTCGATGTAGTGCAGCCGGTGTTCGAGATTCGCCAAGGTCCCGTCCAGGTCGAAAACATAACAACTCGGCATCAATCCCCTCCCGCTCGACCGATTTGGCGCCCACTGTCAAGGTGGCTCGCATCTGCCCGTATGGTCCTCGCTGATCCCTTAGCTCGCTCTCCATTAGTGGTCCACACCAGCTATCTGGCTCACTTCCGCTCACTGGCTCTCGCTTTCCTTATGGTCTCTTTGTTCCGCGGAATGCTGCGCACGGCCCGCATCGCCGCCTCGACCGTCGCGCGCAGCTCCGGGTCGAGCTTGCGCGGATCGCAGCGGATCAATGTGCCAGCGGCGGTGAATTCGCAGGGGGACGCGCAGCGGATGCAGACCGAGATGTCGCCGGGATCCGGCGCCGCGTCGATTCCCGCCTCGACATTGGCCGCCATGTCGAGGTGATGATCGCACCACGGGCAGACGTGCCCCGCGAGCGGGTGGTCCTTGCCGAGCTCAAGCCGCGGCATCGGCGGCGGCCGGCAAGTCCTCTTCGACCGGGTCATCGACCGGCGGTGATGGGTCCTTGGGTTCGTCGATCGGTTCAGGCTCGCGCGGATCGCTCATCACTTCGCTCTCCCACTTTGGTGCTCACGAACCTCCCCGGCTCGCGCTTCTTGTCTTGGTCCCCGCACATGGATTGGCGACGCGTCTGCTTCCTGGTGCTCGCGACAAAGGTGGCTCGCTCAGCTTTTTTGGTGCCCGCCCAGTTCATGAGCTCGCGCACTCCCTTTTTGGCGCTCTCTGGCTTCCCTGGCTATCGCCGGGAGAAGTCGCGGATCGCCGCCATCATGTCATCGCCGGCAACCGGGTCCGGGGTGATCCGCTCGGCGATCTCGATCAGGCGCCGGCGCAGCCGCTCCAGCCCGCTGTGGGCGAACTGGCCGCGCCCGGCATCGCCGCCGGCGAGGGCCCGCTCCAGGATGTCGACGACCAGCGTCGTCATCTGCATTTCGATCTGGTTGCGCCAGTCGGCCTGTGCGATGGCCTGGCCCTCCAGCTCGCCGGCGGGCCGGGTGCGCAAGGCGCTATCGAGCTGCGCCTGAGCCTGCTGCGCGGCCTCAGCCATGATCATGGCGTGACGCGCGCTCTCGATCGCGGTGCGCACGACTTCCTGCGGGATGCGCTGCGCCTGGCCGATCTGCCGCAAGGGTCGATACGGGCGGTACGGCCCGAGCGGCAGGTCGACGCGATCGGGGTCCTGCAGCGCCTCGATCATGTCGCGGCGGCTTCTGGCATGAGCGGCGATCCGCGGGTCGATAGCGCCGGAGATGCCGCGCTGGATATTGTCAGGCCAGTTCGCTTCCGCGTCCGATCGAACTTCCTCAGCCATAACGCACCCCTTTCTTGGGTTCTCTCCAACCATCTGGCTCAGCGGCTGACCTCGATCCGGGCGCCGGGATCACGCTTGCAGGCTTCGAGCACCTCTTCGACAAAGACCAGCAGCCCCTCGTAATTACCCCAACCGCCGGGCGGATCGAAACGGCGAAAATAGTCCGGGTCGGCGCGCAGCGCGACGAGGCCGCGCTGCAGCGGCTCGATCAGATGCTCGGCCTTGGTGAAACCGCTTTCCTCCGGTGTCCACAGCGGTTTGTAGACACCAGCCGCTTCGGCCATGCCGCCGAGATTGTGGGTGATGTTGGCCCAGAAGACGTAGGACGCGTTCTTGGTCAGAACGACCGGCTCATGCCCGGGGTTGTCGCGATCCCACTCTTCGCGGCTGATCTTGACGATGCGACCGTCGCGCCGGATCAGGATGCCGGGCGGCTCAGGCGGTCGCTGTGGATCGGGGTCGATCAGGTAAATATCGAGGCTCATTGGTCTGGGTCCTCACCGTCTTATTGGCCCGCGTTCTTTACATGGTCCTCGCAAACCGACTGGCCCGCGCTAGTGCCCTGGTTCCCGCCTTCAACGATGGCTCGCGCTGCCAACCTGGTTCGCGCTGAGCTACTGGCCCGCCCTGCTAGCGTGGATCCCGCTAAGTCAATGGCGCACTTCTCTCTTTGGTCCTCTCTCCCCTGATAGTCCGCGCATTTTTTCTGGTCCGCGCAGGGACCTATGGCCCGCTCACCACCCAATGGTCCCCGCATCTATAATGACTCGCGCTTTCTCCTCTGGTACCCCCGGCAGGTGTGGCCCGCACCACGACTTTGGTCCGTCACGAACAACGTGGCCCGCTTACACAATTTGGCGCCCGCCGCCTCTATAGCTCACACAGCTATTATTGGTCCTCGCCCAAATCTTGGCCCGTACTTACACTCTGGTCCTCGCTAGCCCCATGACCCGCACTTAACCGTTGGTGCTCGCTCCATCACTGGCTCACTCAGATCAGTTGGTCCTGATCGGCCTTTTGGCTAGCTCAGATTGTGCGGTCCCAGGCGGCCGATCGGTTCCGGCAATGCCGCCATCCCGCGGCAGATGATCTCGATGGCGAGCAGGTGCGCAGCCTCGGCGTGCCGGCCGGAGAGGATCTTGCCGATCACGTACGCATCGCCTTTCGACATCCCCGGCGCGGTGATCTTGAACCCGTTGGGCCCGCAGACGCACCAGGCGCCTGGGCCCTGCGCGTGGTCGCGAGCGTAATAATAGGGGTCGAGCTCACTCATCATGTTTGGTCCCCGCCTCGGATCTTGGCTCGCGCATTTCCCATGGTGCCCGCTAATTTACTGGCTCGCGCTGATCGGCTGGTTCGCGCAAAAAGTTTGGCGCTGCTCCGCCTCTATGGTCCACGCATCCATTGGTGGCCCGCTTCGCTCCAATGGTCCCCGCTAGCATCCTGGCGCGCCCTTTCTCTCTGGTCCGCGCAAAGGTGTTGGCACACGTTCGTTTTGGTCCGCACGACCCAACCTGGCTCGCGCTTTAGGTGCTGGATCCCGCGATTCTTTTAGCTCGCCGCACCAACCTCCTGGTTCTCTTGAGATGATCTAGCTCGCACTATCTTTGTGGTCCCCGCCATATTTCTGGCCCGCGCGTGTGTCAGTGGTCCTGTCTCTTGTCATGGCCCGTACTGTTTCCGGATGCAGTCGCACCACACCAGGTCAGCCGTCTCCGGCACCAAACCCTGGCAGCCGATCATGGTGAAGACCGGCTCGCGCGTCACCTCGGCCTTGAACCGCACCTTTGGGCAGGTCGCAGTGTGCAGCTCGACTTTCCCGTCCTTCCCGTCGCACATCGCCAGATCGATCGACATCGCCGGCCCGCTCTTGGTTCATGGCGCCCGCGACCTTCTTAGCACGCACTGATTCTTTGGACCGCGCAATCTGGGTGGCCCGCGCATTACTCATGGGTCCCCGCCATAGTTATGGCCCGCTCCCCTAACTTTTGGTGCCCGCTCTTCTGATAGCTCGCTCCTGTTTTTTGGTCCCCGCTGACCTTACGGCCCGCGCAATCGTTTTGGATCCCGCAGAACAAATGGCCCGCTCCAGTTCTATGGTGCCCGCGAGGGGCGTGGCTCGATCAGCGCCACGAATCGCGTTCCAGCGCGTTGAGCAGCACCTGGCGCTGGCGTGGCGACAGCCAGCCTTCGGTTTCCCACTGGTCGTAGATGCTCTCGATCAGGTCGCGGAACGATCCCTTGGCGGTTTCCAGGATCTGCTCGAAGGTGGCGGCGGTGATCTCGTCGTCCATCACCGGCCCATCGCCTTGTTGATGGCGAGCAGCATCTGCGCGAAGCCGATATCGGCGAGGATCAGCCTGACCCGGTCCTTCTCGACCACGGCGCCGGCGACGAGGTCCTTGAAGTCCTTTTCGTCGAGCCGGACGTAGGTCAGGTCGCCGCGGATCTTGCGGTCGGTGGCGACCGCGTCGAGCGCCTCGACGGCGATGCCGGCGATCTGGTCCAGCGCCAAGGCGTAACGGCTGTCGACATCGGTGTCGTGCGGGTATGGGTAGAGCTCCTCGAGCACAACACCCTTCACCTTGCGCAAAAACTCGGCGGCCTTCGCGTTATCGCTCGACATAGGTGGTCCTCACATTCCATTTAGCCCGCTTTCCCGTAATGGTGCCCGTGCTCTTTCTGGCGCGCACTCCTACTATGGTCCTCACTGACTCAACGGCTCCGCGCATTTGACTTGGTCCTCGCTGGTTCATTGGCTCGCGCTGCATCGAGGGTTCTCGTCAGCACCAGGGCTCGCATCAGCATTTTGGTTCACGCCAAAGGCTTGGCGGTTAGCCTTTCAAATCAGGGCCGGTAACCTTTCAAATAGCCGCTCTCCTTACTTGGTTCGCACCGGCAACCTGGCAGCGCTCTCTTTGTTTGGTGCCCGCCTCTTACTTCGGCTCGCTCACGGGGCTTGGTCCGCCGCAGTTCGGGTAGCCCGCTCAATACTTTTGGATCCCCACCGTAGCCATGGCCCGCACTACTACTTCGGTTCCCGCGGGGCAGTTGGCTCCCAGGGAAAGTACGGGTTCTCGGCCCGCTTCGCCGCGGCCGGATCGCCCGCACACACCAGACACGTCGCCCCGGTGCAGGCCGTCGACACGATCGCCCCGATCCCCGGCACCAGCGTGTCGTGCATATACAGCCGCGGGATCTCGCGCTCAGCCCGCTCCGCTCGTTTGGTCCGCTTCATCAGACTGGCTCCGCTCTACCTCTGTGGTCCCCGCTTACGAGGCGGCTCGCTCTTCAACTTTGGTCCCCACCATGGAATTGGCCCGCACTATCTCTTTGGTCCCCGCTTTGGAATTGGCCCGCATAAAATCTGGCCCTCACGTGTTCCTTGGCTTAGGCGGCGACAGCTCCTCCTGAAACAGCGGCCCGCCCGGCACCAGCGCGATGTTGAAGCGGGCGCCGCAGCCGGCACAGGTGACATTCATCGACGCCCCGCCAGACGGTCCCTCATGAAACTCCTTCGAACCACAAAAATAGCATTCGAGGAACTTCTCAAACTCGCGCGGTCGCGGCTTCGGATACGTCGTCGCGGTCGAGCCCGGCGCCGGCCACAACCACTGCAGCACCCGCCCAGCCCAGCTCCCCGGCCAGGTCACGGCAGCTCCTCGACCGTCTCGGCCCGAACATACCGCACCAGCCGCACCGGCCGACCCGAACGCCGCTTGTGCAGCTCAGCCGACCGCCGCATCGTCTCGGCAATCTTACGGTTGCGATGCTGCAGCGTCAGCACCGGCCCGCCGGGAATCAACTGCGCGGCGATCGTCCCCTCCCGACCGTCAGGCTCAACCTCCACCCAAACCCAGATCTCAGCACTCACTTGTTATGGTCCCCACTTCCTTGCTGGCCCGCGCATTTGGAATGGTCCGCACTTCGAAAGTGGCCCGCACTGATTTTTTGGTCCCCACTTCCTTTATAGCCCGCTCGTCTCCTAAGGTCCCCTCCTCCATCTGTGGCCCGCACTTTTTGAACTGGTCCCCGCTATTTTTGTGGCCCGCGCAGTTGGTATGGTCCAACACGCCTTTCTGTGGCTCGCACAAACTCTCTGGCCCTCGCCTCGATGAGTGGCTCACTATTTAAATCTCTCAAACACCGCCACGATCGTTTCATTGAGACAGCCCTTGCGCGGCCCGACAATCCGGTCGTAGCGCCAGTCCACCAGCCCATACCCACGCGCATAATTCTTGTTGATGACGTCCTCAAACCGCTCCGCCAACAACCGCCGCTGCCCCTCCAACGGCTCCTCCTCAGGCCAGTTCTTCGACACCTCCGCCACGATAAACCGCTCTCGCTCTGCCATCCTTGGTCCTCGCGAAATTTATGGCCCGCTATCGCTATCTGGTCCCCGCTATTTTTGTGGCCCGCTCTCGCTGTCTAGTCCCCGCTAGGCAGGTGGCGCGCGCATGAAGAATGGTCCCCACCGATCACATGGCTCGTTCGTTCGTCCTGGTGCACGCAATCCCGGATGACCCGCTCTTCTGACGTGGTCCCCACTATCTTAGTAGCCCGCTCTCGGAAGTTGGCACTCACCTCACCTCATGGCCCGCCCGACGCTTCTTGGATCCCACCTCGGAGTTGGCCCACGCTAATTCTGTGGTCCCCACCAATCTCATGGCCAGCTCCTTACTCTTGGTCCAGCTCCAGACAGATGACCCGATCCCGGTTTCTGGTGCCCGCAATAGCTTTGACCCGCTCCTGCGTCCTGATCCCCTCGTCTGCTATGGCAGGCGCACACATACTCTGGTGCCCACCCGTTGGATGGCCCGCACTCTCGAAGTGGCGCTCACGCTAACCCTGGCCCGCACTTCGAATGTGGTCCCCACTGAATGACTGGCCCGCACCAGTAGCTTGGTCCCCACACCCGCGTTGGCACACTATTTATTCCCCGTGGAACGCCCAGACCGACGCTTCCGGTACGCCGCCTGCCTCTCCGCTGCACTCCGATGCTTCCGCGGCCTCCCCCCATGAGACTCCTCACCTACAGGTTCCACCTCGTGCCCCGGCGATGATGTTACACCCCCAGCCGCATCCAGTATCTGCCGCGCCAGCTTCCTCATCGGTGACTTGGCCGGATCCGCCGAAGGCGCCCCCGCTACCTCAACACCCCCACGATACCGCGGATACACCAACGCCCGGTCAGCCACCTCCGGCTCCACAATCACATACGTCCGCCTCTCCCCGTCAACCTCCCGTACAACCACCCTCGGCTTGGGCCTCTTACCCTCCTGCGCCTCCTTCGCCTCCCGACATACACACAAAAACCACGGGCTCGATCCGCCACAGTAAAAACACCCCGTCCTCCCCTGCGGCGCAAACCCACGATCCGGCGTTACCATTGGTCCATCCCCTTTCGTAACGCACCTCAGAGGGTTTCGTAACACTCCATCACCATGCTGTCCAATGCAGCCGCGAAATCCGAAAAAGAATTGCGCCCAGATCGGGGGGTAAAACGCGACTCGCCGGGAGTGCCGAAAAAGGGGTGGGGGTCGGCCCCGGGTCCCGTGCGGATCGGCGCCAGGAGCCACCGGCCGGAGGCGCCGCGCCGGCGCCAGGATGCCGCGCTGCACGCTACCAGATCTGGTGTCCGCCGCTGCGTATCTCGGCGTTGTGCGCTGCCGTATCTCCGTAAGTCATTGGAATCCCGTGACTCGCCATGTCGCATAACGGCAATTATGGAAAAAGCGGAGTCTCGCAGCTGCGAACCACAGCGCGCCGCAGCAGACCCGGTGACTCGTCGAGCTGCAGGTCCGATCCCGAGTCATCGCCGCATGTTTCGCTCGCAAGCCGAGTCCGCCGACGCGTTTATGCGGAGTCATCGTCACCATCTCCGGCCGGTGTCACGTCGATCAATTCGCCATCTGCCTCAGCTGCAGCGAGCCGTTCCCTGACTCTCCTGAGCAGTGACACAGCGTCCTCGACCCGCTGCGGCTCCGCCATGGCAGTGACAGAAACCGCAGTGACAGTCTGCTGAACCTCGAGTCTGTCACCAAACCGTTTGCGGGCGTACTTCTCCATAAGCCACTGCCTAGCCTTGATTCTCAGCTCGCTCCGGCGGCTGTGTTCGTAGTCAAATTGGCGAATCACGCGACCGCTTTTGGTCTCGTAATCGACCCAGTCGTTGGTAGAATTGTCAGCAATATCAATGATTTCGTCGGCCCTAAGCTCGCACTGCCAGTCGCGAGCACGAAAATATGAATCCCCGAAGTCAGGGTATCTTGCGATCCACTTCATGACGTCACCCACAGTGACGTCGTTCTGTTCGCAGCATTGGCGGAGATTGAACGTGGTTGTGGCGAGCATCATGCAGATCGCCTTGCCGAGCTGAGCGGTGTACTTGCGTGGTCTGCCCATACGCTGAGGAGGCGGCTCTCGGATAGTGTCGACATAGGTCTCGGGCCGATCGTGCGTTCCAAGCGTCCGCATGAAGTCCTGACGCGCGAGGGATGGCGGGCTGCCTTCGGCGCCATTGTCAGGTAGCTGTGGTGTGTCGGCATCACCGGCCTGATGCATGTGGAATCTCCTGTTTCCCCGTGGAACCGCGGTGCGGCTGTCGGGGCAGGATATCAGCCATATCAGCACCTTACAGCCCCCGGTTTGACAGAAGACATTTTGTCCTGTACGAGCGAAAGCTCTTTTCGCTTTCGTCTCGCCTACCGGAGGTTAAGCCGATGATCTACCTCGTTTACCGAAACCTGCACGCTCGCTCTCGCGACGAGCGCTGGAGCATCTGCAGCACGACGCCGTCGATGCAGAGCCGCAAGAAGGTGCTCTGTCACGCGGGCTACCTGACCTTGCGCGACTGCCATTTCATCGTCAAAGCAAGCCGGCTCGACGCGTTTCGGGCCGGTGGTGGGCGCGAGCCGTTCGCGTGGGTTGCCGGCGAGCTGATGGACCGCGCGCAGCGGTTCGACCTCGCAGCAGCGCTGCCGGCTCAGCCTGTCACGTTCAACCCGTTCGCCGGCAACCCCGAGACCTTCACGACGCGCGACGCTCGCAAGCTGCCCGTGCACCGCGCCGAGTGGTGCCAATTTGGCGACATCGCGATTGCTTACGGGCTGTGGTCGTGACGACCCGCGCCGAGTACCACGCGCAGCTCGACGTGCGCAGGGCGCCGCACGACGCTGCCAAGCCGTGCCGGGTCCACTGGAGCCTGGAGCTTGACCGGTGGGTCGTCACGCAGCGCGGCAAGGTCTGCCGTGGCATGGGCAGCCTGGAGCGCTGCATGCTGGTCGGCTGCAGCTTCCGCTATGACGACGGCGCCTACGATCGGTGGTTTGCCGATCGCGTGGCGCGCGGCGAGCAGCCGTCCCGCAAGGTCTTCGCGTGGGTGCACGGCTGGCTCGTCGACCCGGCTGCGGTCGACATGCGCGACGCGCCTGCCACTCAGGTGCGGTTCAACCCGCACCGGTCGCGCCGGTTCCACGCGGAGCACGGCTGCGAGCTGCACCGCGCGACCCTGATCGAGTTTCACCCTGACGGCACCGCATGGGCGCGCGGTCCCGTCCAATGACACCTGCGCCTGGAGCACAGAGCATGATGAGCTACTACACTCTCGTCGTCCGCACCGGACCCGGCGAACCGTTCGCGCCGCAATTCGGCGACTACGATCGCGCGGTCGTCCTGGCGGAGCGCGACGCCTACATGGAGCCGGCGCCGTACCCGCCGACGCGTCGATCGGACATGCGGATCATCCGCACCGCCACCGATCAGCAGCGCGACATCGACGCCGCGGTGGCAGCGCTGAACCTGCGCCTGCGCCAGCCGGACTAAAAAAACGTCCCAAGCCCGCCGGCTCATCGGCCCGCTCACGTGATGGTGGCGGGCCTTTGGGCTGCCAACCAGGAACCCTCGCGATGCAGATACGGATCGGACTACCCATCCCCGGCGGCGCCCTCCTCAGGACCGCGCAGCAGCTCGACGCGCCCGTGCTCGTCTCTGCCAGCGCGTTTGTCCGGCGTTGGCCGGCAGCCGAGCGTTGGCAGCTGCCGTTCCCTGGTTTCAAGGCGCCCGTGCCGGAGCTGGCCGGCGCCGATGTCGCGCTCGACAGCGCCGGCTTTGTCGCCATGGTCCTGCACAGGGGATTTCCCTGGAGCGTGGCGCAGTATGTCGAGCTGGCAGCCAGCCACCCGTGGTCGTGGTGGTCGCAGATGGACCTGTGCTGCGAGGCGCAGGTTGCCGGCGACCGGGACACGGTCAAGCTGCGCACCGCGGAGACTGCCAGGCTGTATGCCGAGTGCGCGCGCGAGGCGCAGCACCGCGACATCAAGCCGCCCATGCCGATCGTCCAGGGCTGGCGTGCCGACGATTACGCATGGTCAGCCGATTGGCTGCCGGCCGACGCGACGCTGATCGGGGTGGGCTCAGTGTGCCGGCGCCAGCTTGGCGGGCCCGATGGCGTCGAAGCTGTCGTGGCGCGCCTCGATCGCGTCCTGCCGCCCGCGATGCAGCTGCACCTGTTCGGCGTCAAGTCACAGGCTGTCGAGCTGCTCGCCGGCCACCCGCGCATCGCCAGCGTCGACAGCATGGCATGGGACAGCCACTCGCGCCGGGTCAACCGCGGTCACAACACCATGGCGCACCGCAGCGCCGCGATGCGGTCCTGGTACGAGCGACAGGTGGCACGCGCGACCCATCACGGCAGCCGCACGCTGCAGCCGATGCTCGACCTGCCGTCCGGCGCCGAGCACCTGATCCCCGAAGACCTGCTGCAGCTCATCGCCGAAGGCGAGATCGAGCTGTCGACGGTGTCGCATCACTTCATCGAGGCGTGGCTCGCTGACGACGACTGAGCTGCGGCTCATGCCCGCGCCCACGGCGCCTCCAGCCCCGCTAGGCACGCCCTGCGGGGTTGAGGGCTGCCAGGAAGCCTCCTGGCGCATCGAAAGGATCAAGGTCATGGATAACCACTGGTTTGGACGCAAGGCGCCTGAGGGCGTCACTGTCGCGGCAGCCTGGGGCGCGCGCGCGATCTACCATCCCATGCGGCGCGAGCGTATCGACCTGCTGCCCGATCGCCAGCAGTGCGCACCAGACAGCTTCCCGGAGGCGAACCATCAGCTCAGCTATTGGCTCAACCATCGTGCGCTGGCGGAGCTGAACCTGCGCTGCCGCGGGCTGCGCGGCGACAGCCAGGATGTCGTGAGCTGGGACGACGGCGAATACCATATCGAGGCATCGCCGCAGGGCAGCTGCGGCTACCTGTACATCGGCGCATGGCTGCGGCTGCCGGACGAGTCGCGCGGCCCGGTGGCGAACGACGCCGCGCCGGCCGCGCCGATCGCGATGCTCGACAAGGCGCGCTGCGCCGACAGCATCGCTGAGCTGCTGTCGGGCCGGAGCTGGGACAGCGACACCCTCGAAGCCGCCGCCGACATCCTGCGCCGCGCCGGCTACGTCATCGAGGAGCCAGCCGAATGACGCACGTTCTGACCATCCACTTCGCGGAGCCGGCCGAAACCATCGCCGTGCACGTGCTCAACGTGGGCGAGATGTTCCCGCCAGCGCCGTGGGAACCGGGCACCCATGGCGGGTTCGGCGGGAGCCGGCACCCGCTCATCGCCGGACGCGATTTCGCCTCAGGGAAGAAGCAGCCCAAGCCCACCGGGTCGATCGTCACGCGCTCGTTCCGCGCCGCCAGCGGCACGCTGAGCGACACCGAGCTGGCGCTCGATGATCCAAACTTCTGGGGCTGGATCTCGCGCCTGATCGCAGCCCCGCCCGATGGCGTCACGGTCGAGCTGCCCACAACCCCTGCAGCGGCGCCTGAGGCGCCTGACGCCGGGTAGACCCACCGGCATACCCTCGCGCTCTTCGCGCGCTCCAGGCTCGCCAGACACGCTCTGGCGGGCCTTTGGAGGTGCCAGGAGCTGGCATCAATCAGAGGACAGGATCATGGAACAGCAAGTGCACTACATCATCGAGCCGAGCCGCGAAGAGCATGGCGACGTCTGGACGGTTCCGGCCGACGAGGCGACCTGCTTCGCGGTTTACGAGTCGATCGGCGCCGGAGACGACGACGGGAACGACGGCGAGCTGATCGACACCTTCGCCACCCGCAACGAGGCGCAGCTTTTCGTCCAGCAGCAGGACGAGTACGAGGTCTGCCCGGTGTGCCGCGGGAAGGGCACGACGGTCAACCCGTCGATCGACGCGCACGGGCTGACCCGCGAGGATTTCGCGGAAGATCCCGATTTCGCCGAAATGTACTGGTCTGGCGGGTTCGACCAGCCGTGCCGGGCCTGCGACGGGCTGCGCGTGGTCAAGCCGCGCCGGCTGCGCGAGCTAGGCGACCATGCCGCAGAGCGTCGCATGCGTGCAGCCGAGGATGGCGACTGGGAAGGCTACAGGATCGCTGGCGATTGGAGGTTCGGCTGATGTTCGACACCAACAAAAAAGAATTCATCGTGATGAATTCGCGCCACCTCGCCTACCTCGCCGCGCTGGTCGCGGTCGAGGCCCCGGTGCGGGCCAACGCGAACAGCTCAACGGCCAAGATCTCCTGGCAGCTGGTCGACCAGATCCGCGCCGCGCTCGACGCGGCCGGGTTCGATTGGCGCGGCGCCGCGACTGAGCACAAGCGGCTGGAACGGGAGTCGAAGCGCCAGCAGCTGGAGGCGCGCTACGGGCGTCAGGAGCGCGACGAAAGCAGCTGACCTGCCCGACATACCCGCGCGCCGTTCGCGTGCCTCCAGCCTCGTCAGGAGCCTCCTGGCGGGGCTTTGGAGGTGCCAGCATCCCGCCGGCATTCATGGAGCCTAACCAATGAAGTTCAACGTCGAGATTACCTGCGACAACGACGCCTTCGAGCCGTCCGATGTCGAGTGCGATGCAGAGGTCGCGCGCATCCTGCGCGAGCTGGCCGAAAAGATTGATGGCGGCGGTAACTGGACGATTGACGCGCCCGTTTCGCGTCCGCTGCGCGACATCAACGGCAACTATGTCGGGTTCGCCTCCTACAGCGGGAAGGCGCCGTGATGGAAGCGCTCTTCGAACGCCACGGCGCGCCATTCACCGGCACGCCCCGCACCGACGCCAAGGGCCGGCCGGTGCTGGTCCGGCGCGACCCGTGCCTGCGCTGCGGCGGGCAGGGCGGCAGCGAGGCCTGGAAGCATACCGGCTGGAAGTGTTACCGCTGCGGCGGCGAACGCTTCGAGGCGGCGCGCGAGCATCGCCTGTACACCGCAGCCGAGCTGGAACGCCTCAACGCCACGGCTGCGAAGAAAGCCGCCAACAAGGCCGACGCGGCTGCCGCGCAGCGGGCCGCGAAAAATGCGGAGGCAGAGGCGCGCCGGGCGGAATTCGAAGCGACGTACGGCGAGCTGCTGCGCACCGCGAGCGCGCACGTCGAGCGCTCGACCTTTGTGCGCGATGTCGTTGAGCGAGCCACCCGCACGGCATCGCTCAGCGAGGCCCAAGCCGCAGCCCTGCGCAACGCAATCGACACCATCGCCGCGCGCGAGGCTGCCAAGGCTGCCAGCGACTATGTCGGGCAGCCGGGCGAACGGCTGACCCTGCGTGTTACCGTCGAGCGCATCTATTCGTTTGAACGGCCGGCCTTTAACCGCGCCGGTTACGAGGTGTCGCACATTGTCACGATGCGCGACGAGGCCGGCAATTGCGTGGTGAGTAAGGGCCGTTTCCACGCGGAACGCGGCGAATCGTTCACGATCAAGGCGACGGTCAAGGAGCATTCCGAGTACCGCGACCAGCGCCAGACCATCGTGCAGCGGGTTGCCGTTGTATGAGGCACAATGCCTCGCATATAAATAGTGGGCGCGCCGCTGGGGCGCGTCCGCAACCCTCATGGAGAATACCTTATGGCACGCAAATCGATGGCGAAACGCATCAAGCAAGCCCGCGGGAACGTGGGCGAGCCGTTTAATGTCGGCAGCAGCGTCTGCCGCTGGGTCGAAGACCCTGAGGCTATCGGGCTGGTGCGTCTCGGCTACTGCGACGAGGTCTCGCACGACGCCGGCCATTACGGCGCCATCCGGCACCGGGGCTGGTTTCTCGATCCCGACGACCAGGACGAGGTCGCGCGCGGCGTCGTCTTCCGTCTCGCCGGGCGGGCCGCGCATCGCCGGCTGTTCGCCGGTTTCGCCAACACCACCCGCTGGAAGCCGGAGCGCGGCGAGGAAGACGCAGCCGTGGTCTGCTTCGAGCCGATCGAGTTCGACGACGAGCTGGGCGCCTCGTACGCCGCCGATTGCCTTGCCGAGCGCGCCGCCGAAGCCGAGCGCAACTATCGCGAGGCATCGTCCGCCCGGCTGCGCTACGAGGAGCTGGCCGAGGAGGTCACCGACAAGCGGCGCATCTGCCTAGGGCTGCTGCGCGACATCAAGCGGGCACGCGCCACGCTCTGCGATCACCAAGCCATCTGCGCCGCGCTGCGCGAACGTGTCGACCAGTATCTCGACCTGTTCCGCAAGCTGCGCGCCAAACGCGCCAAGCTGCGCGACGAGTACAGCAAGCACGAGGGCTGGGAGAATTACTGATGGCTGAGCGCATTACCGTGAAAACCGGCATTCCTGGCGATGAGCAGGAATCCGAGATGATGAACCGCACCCAGCAGATGTTCGGAGACGGTTCGCAATATTCGATGGCGATTGAGACGATGCTAACCGTCCCGGCGGAGATCATCGAGCTGGGAGAGCATGGCATTGCCGGCTGGATCGAGACGACGCTAGCACGCGCCACCGCAGTGGTGCCCGAGATTGCCTTCGAGGTCGCCTTAGGGCTGAACTACCCGAGAGATCACGACGCCAACTACCGCACGCTATATGTCGTCGTGACCGGGACAGCCAGCGACGAAGAAGACGAAGCCGAGGACATCCCCGGCAGATACGAGATCGCGGTGCAGTCGCATCTGTCGCGCGAAGAGCAGGCTATGGCCGCGCTCGACTGCTTCCACGAAACGGTGCCCGTCGCCTGCCTCGATGATTTCGAATTCGCGGTGGTCGACGAGTTTAACGAAGACCTCGACGAAGGCGACAACCCGGAAGGGTACAAGCACGGCGACTATGCGCGGTTTGTCGGGAAGGTGCCGACATGACGATCGCACGCGACAAGCACAATCGGCACGAACGCTCGATCGCGAAAGCCTTGGGGCTGAGCGACGCGCAGCTCGACGCGCTGCTGGCGGTGCGGGCCGGACGCTGGCCGGGCGCCGCCGCCGCCGTGCTGGTCCGCAAGGGGCTGGCCGATGAGACGGTCCCGTACGGCTCCAACGGGCTGACGCCGGCCGGCGAGCAGATGCTGCGCCGGGCGCGAGCGATGGGCTTCTAGCTCCCCTGCATACCCGCGCTGCGGCGCCTCCTGGCTCGCTAGATCCGCTCTGCGAGCCTTGAGGCGTGCCAGGACATGGCATTACCTCATGGAGAGCACCAATGGAACGGATCGAGTTTAAGGGCACCCGCCAGCAATGCCGCGACATGCTGAAGGCGCACGGGTTCGCCTGCGACGCCAGCCTTGGCTGGTACAAGCCCGGCTGGTATGCGGGCATCACCTACGACAAGCCCGAAGACTTCTTCGCTGAGGTCCAGGCGTGGGACAGCGGCACCGGGTTCACCGCGCGCGGCTGGCAGGATGAGCGCGCGCCCAAAGAATGGCTGTCGGTGCTGCACGATCCGGCCAAATCGGCCAAATCGGCCAAATCGGCCGAAAAGACCTACGTCGCCACGATGCAGCTGTTTATCTGCGGCGGCGAAGACATCGAGGTGACGGCACCCGACGAGAGCACGGCGCGCGACATGGCCGAGGCGATAATCAAAGAGCGCTGGAACAAGGGTCACTTTAAAATCGAGGATCTCGATATCAGCGAAATCTGCGTCAGCAGTATCTCGGAGGTATCGCCATCATGATGAGCACCGAGGCCTATGTGGACGGCATCTACATGCTGCTCACCGAGCACGGCGTCGACCCGGCCGACATCACCGAAGCCGAGCGCGACAGCTGGGTGATGTGCCACCACAAGGGGC
>Ga0126381_100002492_pt1 | contig 19899 bp, 7 predicted proteins | sample PanSoiMetPlot_28_FD_96465 | JGI IMG/M metagenome (GOLD analysis project Ga0126381, IMG submission 96465) | Tropical forest soil microbial communities from Panama - MetaG Plot_28 | ecosystem: Environmental > Terrestrial > Soil > Tropical forest > Bulk soil | place: Panama | collected 2016-02-17
CGAAATGTTCGACTGTGTGAGAAACCATCGCCTCCATGTCCGATTCGCTGCGAACGTCGAGAGCCATTCCGAGCGGCCGTTCCGAGCCAATGGTGGGATCCGTGGATTGCCCAATATCGATTTCAGTCTGCCGGATGCGATCGATATCTGCATCGACGATCGCGAGCCGCACTCCTTCGCGTGCCAGCGCAATTGCCGTGGCCCGGCCGATGCCGCTGGCGCCACCCGTTACGATGGCGACCTGGTTTTGGAGTCTGGACGGCGCAAGTGTCATAGCATTGCCGTGGTGAGGCGCGAGCCCCATCGCGTTCCCAATTGGGTCTGGTTGTCTACGCCGCCGACGACCATCCCCCGATGAACTACGTCAGGACTTGTCTCCAGCATTTTTGCGACAAGCACCGCGATACGCTGCGGCGGAATCGCGTGTCCGGCGATGCGCTGTCCGCTGCCTGCCACCAGCATCGGAGTTTGAACGAGATCAGGATACAGGATCTGGATTCGTATTCCATGCGGTTCCATTTCCGCGGCTGCGCACGCAGACAACGCGTTCAGGCCAAACTTGGACGCGCAGTATGCAGCGGCGTACGGGGCGCCGAACCGGCCGGCCCTCGCGGACGAGATGACGATAATGTCGCCCCGGCGCCGCTCCATCATCCGCGGCAGCACGGCCCTCATGGTCAAGTAGGCACCCGTGAGGTTGGTCCGGACCACTTCATCCCACGCAGCGGCAGGCATCTCGGACACACGGTAGGGCAGACTGCGGTCTGACGCGGCGGCGATACCGGCCGACGCAACCAGCGCGTCCAATCGACCGAAATGAGAGAACGCGCGGTCCACTATTTCCTCCAGTTGGGACGGGCAACGTACATCCGCTGCAGCTCCGAAGTGGCTTATGCCGTTGATGCCTTCCAACTCGGAGACAACCTGCTTTGTCCGCTCTTCGTTCCGTCCCACCACGGCGAGCGTCGCACCGCGCCTTGCCAATTCGAGGCACACGGCTCGCCCGATTCCGGAACTGCCGCCGGTCACCATCGCGACTCGGCCTGCCAGGGAATCGCTCATGCGCCGGCTCCGTGCCGCTTCCCTGCCTCGGCCGTCCGCAAGAAGTCCCGCACAACCGTCCCGAAGTATAGGGGGCGAGTTACGGGATGAAAGTGGCCGGCCTGGGGAACGATCGCTGTCTTGCAGTCCGGGATGCAGCGACGAATACCTTCGAGCGAGGGGAGGCAGTTGGATCGCTCGCCGAAGATCGCGAGCACTGGATTGTGGACCGCGCTGATCTTTTCGGGTGTGAGGCCGGCGCTCGCGCTAATATCGTGACGGGCGGTGGTGGTGCGCACAAGCTGCAGCCAACGGAGTGCCGTTTCGGAGGGCTTGTTCCCCGACCATCCGAAGGGGAGCACGACGTTGGCGGACGCGTTCTGGATGGGTTTTCCGTTCACCTGGGCTTCGGCGACGATCTCGAGGAACAGGGATCCCATTTCGGGATGATCCAGCGGCGCGGACGGGTTGGCCTGTTTCAAAATGCACTTGAAGGTTTCGCTCTCGGGCCAGTCGGCCAGCCGCTGGGTCGGCTGCAGCGACCGAATACGGGCGTCCGCGAGCGTAAGGCTGGCGACACGGACCGGGTGGAGGACGGTGTAGTGAAGGGCAACCGCCCCTCCGAAGCTGTGACCTACCAAGTGGACATTCGTGATGCCGAGGTGATCCAGGAGTGCATCGAGATCGTCCGCCATATCGGCGGTGGTATAGCCGGACGGCGGCATGCCGCTGCGGCCATGCCCACGCAGATCGTAAAGCGTCAGGTTGTAATCGGGGGCGAACAGTGGAAGGATCTTGAAATACCAGAATGCCAGGCTTGTGGCGAGGCCGTGCACGAGGACGACCTCGGGACCGCGCGAGGGCAGCCGGTGGTAGTTCAGTTCGATTCCGTTAAGAAACGCCCGGCCCATGTTCCCTCGCGTTATTCGATGTACCCCATGGCTTTGAGGCGCGCAACCAGGTCAGCAGTCTCCTCGTCGTCGGGCGCCGCCGAGCCAACGGACGCCGCTGCGGTAAGAAACGGGGTTCTGCTTGTAAAGACCGGCGGGTGGCATTCGAGAAACCCGCTCTCAAACAGGTGTTCGGGCAGTACGCCGTCCAGGCCGGCCGGAATCTTCGCGCCCGCGCTATAGAGTAGTGCCGGGCAAACGTCCTGGATGGAGCAGCGCTCGACCTGCGCGCCCTTGCGGATGCCCTCGCCGGCGGCGAGGAGAATGCCGTCCGGATGATGGGTTCCGGTAACCGCCTTCCGATCCCGCGTGACGAGATTCGATTTAACTACGGAAGGAAAGCTATGGTCATGCAGCTGCAGCGTCAGGTCGGGGGCCAGGTTCAGGTATGGCCCGGGGAAGGCGTCGTCCCGGAACATTACCCCGCGAACCACCGGCTGGCATGTATCCGGGTCCCTGTAGGCGAGTAGTTCTGAGGCCAGCTTGCGGCGGAATGCTTCGTAAGTGTCGGGCCGTATGCCTGCCTTACGCGCGCCGCCGGCCTGGCGGATATAAATGCCGCAGCAACTTGGCGTGGGCGAATAGGCTTGCGTTGCCGACCAGTCGAGCATCTCGTACTGGGTCTTCATGCGGCTCGCGGCAATGTCTTCGGACTCGTTGGTCGGCGCGTCTTCCCGCCATCTGAGATAGCCATGTTCGCGCAGCCATTCGTTTATATAAAAGATCTTTCGCGTGCCACAGAAGCCGTGATCCGATGCGATGAAGATACGCGCATCGCGGCCCGCGTGGGCGATGACTTCACCCAGCAGCCGATCAAGACTCTGGAAGTAGGCGCGGCAGAGCTCGCGAATCCGCAGATCCCGCTCGGAAGGCTCGCGCGGAAAGCACGATGGATCGAGATACGGCCAGGCGAGGTGCTGCAGCTTATCGGGCCCGTCGTCGACGAACGCGATCAAATCGCAGCTATAGTTCTGTAGCACGTGCAGAAGAATGGCGGCCCACTGCTGCTGCCGGCACAGATGGCATTCGATCCAGGGTTCGTACTCCTCGGGATCGACGTCCTGGATGGCCTTCTTTTCCATGTCGAGGTCCCATGCGACTTCCTTCAGGCTGAACCCAGGCAGCGCCTTCAACTCATCGAACAATTCCGGCGGCTGCACCGCACGGCGCATATGGCGCCCGCTGACCCAGCCGGGGACCAGCAGGCCGCGAAACGGCCGCGGAGGAAACGTCAGCACGAAGTTTAACGAGGCCGAGGTGAACCCCTGGTTGCTGAGGATGGTCCACGCGGAGTCGCACTGGACGTCGCGAGAATCCGTGAGCTTGAAGTAGAACCCGTCGTCCGATTCGACCGGCTGGATGAAATCGAAGACTCCGTGCCGTCCCGGCAAACATCCCGTGATCATCGTGGTCCACGCAGGCGGCGTGAGGGGGTTCGGCGTGGAGCCGAGCGTCGCCCGAACGCCTCTTTCCATGAACCGCTTCAGGTTCGGCATGTCGCCCGACGCCATCAGCGGATCAAGGATCGTGTAAGTGGCGCCATCGAGGCCTAAGAGTATGGTTTTGCATCCCATAGGCACCGCCTAAGTCTGCGGGTTTAGCTGCTTCAGGTTTCGCAACAGAAACTGCAACAGCTCGCCAACCGTGATGTCGTCAACGTACTTGCCGTCCGGTGTCGTGACCAGTTGCTGGAAGGGAAGCCCTTTACATTCGAAAAACTCCTCGAGCGCAATGGCCAGTTGAACAATATCGATGGAGCAGAAGCCGAGGTCGCTGACAAGACAAGTGTCGGAAACGATGGGACCCGCAAAATCGGTTTCCCAGTCACTCGTCATATCCTGCAAGATGTGAATCACGCCCTGGTGCGTGGTCTGCCGCCAGGTGTCGAGGGTTGGTGCGGTTGCCGCCATAGTGTTCTCCTGTCTTGTTAGACAACTGCGCTCGCGAAAACGTATCCCATCTCCGTGGCGGTGAGGGCCGGCAGGCGGCCGCTGGGCGTAGTAACTGTCACCACGCCGGTACGAGGATTCAGCTCACATGCTTCCAAGTCACGGACGACCCCGCCCAACCCCATGCCCATCGCTTTCGCCACCGCTTCCTTCGCGCACCAGATCCGCAGCAGCGCTTCCTGGCGGCTCAGCTTGTCCGACCCCTCCATGAGCGCGACTTCGGCCGTCGTGAGGACCGATTGTGGATCGTGAGCTTCCGATAATTCTTCGACATCAATTCCCACACCGCGGCAAGCGGAGTCGCCGGCCGCTGCTCCCATGGCCGCGCCAGAGCTGTGGGCGATCGATATTCGCAAGCGCAGTCCGGTGCGTTGGGTAAATTCTTCCGCGAGAGAAGGCTGCCCCGTTTCGAGATTCACGATCTCAATATCGGCCGGGCACACTTCGACGCTGCGATGCTTGCGGACCCACTGCCGCACCGCATCTTTGACCGCCATTCGACCCAGCAGCCACTCGCGCCGGCGCTTTTCGGGGCCTCGGATCGCGTGCCAGGTTTCGCGCTCCCGCGGATTGAGAATCATATGCGCCAGCACTCGCGACCAGATGCCGGCGCCGCATTCGCTGACCCGACAGCACTCTATATCTGTGGTGAGTCCGGCGACCGCTTCTGAAAATGGCCGACTGAACGCGTTGCGTCGCGGTTCGAGTACGAAACGCGCAAATTCGCGCGACCAGTCGAACAGCCGCATGTCCTTCCATCCACCGATTGCGGCGATCAGCCGGCCATTCACGTCCAGGAGATCGATATCGGATTCGATACGGCCATCGACGAAATGGCGGATCCGTGCGGCGCACTTCACCGGTGCGCCCGCGAGAGGGAACGGCGCATAAAGCCGCAGTGAATCGAAACCGAACGGAAAAATAGTGAAGCCCGTTTCGAATCGATCCCATGCCCAGAAACCGATCAGTTGCCCCGCCCCATCCAGCAGAGCGGGATTCGTAAACATCCCTTTACCGGAGCGCGTTCGAAACAGAGTGTCCGGTTCGAGTGATGCTAATGTGGCCTCGGCATACTCCTCGTCCACCCGGTCTACCGACCGCACGGTGCGAAACCGCGGGCCATGAAACATGATGTCGTAATACTGCTCGGGAACATGCGGGAACACCACTGCTTTGCCACGCACCGGTGCATTTGTAGCTTCAGGCTCCGGAAACGCGGCTCCGAACGTAAGCGACCCCTCGATCAAAGGTTCATTCTCGTTGTCGTCCAGAAGCCGTACTCTGATCCTGCGAGACCGTCCGTCGGTTTCTTCCAACCCGGCCCACACCGGAACAGAACGGCGTGGCGTCGGCACTTCGATCCAACGGTGTGCGCGCAAGTTGTCGATTCGCAAGAGGCGCTCTCCCGGAGCGAGCCGAGCCGCAACCTGAGCCATGACTTCCACGCTCACCGTCAGCGGCACCACCGGAAGCCCGCTTAGCGCGGCGTCTACATCGGAGGGGCGGCGCCCGATGGTGTGATCGAGCAAAAAGATGTCTTCGTCAAGACGGAATTCGCACGTTCCGGCGAGTTCCCGGCCGCCGGCTTGCACGTTCGTGTCGATCAGGAAATTGGCTGGCAACTGCGGCGCCGGAGACCCCGCCTTGCGCAGATATGCCTGCATGACGTCCTGCTGCGCGGACATCCACTGCTCCATCTGGGCGAAATGTCGTTCCATCACCTGCGCACGGGGGCTGGGCAATGCGGCGCGCGGCAAAGTGGCAACCGGTCCCAACTCCGGCTCGCTCGCTTCCGGCTTGACGGGATGTTCAGTCCGCGCGGTGGGCGACGCGCGCCAATTATCGCCGAGCCGCAGGCGAGGCAGCTCGCCGGTGAGGCGGACGCCGAGTCCATCCTTGGGCGCACGCGCTGCCCGGCTACGAAGATCATCGAGAGACTGCAAAACCACGGCGCGTCCGGCATACAGCCTCTCCAGATTCATGGGCACACCTTGCGCAGCCAGTAGTGCAAGCGCGTGGTGGAGTTGGGCGAGCCCGGAGTGGCGCATCACGTTCGTGGGAATGGCGATGCCGTTTCGCTTCCCCAGAATGTCCTCTATGAAGTTCGTGAGATTGCCCCTCGGTCCAACCTCGACAAAAATCCGAACTCCCTCCCGATACATGGCCTCCACCGTTTCGGTGAAGCGCACCGGCATAGCCCACTGGCCGCATGCGAGGCGGCGAATCGATGCGGAATCGGCCGGCATGATGGCAGCCGTCGCACAGGACCACAGCGGCACCTTTGGAGAGTCGACCTCGAGTTGTGCGAAAAACGGTTCCAGGCCGCGCGCGACAGCGTCAAAACCAGCGGTGTGATAGGCACGCCCGAACGGCAGAAAGCCGCAGATAGCGCCGAGCTTGTGGAGCTCCTGCATCGCAGCCGCAATGGGTTCTTCCGCTCCGCAGAGCACGGCCTGGTGCGGGCAGTTGTCGAGCGCCAGCCGGATAGCACCGCCGCTCGCGGCTACGATGCTGCGGATCGCCTCCGGGTCGGTGGCGCCTACGGTCAATAACTTCGCTTCCGGCATCAAAGGCGCCAACGAAGTGAACAGGTGATTGAGCCGCGCTCCCTGCCGCGCCATGTCCTCTTCGTCCCGGAAGGTGACCGCTCCCGCTGCGACCAGCGCCGCCAGTTCGCCGCTGCTGTGGCCGACCATTGCATTGGGTCGAATTCCCAGCCCAGCCAGCAGCCGGTACAGCGCATGATCGGCAGTAAACACGGTTTCGGCAGCGACATCGAGCTGCCAGAGGCGATCCTTCGAGTCGAAGTCTGCCGGCAGTTCGGCATGTGGAGGCGGAAACACTAGCTGGCTCGGGCGCAACTCGTGCCCGTTGAGCGCGAAGACGCGGTCAGAGCGGTCAAAGCAGGAGCGCACCTCCGGAAAATGCAGACAGAGGTCGCCCATCATTCCGATATACTGCGCACCTTCGCCGGGGAAGACGAATGCCAGCTTGCCTTCAGGCGCTAACGGGCTCTCGAAATAGTAAGTGCCCTTGCGATCTTTGATATCGCCGGATGGGTGCTTACGGAGCCGCTGCGCAGCTGAGGTCAGCTTGACTCGCAGGTCTCCGGTATCGCGCACGACGAGACCCACCCGCAGGGGCGCGTTCGGGCCACAATTCAAGGTGTACGCCAAATCCGGCAGGTCGCCGTCGGATGCGCCGTCAATCGCGCGTGCGATCTCATCGCACCTCTCCGCGAGAGCGCCGCGCGAAGTGCCCTGCACAATTACCAACTCGGTGTCCCATACCGGACCGAGACGGCCGGGTGTCGTCGCGTCCGCCGGCTGGTATTCCTCTAACACGGCATGAGCGTTCACGCCGCCGAATCCGAATGCGTTCACACCGGCCCGGCGCGGCTCAGCGCCTCCGTGAATCCAGGGACGCACATCGCTGTTGACGTAGAACGGTGTCGCCGCCAATCCCAGCTTTGGATTCGGTGTGTCGCAATGCAGCGTCGGCGGCAAAACCTTGTAGCGGAGCGCCAGGGCCACTTTGATCAGCGATGCCACTCCGGCAGCCGGGATAAGGTGGCTGATCATCGATTTGACGGAGCCGACGGCGCAGTGCGGATGGCTGCCGCACCGCTGGCCGAACACGCGCGTGAGGGCCTGAATCTCCGTTACATCGCCCACCAGGGTGCCCGTACCGTGGGCTTCCACCAGTTCGACGCTTTCCGGTGCGATTCCAGTGGTTTCATACGCGCGCCTGATGGCCAATTCTTCTCCATCGACGCGCGGCGCCAGCAGTCCCAGGGCTTTGCCGTCGCTGGCGGTTCCGATGCCTTTGACGAGAGCGTAGATCCGGTCGCCATCGCGCTGCGCGTCTTCCAGTCTCTTCAAGACGATGATCCCGACACCTTCGCCAAGGAGCGTGCCATCGGCGTCGCGATCGAAGGCGCGAATCTGTCCTTTTCGCGAGAGGGCACCGAGCTGGCAGAATAGCATCCGGATCTGCGGCGGCGTGGAAGCGTGAACGCCCCCAGCTAGGACCATTTCGCAGCGCCCCTCACGCAGGTCACGGATGGCCTGCTGCACCGCGATCAGCGACGAGGCACAGGCGGCATCCACCGTGTAATTCGTCCCCATCAGGTCAAGACGGTTGGCAATGCGGCCGGTAACGATATTCGGCACCATCGCCGGAACAGTCTCAGGGGTAAACGGAGGCAGACTCGCCTTCAGCGCCTTGCGTATGGACCGCAACTCCTCTTCGCTGTGCTCGGGATGCAACTCGCGCAGAAGTGCCAGCGTCTGATCCACGATGAACCCGTGTTGCAGCAGGTTCGTGTAACCGGCATTGATATACGTGCCCTTTCCGAGGATGACCTCGACTTCGCGGTTTTCGAAATTGCGATCGCAGTAGCCCGCATCGTCCAGCGCCCGGTGAGCGACGTGCAAGGCCAGAAAATGGTCGGGTTCACCGCCGATGGCATTCGGCATGACGCCGTAATCGGTCGGGCGGAATTGCGCCAGGTCGTGCAGAAAGCCGCCGCGATTGGAATAAATGCGGTCGTTCGCCTCGGATTCGGGATCGTAGAACGTCTCCGATTCCCAGCCTCCCGGTGCATCCGTGATCGCATCCACGCGGCCCAGAATATTCCGCCAGTAGGTCACGAGGTCCGGCGCGCCCGGAAAGATACAGCTCATTCCGATGATCGCGATATCGACGGCCGGATTCAATGCCGCACCTCCGCGCCGGCTGCTTGCGCCGAAGCCAGGCGGTTCAATGCGGAGTCCGCCGCCGCCTCCAGGCCTTCCATTACACCTGCCAGCATCCCGTCAGGGCGCAGGAAGTACACGTCCGCGCGCACGCACGTCTCGGAAGTATCCGGCCTCAGCCGCAGATGGCAGCGCACGGGTTGCCCATCGGAGTCCCCCAGTCGTCGATATGCCGCAATCGCCGAAGGCAGCGCGGTAGCGCCCAGGTACATCCGCGACCAGATGATCGCAAGCTGCGGTCCCGCGTCCAGCATAATCGGATCGAGAAGCCACGTCCCTGCACCATCCTTCACACATTCGGACGGAGATACGCGCCGCACCAGACCCAGAATGCCCCGCTCACTTGCTCCATCAATATTTTCGATGCATTGCATCGCCGGTCCATGGAACAGGTAATCGCGATAAGCCTGCGACGCGGTAACGCGGCACTCGCCGGCATCGCCAAACGTCGGCGCCATTTCCGGACCAGGTTTCACCGTGGAGAGCTCGACGGTAGCGCGATAGTGGGGCCGCCCCGTTTTCGAGTTGCGAATCTCCGCGTCTACCTCGATGGCGGCAGTCGAGGATTCGCGCCGCGCCCGCGCTGACAGAATGATTCGCAACGCTTCGTCTTCCAGCACGATTCCCTTCAGCACCCGCAGCCCGCGCAGCGAGGTGACGTTCCAATCCGGATAGGCCTTCTGCACCATCTCGGCCATCAGTTCCGCCGCGGCCGCAGCGGGGAGCACTGGCTTGCCGTCGAGGCGGTGATCGTTCAGAAAGAGAAGCCTGTCCGTCGAAAGCTCGAACGTGCATTCCGCCGAGCCATCGCCGGCTATGGTCAATTCCGCTCCTCCCAACAGAGGTAGGCTCAACGCCTCGGGTTCAGCCGGCACCTTGCCCAGCACCACCTCGACTTCGCCCTTGCGCCCGCGGAGCAGTTCGCTCATGAAGGCCTCGCGGCCCGCTTCAGGTGAAATGATCCCGATGCCGCGTGTGGCGAAGCGCTCCTGGACGGCCGGTGACGCCATACCCGCTCCGCTCCACGGCCCCCAATTCAGGGCCGTTACCCGGCATGGCCAACGACGGTCGAGCCAGCCGGCGAGCCGATTGAGTATTTCATTGGCAGCCGCGTAGTCAGCCTGTCCGGCATTGCCGAAGCGCCCGGCAATGGAAGAGAAAAGGACGAGTTGCTTGAGCGATTCCGGCCGCAGCTTACGGCTGAGCACGAACGCACTCAGGGCCTTGGTGTGCAGCACCCTTCGAAACGAATCGGTCGACTTGTTCTCGATCGCGTGGTCCGCGATCAACCCTGCGCCATGAATCACGTAGTCGATGCGGCCGGCCTTCTCGTAAATGCTTTCGAGCAGCTTACCGAAGGCCTCCTCGTGGCACACGTCCACGGCGTGATAGCGCACTGCGGCGCCAGCCTGCTCCATGCGGGCGAGGTTGCCACGGATTTAGCGCATGCGAAGGATCCTGGTGACCTGCGCCTCTATGTCCGCAACCCGCCCGACCTTGCCGCCGGCCCGTGCTGCCTCCATCAGTGCCGATCGCAATTCGGCCGCCGTAGCATAAGCGTTCGATTGCTCGAGTTCTCCAGCGTCAACCGGAGTACGGCCCACCACGATCATCTCCGGCCGGTATCGCCGGGCCAGATCCACCGCCACTTCGGCCGTGATACCGCGTGCACCGCCGGTGATCAGCATCACGCTTCCTTGCGCAACCTCGATCTCCGAACGGCCGTCCAGAGGAGCTGCGGCCAGGCTGGTCCGATGGCGAATGCCATGACGATATGCAACCTCCGGCTCCGAGTCGCTACAGGCAATCTCAGCGACCAGCCGGCCGGCGATTTCCGCATTCGTCTCGTCGCTGAAGTCGACCACGCGCGCGTGAACGTCCGGCCACTCATCGGCGATCGACTTGACCAGCCCCGCGACACCTCCGTCGCTGGGGCATGCATCCTCTCGCGTCCGTGTACACGCGATCAGGAAGCCCGGCCGCGGCGCGCCGTCGCGAACCAGCTCGAACAGCGAAATCACATCATCGTCTAAGCGCGATCGCCACCCGTGGGCATCCAACTCCTCGAACGGTGTCGCAGCACGCAACGGCAACAGGTGCACGATTCCCGCGATTGCACTGCGACCTACCGCCGCTGCCGGGTCGCCCCTGCGAATCAGTACGGGAGTGCCGCCGAGTTCGGAGATCTTCTGCGCCAGTTGCTCCGCAATGCCGCCCTCGTCATGAGTAATCAGGATCGGTCCCTCAGGCAGCCGCGCTGGAACCGAAAGGGGAGCAGTTTCAACCAACCCGACCGTATAGCGCGGAAGAGGCTCGACACGCGGAGACGCTTCCTCGGGTTTTGGAGCTCGCATGGCCGATACCGTCTCGATCACCCGGCGCAGCGTTTTCAGCGAGGCGAGCTTCTCCATGCCGTCTTTACACTTGGGAAGCACTGCTTTGCGGAACGAGCCGAGGATTTCGACGCGCTTAATCGAGTCAATACCCAACTCGGCTTCCATGTCCTGATCGAGCCCCAGCAATTCCGGAGGGTAGCCGGTGCGCTCGCTGACCAGATGCAGAAGACAACTGGCGAGGCTTTCTGTGGTGATCTCCTCCTTCGCCGGTTCGGCTACTGGCGCGGGCTCGGGCGGTTGCGGCGGGGGCGCCGGTTTCATCCGTTCGGGCTCCCTTGTTACGGGGATGGACAATACGGGCGACGAGATGGCGGTGTTTGTGTCGCCCTGCAGATAGGCGAGCATCACCTGGCGGTGCGTGTCGATCATTCGCGCCATGGTGTCCTGATACCGCAGCATCACTTGTTCCACCTCGCCCTGCGGCGAAGAAACCGCGGATGGGGGTGACGCGTGCGGCGCCGACGCGCTCACCGGCCCGGCTACCGGCGCTTGTGCCTGCAGTTTCACGGGCTCCGGCGGAACGGCCGGTGTTCCGAACGGCCGGGCGCGACCGCCATTCACGAGCCAGAGCGCTCCCGGGCGACGCGAAGCTACGGTTTCCCGCCATTCGACATGCCGCAGCGATCGTCCGCGAAACCACCGGTCGAGACTCACCGGTACGTGATGAGCGAAGAGTTGGCCGAGCGTGTTCTGCAGGTCTGCGCCGACGCACACGGCAACATGAGGCTCACCGGATAGAATCTGCCCGACCAATCCGGCCAGCACAGGACGTGGACCGGCCTCCACGAAGATGCGTACGCCATCGCGATGCATAGCGCGGATCGCGCCCTGGAAATCGACGGGCCGAGTGAGGTGGACGGACAACCGGCCCTTGGTGCCATCGGGATCGGCCGGGTAAGGCTCTCCAGTCTGGTTGGAATAAACCGGGATGGCCAGCCCATTTACCGCTGTGCCGCGGATGATCTTCTCCAATCCCTCCTGTGCCGCGGCAACCAGTGGCGAGTGAAATGCGCAAGCGACGTTGAGAGGTTCGCCGTGTATGCCACGCTCCTCCAGCAATCGTAACGCCTGCTCCAGACCGCTTCGCGTGCCTGACAGGACTGTCTGTCGCGGCGCGTTTCGATTGGCGAGCCAAACCTCTGGAAGCGTGCCGACCAGTGCTTCGACTCGCTCCGCAGATTCGTGAACTGCCGCCATCGTCCCCGGAGTTGAGTTCTCCGCAATCATGCGTCCGCGAGCTTCAGAGAGGCGGTAGAGTTCTTCTTCGGCGAATGCTCCGGCGGCCCACAATGCCACATATTCGCCATAGCTGTGTCCTGCAGCGCAATCTGGCTTGATATCGAATGCCTTGAGCAGCCGCCAGCATGCCACGCCTGCGGCGCCCAAGGCAGGCTGGGCGGCGCGTGTGTCGCGCAGCGCTTCTTCACGGGCGCGGGCCTCTTCCGGAGTAAAGCCTGGCTTGGGAAAGACGAGATCACTGAGCCGCCGCGGCGGAACCCCCGCCAGCGCGCAGTCTGCGATTTCAAAACAGCGCCGCACCTCGGGGAACCTAATGGCCAGTTCCGCCAGCATGCCGGGCTTCTGCGCGCCCTGACCGGGGAACAGCGCTGCCACTTTGTGTTCGGCCGCCAGGGGATCGTTCGTCCAGTAGATGCCCGGACGACTATCGACACCACCGCCGCTCACCAATTCGGCTGCGAGTGTCAGTTTGCCCGTCAGGTCCTCGAGAGAGACCGCCGAGATTGCGAGCCGGTGCGCGGCCGGATTACGGCCAAGAACGGCGGACGATTTTCTCCAGCATGCAAACGCCAGTTCGCCCAGACTGGCCTCAAGCCCGGCTTTCAACGCGCGACCCGCCTCTGCAAGCGCGGCCCCCAGCGCTTGTTTATCATCCGCTGCCCACGCGAACATCTCGCAAGGCGAATAGCGCGGCCGGGCCGTTGGGTTCTGGTACTCTTCCAGGACGGCGTGAAAATTGGTTCCGCCGAATCCGAAGGCGCTCACGCCACCGCGGCGAGGAACATCGTGCCGCGGCGGTATCCAGGGACGCGCCTCGCTGTTCACATAGAACGGGCTTTCAGAGAAGCGCGCGCGGCGATTCGGAACCTGCACGTTCAAAGTCGGCGGTAACACTTTGTCGTGCAGGGCGAGCGCAACCTTGATCAGACCCGCCACGCCGGCGGTACACTTTGTGTGCCCCACCATCGACTTCACCGATCCGATAGCGCAGCCCTGACTGTCGGCGCCGGCGTCAGCGAAGACCTGTGTCAGTGCTTCAACCTCGGCGCGGTCGCCGGCCGCCGTGCCGGTGCCGTGCGCTTCGATGAGGCCTACTGTGGAGGGCGAAAACCCCGCCTTGCGATAGGCGCGGCGCAGGGAGCGCGCCTGCCCTTCAGGTCGCGGCGCAGTGAGTCCCTTGTCCAGGCCGTCGCTGGAGCTGCCTATTCCTTTCAGCACGGCGTAGATTCTGTCCCCATCGGCCTCGGCGTCCGCGAGCCGTTTGAGCACCACGATGGCGATTCCCTCGCTGATCACGATTCCATCCGCGGTATCGTCGAACGTCCGGCAGCGCCCTCGCGGCGAGAGCGCCTGCGTCTTGCTGAAGCACAGGTACGCGAACGGGTTCTGCATGGTGTCCGCGCCACCGGCCAGTACCATGTCGCTCGCGCCGCTTTCCAGTTCCCTGGCGGCTACATAAAGCGCACCCAGCGAAGACGCACATGCCGCATCCAGGGTACAGTTCATTCCGCCCAGGTCGAGCCGGTTCGCCACCCGGCCCGCGGCCACGTTAAGCAGAATCCCGGCAAAGGAATCCTCGGTCCATTGGGGCAGATCGGAATAGACCTGGTCCGGGATGCCGTCCATCGTGCCAGGCAGGCTGGAGCGCACGGCGTAACGATTGCCCAGGTCGGACATGCCGCCGCCGGCCCCCAGAATCACGGAGCAGCGTTCGCGCGCGAATGGACGCGAGCCGTAACCGGCATCTTCAAGAGCCGCCCGCGCCACTTCGAGAGTCAACAGTTGCAGAGGCTCAATGGAAGGCAGGGTGTTCGGCGGCATGCCATAGCGCAAGGGATCGAAAGGAACGTCGTCCAGAAAGCCGCCCCATTTGGAGTAGATCTTATCCGGCGCCTTCGGATCGGCATCGTAGTAGCGCTTCCAATCCCAGCGTGATGCGGGGATCTCCGTGATCGCGTCTACCTTTTGGAGGATGTTATTCCAGTAGGCGTCAAGGCCGGGAGCCTTGGGTAACAGACATGCCATGCCCACAATCGCGATATCGCACGGCCGTTCTACTGAAGGCGGCCGGCTGGCACGCGAAAGGTGTGGTTCGGGGACTTGCTGCAGCCTTTCGGTTCCGCCGTCACACACTACGCGGTGCAGTTCTTCGATCGAGCAGACGGAATCGCGCAACGCCGCCACTTGCCCGATCATGTACATTCCTTCCCTGTGTTGCTCGCCATCATCCACGCGTTCGTAGCTGGCCCCGCCTCCTTGCGCGGCTCGACGGATGCCCTTCGAGGCGATTCGCAGCCGACCGAGGTTCAGGTCCTCCAGTGTTCGCCGCAGCTCGTCTGGACCAAGGTCCGTAGCCTGCTGTTTCTGGCGTAGGAATTCGTCGGCATAGGCCGTGCGGGCGCAACGAGTGGCGTGGCCCGCTCCGGTTTCGAGCAGCACCGTATCCCTGCAACGGACCGCCTCGTCTTGAAAGCCCGCCACAATCGCACCCGATTCCACCGCCTCCCGCGTGAACAGGTAAGCGGTGCCGAGGAGCGCTCCGATCTTGGCGCCACGCTCCGCCAGTGGCGCCGCCGTTGCAGACACCATCGCCGCCGACACAGAATCGTGGATACCGCCCGCAAACAGAAAATGACACTCGCCAACTTGCTCGGCACTTAGCACTTCCACAGCAGTGTCGACCATCGTGTTCCACAGAACGAAGCTCGAGCGTGGTCCGACGTGCCCCCCACACTCCCGCCCTTCGAACACGAACCGGCGTGCGCCGGTTTCGAGGAACTGGCGCAACAGCCCGGGCGACGGCACGTGTAGATAGGTTCTGATCCCTGCGCGTTCGAGTCCCTCGGCCTGGTCAGGGCGGCCGCCCGCAATCAATGCGTACGAGGGCCGGATCGCGCGCACCACCTCCAGTTGTTCCTTCCGCAAAGCGTCCGGCACGAAACCCAAAATGCCGACTCCCCACGGCATCGAATCCAGAAGCACTCTTGTTTCTCGAAGCAGGCGTTCGATGTCAGGAGCGCGCATCAATGCAAGTGCAAGAAAGGGCAGTCCGCCGCCTTCGGCGACCGCGCGCGCGAATGCCGCCGTATCGCTGACGCGCGTCATCGGGCCTTGTACCACCGGGAATCGGGTGCCGTGGGAGCGCGCCATGGGCGAGCCCGCGGCGAGCGGGCGCAGTCGTTGCGACGCTCGGATGTGCTCTTCGATCGAAGTACGAACCGCCTCCACAACGCCGCCAACGGTTCGGCAGCGAGCGGCCAGAGGCGCAGCGAAAGCGGCATCCTGTCCGAGTTCCCAGGTATCTGTATCGGTCGCGTTGCCGGCCGTCCGGGCATGGGCGCGGCGTATGCTGCCGTCTTCCTGCGTCTGGCAAACCGTTTCGCTGCCGTCCATGCGAGATACCACGACGCGGAGTGCGTCCGGCGGTTCAGCCTCCGCGGTCAGCAGCAGTTGGTGGTCGAGGACAACCCCTGCACCGGCCGCGTAACACGCCGCCGCGGTATGCAGGCCGATGCCGCCGTAAACCCAAAGAGGCAGCTTGGTACGGCGCACGGCCTCCTGCAGCAGGACGAAGCTGGTCAGCTCGCCAACGCGGCCGCCTGCTTCGTTTCCCTTAAGAACCAAGCCGTTGAACCCGTTTTGAATCGCCCGATCGATTTCGGTTGGCGAAGTTACTTCCGCGATAACGCACTCGGCACACCCGTGCGCCTGATTCAGCAACTCGGTGGACGCGGCATCGACGTCGGACAGGACAATGTAGGGGTGGGTGAGAGCTCGTTGGCGGCACACGTCCTCCCAACGAGTCAGGACGGACGAGGTAAAGCTGTGCAGCGAAGCATTGAGTCGCATTCCCCATTTGCGACGGCACTCCGCCACGGCCGCAGCCGCCAGCGCCAGCTGCTCCACCGCGCAGGTCGAAGCGCCCTCCACGATGCCCACCGCACCCGCTCGGGTTGCTGCAAGGGGTATCGCGAGATCGCCCGGCCTAAGGCTGCTATAGACAAGGATATCGTCTGCAGGGGTGAATCCCATCAGCTTTACCTATTTGATTTGAACCGCGCGCCGAGCTCAGCCTTCCATGCCTTCCGCGGTACTTTTTGCCCGTCTCCCCCGCCGCTCCTTGAGCCGTTCCTCCTCGATTTTTTCTTCGATGATGATTTCCTCATCGAATTCCTCGAGCGGGCCCTGATGAACTAGCGTTGGCACCACTACTGGCGCGGACTCAATGCCCGCACTAGTGGCGGTGACGACGAACCGGTTCTGCCGGCGGCGCGTCAGTGACACGGTGATCGCGTAGTGCGTCTCATTGCCCGTTAGTTGGGCGGCGCCCAAGGACCGGGCGCCGGATCTCTTCTCGCCTTCGTCGTCGGCGAGCCAGACCTGCACCAGGGAACCGGGCGCGGCCTGTCCCCGAATGGTATAGCTGTCCTTGTCGGTGTCCACTGGGCCGGCGGGCTTGCGGACCGTCAGTATCTCAGTCGTGTACATGCTTTGGCTGATCGGCGGCACTGGCACCGGCACAGTTTCATAGTTACCGTATTGGTCTGACACGGTAGCGACGAAATAGTTGGTCGTATTCGCCTGAAGCGCTACGTTGGAGCAGGTGAACGGAACTGCGTAACCCGCCAGCGTGATCGTGGCTGCGCCGCCCATGACTTGTACTTCCTGCCCGCTGGACAGGTCCTTAACGTAAGGATTCGCCGCGCTGGCTTTCCAGATGCGGACCAGTGCCTGGGTGCCCGCGGGCCCGGTAACGGTTCCGCCGATGGACACGGACGTCTGTGGATAGAGCGTCAGAGGTGCCGACGGAGTGGTCACGGCAAGAGTGGCAGTGAAACCTGTCACGCTCGGGAGCGCGGCCGTGCCTTGGGCTATGGCAGGTACCTGCACCGGGAGGCTCTCGTAGTTGCCGTTCGGATCCGATACGGTTACGACAAGATAGTTGACCGTGTTTGTCACCAGTGGAACGGCTGGCAGGTTGAACGGCGTCGGCGCACCCGTGAGGGCAACCGTTTGTGGATATCCGGTCTGAACTTCGTAACCGGTACTCAAGTCCTTCTGAGTCGGCGTTGCCGCTGTCGCCTTCCACACTCGGACAAGTCCTTGCGTTCCGGCGGGACCGATTGCCGTTCCGCTGATGGCCGCCGTTGTCTGAGGCGGGTAGACCGTAATTGGAGCTGCCGGCAACATCACGGTTCCGTTATACGTGCCTTGCGCGGTTGCCGTACCCTGTGTGATCACCGGAACCGGCACCGGATTGCTTTCGCCATTGCCGTATTGGTCCGAGACCGTCAGGACGAAGTAGTTCGCCGCATTTTGCGCCAAGGCGATGTTGGGCAACGTGAACGATGTTATCCCGCTGGTCAACGCAACGAGCTGAAATCCGACTTGGACCTCGGTCCCCGTGCTCAAGTCCTTCTGGTTTGGAGCAGCAGCGCTGGCCTTCCAGACGCGGACCAGTCCTTGCGTTCCCGCAGGCCCCGTTGCCGTACCGCTGATAGCCGCTGCTGTCTGAGGCGGGTTGACGGTTATCGGTCCTGTTGGCGAGGTGATAGTTGCGCTGTAACTGCCTTGTACGAGTACCGTCCCCTGCGTAATTACCGGGACCGGAACCGGGTTACTTTCGCCATTACCGTATTGGTCCGAGACGGTCACGACGAAGTAATTGGCGGCATTGGCTGCCAGCATGACTGTCGGCACCATGAAGGGTGTGGCCGGACTCATGAAGGAAATGGCCTGGTAGCCTACTTGGACCTCCGTACCAGTGCTCAGGTCCTTCTGGTTCGGGGTGCTCGCGCTTGCTTTCCACACGCGCACCAGTCCCTGGGTTCCCACCGGACCGGCTGCAGTGCCGCTAATGGACGCCGTTGTCTGCGGCGGGTAAACCGTCAGCGGAGCTGCCGGCGATGTCACCGTTGCACTGTAACTGCCTTGTCCTGCCGTTGCGCCCTGTGTAATCACCGGGACGGGGACCGGGCTGCTCTCGCCATTCCCGTATTGATCAGACACCGTGACCACAAAGTAGTTGGGCGCGTTGAGTGCCAGAGGCACCGTCGCAAACGTATAGGGCACGGCGATGCCGGTCAGCAGAATCGGCGGCAGATAACCTACTTGCACCGGCGCGTTGTTAACGAGCTGTTTTTGATACGGTGCCGCGGGACTCGCCAGCCATAGGCGTACCAGCCCCTGCGTGCCGGCGGCGCCGTTCACCATACCGCTAACCGCGATGGTGGTTTGAGGCGCGTATATTGTGGTCGGCGCGCTGGGGCTAGTGACAGTTACACTGGATCCGGACGTCGCGGTCGACCCTGCCGAAATCGCAGGCACGGGCGTGGGAGCGGTCTCGTTATTTCCGTATGGGTCCGCGGCTGTAACCACAAAGTAATTCGTGGTGTTCGGTGTCAAGGCGATTGCAGGAAAGCTGAACGGCGCCGGGAATCCCGTCATGGCCGTGGGTGGCAGGTAACCAACCTGAACCGGTGAGCCGCTGCTCATGTCCTTCTGATAGGGAGCGGCTGCCGACGCGAGCCATACGCGCAGCATCGCCTGACTTCCGACAGGACCTGTGACCATCCCGCTGATCGCGATCGTATTCTGAGGCGGGTACACTGTCGTCGGCGTGCTTGGGGCTGTCAACGTAATCGAATAAGTTTGGGTGGCCGGCATAGTTCCACTCTGTGTTATTACCGGGATAGGCACCGGGTTGCTTTCATTGTTTCCATACTGGTCAGATACCGTCGCGACAAAGTAATTCGTTGTAGACGAAACCAACGAGATGTTCGCCGTAAACGGTTGTGGCATACCGCTCAGCGTCAAAGGTATGCTGGGCCCAACCTGTACTTCGGCCCCAGTGCTGAAGTCCTTCTGCGTCGGAGCCGACGCGCTCGACTTCCAGATTCTTACAAGGACTTGTCCGAAGTACGTTCCAGCGACGCTCCCACTAACCGGAATCGAACTCTGCGGGGCGTAAATGGTGGTCGGTGTGGTAGGTGAAGTTATCGAAATCGAAGCGATTCCGGTGGTGGTGGTCTGAGGAGCGGCGGCCGATTGCGTGATCACCGGGACAGCGACAGGAAGGCTTTCATTGTTGCCGTATGCGTCCGCCACAGTCACAACAAAGTAGTTCGGCGCATTCGGCAGCAGGGGAACGTTGGTGATGTTGAACGGCGCGGGCGATCCCGTTAGCATGATCTGGATCGGCTGCCCGATCATGACTTCGGCTCCCGAACTCGTATCTTTTTGGCCCGGCACCGCAGGGTTCCCCTTCCACAAGCGAATCAGCGCCTGCGTCCCGTAAACACCGGTGGCGGTACCTGAAATCGTCACAGTACTCTGTGGCGCGGACGCCGTCAGCGGAGCCGAAGGCGACGTTATCACTACCCTGCCAATTGGCGCGGGCGGGGGCGGAGGAGGGGGCGGAGTCGTGGTCGCGGGGATGGTTGTGGTTGTTGTGCCCGGAGATGTTCCGTTGTTGCTTGTATCGTAGGCGACCTGGTAGTTTCCGTTCTGGCTCCTGAGCGCAGTCCCTACCTGCTGATCGAGCGCCTGCAGGCGTGAGATTTGGTTC
>Ga0126381_100002493_pt1 | contig 19895 bp, 17 predicted proteins | sample PanSoiMetPlot_28_FD_96465 | JGI IMG/M metagenome (GOLD analysis project Ga0126381, IMG submission 96465) | Tropical forest soil microbial communities from Panama - MetaG Plot_28 | ecosystem: Environmental > Terrestrial > Soil > Tropical forest > Bulk soil | place: Panama | collected 2016-02-17
ATTCCCTGCCGGCGACTTTGCTCGTGGAGATCGCGATGTTTGCCGCCGGCGTCTGGCTGTACGCGAAGACGACTCGCCCGCGCGATGCGGTGGGCCGCTGGTCGTTCGTCGCGCTGGTGGTGTTTCTTCTGATCGCGTACGGCGCGAACCTCGCGGGCGGACCGCCGCCGTCTGTCGCAGCGATTTACTGGATCGGAATGGTGGGAAGCGTGGTTATCTTGCTATGGAGCTGGTGGACCGATCGCCACCGTACCATTGCGTCAGCGCACGACTGAGCGGCTGCCGGAATACCCAACCCGCACCAAGACCACCAGCGACGAGCAACAGAATCAATAGAGTGACGATGAGCGCGCGGTCGCGCCAGCCCTCCGATCTGCGCTCCGTCCCTATGCCCAGCGCATGCGCCGCATGCACGACGATCTGTCCATCGACACGCCCCGCCCTCAGTCGTGCGCCCATGGCGGCCGCGCGATCGCAGAGCTGGTTGAGCACGCCTGGCAGGCCGTCCGAGAACACAAACATCTCGCGCAAGGCGTCGTCGTCCACTTGAACGCGGGCGGCCTTGCCGGTCACCGCGAGACGATGAGCGACGTATTCGGGTCCTTCATTTGGCGCAAGCGATCCCAACTCGAGGCGAACAGCGACGCGATCGTCCAGCGACCGCAGCGTGCTTTCTTGAAGCAGTGTCGTCAGCGAAGGTTCGCCGGAAAGCACGATCTGCAAAAGCCGCCGGTGAGTGGCGTTCTGGCAGAGCGTCCGCAGTTCGACCAGCACTTCTTCCGGCAGCGCGTGTGCATCGTCGACGATCACGAGCGCCGATGCCTGGAGGACGGCGAGCGACGACAGAAAGCTGTCGAGCGCTCGCAACAGGTCTTCGCGGGACGTCGACCCGAGCCGCCTGCGGGCGGTCTCGTGGTCCGAGATCACACCGAAGTCGACGAGCAGCGTCTTCAGTAAATGGTCGGCGGATGACGTCGGGCCGGGAAACGAGACAAGGATTCGGCGGTCGAGATGCCCGACGAGCGACCGGCACACGGTCGTCTTGCCGACACCGCGCTCGCCGGTGAGCACGATGACGGTATCGCCCCGAGTGATCGACGTGACGAGTTCGTTGAGAACACGATCGTGTTCGGCGGAGTAAAAGAGTGGACGGGCCTCTGAGCGATCGCGCGCAGCCACAGCATCCCACTCTGCGATGACATCGGAGAGCATCGCGTTAGACAACGACGCGACCGCGTGTGGTTGAACGCTGCCAAAGACGTCGAGCGCCTCGTCGTGCAAGCCGTGATCGAGCGCAGACAGACTCGCCGCAAAGCGCGGATCGTCCGCTAACGATCGACTGCTCGTGGGTTTGTCCAAGAAGGCGTCAATGATAGCAATTCCGTGAAGCAACTCGGGGCACCGCAGCTTCTTTTTGTCCTGGACGAGCACACCGGGTGTTCCCTAATCGCTCATGCGGCGGAACCGCCTGCGGCGCAACGACCTATCACCCGAGCGACCTGAACTAGAAGTCCATATTGTCATATAAACGAACACTGATACAGCCGCGTCTCAGACCAGACACTCCTGATAAGCCTCACGTTTAGAACGGTTTATTCGATCCCGCCCGTTTGGCTCTCGAGTTGCTCCCTTCTCATTTTCGAACGCGTGTGGTGCTGCGCTCCCGGCGACTACACCGAAAAACGATGTCGAAAGAGACCACTGCGCGCTCCTCGCCGAACTGGCGCGAGGAACTTCCGACGCTGAGTGCGCGGCTCGTGACGCTGCGCGAGCCGACGTCGGCCGATCTGCGTTCGCTGATGGATCTGCTGCTGCTCGCCGACGCGGCTCGCTTCGGCATCGACGAGCAGTTATCAGAGGTCGCGGTACAGCGGATGCTCGAGCGCATCGTCAACGAGCGTAGCGCCGGTGTCGCTTTCACCTACGCGATCACGGTCAGCTCGACGCGCGCCTTGATCGGCCTCGTGCAAGTACGCCAGATCGACCTGAGTTGGGAGAGCGCCGAATGGGAATGCACGCTCGCGCCGTCGTGGCGCGGCACAGGTGTGTTTCTCGAAACCGCCCGGCTCGTCGGTTCGTTTGCCTTCGGCGCCGTCGGCGTTCATCGCCTCGAAGCGCGCGTGCTGATGCAGAACGGGCGCGGCAACGGAGCGTTACGAAAGCTTGGCGCAGTGCAGGAAGGGATCCTGCGTGAATCGGCGCGCCGCGGCACGGAGTACGTCGACCAGGTGTTGTGGTCGCTCTTGAAGGAAGACTGGGGCGACCACTGGGTGTCGACGGCACCGCGGGTGCACTGAGGCGAGACAGGCGATGAAGCAACTTCCACTTGCGGCGCGCATTTATGTCGGGTCGGTGATTGTCGCCGGCGCGATCGCGCTCGCTTTGTGTCTGCCACTCGTGCACATCTCGCAGCCAGTCTTGTTCGTCGCACTGGTGGCAATATCGTCCGCGTCGGCGGCGCTGAAGGTCACACTGCCGCTCACCACGAGCGGCTCGACGATGTCCGTGTCGTATGCGGTGGACTTCGCGTCGCTGCTGCTGCTCGGACCGCATCCGACGGTGGTGGTGTCCGTCGCCAGCGCCTTCTGCCAGTGTCATCTGAACAACAAGGAACGAAACCCGATCTACCGGACGCTGTTCAGCATGGCAGCGCTCGTGCTCACCGTCGAAGGCGCGGGCGCCGCGCTCGTCTGGCTGACCGATCCCTCGATGGCCGCTGACTTTTCGACGATGGCCCGTCCGCTCGTCGGGGCCGCGACGGTGTACTTCCTCGTCAACACCGGACTGGTCGCCACGGCTATCGCGCTGTCCACGGGACAGCGCATCACGACCACGTGGCAGACGAATTTCTTGTGGAGCGCACCGAGCTACTTTGTCGGAGCGGGCACGGCCGCCGTGGTGGCGACGCTCGTCAAGAAGACCGGCTACTGGTTCGCGCCCCTGGCGTTCGCGCCGATCTACCTGACGTATCGAACCTACAAGGTGTACATGGGCCGCATCGAGGACGAGCAGCGGCACGTGCGCCAGACGTCTGACTTGCACCTGGCGACCATTGAGGCGCTTGCGCGGGCGATCGATGCCAAGGATCAGAACACGCAGACGCATATTCGTCGCGTGCAGATGTACGCGGCCGGAATGGCAAAGTCGATCGGGCTCTCGCCTGTGGCGATTCAGGGCGTGAAGACCGCCGCGCTCCTGCACGACATCGGCAAGCTTGCGGTGCCCGAACACATCCTGTCGAAGCCGGGACCGCTCACACAAGAAGAGTTCCAGAAAATCCGCATCCATCCGCAAGTGGGCGCGGAGATCATCGCCGCAGTGCCATTCCCGTATCCCGTGGCGCCCATCATCCTCAGCCATCACGAGCGGTGGGACGGCAAAGGCTACCCACAGGGCATCAAAGGCGAAAACATTCCGATCGGCGCGCGCATCCTCACGATCGTCGACTACTTCGACGCAGTGACGACCGAGCGGCCCTATCACAAAGCGCTCTCGCACGAGAGCGCGCTCAGTCTCCTCCGGCATGAGGCGGGACGGGCACTCGATCCCACATTGGTCGACCTCTTCATCGGCATCCTGCCGGCCCTGATTGCCGAAGCGGACGCCGAGGAACGAAAGGTGCTAGCCACGGGCGTCGCGCCGCTCCCGCAAGGCTCTGGATCGACCTCAGCGGGCCTGGTGCCCGGTGGAAGTGCGCCGAACGCGTTCGAGAACATCGCGATGGCGCACCGCGAGATCTACGCGCTGTACGAGATCGCGCAGTCGATGGGCACCAGCCTCGGGGTCGCCGACACGATGGCCCTCGTCTCGTCGAAGCTGACGAAAATCATCCCGTGGTCCGGCTGCGCGCTGTTCCTGACCCAGAACGAAGGCGAGACGCTCAAGTGCCGCTACGCAGCAGGATCGGACGCGCCGGTGCTCTTGAACGCCACGTTGTCGCTCGACGAGGGCCTGTCGGGATGGGTCGCGCGAAACCGCCGCACGCTGGTCAACGCGAACCCGGCGCTGACCTTCGACGCCGTGATGGCCGGCCCCACCCGCCTGTCGTCCGCGATCGTGGTGCCGCTCTACTTCAACGACAGCTTCATCGGGTGCCTCGCGCTCTATCACGTCGAGCCCAATCGCTACAACGAAGACCACCGTCGTCTGATCGAGCGCGTCGGCGAGCAGGCGGGCGCGGTGCTCCACAACGCGATCGTGTTCGAGCAGACGCAGGAAGACTCGCTGACGGATCCGCTGACCGGGCTGCCGAATCGCCGGTCGATGTTCGTGCACCTGTCGCGCGAACTGTCGCGGGCCGAGCGCCTCAAGAAGGAAGTGGCGCTGATCGTTATGGACGTGGACGGCTTCAAGACGATTAACGACAGCTACGGGCATCACGTCGGCGACCACGCGCTGCGCGAGGTGTCGCTGGCGCTCCAGGGGACGCTGCGCCCGTACGATCTTTGCGTCCGCTACGCCGGCGACGAATTCATCGTCGTGCTGACGGATTGTTCACGCGAAGGTGTGGAGTTGAAACGGCTCGAGTTACAGGAGCGCGTGGCGCAGATCGAATTCGAAGTACGTCCGGGCAAGCGGATGGCCCTTGCCGTCAGCGCGGGTGCGTCTGTGTTCCCGCACGACGGTACAACTTACGAAGCTCTGCTGGCCGAAGCGGATCACCGCATGTACCGCGACAAGGCGGCGCGCCGGGGACAGTTGCGCACGATTCCGATCAGCAACGAGTACGGCATCGAGTCGTTCGACCCTGAAACGCCAGAGCGGGCGCCCGCTCAATCGATCAACTGAGCATTCTTCACTGGAGACGGGGCCCCACCCCCGCCGCGAACTACGCCGATGCCGCAGGCGCTCTGACTGCGCGTGGCTTATCTTGCCGTTCCTGCCCTTTCTGCCCATCTGCCCTTCCGCAATAATGATCCTGTGTCCGAGAAACCCGACCTCGTCGCCCGCCGCCAGGAGTACATCCGCCGGCAAATTGCGCTCGACAAAGGCGTAAACGTCCAGTTTCGCGGGCAGCCGCCGCAGGGCAGCGGTCCGTCGAATCGTCACGGGATGCCTCAATTGCCCGTTGGCCAGCACGAAGTCAGGAACTGGCCAGTGCTCGACCTCGGTGAGCAGCCGCAGATCGCATTGAAGGACTGGAAGCTTCATGTCACGGGCCACTGCGACAACCCGTTTACGCTCACGTGGGACGAATTCATGCAGCTGCCGCAGGTAGACGACGTCAGCGACTTTCATTGCGTGACGACATGGAGCCGTTACAACAACCATTGGAAGGGCGTGCGGTTCCGCACGATCGCCGAGCGCGCGGTGCCGAAGCCGGACGCGAAACACGTGTTGTGCACCGGGTACGACTTCATGCCCGGCACCTACATTCCGTACACGACGAACCTGCCGCTGGCGCGCGCGGTCGAAGACGACGTCCTGCTCGTGCATACGTGGGAGGGTGCGCCACTGCCGCCGGAGCACGGCGGTCCCTGTCGAATGATTACGCCGAAGTTGTACGCCTGGAAGGGCGCGAAATGGATTCGTAAGATCGAGTTTCTCTCCGAGGATCAGAAGGGCTTCTGGGAGGTACGCGGCTATTCGAACACCGCGGAGCCCTGGTTTAATGATCGCTACTCGACCGATTAGCGTTAACATGGCGTGGAGAAGGTAGTCATGGCGAAAAGCACGACCTCCACTTCAACATCCTCCCCACGAAGACGGACGACGAAGAAACCCAACGGCGGCACGCTAGACGGTCCGAACGGCACTCAGCCACCGATACCCGAGGTCTCTGAAGACGACATCCGTGTTCGGGCGTACCATCGGTATCTCGAGCGTGGCGGCAGCCACGGCGGGGATTTCGACGACTGGGTGGAAGCCGAAAGAGAACTGAAGTCGCCGCGCCATAATTGACGCGTGGCCGCGCCCGCGATCGCCCGTCCGATGCTCGCGTCGCTCGCCGACGCGCCGCTGGTCGATTCCGAGTTCGTCTACGAACCGAAGTACGACGGCATCCGCGCGATCGCCGAAATCGCGCCGCGAGGCGGCGGCGTCCATCTCTGGTCGCGCCTGGGTAACGAAAAGACCAGCCAGTTTCCTGAAATTGTCAGCGCGCTGCGGGCGTGGTCGAAGCGGCTCAAGGAGCCGCTCGTACTCGACGGCGAGGTCGTCGCGCTCGACGCCAAAGGGCAACCGGCAGGTTTTCAAAACCTCCAGGGACGCATCCACCTCAAGGGCGGACCCGGCCAGACGAGCGACGCGCGCACGGCATTCATCGCGTTCGACGTCTTGCGCGCCGGGACGGTCGATTTTCGCGGACAGCCGCTCGTCGAACGGCGCAAAGGCCTCGAGCACCTCTTCGGCGACACGGGCTCGCCGATGCTCCGCATCAGCGAGATCGCGTACGGCGACGGACGCGCGCTCCACAAGCGCGCGGTCGCCAATCGCTGGGAAGGCCTCATCGCGAAGCTCGCATCGTCGCGCTACGTGTCCGGCAGGCGCTCGCCGGATTGGCGAAAGCTCAAACTGCTGCACGAACAAGAATTCGTCGTCGCCGGCTGGAGCGAGCCGCGACGGTCGCGCACGCACTTCGGCGCGCTGATTCTCGGCGTCTATGACGGCGGTGTCCTGCGGTACGTCGGCCACGTCGGCACGGGGTTCGACAGCCACGAACTCGAACGCGTGATGGCGCTCCTCAAGCCACTCGAGACGAAGACGTCGCCGTTTCGAGAACGCGTGCCCAAGAATGAAACGCCGCACTGGGTCCATCCCAAGCTCGTCGCCCAAGTGCGCTTCACCGAGTGGACGTCCGACGGCATCCTGAGACAACCGGTATATCTCGGACTGCGGGATGACAAAAAGGCGACAGAGGTGGCGCGCGAAACCAAAAACAGTTCGAATGGTTCAAAGAGTTCGAGAGGTTCGAGTGGTTCGAGTGGTTCGAATGATTCACTGATCGAACAACTCAGGTTCCTCGAAGACGCAAAGCGCGAGGCGTTCATCACGCTGCCGGACGGCCAGGAACTGAAGGTCACGAACCTGCACAAGATCTTCTGGCCGAAGCTGAAGCTCACCAAGGGCGACTTGTTTCGGTACTACGCGCAGGTGGCGCCGTACATCCTGCCGGTTGTGGCCGACCGTCCAATGGTCATGAAACGGTTCCCAAACGGCGTCGACGCCGAGCCGTTCTACCAGCATCGCGTGCTCGACGTGCCGAAGAACGTGCGCGTCGAGACGATCGAACACTCCGACGGGGCGAAGCCGCAGCTCATCGGAGGCGACCTGGTCACGCTGCTCTACATGACGCAGATCGCGGCGATCTCGCAGGACCCGTGGTTTTCACGCGTCCAGTCAATCGACGAGGCCGACTACGCCGCGATCGACCTCGATCCGGCACCTGGCGTGACGTTCAACGAGATCCTCGAGGTCGCACGGTGGGTGCACGACGAGCTCGAGTCGATTGGCGTGACTGGGTTTCCAAAAACCTCCGGCGCCGAAGGCCTGCACATCTACATTCCACTCAGGAGTGGCACGCCGTACGAAGCCGGCATGATCTTCTGCCAGATCATCGCTACGGTCGTTGCCCAGAAGCACCCACAGATCGCAACCGTCGAGCGCACGGTCAAGAAGCGCGGGCGACAGGTGTACGTCGATTTTCTGCAGAATATTCCAGGCAAGACGTTGGCGACGGCTTACAGTGCACGCGCCAGTCACTACGCGGGTGTATCCGCGCCGTTGACGTGGAAAGAAGTCCACGAAGGCGTCGATCGTGAAGCCTTCACGATCCAGACGATGCCGGAGCGCCTGAAGAAGGTCGGCGATCTGTGGGCGGGGCTTCGCAAATCGAAAGGCGTCGATCTCGAGCGAGCGGCGCGTTACGGGCGGAAGAAATGATCAGGATCGAACAGCCCTAGCGCTGTCACAAAAACCGCATAAATATTTCAACAATCTCCCGCGATGAAACATTCCCCGCGTACAGGGAGTAATACGAGACACGTGCGCACAATCCACTTCGCGCTCTCGGCGGCGCTATCGGTGATCTCGGCTTTGCCCGTCGCTGCAGACGACGGCTCTCCCAGTATCGATGCGGCTGATTTGTGGCATCGAGTCCGACATCCTCACGTGACCTCATCCGAGCAATCCGTGCCTGACGCCACGTCACAAAAGCCGTTCTTCGTGATCGCCCCATCGGTCGGATCGAAACCGTCCACCGGCCTCAACGGCGGCATCGCGGGGAACATCGCGTTCGTCACCGGCGACTCGTCCGACACGCATCTGTCGTCGGTTTCGGGCGGACTCAAAGTGTCGGAAAAGGGTCAGACGCTTTCGGGCATGAAGCTCGCGATCTTTCTGCCCGACGATCGTTGGTTCGTGCAGGGCGACAACCGCTTTTCTCTCACCTCGCAAGAGACGTACGGACTCGGGGGCGCTACGGCATCGGCTGACGCCGAGAACCTGAAGTACGACGCTCTTCGCCTGTATGAAACGCTCTACCGCACCGTCGCGCCGGGACTGTTCGTCGGCATTGGGCTGGATGTCAATCGTCACTCGAATGTGCATCCGGCCACTGGCGACACGACGTTCGACCAAGCGGCCTACACCCAGTACACGGTGCAGCACGGATTCGATCTCTCGCAGCAGACGTCGAGCGGCACGACGGCGAGCGTGATGTTCGACACGCGAGACAATGCGATCAACGCGCGGCGCGGCTGGCTCGCGAGCGTTACGTACCGGACGTTCTTCGACGGGTTCCTCGGCGGCGACTCCACATGGCAGGAGGCGTACGTCGACGTGCGCACATATCGGGCGCTGACCAGCGATGGCCGCCGGCGTCTGGCATTCTGGATGCTCGGCGACTTCGTCACCGGCGGCAACGTGCCGTACTTCGATCTGCCGGAGATTTCAGGCGACGCGTACGGCCGGTCGGCCCGCGGGTACAGTGAGGGCCGATATCGCGGCGACAGCCTCATGTACGGCGAGATCGAATACCGCGACACGCTGACGCGCAACGGCCTGCTCGGCTACGTCTTGTTCGCCAACACGACGACGCTCGCCGGAGGATCGACGAACGACCGTCTCTTCCAGAGTTATGCGCCCGGCGTCGGCGGCGGCCTGCGCGTCCTGCTCAACAAGAAGTCACGCACCAATCTCTGCGTCGACTACGGCTTCGGCAAGGACGGCTCACGCGGCCTCTACCTGGCCATCCAAGAAGCGTTTTGAGCTCGGACACTACTCTTCACGTCTGACATCGCGGGCGCGCTTGTCGTCGCGCACGCCGACAAACCTGGTGTGGCGCAGGTGGTTGTCCTCCGTCCACTCGAGGAACTCCACCTGGCCGACGAGCACGGGCTTCAGCCAGCGGCAATCCGCCATCTTCGCTTTGGTAAGCCCCTCGCCCCAGCGCCCACTCCGAGTCTCGGGCAGGTTCGCGAACGGACACTCGGGAATCTCGAGCGGCGGAAACGTGCGGAACAGACGATCGCGCATCGCGGGCGTGAAGCCGTTGCGCGTGCGCGCGACATATATGAGGCGGTCGCCTTCGTAGTAACCGAGGATCAATGCATCGAAGGTACGCGTGCCGATCGTATAGCCGCCAATCACGAACTCCTGGCCGCGGTTGACACGCATCTTTCTCCACGCACCTGTTCGCAGTCCAGGTTCATAACGGCTGTCGCGACGCTTGGCGACGAGCCCTTCGAGTCCGTGCGCTTTGACCGACGCGATCAGATCGCGGAGGCGTACGTTGAGCTGTCCCGTATACCGCACGGGATCGGCGAGTTGAGACGCGACATGACGTTCGAGGAGCTGCCGGCGCGCGTCGAGCGACTCCGACGTGACGTCGCGGCCGCGGAGCACCATGACGTCGAACACGTAGTAAACGATCTCCGAGTCGGAGCTGTTCGCGTTCTGCATGGCATTGAAGGACGGTCGGCCCTCCCGGTCGAACGCCACCAGTTCGCCGTCGACCACTGTCTCATCCGGCAGCGCTGTCAAACCCTGTACGACGAGCGGATATCGGCGGGCGAAGTCGCTGTCGTTCCGCGATCGCAGGTGGACCGTGCCGGCGCTCTTGAAGGCGATCGCGCGATAGCCGTCGAATTTCAACTGGTACTCCCATCGCTCGGAATCGTCCGGCAACGCGTCCATGCGAAGGAGCAGCATGGGTTCGATGAATCGAGCCTTGACGGTTTTGCCGATGTTCCTGCGAGGACGCGGCACCCGCCGAGTGTACTCGGCGTCTTCGTTGCATATCTCCCAGACATGGTGACCACCACAGCCGTCGAGACGCCGAACGCTCCAGTCGTCGCGGGTATCCGCATCTCCCATCCGCAACGGCTGATCTACCCCGAGCTCTCGTTATCCAAGCTCGACCTCGTCCGCTACTACGAGGACATAGGAGCCTGGATCGTGCCGCATGTTCAACACCGACCGTTGACGCTCGTCCACTGCCCTGACGGAGTCGGAGGCGGGTGCGCCTATATGAAGCACGCAAAGGCGTGGGGACCGTCCGCGTTGCGTCGTGTGCGCATTCAGGAGAAGACGAAGATCGGCGAGTACCTCGTCGCCGACACGGTCGGCGCGGTCGTCGCACTCGCCCAGATGGGCATCGTCGAGATCCACACCTGGAACTCGACCGATGACGACGTCGAGCGTCCAAACAGGATTGTGTGGGACTTGGATCCGGGTCCGCAGGTCTCGTGGCAGCAGACGGCGCACGCCGCGGCGCTGTTGGGCGAGGCCCTCACGGCGCTGAAACTGAAGGCGTGGGTGAAGACCACCGGTGGCCGCGGCATCCACATCGTCCTGCCGATTGTGCCGTCGCTCGACTGGTCCGAGTGCCTCTCCTTTTCTCGCGACGTGAGCGAATCGCTGGTCGATAGGAACCCGGCGCTCTTTACGACGACGTTCAAGAAGCTTGGCCGCGAACGCAAGATCCTGATCGACTTCATGCGGAACAACAGGACGAACACGTCGGTGTGTGCGTATTCTCCGCGCGCGGATCCAGGCGCACACGTGTCCACGCCGATCGACTGGACAGAACTCGACACGCCTCCCGATCGCTGGACCCTAGCGACGATCCAGCAACGTCTCCGCCGACTCCGCGAAGATCCGTGGGCCGGCTATTGGTCGGCGAAGCAACGGATTTCGAAGGCAGTCCTCGGCGGCCTGCGACGATAATGCTCGCGTGGCTCAGCTCGATTCGCAGATCGACGGGTTGTATCAGCTCCCGCTCGACGAATTCACCGCGGCACGGACGGCGCTCGCCAAGACGCTGACGGGCGACGCAGCGCGTGAAGTTCGCGCGCTCAAAAAGCCCACGACCGTTCCGTGGGCCGTGAACCAGGTCTACTGGAAGACGCGGCCGACCTACGACGCCGCCATGAAGGCAGGCCAGTCGCTTCGGCAGGCCCAAATCGCGACGCTCAAGGGCAAAAAAGCGGACGTACGTGCGGCGACGGACGCTCATCGCCGCGCGATTGCCGCTGCGGTTCGTGAGGCCAGCCAGATCGCGTCAAGCGCCGGACTTAATCCGAACGCCGAGCAGCTCGCGAGGATGTTCGAAGCAGTGTCGCTGGCGGCGGCTCCGTCCACGACGATCGGACGGTTCACGGAAGTCGTCGAGCCGTCGGGATTCGATGCCTTGACGGGTATCACACCGGCGAAGCGCGTCGATGTCGCAACCTCGGAGCCTGAGTCGCACGGCGAAGAGACCGCTGCCCCATCGAAAGCCGATCGCGGCGCCGAACGACGTCGGCTCGAGCAGGAACGACGCGACCAACGCGAAGCCGAGGAACGGTTGAAGACTGCGACGCGAGAACTCGAGCGCGCTCGCACGCGCGCAGAGGCAGCGCGTCAGGCGCTGGACCGCGCGGAAGCCGACGTGGCCGCCGCGGAACGCGAAATCGAGTCCGCGCGCGCTAGCGCGACCAGCGCCAACCGTCGGCTGGGCGTCGAATCTCGCTGACGAGCGACAACCGGCGCTCGGCAGGATCGTGTGTCGGAGCCGCCGTCACGATCACATGATCGCCGACATGCAGTGTGTCGCGCGTGATGTTCCAGCGCATCATCTGATTGAGCGCGCCCCACTCCACTCTGTAAGTGCCATCGGCCGCTCGCAGGCCGACGACAACGTGCGGGTTGACGAAGAGCAGGCTGTCGATGTCGCCTTCGATCGAAACTGGGTGTTCGCGATCGAACGCGGCATAGCTGTGATGGGCGCCCAACGTCGCCGCGGCGAGCAGCACGCAGGCACAGGTGAGCGCTATCAGTCGAGACATGTCGGGCCTCCCATGACGCATTCTAGCGGGATGACGGCGACACGATGTAAGCAAGCCCTCAACAAAACAGCTGCGTGACATAGACGTCGTTCGACGAGACCGCGACGCCGACGCCAGACTCGCTGTAGGTTCTCCCGAGGATGTTTTCTCGGTGCCCGCGGCTGTTCATCCAGCCCTCGACTGCGAGACGTGCGACGCCTTCGACCGTAATCCAGTCGTATGTTTTTCGATCGCCGATCGTAATGACGCGACTGGCTCGCGGGACCTCGGAGAGGTTTTCGCCCAGCCCCACTCGAAACGACGACTTGTCGATTGCTTTCCGGCACTCGAACCCGGCATGCTTGCCGCGAGCCGTGGCATCTTCACCTTGCGCGTTAATGTGATCGAAGAACCCCCGCGTGGCCATGTCCTGGCTGTGGGCTCGGGCGATTTGGGTCAACCGATCGTCCACACGCAATGGCGGTAGCCTGGCGGCGGTTCTTCGGCTGTTGACGAGATCGCTGATTTGGCGTTCCAGCTGCGATACGGGAATGGCCGGCGGCCTGGGCGCTGCTCCGGCCCCGGCCAACACGACGGCGCAGCACGCCGCCAACGTGGTGGATGTGACGAATCGGTTCACACGAGGAGTGTAGCGATGATTCATTCTCGTTGGCGAATCGCCGGCGTGTTGTTTGCAATCCTGTTCTCCGCCCAATTTGCCGCCGCGTGGGGAAAAGAGGGGCATCGCGTCGTGGCGCGAATTGCCGCGCGGAATCTGAATCAGGTTGCCAGGGCGAAAATCGCGGTCATCCTCAGCACGAACGACGCGGGGTTGGAAGCGGCGATGGCTGCGGCCTCAACGTGGCCCGACCAGATCGATAAGACGAAGACTGGCACCGAACCATGGCACTTCATCAACGCGCCGAACACCGGGCCCTTTTCAATCACTGGCTTGTGCACGAACCACGACTGCGTCCTCGATCGCATCGCCGAAATGGAGACCCGACTCACGACGAACGCGAAAGGGTTCATGCTTGCGGCGCCGCCGTCCCCTTCGCGGCCGATGACGTCTCAGGAAATGGCGTTCCTGATCCACTTCGTCGGCGACGTGCACCAGCCACTGCATGCGGTCAGCGACGGCGATCGCGGCGGCAACTGCGTGGAACTCATTAATCCGATCGCCCACAACGACGGGTCCAAGCCGACAACGAACCTGCACGCTGTCTGGGACACCGACGAAGTGCTCGCGGTGCAGAACATGCTGGGCAGCGAAGACTCAGTTGTCGCCACGTTATTTCAGCGATTCAAGACCGGCGCGCCGGTGCCGCAACTGATGCCGGCAGACTGGGCACAGGAGTCGAACAACCTCGCACGAACAGACGCCTACCAGTCGCTGCATCTGCCAAATCACACCGCGCCGCCGGGACAGTGTGCGACGGGCATCGTGAAAATAAACGTGGGACAAGCCTATATCACCGGCAACGTCGCGGACGTCGAAACGCAGTTGATGCGCGCCGGCGTCCGGCTGTCGAACGTGCTCAATCAGATCTGCGCCGGGACTGGCTGCAAAGCGAAGCCGTAGGAGAAGCGCTCACTCGTCGCTGTCTTCGGGAATCAAACGCCAGCCTGCCGCCCAATTCTGGTTGCGGATCCGTTCGCTCCACGCAATCGCGTCGCTCCAGTCAGTGAACTCGCGCATCCCCAGCAGACGCGTGTTCACGAACCACATCACGCTCGCGCCGCGCTTTATCGGCGCAATCACGGCGTGCATGACCAAGTGGTCGGGACGATGCATGCGCCACATGACCGTAGGTTCGTTGTAGGTCGATGCGGTCGGGCTGTCGGGCACGCGTTACGACAACGCAAGTTACCGGCCAGCCGGAATCCTCGCAAAACCCTCGATTTCAGCGCCTTAGGTGTTTAGGAGTCTGCCGAAAAGGAGAAAAAAGGAGCCCAGATGAGTTTTCACAGAGTTTTCAAGCGGGACTCTACGGCTTGACCAAGCGGCCGACGAGTTCAACGAGGGCGCCGCGATGCCCAACCGTTTTGGGGTCGTACCAGAAGTCGACGCTACGGATCGCCCGCTCGTTGCCCTTCAAATGGATGGTGCGTGTCTCACCGCCGACCGGGACGAGGTCGTGCAGGCGGAGCTCCAGCGGCTCACCGTTTTCGAAGCGCACGAAGATCCGCTTGAAACGAACATCAGACCGTTGCACCGTGAGCTTGACCGCGCGGACGGTCCCTTCCGCCGCGTTGACGACGATTGTGTCGTGATCCTGGTTGGCACTCACAAGACACGACCCGAGCTCGATCCAGGTCGGCTGAAATTGCAGCACAAGCGAAGCGGTCAGAAACAGCACGGCGAGCATGGCGCTGTATCCGATCTTTCATAAACGGTGCCGATCCGAGATATGTGGCGCAGGCCTTCAGGCCTCCCCAATGAGAGACCTAAAAGGTCTGCGCCACGCACACTGAACTACACCCCGAGAACGGCTGTCCCGTACTCTTTCGTGACGTCCTGCGGGACCGTCGCGGTTTCGACGACGAAGTAGAAGACTTTTCCGTCATCGCTTCCTGCAGCCACCGCCGAGCCGTCCGCGCTGATGACCATTGGCCAGTTCATTTGATCGGTTGGAATTTCGGCGAGCTTCCGTCCATCGCTTGCCTGGAACAGATAAAACGTGCCCGGCGAGTTGAATGGGTGTCCGTCGGCGACGGTGATGAAGCGCCCCGCGTCGTCGATCGACGTGCTGTTCGGGTTGTGGTTGAGATGTTGCGGTGAACGCAGTTGTTTGAGGTGTCCTGCCGTGTTCGACAGCGTGATCAGGAGGCCCGCGATGTCATGTCCCAGATTCTGCACCACGCTCACGAGCGAGCCATCGGCGGACATCGCAAGCCACCGCACATCGTCACTCGTTCCTCCAGACGGAGTATCAAAATGATCGACTGGCTGCGGGCCCGCATCAGCGGTCATCGATGCGACGGTGAACGCATAGATCTTGTTTTTTCCGCCTGCCACAAATGCATCTCCGTTGCGCGCAAGGGCGCACGCCAGGAGCTCGATGCCGTTCACCGGCGACGTCCAGGTATAGACGTGATCGATTCCAGTCTTGCTGATCGTCACGAAGTGAACTTTGCCGCTGGCGCCTGACGCGATGAGCCACTTGCCAGTTGGATGAACAGCGACCATGTCGAGCCGAGGTCCACCTTGAACCGCGAATTCAGGAGTCTGCGGGAACTTCCCGTCAGTCGTGTCTGCGACGAACACAAAGAGCTCGCCACCAATCGTGACTCCGGCCAGCACCGAGCCATCGCGCGACAACGCGATGGAGTTCACGCGCGAACGCAGATTGGAGAAGTCGAGCAGTGGAGTTCCGTCGGACGAGAACGCCTGCACGAGACCGCGTGTTTGCATCCCTGGCGTGAGCGCATGCAGTCCGCCTGAGAGCAGACCGCCGATGGCGACGATATCGCCATTGCCAGCGACGGCGACGCAATAGACACCCTCGTTCCCACTGTACTCGTGCCGCCATCGTTCTTTGCCGTCAGCTCCAAAGCAGTACGTGCCGAACGTGCCGTCGGTCGTCGTCCGGGCCGTGTTTGGGTACGGGTAGTAATACGTCCCAGCAGCGACGATGCCGCCATCGTCGGATACGCCAACTGAGTTGACGAGAAATGAGAGTTCTTGACTCCAGCGTTGTTCCATCATGATGAACTCCTTTCCGTGAACACGCGCTCTCCTGCGCTACGGGAGCTGCAGTTTTTTTACGAGCGCCAAGTACTCAGGTCGATCCCGAAGCGCGTCGAAGTGTGCTTCGACCTTCAGGTATTGCAGAATCGGATCGGGTTTGACGTACGCCTGCTGCAGCCTCGCGATCGCCTCGTCCGGCTGGTCAAGTCCTATATATGCCGCCGCTAGCGCAGTCAGCGGAACGAACTCCCCACCCGTCTCCAGCTGCTGGACGATCTGCTGTGCTTCGGCGCGAGCGCCCGACTTGGCGAGTGCGTACGCGTAAAAGGCGCGTGTGGCCCCGGTCACGTCGCCGCTCGCGATGGCCTGGCGATACTCGTTCACTGCTTCCCCAAAACGGCCGGTGGCCGAAAACACCATCGCGGTCCACATTCGAGGCGTCGGCGCCGACGGATCGAGCGTGCGTGCTCTTTGCAGCTCCTGCAGTGCCGCTGAGAACCGGCGCCCGTTGTAGTGCACCGACGCGGCGTGAATCGCCCCTGGAAGTCCAACGGGATCGAGCGCGCGCACCTTCTGCACCTCGGAAAGCGCCGCCTCATAGCGACCGGTCACGCTCAGAAGAATGGCGTATTGCATGTGCGCGTCGACGAGATTCGGATTCAGCGAGAGCGCGGCACGATACTCGGCTTCTGCACCTTTCCAGTCCCATTTGTCCTTGAGCACGTCGGCCATCGCCGCATGCCCTTCGGCGAGATTCGCATCGACGGCGAGCGCACGCCGAGCCGCCGCCTCCGCTTTCGGCATGGCGTCTTGCGGATTGAGAATGCCGCCGCCGGCCAGCAGACGATATGTGTTCGCGAGTTCTGCGTGCGCAAGCGCGAACTGCGGATCGACCGCAAGGGCAGCTTCGAAAAAGCCAATGGCCTTCTGGCGGCTCTCGGGCGTGTACAGCCTCCGTTGATACTGTCCGCGCAGCAGCAGCTCCAACGCTTGCGTCTTCACGTGCGGATGCTGGATCGGGCCGGCCGAACGCGAGTTCAGCCTCGTTCCTACTTGATCGGCAATCTGTCTCGCCACTTCTTCGGTCCGCGGAAGGTCATCACCTTCGACGCTGTATTCCGCGCCCCAGAGCTGAGTGGCGTTGAACGGGTTGATAAGCGCGGCGCTGATCCTGACGCGACCGTTGTCGGTGCGGCGCACCTGTCCGCTCACGACGGCTACCGCGCCGAGCTGACGGGCGATCGCACGAAGTCCGTCGGACGTATTAGAGAAATGAAAGCTTGACGTTCGAGCGAACACTCGAATTCCGGGAAACTGCGCGAGGGTGTCCATCACCTCGTCAGCGAGTCCTTCGGACAGGTATTCGTTTCCCGGGGGCATGCCTTCCACGCCGAATGGCAGCACGGCCACCGACGGCACGGCGAGATCGGCATGCCGGCGAACCAGTTCGGTCCCCCAGAGCGTTGCCCCGGCCGCGACGCTTGCAATCAGCACCATGAGGAGCGGACGCGCTCCCGACCAGGTGATCGCCGCAACGACGTTGTCCACGTTCGCGTAGCGTGCCGCAGGATCGCGAGACAGGCACTTTGCCGTCACGCTGTCCCAGCGTCGGCGACGGGTGAGCCATCGCGTCCAGCTCTCGTCGAGCGCCTCGCTCTCGCGCGGGCGATCCGCGTGCACCATCTCAAAGAAAAGCACGCCGAGCGCGTAAATGTCTGACGCGACACTTGGGCTCTTGCCGGCGAACAACTCTGGCGCCATGTAGTCGGGCGTGCCGGCCACCTCGCTCTTGCCTGTTGGCTGATGCACGCCAAACGCGAGCGCGAGACCAAAGTCGGTGATGACGGCTCGGACGGTCCCGTTCTGCTCGCGAGTCAGGAGGATGTTCTTGGCTTTGAGGTCGCCGTGAATGACGCCACGCCGATGGGCTTCCGCGAGACCGGCGCCGATCTGCTGAGCGAGCGCTTTCGCTTCCGACAGCGGAAGTGGGCCTCTTCGCAGCCGTTCAGCCAGCGTCGACCCCTCGATAAATTCCATGGTGAGGAAGTCGATGTCACGATCGACGATCGTGTGAATCTCGAAGACACGACATACGTTCGGATGCGCGATTGCCGTGGCGTTCCCTACCTCCGGGGGAAGGCGCCAGCGAAACTCGCTGCGCGGGCACTTGATGGCGACCCGCTTTTCGAGCGTCTGGTCCCACGCTTCGTACACGATCCCCATTCCGCCTTCCGCCACGACGCGGACGACCTGGAACCGCTCGTTCAACAGGTCGCCCGGCTGGAAGACGGATTCAGATTCTCCGAACAGCGACGCCAGCGGAGACAACAGGAATCCCTTCATTCGCTCTTCGGAGCGAACCCGGCGTCGCACTTCCGCTTCGAGTGTGGGGTCGTCGAGGCAGCTCGCGCTCAGGAACGCTTCCCTCGCGGCGACAGGCAAAGCGAGCGCGTGTTCAACGAGACTCATCAGCCGCTCGTCATGCTCAACGCTGTCGGCCGTCACGGTGGCGTTACACCTTGCGTGCTTGCCAGCCCTGCGCTTCGGCGCGTTCGAACAGCCACAGCCTGGCGTCGTGCCATCGGAGCTGCATCGTGCGCAACGGCAGTCCCAGGATGCTCGCGGTTTCCTCGTCGGTCAGTCCGAGGAAGCACTTGAGCTCCACGATGGAACATTCGAGCGGCCTCATCTCCCGCATTGGATCCAGCAACTCGTCGATGAGGAGCGCCAGCTCCATCGAATCGTTTGCCAGCGGGTGTTCTTCGGCGAGCGCGTCGAGGGGCACGAGAGCCACATCCTTTCGAGCACGCGCATAGTCGATCAGTTCCCGGCGCATGGCTCTGGCTACGATAGCGAAGAAATGTCCTCGATCCCGCAACGACAGCTTGCGGCCTGCGAGACGGACGTAGGCCCGGTTCACCAATTCGGTCGGTTGCAGCGTGTGGTCCGCACGTTCGCCACGCATCAAATAACGCGCATACTTGCGGAGTTCGGGCGCAACGACTTCGTACAACACGCCTTCCGCGCCCTTGTCGCCGGCATTGATGCGGTGTAAGAGAACCGTCAGGTCCGGCGCGTCCGACTTCACCTTTCACCGCCTTCAGATGTCGCAGGGAGGAGCTGACTTATGACCGACGGCTACAGAAGCTGTCAATGAAATTCGCGTCTTGCGGAGTTTCTCTTCGATCCGCGCTATCTAGGACGTCGCGCGGCGTTCGGCGGCTGCCGGGGCTGGGTGCGCCACAAGTCGTTACGACATTTTTTCAGGCAGACACTAAAATGACCATCCAGCGACGAGTGCCCACGTGGGCACGCCGCTCTTCCATCCCACCGTCAGCCCGCCGAGCACCGCGGTTGGATTCTCTGGTTTCGCGACAAAAAGGCCGACGCCGCCTTCGAAGTGCCGATTCGAACTCGCAGCGCTCGATCTGGTGAACAGGTCAAGATTTATCCACGACGAGCGCTTGGGAATGATGACCACGTCCGTGTAGATCGGAATGCCCACGAATGAGTTGTAGGCACCAAAATAGCCGTTGTCCTGTTGAACCGCGACGAACGACGGGCTCACTCCCGCCGAAGACTGCAACACGGGTGTGTTAATCGTCACCGGTTCGAGATCATTCACGTTGTTCGTTCGGTGTACGCCTATCGCTCCTCCAAGCAACAATCCCACATGTGGAACGTTCACCAAGGCGTTGTAAACAGCGAGCACCTTGTATTCATCGAAATGCACCTGCTGAGGCTGTGCATTGGGATCGTTGGCCAGGTTGAACGACGAACGGGAGAATGTGAACTGGACGAGCGCCCAATCGTCGCGCAGATGTCCGTCGGGAGACTGGTCGGCAGGGTCCAGCGCAAACATGCTGTGTAAACCGATCGAGGCAGCTCCACCGAGCGAGGGCGGATTGGGTCCTTTCTGAAATATTTGAGTCGCGAGGCTGGCTGAGGGCGTCCCCGTC
>Ga0126381_100002494_pt1 | contig 19892 bp, 18 predicted proteins | sample PanSoiMetPlot_28_FD_96465 | JGI IMG/M metagenome (GOLD analysis project Ga0126381, IMG submission 96465) | Tropical forest soil microbial communities from Panama - MetaG Plot_28 | ecosystem: Environmental > Terrestrial > Soil > Tropical forest > Bulk soil | place: Panama | collected 2016-02-17
CATGACGATTTCCTGGGTTTTAACCTCGCCGAAAATTTTGACTGCCGCGATCTCGGACTGCTGTATTACGTCATGGCATCTTCCGACACGCTCGGAGCGGCGCTGAAGCGCGCCGCCCGCTTCAGCCGCATCACTAATGAAGCCCTCGTCCTGCAATATCGAGACGGGCGCGAACCGACGCTGCGCCTAATCTATTCGGGAATTCCACGCCATGTCGATCAGCATCAGATCGAATTTTGCATCGTCGCAATGATACGAGTGTCTCGTATACTGTGTGCTCGGCGGTTTTTCCCCAAACACGTATCTATGATTCACGTTCGCTCCAAAGGCGTCTCGAAATTCGCTCGTTGTCTTGGGACAAACATCGAATTTGGACGCGATGCCGACGAAATTGGTTTCCCGGCGGGCTCGGAGAGATGGTCGTTGGTCGACGCCGACCCACGGTTGAACAAAATCCTGCTCAAAGTATGCGAGGAAACCCTGCATGCTCGCAAGAGCGACGGTCCGCTGCGCGTCATTGTCGAGAATGCGATCTCGCCCCTGCTTCCCCACGGCCAAGCAGTCGTGAACGTTGTCGCCAAAAAGCTTGGAATGAGCGAGCGAACATTGGAGCGTAGGCTCGCCGAGCAAGGGGTGACCTTTAGCCAAGTCCTGCAGCAGCTCAAGGCCACCTTGGCCACGCGCTATTTAGAGGAGGCTGGCCTACCGATTTCGAGGATCGCTTGGCTTCTCGGCTTCGAGGACGCGAGTTCCTTCAGTCACGCATGTCGACGGTGGACAGGCAAGTCGCCGAGGCAGTTTCAGCGCTCATGTTTAATTCGGGGGCCGCAGCAAAAAAGCTAGGCGCGAGGACATCAAGCCCTCGACCTCTGCCCTCTAGGGTTAGCCAAATTGTGGAGCGTAAAACTATTGAAGGTAGGTGCGAGCTGCCCGGTCAGCCAGGTCAGTTCGATGTTGCGCTGGCACTCCCGCAGTCAAGTAAGCCCCTATGAAGCGTCAACCCCCTTCAGGGGAGGGAATCAGCGGCCTACGAAACCACCGCCGGCGGCGGCTGCACGCGCTGCTGCGGCACCAGCGTGCGCGTCAAGTTGAACGCGCTGTTGATGAGCGCCACATGGGAGAAAGCCTGCGGGAAATTTCCCACCAGGCGGCCGCGGTGCGGGTCATATTCCTCGCTAAGGAGGCCTACGTCGTTGCACAGCCCGATCAAGCGATCGAAAAGCGCCCGCGCCTCATCCCACCGTCCCTGCAAGCTGTAGACGTCGACCAGCCAGAAGCTGCAGGCGAGGAACGCTCCCTCCCCGGGCGGCAAGCCGTCCGGCGTGCGTTCGCTGTGGTAACGCAGGACGAGACCGTCCACCATTAGGCCGCGCTCGATCGCCGACACAGTGCCGCACACCCGCGGATCGTCGGCCGGCAGGAAGCCGAGGATCGGGATTTGCAAGAGGCTTGCGTCGACCTCCTTGCTACCATAGGACTGGACGAAGCTGTCGAGCGCCGGATCGAACGCGTGGCGGCAGACATCCTCGTGAATTTCCGCCCGCAGGCGCCGCCAACGCTCCGCCCGCGGGTGATCGCCGCGTCCAAAAACATCATGGCTCTTGACGGCGCGGTCGAAGGCGACCCAGGCCATGATCTTGGAGTAAGTGAACTGCCGCGGCCCGCTACGAACCTCCCAGATGCTTTCGTCCGCCTCGCGCCAGACTTTCTCGAGGTGCTCCAGGAAGGCAAGCTGCAACGCGGCGGCAGCGTCGCTGCGGGCAAGCCCGCCGCGGCGGGCTTGATAGAACGCATCCATCACCTCGCCATACACGTCGAGTTGGAGTTGCTCGTGCGCCTTGTTGCCGATGCGAACCGGCCGCGAGCCTTCGTATCCGGGCAGCCACGGCACCTCCCACTCGGTCGTGCGCCGTTCGCCGGCGAGGCCGTAGAGAATCTGTGCCTGGAACGGGCTGCCGGCGACCGCGCGCACCAACCAATCGCGCCAAGCCTGCGCCTCCTGATAGTGCCCCGCATTCATCACCGCGAGCAGGGTGAAGGCCGCGTCGCGCAGCCAGCAGAAACGATAGTCCCAGTTGCGCTGACCTCCGATCTGCTCGGGCAGCGAGGTGGTCGGCGCCGCCACGATGCCGCCGGTCGGAGCGTAGGTCAGCGCTTTGAGCGTGATCAGCGAGCGCACGACCGCGTCCGACCAGCGGCCCGCCGGCAGGCATTTCGCCGTCCAGTCGGTCCAGAACGTCTCCGTCTCGGCGAGGTCGGCCATCGCGTCGATCGGCGGCGGCAGCGGCCGGTGCGATGGGGCATAGCTCAGGACGAAGGGCACTTGATCGCCGGCGCTGACCGTGAACTCGCCCCGATGCGTCAGTTCCCGGCCGATGAGTTCGATCGGTGTGCGCAGCACGACCATGTCGGGGCCGGCGATCGCGCGCAGCGTACCGTCATCGAGTCTCTGTATCCAAGGCACGACCGCCCCATAGCCGAAGCGCAGGATCAATTCGGCTTGCATGTCGACCTTGCCGCGCTCACCCATCACCAGACGAACGATCTTGCAGTGGTCGCGACCGAGCGGCATGAAGTCGATCAGTCTGACGGCGCCTTCGCGGCAGTCGAAGCGCGTCTCGAGGATCAAGGTATCCTTCCGATAGGCACGGCTGACGCGCGCTTCTGCGTCGCGCGGCGCGATAAGCCAACGACCGTGGTCGCGGGTGCCCAGCAGTGCCGCAAAGCAGGCGTCGGAATCGAAGCGCGGCCAGCACAGCCAATCGAGCGAGCCGTCGCGCGCGACCAGTGCCGCCGCGTGGCAATCGCCGATCAGCCCATAGTCCTCGATGCGTGCGGGCATCGTTATAGACGCGCGGTCGAGCCAAAAGTTCCCACGCCCGGCCCGGCCATGGGGCTTGATCCGTCCATGACTGTCGTGTTTCTAGTCACGCCAGCGTCTTTTCGCCCCTCATTCCGGCAATCCCGTGAAGATCGCCCAGCCGAAGATAAAGCCAGCAGCCCCGGCAACATCGCCCTTTGGCGCCGCTCTCGCATGCGTGCTGACGCTTGCGGGCTTTGCGGCGACCTTCCTACTGTTGTTTCCGGGCTACCTGACCAATGACGCCACCTACGTCTACAGCTACATCGCGCAGTGGCATCTCGGCGACTGGCAGTCACCGCTGATGACCATCGTGTGGTGGCTGATCGATCCGATCTCGCCCGGGCCAGGCAGCATGTTCCTGCTCGAGATCACGCTCTATTGGCTCGGCTTCGGCGTGATTGCGCTCGCGGTCGCGCGCCGTTCGACCCTGCTCGCACTCGTGGTGCCGGTGCTGGCGCTGACACCGCCGGCCTTCATGTTGCTGGCGATGATCTGGCGCGATATCCTGTTTTCCGGCGCGTGGCTCCTTGCCGCTGCGGTTCTCTATTGGGCGGCCGACCGTGCCGGCGCGCTGCGCTTCGCGGTGCAACTCCTCGCCCTGACCCTGATCGGGTTTGGTGTTGTCCTGCGCCCGAACGCCATCGTAGCGGCACCCTTCCTCATCGCTTATGCGCTGTGTCCGGCGCGCTTCGCGTGGAAGCGGACCGCGCTCTTGTTTGCTCCCGCCGTGCTCGCCGGCTACGGTCTCGTTCATCTGGTCTACTACGAAACCCTCCACGTGAAGCGCGAGAATCCGCTGCACTCGCTGCTCGTCTTCGACCTCGGCGGCGTCACCTACTACACGCAGGAGAACCAGTTCCCGGTGAGCTGGAACGCGGAGCAGTCGGCGCTGCTGCTGACGACCCAATGCTACCAGCCGCAACATTGGGACAGCTATTGGACGCTCGATCCGTGCAAGTTCGTGATGGCGCGCCTGGAGCGTCCGGACGACGTCATCTTCGGCTCGCCGCGTCTTGCCGATGCCTGGATACGCGCCGTCACCGCCCATCCGATTGCCTATCTCGAGCACCGTCTTACGGTGCTGTGGACCTTCCTGGCACTGCCCAACCTGACGCTCGAGCTGTGGAAGATGATCCTCCCCGACGAGACCCCGCTCGCGCACAATCGGTATTTCTTGGCGTTCGTGCCGCTGCACGACGCGCTCAAATCGACCATTCTCTTCCGTGTCGGCCCGTGGCTGTTGCTCTCGCTCGCCGCATTCCTCTGGGCCTGGCCGGCGCGCGCCACGGCGAGCGGCGCATTCGCGATCAGCACCGCGGGCGCCGGCATCTTCTATGTCCTGAGCTTCGGCGTCCTCGGTGTCGCGACCGATTTCCGCTATGCCCATTGGGGCGTGGTGGCGAGCCTTGCGGGGCTCGTTCCAGCGCTGCTTGCGCGGGCGGAATTGCGCGCCAAGCTCACCGCGCCGATCTCTGGGTGACGGCTTGATTTTCGCGGAGGAGCGCTAATACGCCGCGTGCGTTCTGGACGATCGTCTCGATCATCGCCCTGCCTCGCTCCGCCGAGGCAGCGCGCGGATCGCCGATGATCCCCGTCTGCGCAAGCCGCGGATCGTCCGTGCGCCAGGGGAAACTCACTCCGGGATCGAAGACGAGCGCGGCGACCGTGCCCGGATGAGCAGGCGGCGCGGCGCGTGTGATCAGCTCGCTGCACACGCGATCGGGCGCCAGGGCCAGCATGAGCGAGGTCTCGCCGGCGCCGCCGTGGACATCGGGCGTGTGTGCGCCGGATGGCGAGCCACAAAGCGCCAGGGGATGGATGACGCAGGCGTTGAGCGGAAGCTCGCTGGCGAGTTCCCGCAGCAGATTCTCGAGGATCCCGCGATTGCCACCGTGGCCGTTGATGAAGGCGAGATTGCGCGCCGGCAGCGCGCGCGTGATCTCGCGCGCCACCTCCTTGATGAGCGCCGCAAAGGTCGCAATCGAGAGGCTGAGCGTGCCGGGGGCCCAGTCATGCTCACGCGAGAGGCCGATCGGCAGCGTCGGCAGCTGCCACAGGTCAAACTCCTCACCCAGGCGTGCGATCAGCGCCCGCGTAATGTCTTCGGCCACCACGATGTCGGTGTCGAGCGGCAGATGCGGCCCGTGCTGCTCGACGGCGCCGAGCGGCAGGCAGAGGATCGACGTCGCCTTGAGCTTGCCCGACACCTCGGGAAAGGCGAGCTCACCGATCAGGCGCATGTCCTTCGTCCGGATGGTCCTCGGCGAGGACCGTCAGCAAATGATCGAGCTTGTGGCCGGCGCGGGTCGCCTTGGCGGTGAGATAGCGTCGGTTGTCGGCGTTGATCGCCGCGTGCAGCGGAATGCGGCCGCAGACGTCGATACCGGCTTGCGTCAGGCCGTCGAGCTTAGCCGGATTGTTGGTCAACAGCAGCACCTGCTTGCAGCCGAGCAGCTCCAGCATGCGCACCGCAATGCCATAGTCGCGCTCGTCATCGTCGAAGCCGAGCGTGGCATTGGCGTCGAGCGTGTCGAGCCCCTCGTCCTGCAGCTGATAGGCGCGCATCTTGTTGGCAAGCCCGAGCCCCCGCCCCTCCTGCCACAGATAGAGGATGACCCCGCCGCCCTCCTCGTCGAGCCGCGCCAGCGCAAGCCGTAACTGATCGCCGCAGTCGCAGCGGCGCGAGCCGAAGACGTCGCCGGTGAGACAGGCCGAATGCATGCGCACCGGCACCGGCCGCGAGAAGTCGGGCGCACCCACGATGACCGCCGTCGCGGTGCCGCCGATGCCGTCGCGAAACACTACGAAACGCGTCGCCAGCCCGCCCTGCAGCGGCACCTGCGCCTGCGAGGCGACCGCGAGCGTCGCCAGCACCGCCGCGCGGAACGAGGCCACCGCCTCCGGCTCGACCTCGATCAGTCCCTCGGTGCTCGCGACATTCGCGATCAACAGCGCCGGCAAGCGCCGGGCTAGCTTGGCGAGTTCGATCGCGGCCTTCGCCACACCGACGGTGGCCGACGCCTCGAGGTTGCGCTTCACCCGCACATCGGCAGCGAGCGAGAGGATATCGACCGCGCTGTCGCAATCGTTCACCTTGAGCGCGACCGGGCCGGTGGTTGCAAGCTCGAGCGAGCGCGCCCGCCGCTCGGTCACCAACAAGCGCAGCGGCGCCGGCGCGCACAATCTGCGGAACGCGATGAGCCGCTCGTCGGTCATGCCATCGACCGGCAGCACGACGGTTCCCTCGTCGCCCATGACCACCGGCCGCCCGCAGCGGAATTCTGATAGCGCCCGCTCGACCGCGACATGATCGGGCTGGCCCATAAGGTCCACGCGCTCGCTCGCTTGGCTCGTCAGCACGGAACAATCGCCTCCCAGCGGATCAAACTATCGGGCAACAGAACGGTGGGCGCTATGGAATTGTAGGCGGATCATTAACGAGGCGGGTCCTGGCGCAGTTTCCAGGCTTTTGGTCAACCTCTATCATGGCACGATGACGGCCGAGCCGAAAGAACACACCTCAACACCACAGCCAAGCGGGCGCGAACCGACATGAGCATGGCTGAGGGCGGGACCGACGGCTGGGACGATGTTCCCCGGATGTTCCGCGCGTCGAACGGGCCGCTGCCGCCGCCCTGGCAGGAGCTTTTCGGCCCCCTGCGGCGCGGCCACGCGGACGGCTTGGTTGTGGTCGGGCAGTTCGGCCAATCGATAGATGCGCGCATCGCTACAGAGAGCGGCGATTCCCGGTATATCAACGGCACCGCCGGCCTCGCGCATCTGCATCGGCTGCGCGCCCTGGTGGACGCGGTCCTGATTGGGGTCGGCACTGCCACCATGGACGATCCGCAGTTGACCGTGCGGCGCGTCGCCGGGCCGAGCCCGGCACGCATCGTGGTCGATCCGAGCGGCCGCCTGCCTGCGGCCGCGAAGGTGCTGGCGGAGGACGGCATTCGTCGTCTGGTCATCACCCGGGCGGGCATCTGTCCCGCTTGGCCGGTCGGCGTCGAGGTTGCGGCTCTGCCGGATACGGATGGTCACATTGCGCCGGCGGCGATCCTGGCGGCGCTGGCCGAGCGCGGCTTTCGCCGCATTCTGGTTGAAGGTGGCGCGCACACGGTCTCGCGTTTCCTGGCGGCGCGCTGTCTCGACCGGCTGCATGTAATGATCGCGCCGATCATCATCGGGGCGGGACGCTGCAGCGTGACGCTACCGCCAGTCGCCAAGGTCGAGCATGCGCTGCGAGCGCCGATCCGCGCCCACGTACTTGGCGAGGAACTTCTGGTCGATTGCGATTTGAGCGCTCAGCGGCTTCCTTTTGGGGCCGCAAAGAAATCGATGTGACCGATCTGCAGGCGCGCTTGCGCGCGCTGCTCACGCCGATGCGTGAACCAGGCCGCGATCTGCTCGAGCGGCACATCACCGAGTTCGCGCGCCGCACCGGCCCAGCCAGTGAGAATCGCATCCTGGATGACGCCGTCCTGTGGCCCGAGCATCCAGTCCGAGCAGTCATGCACGACCGTGTAGCCGACCTCCTCGAACTGAGCGAGCGCGAATGCCGCCGCCTGCGGTCCGAGCGCGGGGCCGAATCCCTTGTCGCGGCGCTGGTGGCGATTGACCGCCGCCACCATCTCGGCATCGAACGCGTGCGCTGGCTCGAGCACCGCACGACCGTCATAGCTCAGCGCCGCATAGACCGGTAGCGCGCGCGCCGCCGCCTCGACGGCCAGGCGTTCGACCCACGCCGCGGAGACGAGATCGAGCAGAGCCGAGCAGGTGATGAGATCAAGCGGCCCGTCGAGCGCAAGCTCGAGGTCGCGGGCGAGGTCGACCGGCCGCGCCTGTACGGTAAGCCGCGGCGGCTCAGCCAGCGCCGGTGTGCGCGCGAGCAGGCCGAGATCATTGTCGACGAGCCGCCAGCTCTGCCGCGCGGGTAGATGCGGACTGAGTGCCCGCAGGCTCGCCCCGGCCCCGCAGGCGAGATCGACCACGGCAATCGACGTGTGATCGCGCCAGGCCGCGGCGACGGCGTCGCGCACAGTGGCGCTGCGGGCGCGTGCATCGTAGGGGTCGCGCAGGGCGAGCCATTCCGCGGAAAATCCGCTCACGGCGTCCGCTCCAGCACGCGCGCAAACTGCGCGGCCGAATCCCGCCAGGACGGGAATTTTGTCGCGGCCGCGCGCGCGCCGGCGGCGAGCCGCTCGAGCCGCGAACGGTCCTCGATCAAGCCGCGCAACGCCGCGACCAGCGCGCGGACATCATCGGGCGGCACCAGCACACCTGCGCCCGCCGGCACCGTATCGGGGATGGCACCGGCTGTCGTGCCGACGACCGGAACGCCGTGCGCGATCGCCTCCGCATAGGCCATGCCGTAGCCCTCGAAACGCGAAGGGAGCACGAAGAGATCGGCCCCGGCATAGAGCCGCATCAGCGCGTCGCTCGCCACCGCGCCCACGAATGTGATGCGCTCCTCGAGCCCCAGCCGCAAAATCCTGGCATCCAGCCAACGCGGCGTCGCGGGATCGCGGGTGCGGTCGCCAGCAACGACGAGCCGCCAGGAAAGATCGCGAATCTCAGTGAGCGCCGCAATCAGGATGTCGTAGCCCTTGCGCGGCACGACACTGCCAACCGCAAGCAGCTGGAGCGTCGCCCCTAGCGGGCGCAGCGTTACCGCCGCACGGCCGGTGCCGGGAGGCACAATGCTGAGCCGCGCGGGCGCCACTGCGTAGTCGGCGGCGAGGAGGCGCGCGGTCGATGGGCTGGTCACGACGACAGCGCGCGCGCAGGCGAGCGCTGCACGCTCGCTCACGCGCAACACCGCCGATTGCTCGACACTCAATCCGGTTTCGAGTGCGAGCGGATGATGCACCAAGGCAATGAGCCGGTGCGAACGCGCCAGGACCTGCGCTTCCTCCGCCATTGCTCCGAAGGCCAGCCCATCGATCACGATCGGCGGCTCGGCCGGGAGCGCGACGAGGCGGGCAAGAGCAGCGGCGCGAGCGGCCGCGTCGGCATGCGGAAAGCTCGTGCCGATGTCGACCACCTCGATCCGCCAACCGCTCGCACGCAGCTCCGCGACGATGTGCCTGTCATAGGCGTAGCCGCCGGTCGGCGTGGCGAGATCGCCGGGCACCGCGAACGCGGCCGCCTTCACCACAACGGCGCCTCAAACCAGGCGCAGGCCGAGGGCGACTCCAGCACCGTGATGCGCAGCGCCTTGATCTCGCGCCCGTTGCGACCAAGCTCATTGGCGCGCACCGCCGCCGCAAGCGCGTCGAAGACATGCTTGCTCACGAACTCGGTCGTGGTGTTGACGCCCTTGAATAGCGGCAACTCATCGAGATTGCGGTAGTTGAGCGGGCCAAGCGTCGCCTTGAGCGCCTCGTGCGCGCGGCCGATATCGACCACGATGCCGTTTGGATCGAGCGCCTCCGCGATGAAAGCGGCGCGCACCACGAACGTTGCGCCGTGCAGCTGCTGCGCGGGACCGAACACCTCCCCGCGGAAGGAATGCGCGATCATGATCTGTTCGGAGACTTCGACGGCAAACACCTGGAGAGCCCCTCTCTTTGCGTTGGCGCATGTCCATTCGGAAACCGGCGTCCACTTTTCAGGGACATCGGCTATTTATCCCGCCGCAGGATAGCGGATGAGCGGGCAGCGCGCGTCCGCCTGCTCGCGCAAAATATCGGTGAGCCGCCCCGGCAGATCCTCGAACGGGGTTGCGGGGGCGAGCAGGCTGTCGAGTGCCGGGTCGGCAAGAAGATCAAGCGCGGTGGCAAGCCGGCGCGCGCGGGTCCAGCGCGGGCGGTGCGAGGGCGCGATTTCCCCGACCTGGCTCGAGATGAGCTTGAGACGGCGGCTGTGAAACGCCTCGCCAAGCGGGACCGCCGCTGGCGCAGCCCCATACCAGCTGAGCTCCACGATCGCCGCCTCCTGGCCGGCGATGCGCAGCGCGGTCGCCAAGCCCGCCGGCATCGCGCTCGCATGGAAGACAAGATCGCAATCCTCCGGCGCCGCCGCGGGCTCGGCGAAGCGCGCGCCGAGCGCCTGCGCCAATTCGGCGCGCGCGGGCGCGACATCGATCACCGTGACCTCCGCCCCCGGCAGGCGCGCGCACAACCGCGCCACCAGAAGGCCCACGACCCCACCGCCCACCACCGCAATGCGGTCGGCGGGACCCGGCGCCGCGTCCCACACCGCATTGAGCGCCGTCTCCATGTTGGCGGCGAGCACCGCGCGTGCCGTCGGCAGCAGAGCCGGCACCGCCGCCACCGCATCGGCCGCAACCGTGAAAGCGCTTTGGTGCGGGTGGAGCGCAAAGACGATCCGGTCCTTGAGCACGGGCGGCCCGGCCTCGACCCGCCCGACCGTCGCGTACCCATACTTGACCGGGAACGGGAAGGCGCCCGCCATATGCGGGCCGCGCATGCGCTCGTATTGGGTCGGCGGCACCGCCCCGCGAAAGACCAGCCGCTCAGTGCCGCGGCTCACCGCGCCGTAGAGCGCGCGCACCCGCACCTCGCCGGCGGCAGGCTCACGGACGCTTTCCGGGCGCAGCTCGGCGCGCCCGGCGGCCGCATACCACAGCGCTTGGATCGATCCCCCGTTCACGACTTGCCTCGCAATAGTTGCCGCGCATGGACTTCGACGACCGCGCCCCGCTATACCGGTTGGCGCACGGGAACACAGCCAAAACCTCGCATGCGCGAACCGTCAACCCGCCACAAAAAGGGGGGCGCCCTGCCACTCGGTGTCCGGCAGGCGCTGTTCTTTGCGCTTGTCGGCCTGTCGATCGCAGCGCTGACCTGGCTGTGTGCGATTGCGGTCTCGGCCGGCCCGTCGGGTCCGATCGACGCGCTGCTCGTGGCGCTCTTCGCCGTCACGCTGCCCTGGACCGTGATCAGCTTCTGGAACGCCACGATCGGCCTCTTGATCATGCGATTTGCGCGCGACCCGGTCGTGGCCGTCACGCCGATCGCAGGCGCGGTGCGCGGCGACGAGCCGATCATGGCAAGTGTTGCGATCCTCGCCTGCATCCGCAACGAGCCGCCGGCGCGGGTCATCCGCTGGCTCCTCCCCATGTTGGAAGGTCTCGCAGCACGCGGCGCCGGCGGGCGCTTTCATCTCTATGTGCTGAGCGACACCAGCGATCCGGCGATCGCCGCGACCGAGGACCATAGTTTTGCTGCCTTCACCCAGACCTGGCGCGATCAAATCGCGGTGACCTACCGGCGCCGCAGCGTCAACGCCGCCTTCAAGGCCGGCAACATCCGCGACTTCTGCGACCGATTCGGTGCCGCGCACGATCTCGCGCTGGTGCTCGACGCCGACAGCGTGATGACGGCGGACGCGGTGTTGCGCCTGGTGCGTATCATGCAGGTCGCGCCTCGGCTCGGCATCCTGCAGAGCCTCGTCATCGGTATGCCCTCGACCAGCGCCTTTGCGCGCCTGTTCCAGTTCGGCATGCGGCTCAGCATGCGCTCCTACACGATCGGCAGCGCCTGGTGGCAGGGCGACTGCGGGCCCTATTGGGGTCACAATGCCATCATCCGCCTTGCCCCGTTCATCGAGCATTGCCATCTCCCAATACTCTCCGACCGCGCGCTCGTTGCCGGCCACGTGCTGAGCCACGATCAAGTCGAGGCGGTGCTGATGCGGCGTGCCGGCTACGAGGTGCGTGTGCTGGCGGAGGAAGGCGGCAGCTTCGAGCAGAACCCGCCGACCTTGCTCGAGTTCATCCGCCGCGATCTGCGCTGGTGCCAGGGCAACATGCAGTACTGGCACTTCCTGCTGATGCGGGGGCTCAAGCCTGTGAGCCGCTATCAGCTCGGTTTCGCGATCCTGATGTTCCTCGGCTCGCCCGCCTGGATAGGCCTGTTGGTGCTGGGCAGCGTCGCGCTCGCTTTCGCCAGATCATCGCAGGCTTTCATTCACCACGACAGCGGCCTCGCTTTGTTCGCGACCGTCCTCGTCATGTGGTTCGCGCCAAATATCGCGACTGCAATCGACATCCTCTCCCGCCGCGACCTGCGCAAGGCCTTCGGCGGCGCGCTCCGCTTCACGCTGAGCGCGATGGCGCAGACCATTTTCGTCCTCCTGCTGCTGCCGATCATGTGGTTCGGCCACACCTTGTTTCTCGTGCGCCTCCTGCTCGGCCGCTCGGTCGGCTGGACCGTTCAGGCACGCGACGACCACGAGGTCCCGCTTGCGCTCGCGGCGCGGCAGCTGTGGCCGCAGACCGTGCTCGGTCTCGCCACCATCGCGCTCCTCGGCGTCACGGTCCCCACCGCCATCCCGTTTGCGCTCTTCATCGCCGGCGGCCTCGTGGTCTCGATACCCTTCGCGGTGCTGACCGCTGCGCCCGAGCTTGGCCGGGCGCTGGTGCGCGTCGGCTTTTGCCGGCTGCCGGAGGAGATGGCACCGCCAGCGGAGCTCAAGGCGCTCGCCCTGCCCGCGATCGAGATCAGCCTCGCGGCGGCGCATTTCTCCGCCGGCGAGCGCTGGCGCATGGCGGCGGGCGTGTTGCGCTCGCTGCGCATCTATTATGTCGGCCGCAAGCGCCGCGCCGCCATGGTCGCGCTCTACCGCGATTTCGTAAAGCCTGGCGCTCTCGTCTTCGACATCGGCGCGCATGTGGGCGACCGCATCTCGGCCTTTCGCAAGCTCGGCGCCCGCGTGATCGCGGTCGAGCCGCAGCCGGCGCTGATCAAGGTGTTGCGCGCGCTCTATGGCCGCGACCTTGCGGTGGTAATCGAGCCGCAGGCGATCGGGCGCGCCAGCGGAACGCTCGAGCTCGCGCTCAACCTCGACAATCCAACCGTCTCCAGCGCTTCGCCGGCCTTCGTGCGGGCGGCCGACGGCGCTCCCGGTTGGGAAGGACAGGCCTGGACGCGCGCCATAGAAGTGCCGGTGACGACCCTCGATGCCTTGATCGCGCGCTACGGCCCACCGGCCTTCATCAAGATCGACGTCGAGGGTTTTGAAGCCGAGGCGTTGACCGGCTTGAGCCAACCCCCGCCCGCCCTGTCCTTCGAGTTCACCACCATTCAGCGCGCGCTCGCGGCGGCCTGCATAGCGCGCTGCGTGGCGCTCGGATACACGCGTTTCAACGCTGCGCTCGGCGAAAGCCAGACCTTCGTGCTTGCAAATTGGAGCAGCGGCGACGACATCGCGTCCTGGCTCGCGCAGCTACCCGATAGCGCCAACTCCGGCGACATTTACGCGCGGCTACGGTGATGTTCCGTGCGCCAACCCATCACATTCGTCACCGCGGGGACCATCCTCTTCGCGTTAAGTCGTCTTGCGAAGAAGATGGATTGCTGGGGCAAGCCCGACATCGACCGCGAATTTAAATCGGCGCGATTAACCTGCTGCATTAATGCGTCCAGGCTTCGCGGCGCCTGAAGGCGAAATTGTCCGAATAGGACAGCCCCGTGCGGCCGGCGCGCTTGGGGGCGAAGATCTGGTAGGTGATGCCGTGGCGCTCGCAATAGGCGATCGCCTCCTCGGCGGTGTCGAAGCGCAAAAGAATCTGCTGGCGCATGTCGCCCGAGCTGGTCCAGCCCATCAGCGGCTCGATCTCACGCGGCTCTTCGGGCTCGAAGTCCAGCACCCATTCCTTGGTCTTGGCATTGCCGGACTGCATGGCCGTCTTCGCCGGCTTGTAGATTTTCGCAGTCATGCTCGGGTCTCGTTCAGCTGCCTTTGGTCGGGGGCGCGGGATGTGTCCGCTATTACCGGGTTTCTTCCAGGTTCGGAAGGCCCTTGTGGGGCACGCGACGCTGCACCGCGACGGCCACACTGGAAAAAAAATGCCCCGACACGGGACGCGCCGGGGCAGTCTGCCTTTCCCGAAGGGTTATTCAGAAGCCGGGAACGGCAGCCCGACAACGGCGTTGGACGATTGCTTGTTCCGCTCCTGCCCACCATCGCGATCGATTTGCCCAAGGTGTGGCGGAAATGCCACCACGTCGGCGCCGCCACATCTTAATGACAGGTTGTCCGAACGGACGGAACCGCACATGAAAATGCTCTTGAGCTTTGGCGCCCTCGTGCTCGCCATTTCGGCCTCGGCGACCTCCGCCAAAGCAGCATGCGTCAGTGGCGACTTCGGGAGCTACTTCGTCGTCTGTCCGCCGACCGTCGACGACGTCGAACAGCCGAAACATCGCCACGAAAAGGCGCACCATCACGCGCTCGTACATCACGTCGCCAGGCGCCCAAAACCGCGGCACCGCGACGACCAAGACGAGAAGGCCCCAGCAGCCGCCCCTCCGCCTGCGTTGCCGCCACACTGACTAGAATTGGCTACCGGATGGCCTTGAGCGGCCGCAGTCCCATGTAGCCGCCCAGACCGCAAATCGCAGGCGTGTCGCGCCGCAGCTTCGCTTACGCGACGGGCCGGGTTGCAAGTCAGGAACCAAACGACCGCTGACCGGCTTGTCGTGTCGATAGCCCGACGCATCCAGCCCCCGATAAGGCTCGGAGCCACCAGTATCAGGGGGCACTCATGACGCGCTTGCATCGATCGCCGACAGCACAGGAGATTTTCTGATGATCGGCAACCACCTTTGATCGCGCTTTCCACAGCAGTCGCTCTTGGCACTGCGGGAGCTTCTGTAGCGCAGGCGAGCTTCAACGATAGCGGTGAGTATCACGGCGGTTTCAAGGTTGGTCCGCTCGGGCAACATTTTCCCGCTCACGCGCGGTTTTTCAGCTACGCTTACGCACCTCATCGACGGCACTGGCATCGCCATCCTACGAGTACTATCGCTGAAATCTCCGCGCCGTCATTGCCTTGTGGGGCAGGATTGAATTGCTGACTTCGTCGTCAAACATCATTTGTTGGTCGGGGTAGCAGGATTTGAACCTGCGACCTGGAGTACCCAAAACTCCCGCGCTACCAGGCTGCGCTATACCCCGGCAGAAGGCCGGCCCCTCGATACACGCTCCGCTGCACAGCAGCAAGCTGCGCGCCCCGGCGCGGGGCTTTTAAGAGTTGGCGCATGTCCTTTCCCCAAAACTCTCCACTTTTCCGGGACGTGCGCTAATGGGCGAAGATCGAGCCGCCTACCCGGTCGCCGGGCGCGATGCCGAGCTTCTTGGCGGTGCCGCCGATCACCTCCAGCACCGCCCGTACCGGGCCGCCCGAGGGGATGTTCCGCTCGGAGAGGGGCTCTGTGTTCTCGGCGATACGCAGAATGCGTCCATCGCCGCGGATGAAGAGCATGTCGAGGGGAATGTAAGTGTTCTTCATCCAGAACGCGACCGGCTGATCCGTCTGGAAATCGAACAGCATGCCGCGCCCGTCCGCCAGCTCGCGGCGGAACATCAGGCCACGCTCCTTCTCCTCCGGCGTGACCGCCATCTCGACCTGGAAGGAGTGCGGGCCGCTCTTGCTGAAGATCTCGATGGTCTGCAGCTCGGCCGCGCGCGCAAGATCGCGCGGCGCCGGGACCGCGAGCGCAGCCACGAGCGCCCCAAGCGCGAGCCACAATTGCGTCAGTGGGAGATGCCCACCGAGCCGCCTTCGGGATGGACTTCCGCCGCCATGAGCCCCTTGGGGCCCGGCCCGAAACGGACCAGCACGAACTGGCCCGGCCGCAGCTCGGTCATGCCGAAGCGCCGCAGCGTCTCCATGTGAACGAAGATATCCGGAGTGCCCTCGCCCCGGGTCAAGAAACCGAAGCCACGCAAACGATTGAACCATTTGACCTGTGCCCGCTCGAGTCCACTGGTGGGCGTAACAATAACATGGGTTCGCGGCGGTGGCATCTGCGCTGGATGAATCGCCGTCGACTCATCCATGGAGAGGACCCGGAAGCACTGCAGCCCGCGCGGACGTTGCAGCACCTCGCAAACCACACGCGCCCCCTCATACGCGACCTGGAAGCCGTCGCGCCGCAGGCACGTCACGTGCAGCAGGATGTCGGGCATGCCGTTGTCGGGCACAATGAATCCATATCCCTTGGAGACATCGAACCACTTGATCGAGCCAACCAGCTCGACGACGTTCGCCGCTTCGTCGGCGATGCCGCCGGAGCGATCGAGGTCGAGCCCGCCCGGACCCGGCACTTTGGTATCCATCCCGTCCGACGCCATGACGCCGCACGCTGCCACTTTGATTGGCGTCTCTTAACGGACGCTGCGAATCTGTCTGTCGTGTGCGGAGGATAGCACCGGACCGCCGCCGGGAAAGACCAAAATGCACCTCGCCGTCAAAACAGGTGAATCCCTGTGAACATCTTTTTGGCGTTGACGAATCATTGCAGGATGAAATGAGCCAGCACGGAGCCGATGTCATCACGGATGACGAGGTCGGCGATCCCGTCGTATTCGGTCGCCTCCCTGTTGATAATCACCAAATGGGCGCCATTTCGTTTGGCGAGAAGGGGAAATCCGGCAGCCGGCCATACCACCAGTGACGATCCGACCGCCAGGAACAGGTCGCAGGCCAGAGTAGCGTCCTCGGCCTGCTGCATGGCCGCCGCCGGCATCGCTTGCCCGAACGAGATCGTGGCGGACTTGATCGGCCCGCCACAATCGGTGCAGTCAGGCGCCATCTCGCCGTTTGCGGTGAATTGTTGCTTGACCCAGGCCAGCTCGTAGCGCTTGCCGCAATCGAGACAGTGCGCATAGGTGCTGTTGCCGTGCAGCTCGATGACGTGTTCCGCTGAAATTCCAGAGCCCTGGTGAAGATTGTCGATGTTTTGCGTCACCACGGCGCACACCTTGCCGGCGCGGTAGAGGCTCGCCAGCGCCAGGTGACCGCGCCCGGGCTTCGCCCCGCCAAACTCCCGCTCCATGGCAAAGCGGCGCCGCCAGGCCTCGGCGCGCACGGCGCGGCTCGCCAGGAACTCGTCAAAACGGATCGGCGCGTTCTTGGTCCACAGCCCTCCGGGGGAACGAAAGTCCGGTATCCCGCATTCCGTGGAGATGCCAGCGCCAGTGAAGGGCAGGACAACCTTGGCCTCGGCGACGAGGGCCCGGAGTCGCGCGACCGCGGTATTAATGTCCGACGCGATCATTGAGGCTCACTTACGAGGTTGCTTCCTGCCATCGGCTGCTTACCTGCCACGAGCATGATCCCGAAAAGTGGGCACCGGTTTTCGGAAAGGATCATGCTCTACAAATAATGGCACCACACGAGGTCATCCATGCGATATCTGCACACGATGCTGCGCGTGCGCAATCTCGATCGCGCGCTCGATTTCTATTGCAACGCGCTCGGCCTCAAGGAGGTCGATCGCCACGAGGACCGGAAGGGCCGCTACACGCTGGTCTTCCTGGCGGCGCCCGAGGACGCCGAACTCGTCTCCGACAGCCGGCAGAGCGCGGGCCGCGGCGCTCCGCTCGTCGAACTGACCTACAACTGGGATAGCGAGGACTATGGCGAGGCGCGCCATTTCGGTCATCTCGCGTTCGAGGTCGACGACATCCACACGACCTGCGAGAAGCTGATGCAGGCCGGCGTGGCCATCAACCGCCCGCCCCGCGACGGCAGGATGGCCTTCGTCCGCTCGCCCGACCGCCATTCGGTCGAGCTTCTGCAGAAGGGCAAGGCGCAGACCCCGCGCGAGCCCTGGCTCTCCATGCCCAATACCGGCCATTGGTGAGCCGGGCGCCGCCCCCGCGGTTGCTTGCCGCACCGCAGAAACGCCTCTATATCTCCGGCGCCGTTTCAGCGCCCATCGTCTAGCGGTCTAGGACGCCGCCCTTTCACGGCGGAAACCGGGGTTCGATTCCCCGTGGGCGCGCCAAGGAAATCAAAGACTTAGCTAGAAAATTTCCGACCTTTGCCGGCGGTGTCCAACAGATGTCCAATAAGCGGGGCAGACATTTGGACTTGCGATCTATCTGTGATGCAATTGCAACAGGTTTCAAAAAAATTCAGTCCATGCGCCTGCACAGCCGGATCGCGAGCATCAGGCTTGGATTGAGCACCACCGGGCGGTGGAAGACCTCCCAGGAACTCAGCAGCATCATGCTTTCGATTCCGTCCTCGGTCTTGTCGGCCTTCCTGGCTTCCCGAAAAATCTGATAGCCGGTGTCGCAGATGGGCTCGATCGCGGCGAGTGCCGCGGCCGTAAAGTACCGGTCCACTCTCTTGCCCAGGGTTTCGAGCAATTCGAGTTGATCGCCGGTCGTAAGCTTCTGCGTGAGAAGGCGCTTGATGATCGATGCGTTCACCATGGAGTAGAGATAGCCGGGCGCCGTGTAGAGGATCATCCGCTCGTCTGCGCTCATGGCGTCGATCCAGGCGCCGCGCTCCTCATTCGTGAGAGCGTCTATTTCCTTATTCGTCAGCATCCTCGACCTCTTCGGCTTTCAGATCGATTGTCGGCGGCAACGCCTTCGCATCGATTCCGGCCTGTTCCGCCAGGATGCGGATGCGCTCGAGCACCTTCTCGGTCGCGACCACGACCTTCGTTTCGTGCGTCACGTTGACGTTGTGGACGGTCTCGAGCGCAAAGCCGCCGCGGTCGAGCAAGGCAAGATTGGCCTTGAGGCAATCGCGATGCTCGAAGTCATTGGCGATCTTCTCGACATTGCGGATCGACTGGAACGCCGCGGCGCGGATGAAGCGATAGCCGACTTCTCTTAGCGCCTGCTGCACCCGCGCGTCATGGATCAGCCGCGTCGCCCGCTTCTTGAGCGTTGCTGCGTTGCCAGTGTACCCGGCCGCTCTGACGGCGCGAGCTTCGCTGCCATAACCGGCCGGGCCGTGTCGCAGCTCGAGCACGAACCGGCGCGCGCGCTCATCGAGCCCCAACATGGCGGGGCCGAGCTCGCTTTCCGGGATGATGCCGACGAGCGGGGTCGCAGGGTATTTCTGCGACCGATGCCGCTTGGGCTTTTGTGGAACGGCTTCCTGCATGCTCACGGCGAAGCACTCCGGCTCGGAACCGGGATCAGCGAGATATCAACTTGTCGGCGTTTCCGGAGCGATCCGGGGCCAAGCCAATCTACCAGCCGTGCCCAGCTACGGGGGCTGCACAACCCGAATCGGCCGTGCCCTTTCGGGGACCGAAACACTCAGGCAGCGTCTTGATAGCACAAGGCGCCGCAAGCTACATAGCAACATCCGGCGCCCTGCAACACGGATACCGCCGGCCCGTCGCTGAGGACCGCTATCCGTGCCGGACGATCTGCAGATTGTTGGTGAAGCGCGCGAGTACCTCGAGCTGATCGACGCGCTGCGCGCTTGGTTTTACGGCGAACTGAAGGGCACGTCGCTGTCTATCGATGCCTATGCCGGGCTTCCGGACGGCTTTTTCAACAAGGTCATTGCGGCGATGCCGACCAAGCGGCCCAGTCTGCCGACCCTGTTGCTGATCTTGCAGGCAATGGGGCTGAAGGTGATCCTGGCCGTTGACCCCCCGGCGCTCGAGAAGGCAAGGCAGCGCCTGGTTGGATCAAAGTACCCGGGTCGATGCCACACCGGCGCTGTGGCATTCCGATTGAGCGAGGCGCATCTCAGGAAAATCGGCCAGAAGGGTGGAAAGAACTCGCGGAAGTACATGAGCCGCGAGGCCGTGCGCGAGCTCCACAGCCGGATCGGTAAGGCAGGCGCAGCGGCTCGCTGGCAAAAGCCGGCCGCCTGATCGCCATCGCAAAAAACAGCCCCGCCTCCTGGGGGAAGCGGGGCGTCAAGTTGATAGGGCACCAAACCCAAAGAGCGTAGCTGATTCGCCTCCGTTCAGGAGGTAGAGGGGCGCCTGGCAAGCGCGGCTCGCCCCGCGGTGATCAAGTGCGATCCTCGAACCGGCGCACGCCCGGCGCGTCCGGGTTCTTGACCTTGATCCAGGTCTTGCTTGGCCCAGATTTGTAGGGGCGCGAGCGATCCTTGCTGACGATGCCCTCGCAGCCAAGCCGGCAGGCGTGGGCGAAGACCGTGGCCCCGGCGCCCTCCAAATGCTCGCTGAACTGGATGCCACCCGTGTAGCCGAGCAGCAATATCCGCAGCTGGTCCTTGCGCCGCTCGAGCGGGAATGGTCGCAGATCGACGCCGTCGAGTTCCAGCAGG
>Ga0126381_100002495_pt1 | contig 19891 bp, 16 predicted proteins | sample PanSoiMetPlot_28_FD_96465 | JGI IMG/M metagenome (GOLD analysis project Ga0126381, IMG submission 96465) | Tropical forest soil microbial communities from Panama - MetaG Plot_28 | ecosystem: Environmental > Terrestrial > Soil > Tropical forest > Bulk soil | place: Panama | collected 2016-02-17
GCACCCGATCGGAAAGTTCCGCGTCATCGGGCCGCTCTCGAATCTGCCCGAGTTCGCGAAGGCATTCGGCTGCAAGCCCGGTCAGCCGATGGTGCGCCCGGAGGGGGACCGGTGCGACGTCTGGTGAGCTAGGCTCGCATCTCGCGACTCAACGTGAGGCGATCGCGCCCGAAGCGGGCGGAAGGGATTCCGACGCTTCGAGGCGACTCGCCTCCGACGCGTCCGGCACATCCGTCCACTGGCCGTTGTCGAGGATCACGACGCGGCCCGCGAGGTCGGGGGAGGCGGCCACGGCGTCGACGAGGCCCGAGACGGCCTCGCCCTCCGCTTCCTCGCCGTTGCGGAACGTCCCGAAGTGCATCGGGATCATGGTCTCGGCGCCGAGCTCGCGCATCGCCGCGACAGCGTCTTCCGGCCCGATGTGCTGCGAACGCTGATACCAGACCGGCTTGAAGCCGCCGATCGGCAGCATCGCCAGACGGAGATTCGGAAAGCGCGCGCCGATTTCGGCGAAGTGCGAGCCCCAGCCGGTGTCGCCGGCGAAGTACACCGAGCCCGAAGGGCCGCTCACGACGAAGCCGCACCAGAGCATGCGGTCGTTGTCGAAGGCGCCGCGGTTGGCGTGATGCCGCGCCGGAACCGCCGTCACCGTGACGCCCGGAGCGATCGACGCCGACTGCCACCAGTCGAGATCGTGCGAGCCGGGAATGCCCTTGCGATCGAGGAAGGCGCGGCTCCGAAGGCCCGCGTAGATCGGAGGCCGGAACGTTCGCGTGAGGCGGCGCAGCGTCGGCAGGTCCATGTGGTCCTGGTGATTGTGGGAGACGAGGACGGCATCGATCGGCGGGAGGTCCTCGAAGCGCAGCCCGGGCGGCCGGCGCCGCTTTCCGCCGACGATCGGCACCGAGCGCGCCGCCCAGGTCGGATCGGTCAGGATGTTCACGCCGTCCATCTGGATCAGCAACGTCGAGTGATTGATGAAGGTGACGCGGAGCTCGCCGTCGCAGACGCGGGCCGGAGGCGGCTCGCCGGGAGGAGTCGCGATGAACTTCGGCCATGGGCCGCGATGGCTGTGCAAGCGCCGCCGGATCCAGTCGCTGAGACGGATTTCTCGAGGCTCCGGCTGGTGGAAACGCTTGCCGTCGAACGTCACGGACTCGGCCGGAGCTGCTGCAGGCGGGGGCGCCGGAGGCAGGCTCGTACGGGCGAGCGTCGCCGGCGGGAGCGCGAGAAGGAGCAAGACGAGAGGATTCATACAGGTCGTGGCACCAGGGCTCCGGAATTCCGTCCAACCCGTTGACTGCGGGCGGTATTCCGGTATCATGCGCCGTTCCTCGCGGGGTCGTAGTTCAGTTGGTTAGAACGCCGGCCTGTCACGCCGGAGGTCGCGGGTTCGAGTCCCGTCGGCCCCGCCATTACCGTCGCCGTCGCTTGCGAGGAGATCTGCGTCCTTCGGGAGCACCGGCGACCGGCTCGCCGGGATGCCGGTTCGACCGTTCGCCTGATCTCCCCGCTGCGCTCCGGCTCCCGCCTCGCGAGTCGGTTTGCTTGGTGACTGCGCAAACCTTGGTCGCGCGGCGGACCGCGGCCACCCGGATGTCGGCGAAGAGCGTTTCAATGCCGTTCCGAAGGGACGGGGTGTCGAGGGCGCCGAATCGAAGCCTCCACGTCGCAACAGAATTCCGCAAGGCGAGACGTCACTGAGAAGTTGTGCTTTGCGTGGTCGCCGTGAGCCGCGGCTCGGGGCGGTGAGAAGCCGTCGCTGTTTTTCTGGCCCCTCCGCCGACCCCTTCGATTTAACATCTCTTCAGTTTGACTCTCGCGCCAGGAACGCACCTCGGTCCATACGAGGGCCTTTCGCCGATCGGATCGGGCGGCATGGGAGAGGTCTACCGGGCGCGCGACCCCCGCCTCGGCCGAGACGTGGCCATCAAGGTTCTGCCCCCCGCACTCGCATCCGATCCGGATCGGCTCCGCCGCTTCGAGAGGGAGGCGCGCGCCGCTTCCGCGCTGAACCATCCGGCGATCGTCACGATCTACGAGATCGGGAAGGCGGAGGAGGTCGCCTATCTCGCCATGGAGCTCGTCGACGGCGTGACGCTCCGCGAGCTGCTCGCCGACGGGTCCCTTCCCGTGAAGAGGCTGCTCTCACTCTCGGCCCAGATCGCCGAGGGACTGGCGAAGGCGCACGCAGCGGGGATCGTGCACCGGGACCTGAAGCCCGAGAACGTCATGGTGACGAAGGACGGCTTCGTCAAGATTCTCGACTTCGGCCTAGCGAAGATGGCGGCCACAGAGTCCGAGGCGGGTCAGACGGCGGCGGCGACGGTGAGCGCGGCGACCGAGCCGGGCGTGGTGATGGGAACGGTGGCCTACATGTCGCCCGAGCAGGCGCGCGGCGGCGCTCTCGATTTCCGCTCCGACCAGTTCGCGCTGGGCTCGGTGCTCTACGAGTTGGCCACTGGGCGCCGCGCTTTCGCGGGCGAGTCGCGGCCCGAGTTGCTCGCGGCGATCATTCGCGAGGAGCCCGAGTCCCTCGCAGCCGTTTCGCCGAAGGTTCCGGCGCCGGTCCGCTGGATCGTCGAACGGTGCCTCGCCAAGAGCCCGAGCGACCGCTACGCCTCGACCGAGGACCTCGCCCGCGACCTGCGCGCCGCCGAAGGGCATCTCTCGGAGCTTTCGAGCGTCTCCGGCGCGGGCCCAGCGGCCGGACCCGCGCCCAGGAGCCGCAGGCTGCGGGTCGCCGCGATCACTCTCACCGCCTGCGCCGTCGGCGCCACGGGCGCCTGGCTCCTCGCCGGCCGCTCTGCGCGCCTGTTCGCCGCCCCGACCTTCCGACGCGTGACCTTCCAGCGCGGCAACATTCTGCACGGCCGCTTTGCGCCCGACGGCCAGACCGTTCTCTACAGCGCCTCCTGGGAAGGCAGCCCCACGGAGGTCTACGCGACGCGCGTCGATGGCACGGAGTCCCGGCCGCTCGGTCTGAAGAAGTCGGAGCTTCTGGCCGTGTCGAGCTCCGGCGAGATGCTCGTGCTCGTGGGAAGCGACGCGCTGAAGTCTCCGGGCGGCGCCGGGACGCTGGCAAGGGCGTCGCTATCGGGCGGCGCGCCGCGGGAGCTCGTCGAGCACGTGCACGCCGCCGACTGGCTCGTCGGAGGTTCCGTCGTCGTGCAGCGGCACATCGACATCAACCACGACGAGCTCCAGATTCCGGCGGGAACGCGCCGCCTCGATTACAGTGGTGGTTCCGCCCCTCGTTCCTCTCGCGACGGGAGCCGGGTCGCGATCGCGCGGCAAACGGCCGCCGGCGGAGAAGTCGTCGTCCTCGACGACGCCGGGAGAATCTTGTGGAGCGCCCCCGCCAACACGCGGCAGGTCGTCTGGCATCCGAGTGGAGAGGTCTGGTATTCGAGAGAAGCCGGCGAGGACCCGGGCGTCTATGCCCTGGGTCGAAACGGGCGGACGAGGCCCATTCTTCACGCGAGCGGCTGGGTGCTGCACGACATTGCGCCGGATGGCCGGCTGTTGCTGGAGCGAGCCATCGCGAGGGCGAGCCTGCGCGTACGTCTCGACGGCGACTCCAAGGATCGGGAGCTGTCATGGCTCGACGGATCGACGCTCAGCGGCGTCTCCATCGAACGCGGCACGCTGGTCTTCTCGGAGACCTACGAGGCCGGAACGCGGGCGGGCGGGGTCTATCTCCGAGCCGTGGACGGGTCGCCGGCCGTTCGCCTCGCCGACGGTACCGCGGCGGCGTTTTCGGAGGACGGTCGCTGGGCGCTGGTTCAGGGAGTCGGCGCGCGGGCCGGTTGCTCGATCGTCCCGACGAGCGCCGGGCAGCCCATCCCGCTCGACCTGGGCGGCGCGAATCTCGTCGCGGCGGCGTTCCTGCCGGGCCCCGAGCCGCGCTTGCTCGCCACGCTCGGCGAAAGCGGGGATCGCGGGGAGGTCGCGATCGTCGCGGCGAAGGGCCCACGAAAACTGGGCATCTCGCCGGGATTCCCGGAAAATGCGGTCGCGGTTTCTCCCGACGGCAACGAATTCGCGTACCGAACGCGCCCGCGCGAAATCGCCATCTGCCGGCTGGACACCGCTGGTTGTCGGAAGATGCCGACCGCGAGCGACGGGGCGCCGGTCCAGTGGAGCGCCGACGGCCGCTTCCTGTATCTGCGCGGCTACGGAGTCTTCACGATTCCGGTCCGTATCTCTCGATACGAGATCGCGACCGGTGCGGAGACCGATTGGCTGACGCTCGGCCCCGAGGATGCGACCGATTTCATCACCCTCGGCGACATCTTCGTCTCCCGCGACGGGAAGAGCTATGGCTACGACGCCGTGGCGGTTCGCGACTCGAGCCTCTTCGTCGTCGAAGGGTTGCGGTGAAACGTCGGCCCGGTCCCGGCCCGACGATGCCGTTCTGACGTAAGCTGCGCCGGCGTCTTGAACGCGCAATAAGGAGATCCACCATGGCCGACACGGTTCGTCCCGCCGCCGAAGCTCCGCCGCCGCACATGCAGCTCATTCAGATGGCGGCCGGGAACTGGGTGTCGCGGATCGTCTGGGTCGCCGCGAAGCTGGACCTCGCCGACCGGATCGGCGGGGGAGCGAAGAGCGCCGCCGAGCTCGCTCCCGAGACCGGCACGCACGCGCCGTCCCTCCATCGCATCATGCGGACGCTCGCGAGCCTCGGCGTCCTGACCGAGCGCGACGGCGGCAAGTTCGCCCTGACGCCGCTCGGCGAAGCGCTCCGCAAGGACGCCCCGGGATGCGGCTACGCCAGCGTGCTCACGATCGGCGGTCCGCTCTTCTGGCGCGCCTGGGAGGAAGTCCTCTATTCGGTGGAGACCGGGAAGACCGCCTTCGAGAAGGTGCACGGGATGCCCGCTTTCGACTACCTCGCGAAGCACCCCGACGAGGCTTCGCTCTTCAGCCAGACGATGGTCGGACTCCACGGGCCGGAGACGCCGGCCGTCGCGGCCGCCTACGACTTCTCGCGCTTCAAGACGATCGTGGACGTGGGCGGAGCCACCGGCAACATGCTCGCGGCGATCCTCTCGCGCTACCCGAATCTCCGCGGCGTGCTCTACGACCTGCCGCACGTCGTGCGCGAAGCCCCGGCGCTCCTGAAGTCGCAAGGCGTGGCGGATCGGGTGACGATCGAGTCCGGGAGCTTCTTCGACAAAGTTCCGAGCGGCGGCGACGCGTACATCCTGTCCCACGTCATCCACGACTGGTCCGAGAAGCAGTGCCTCGACATTCTGGGCCACTGCCGCCGGGCGATGGGACCGCAGGGACGCCTGTTGATCGTCGAGATGGTCCTTCCGCCGGGCGACACGCCGCACCCCGGAAAACTCCTCGACATCACCATGCTGGTGATGCCCGGCGGCGAGGAGCGGACGCCGGACGAGTACGCCGCGCTGCTCGCGAAGGCGGGGTTCCGGTTGGAGCGCGTCGTGCCGACCGCCTCGCCCGTCAGCGTCGTCGACGCCGTTCCCGTTTAGCGGCCCGACAGGACCGGACCGCGCGCCCTTCTCCGGACCGGGGGCTTTGACGGAGAATCGGGCCGCTCGTCGGAGGCACAGCATGGCGAAGTCGGCGGCCGCGAAGCGCTCCCCATCCGGACAGTCCGGCGTTCCCACGCCCGCCGACCGCCGCGAGCGGGGGAGGAAGCTCCGCCGGCGGGTCGCGCGGTCCGCGCACGGCGACTGGAAGCCGGATGCGCGGCGACCCGACCCGGTCGTTCTCCTCCAGGAGGCCAACACCGAGCGGCTGCCCGCGCTCGTCCCGATCAAGATCACGCGGATGTCGCTGTCGCCGTTCTCGTTCTACCGCGGCGCGGCGCCGCTCATGGCGCTCGACCTCTCGAAGACCCCCGACACCGGCCTGCGGACTCAGCTCTGCGGCGACGCACACGTGCAGAACGTCGGCGCATTCGCGGCGCCCGACGGCCATCTCGTCTTCGACCTGAACGACTTCGACGAGACGATCCCCGGACCCTGGGAGTGGGACATCAAGCGCATGGCCACGAGCCTGGTCTTGGCGGGGCGCGAGGCGGGCAATGGGGACCGCGAGAACTCCGACGCCGTGCGCGCCTTCGTGCTCGCGTACCGCGAGGCGATGAGCCGGTTCGCGGAGATGACGTTCCTCGAGATCGTCCGCTACCAGGTGAAGCGGTACCTGCGGGCCGGACCTGCGCACGTCGCGCTCGCCCGGGCCGAACGCGCGTCGCCCCAGCACGCGCTCGCGAAGCTGACCGTCCCGGACGGCCGAGGTCTCCGCCGGTTCCACGACCGGTCTCCGATCCTTCGCCACGTTCCCGACCGCATCGCGGCCGATGTGATCCGCAGCCTGACGAGCTACCGCGAAACCCTCAGCCCCGACCGTCAGCTCGCGATGAGCATCTATCGCCCGGTGGACGTCGCCTTCAAGGTCGTCGGCACCGGCAGCGTCGGCACTCGCGACTACGTCGTCCTGATGTTCGGCGGCGGCCCGCACGATCCGCTGATGATCCAGGTCAAGGAGGAGCTGCCCTCCTGCTACCACTCGTACCTTCCGGACGTCCGTCCCTTCGAGCATCAGGGGCGCAGGGTGGCGGAAGGGCAGCACCGCATGCAGAGCGCGACGGATCCGTTCCTCGGCTGGACGAGCCTGGAGGGCCGCGACTATCTCGTGCGTCAGCTCGCCGACCACAAGGCCAAGGTCGAGGTGACCGACCTGAAAGGCGTCGCCCTGACGCGCTTCGCGCTCGTCACGGGCGAGATCCTGGGCAAGGCCCACGCCCGCACGGGCGATGCGGCGTCGATCGCGGGTTACTGCGGCCGTTCGGACCGGCTCGACAAGGCGATCGCGCGCTTCGCGCTGCGCTACGCGGACCAGACGGAGAAGGACTACGGCCTTTTCCGCAGGGCGATCCGGTCCGGAGTTCTCAAGGCCGCTCCCCGGCGGGAGGCGATCGGCTGACTTCGCGGCCTCCTCCCGACGGTATCTGCGATAACGTCCGGGCTATGAAGAAGCTCCCCGCTTCCCTTCTCTTCGTTCTCGTCTCCGTCCTTCCCGCGTTCGCCCAGGCCCCGGGGCCCGCCTCGGGCGAACGGATGGCCGCCGATACGCCGAAGACGACGGTCCTCGGCAACACGTTCATCGCCCCGGAGGGCTGGACCGTCACGGTGAAGGGACCAGCGACGATCCTCGCCGCGCCGGAAGGAGATTCGTGGATCGCCCTCGTGGACGTCGACGCCGCGGACGCCGAGGCCGCGGTCAAAGCCGCGTGGGCGGCCTACAAGCCGGACGCGAAGTGGCCGTTGAAGGTGACGACGGAGGCTCCGGACCGGGACGGCTGGTCGAAGCGGAAAGGGTTCGACTACCAGACCTCGCCCAACGAGAAACGGAACGTCTCCGCCGGCGCGCGATTCGCCAACGGCCACTGGACGGTCGTGATCTACGACATGACCGACGCGGTCGGCGAGAAACGCGGCGCGCAGGTCGCGCTGGTCCTCGGGCGGCTGCTGCCGAAAGGCTACGTGCGCGAGACCTTCGCGGGAAAGACGGCGCACCCGCTCGACGCGGCGCGCGTGGCGGAGCTCGGAAAGTTCGTCGAGACGGGAATGAAGGAGCTCGGCATTCCCGGCGTCGGGGTCGGGATCGTCCAGGGCGGCAAGGTCGTCTACGCCGGCGGCTTCGGCGTGAAGAATCTCGGCAAACCGGCGACGGTGGATGCGGACACGGACTTCATGATCGCGTCGAACACGAAAGCGCTCACGACGCTGCTCCTCGCGCGGCTCGTCGCCGAAGGGAAGCTGACCTGGGACACGCCCGTCACGAGCGTCCTACCGTCCTTCAAGCTCGGGGACGCCGAGACGACGCGGCAGGTGAAGATCCGTCAGCTGATCTGCGCCTGCACGGGCCTTCCGCGGCAGGACCTCGAGTGGCTCTTCCAGTTCGAGGGCGTCACGCCAGAAGGCGCCATGGCGACGCTCGCGACGATGCAGCCGACGACGAAGTTCGGCGAGCTGTTCCAGTACTCGAACCCGATGGCCGGCGCCGCAGGATTCACCGCGGGCCACGTGCTCTATCCGAACATGGAGCTCGGCGCCGCCTACGACAAGGCGATGCAGACTCAGGTCTTCGACCCGCTCGGTATGAAGTCCACGACTTTCGACTACGCGAAGGCGCAGGCGGGCGACCACGCCGTGCCTCACGCGCCCGACGTCGACGGCAAGACCGCCCACGCGGTCATGGAGATCAACTACGCCATCATCCCGCTGCGTCCAGCCGGCGCGGCCTGGAGCGACGTCCGCGACCTGCTGAAGTACGTCCAGATGGAGCTCGACCAGGGCAAGCTTCCCGACGGAAAGACCTACATCGCGAAAGAGCCGCTCCTCGAGCGCCGTGTGGCCCAGGTTCCGATCGGCAAGGACGAGACATACGGAATGGGATTGATGGTCGACACGACCTACGGGATTCCGGTCGTGCACCACGGCGGGGACATGATCGGCTTCCACAGCGACATGATGTGGCTGCCGGGCCAGGACGTCGGCGCCGTGATCCTGACCAACGCCGACCCGGGATGGATTCTCCGCACGCAGTACCGCCGCAAGCTCCTCGAGGTCCTCTACGACGGCAAGCCCGAGGCGGACGCGCAGGTCGCGTCGCAGGGGAAGACGTTCTACGAAGAGATCGCCGCCGAGCGAAAGCTCATGACGGTTCCGGCGGACCCGGCCGAGAGCGCCAAGCTCGCTCCGAAGTACTTCAACAAGGCGCTCGGCGACATCATCGTGACACAGGCGGGCGGCGCGACCATCTTCGACTTCGGGGAGTGGAAGAGCCCGATGGCGTCCCGCAAGAACCCGGACGGCTCGGTCTCGTTTCTGACGACGGCGCCGGGGGTGCAGGGGTTCGAGTTCGTCGTGGGATCCGGACCCAAAAAGACGCTCATCATTCGCGACGGCCAGCACGAGTACGTCTTCGACGCGGTGTAGGCGATCGCCTTGATTCTCCGCACGGAGCTTGCATGACTCACTGACCGATTTTCAAAGGAGGCGTCATGAAACGGATTCTGCTTTCCGGTCTCGTAGCTCTCGGCCTTTCCGCATTCATTTACGCCGCCGACGACCCGACCCTCGTACAGACGCTCTCGAAGCAGCTGAACGTCAGCGAGGATCAGGCCGCGGGCGGCGCCGGAGCGATCTTCCAGTACGCGAAGGGGACGCTCTCGGGCGACGACTACGGAAAGGTCGAGAAGGCGGTTCCCGAAGCGGCGGACCTCGTCAAGAAGGCGCCGGCGGTGGACTCGGCGACGTCGGCCGCCGGAAGCATGCTCGGGAAGACGGGAGGCTCGGCGGCCGGGCTGGCGAGCCTCGGGTCGAGCTTCGACAAGCTCGGCATGTCCTCCGACATGGTGGGCAAGTTCACGCCGATCGTCGTGAACTACGTCGAGCAGAAGGGCGGCTCCGAGGTCGGCGGCCTCATGCGCGGTGTGCTGACACCGTCAACGAAGTAGTCGGGAAAGAGCATTCGAGGGGCGGCGGAACCTCCGCCGCCCCTCGCCGATCCGTCGCTTCTCAGGGGGCGAGCCACTTGGCCGGCGCCGCGTCGAACGTCGCCTTGTGGTTGTCCGAGCAGAAGTAGTAGGTCTTCCCGGCGTAGACCGATTTCGGGGCGGACGCCTTGTCCACCTCCATCTCGCAGACGGGGCAGAGCGGATGCGCGTCGGTCGAGACCATCGCCTTCGCGTACACCGCGTTGGACGCCGGGTCCCGCCAGCCGCCCCCCTGATACTCGAGCTGATACGCGGTGCCGGTCGCGACCTCGCGGCCGAAGTAGCGCTCGACGACGTGGAGCGCGAGGTCGATGCCGGAAGTCAGGCCGCCGGCGGTCGCGAGGTTCCCCTCGTCCACGAAGCGCGCGCCGCGCTTCGTCACGATGTCGGGGTACTTCATCGCGAAGCTCTTGTAGGCCGAGTGGTGCGTGGTCGCGGACTTTCCGTTGAGCAATCCCGTAGCCGCCAGAAGGAACGCCCCGGTGCAGACCGACATCGTCACGTCGGCGCCGCCGGACGAGCGTCGGACCCACTCGACGGCTGCCTGTCCGCCGCTCTGCGCCGGGATGACGATGACCTTCGGGGCCGGGGCAGTCGCGAACGCGTAGTCGGGAACGATCTTGAGACCGCCGGAGATCTTGACCGGCTCGGTCTTCTCCGAGACCGTGTAGAGCTGGAAGGGCATCTGGTCGTCCATGCTGGCGCCCCGGGAGGGGACGTAGACGTCCTGGAAGACCTCCCAGGGCCCGGCGAAATCGATGAGGACCGCTCCTTCCGTGATCACGAAGGCCACCGGGATCGGGCCGGTCGCCGGCGCCTTCAGAGGCTTGACCGGGGCCTCCGTCCCGGGCCGCGCGAACAGCCTCCCCGGTAGCGCCGCGGCCACCCCGGCCGCCGCCGAAGTCTTCAGGAAATCTCGCCGTCTCATCGCCGTCCTCCTCCCTCGGCCCTCCGGTTCGTGGAAGGCCCGACTCCTGTCGGATGTCTACAGGGGATACGGCGAGTATCGGAAAAAGTTCGAGGTGTCGTTCGGAAGGTGAGGTCCGGGACCCGGTGCCGGCGTCTACCGCGTGCGACGACCCCCGCCCGAGCCCGCGCTCATGGAGTGTCCCGCGGGTCCCCCCGTAATGCGCGACATCGTCATGCGCTGGGGAAAGTGCGCGGGCAGCGGCCGAGCGTTCGGGAAGAACGGCTTGTTGACGTGGAAGTGGAAGAAGACGTTCTTGCGCGGGAAAAACTTGGGCCCGAAGTGCCGGTGACCCCACCAGAACCCGCTTCCGCTCCCGAAACCCCCGCCGCCGTAGAACGGATACCCCAGGTTGGCGAGGTCCGGGAACGCGCTCGTGTCGGCCTCCTGGGGTTCGAAGGCTTGCGGTGGGACGGCCGAACCCTCCCCGGTCGGGCCGATGTCGATCGCCGAAAACTTCGAGACGAGGGCGACGACCGCGTCGCCGGCGCCCGCTTTCCGAAGGTCCCGGATCGTGTCGGCGTCGACGACGTCGGGCATGTCGGCCTGGTTCTTTCTCAGAAACGCGATGACGTCCTGATCGCTCGCTCCCGCCGACTTCATCCTGACCGCTTCGTCGAGGGGACCCTCGGCGGCGGGGGTCTCTGCCGGAGCCACCGCGGGCGCCGGAGCCGACCAGGAAAGCTTCGGCTGCAGCTTCGACTGATACTCGATCGTGACGTTGCTGCCTGACCCGCGGATCACGGGGCGCGTCGTCTGTTGATCGGAATCCGCCATCACGAGCGTGGAAACGCACAGTGCGGCGATCGCCGCCGGCGTCGACCGAAGACCGAAGTTCCGGTTCATGACTCCCCCCAAGGAGACTCGAACAGTATTGCAGCTTTCCGACGGAATGCCGGGGCTGAAGAAATCCCGAAGGTATGATCCGCCGATCGTGACCGGCGTGCCCGCGTCCGGTGGTCGCCGAAAGCCCAAGGCGGTGTACTTCTTCGGCACGTGCCTCGTGGATCTGTTCTACCCCGGGGCGGGGCTCTCGGCGATCCAACTGCTGCAGCGCGAGGGCGTTCGCGTCGTCTTCCCCCGAGGACAGACCTGCTGCGGCCAGCCTGCCTTCAACAGCGGTTACCGGGAGGAGGCGCGCTCGGTGGCGGCCGCGCAGATCCGTCTCTTTTCGGGGACACTGCCGGTCGTCGTCCCTTCGGGCTCCTGCGCCGGGATGATCCGGCGCCACTACCGGGAGCTTTTCGCCGGCGATCCGCTCGAAGCGGAAGCGGAGGACTTCGCATCCCGCGTCGTCGAGCTCACGCAGTTTCTCTGCGGCGTGCTCGACGTGCCGCTGGTCGACCGTGGCGAGAGGATCCGCGTCGCCTGGCACGGCTCCTGTCACGCGCTGCGCGAGGCCGGCGTCGAGGACGAGCCGCTGCGGCTGCTCGCCCAACTCTCGAACGTCGAGGTCGCGCCACTTTCGCGCGAGCGGGAGTGCTGCGGCTTCGGCGGGACGTTCGCCGTTCGCCATCCGGAGATCTCCGCGGCCATGGTCGAGGACAAGGCCGAGGCCGTTTCGGCGACGGGCGCCGACGTCGTTCTCTCCGGCGACGCCGGATGTCTGCTCAACATCGGCGGCCGCCTCGAGGCGAAAGGCGCGACCGTGCGCACCGCGCACGTGGCCGAGTTTCTCTGGGAACGGACCCGTGAGCGCTGAAGGGTCGGCTCCGAGCTTCCGGGCGGCGGCGACCCGGGCGCTCGGCGACCGTCAGCTTCGCTCGAATTTCCGGCGGGCGATGGACGGGCTGATGGCCAAGCGCGCCGCGGCGTTCGCCGATCCCGTCGAGTGGCGCGACCTGCGCGCTCTCGGCGCCGCGATCCGAGCGCGCTCGCTCACGCGGCTGCCGGAGCTCCTCGAACAGCTCGAGGAGCGTTGCCGGGAAAACGGGATCGCCGTGCACTGGGCGGAGACGGCCGACGAGGCCAACGCCGCCGTGCTCGCGATCCTCGAGCTGCACGGCGCCAAGCGCGTCGTCAAGGGCAAGTCGATGGTCTCCGAGGAGATGCACCTGAACGACTACCTCGAACGGCACGGGATCGAGTCGCTCGAGTCGGACCTCGGCGAGTACATCATCCAGCTCGACGGGGAAACGCCGTCGCACATCATCATGCCCGCCATCCACAAGAACCGCGGACAGATTGCGAGGCTCTTCGGCCAGAAGATCCGCGACGCCGAGTACACGGAGGACGTCGATGCGCTGACGGCGATCGCGCGGCGCGTCCTCCGGCGGAAGTTCTTCGAGGCGGAGGCGGGCGTCTCCGGCGTCAATTTCGCCGTCGCCGAGACCGGCACGCTTTGCCTGGTCGAGAACGAGGGCAACGGCCGGATGTCCACGCACGTTCCTCCGGTCCACATCGCCCTGATGGGGATCGAGAAAGTCGTCGAGCGCCTCGAGGACGTGCCGCCGCTCTACAGCCTGCTGACGCGCTCGGCCACGGCGCAGCCGATCACGACGTACTTCAACATGATTACCGGCCCGCGCTCAGCCGGCGAAAAGGACGGGCCGCGCGAGGTCCATCTCGTCATCCTCGACAACGGGCGCTCGCGGACCTTTGCCGACCGGGAGCTCTCCGCGACGCTGCGCTGCATCCGCTGTGGCGCGTGCATGAACCACTGTCCCGTCTACACGCGGGTCGGCGGCCACGCCTACGAGGCCGTCTACCCGGGCCCGATCGGAAAGCTCGTCACGCCGCAGAGCGAGGGTGTCGGCCGGCGGCACGACCTGCTCGAGGCCTCGAGCCTCTGCGGCGCGTGCGGCGAGGTGTGTCCGGTCGGGATCCCGATCCCGGAGCTCATCGTGCGGCTGAGGGCCGAGGCCGTCGGCGAGGGGAGCGGGTCGGAGGTGCGCGGAGCCGGCGAAGGGCGTCACGCTCTCGAGGCGGCGGCGTGGAAGATGTGGAGCGCCGTGCATCGAAGCCCCGGTCTCTATCGCGCCGCGACCCTCGCCGCGTCCCGGCTCGGGCGCTGGATGCCGGGATCGCTGCCGGTTCTCTCGGCATGGACGAAGGTGCGGACGACACCGCGGCCGGCCCGGAGGACGCTCCACGAGCTCGCCGACGAGAAGGGGATTCCGGATGCCTGAGGCCGCGCGCGAGCACATCCTCGGGCGGCTGCGGCGCGCGACGCCGAGGCCGGCGGCGCCCGAGCCCGACGTCTCCGTCATGGCCCGCAAGGTCCATGCACCGGACGAGCGCTACCCGCGGCTGCGTCGCCTCATGGAGGCCGTGCGCGCCGAGTTCCTCGAGACGACCGCGGCCGACTGGCCGGGAGCGGTGGCGGCGTTCGCCGAGGCCGAGGGCTTCCGCGCGCTCGCCTACGGGCCCGGAACCGAGGCCGGGGCGCGGCTCGCGGCGGCGTGGCCCGCGCGAGGGCCGCGGCTGGTGGCGTTCGACCGGCCGATCGAGGAGTGCAAGCGCGAGCTCTTCGAGGAGATCGACGGCGGCTTCACGACGACGCTCGGCGGAATTGCCGAGACGGGCGGGCTGATCCTCTGGCCGTCGCCGCAGGAGCCGCGCCTGCTCTCGCTCGTCCCTCCGGTCCACCTGGCCCTGCTGGACACCACGAGGATCCACGACTCCTTCTGGCACGCGATGCGCGCGGAGCGCTGGGCGGAACGGATGCCCCCGAACGCCCTTCTGGTCTCGGGGCCGAGCAAGACGGCCGACATCGAACAGACGCTGGCCTACGGGGTCCACGGACCGAAGCGGCTCGTCGTGGTCGCGGTGCGGGGCCGCGACTGACGGCTTCGTCCCGGGCACCATCCAGCGGCGCGGCCGGCGTTCGCCCCGGGTTGATAGGATCGCGACCCCCCGGCCCGTGGAGGTGAAGCGTGGGCGTTCTGCTCCTGGCGTTCGTGATCGGCGTGGTGGCGGGGCTTCGGGCGATGATGGCGCCGGCCGCGGTCAGCTGGGCCGCGAGGTTCGGATGGCTGCACCTGGCCGGCACACCGCTCGCGTTCTTCGGCGCGGCGGTGACGCCGTGGATCTTCTCGCTGCTCGCCGCCGGTGAGCTCGTCAACGACCTGCTCCCGAGCGCCGGCAGCCGTAAGGCGCCTCCCGCGTTCGCCGCTCGGATCGTGAGCGGAGCGCTCTGCGGCGCCGCGGTGGGAGCGAGCGCGGGCTCCCTCGCCGTCGGGCTCGTCGCCGGAGCCCTCGGTGCGGTCGCGGGAACCCTCGGGGGCTACGCGTTCCGCGCGCGCCTCGCCCGGGCGTTCAGCCACGACCTCTCGGCGGCGCTCATCGAGGACGTCCTCGCGATCGGGCTCGCGTTCCTGACCGTCTCGCGCTAGCGGCGGCGCGCCCCGTCTCGTCAGGCCGGCTGAAGGCTCCCGAGCACCGTCGGCAATAGCTCCGCGACGGTGGGATGGATGTGCATGGCCCGCTGGACGACCGTGTAGGGCGCCTTCGCGTACATGACGTCGAGCAGGACGTGCACGACCTCGTCGCCGCCGACCCCCAGGATCGCGGCGCCGAGAATCGCCTGCGAGTCGGCGTCGACGACGATCTTCATGAACCCGAGCGTTTCTCCCTTCTCGACCGCGCGGCCGACCTTCGTCATCGGACGCTTGCCGACGAGGATGCGATAGCCGGCCTTCTTCGCCTCCGTTTCCGTCATGCCGGCGACCCCGAGGGGCGGATCCACGTAAAGCGCGTACGCGGTGATGCGGTCGGTGACCCGGCGCGGGTCGTGGTCGAGCAGGTTTGCGGCGACGATCTCGTAGTCGTTGTAGGACGTGTGCGTGAAGGCGCCGCGGCCGTTGCAGTCGCCGAGCGCCCAGATGCCGGGCACGCTCGTGCGGAGCTCGTCGTCCACGACGATGTAGCCGCGCGCATCGGTGCGGACGCCGGCCCGTTCGAGCCCGAGATCGTCCGTGTTCGGACGCCTCCCCACGGCGAGCAGCAGGTGGCTGCCCTCGACGGCCGGGGAACCCTCCTCGCAGTCCACGCCGACGCGGACGCCGGAAGACGTCGGCCCGACCGTGATGCACTTGGCGCTCGTGCGCACCTCGATGCCCTCGCGCTCGAGGATGTCGCGGATGGCGTCGGAAACGTCCGGGTCTTCTCGCGCGATCAGCCGGGGCGCCATCTCGACGATCGTGACCGCGCTCCCGAAGCGCCGGTACATCTGGCCGAACTCCAGTCCGACGTAGCTGCCCCCCACGACGACCAGGTGCGGCGGCACGAAGTCGACACCCATCATCGACGAGTTCGTCAGGAACGGCACGCGGTCGATCCCGGGAATCGGCGGCACGTTGGCGCGTCCGCCGACGTTCAAGAAGATCCGCTCGGCCGTCAGGACCTCGTCGCCGACGCGCACCTCGCGGTTCGACTCGAAGCGGGCATGTCCCTGAATGACCGTGACGCCGGCGGTGCCCCGCAGAGACGACGCGACCCCTCCGCGGTTGTCGCTCACGATTGCGTCCTTGCGGGCCTTGACCCGCTTCATGTCCACGACCGGAGGGCCGGGCAGGTCCACGCCGAAGTCGGCGGACCGGAACGCCAGGTGCGCGGCATACGCGCTCGCGACCATCGTTTTCGTCGGGATACAGCCGGTGTTGACGCAGGTGCCCCCGAAGAGGCCGCGTTCGATCACGGCCACTTTCATGCCGGCCCCGGCGAGCCGCGTGGCGAGGGACGGGCCGGCCTGGCCGGTCCCGATGACGATGGCGTCGAACTTCCGGCTCATTCAACGAAAATTATGCGAACCCGCACCCCGACGCCAAGTGATCTTTTTTGTTTTGGAGCTAGCATGGATTCGTGCGAAGGGTCGGGCTCGCTCTCGCGATGGCCGTTCTGATCGGAACGCATGCGGTGCTCGCCGAGGGGACGTCGGGAGACGGAGCCGTCGCCGATGTCGCCCTCGCACCGTGCACCGATCGGCCGACCGACGTTACGGTCTTCGTGGATCCCCGGCTCTCGATCGATGAGGCTTCCCTCGACGATGCCTCGATCCAGGCCGACGAGCCGGCGGCGGCGCCCGAAGCCCAGAGCCAGTCCCTGAAGGACCTCGGGAAGATGGCGCTGACCGACACGATCACGATCCTCGGCGCGCCGCTCCACTGGACCGCCCAGAACTGGCTCGTCTTCGGCGGCGTGGCCGCGGGCGTGGTCGCGGTCGGATACGCCTTCGACATCCCGATGCGCAACAAGACGCAGGCGAACCAGACCACCGCATTGAACGACATGACGCGGATCGTCGAGCCCTTCGGCGAGGGCTACTCCTTCGCGGTGCTCGGTATCTACGGCATCGCGGGCTACGTCTTCCACGCGCCCGACGCCCGGGAAACCTTCTTCGACGGCCTCATGGCGTCTGCGCTTGCCTCCGGGATCATCACGCCGACGCTCAAGTTCGTCATCGGCCGGGACCGCCCGAGCCAGACCACGAGCAGCACGTCGTTCCACCCGTTCAGGGGCAGCGACAACTCGATGCCGTCCGGACACGCGACGCAGGCGTTCGCCGTCGCCTCGGTCATCAGCGCCCACTCGGACCAGTGGTGGGTCAGCGTGACGGCCTACACGATCGCCGGCCTCGTCGGGTTCGCGCGCATCTACCACAACGCCCACTGGACCTCGGACGTCACGGCCGGCGCGGCGATCGGTACCTTCGTGGGCCGGGGCATCGTGGTCCTGAACGACCGCCTGCGGAAGGGGGAAGGGAAGGTCCACGTCGCCTTTGCGCCGCTCATCTCCGATCAGGCCAAGGGCGGCACCCTCGTGTTGACCTGGTAGCGCCTCACTTCGAGTCGAACCAGAGGAACTGGTAGCCGATCGAGTAGGTCGTGAAATCCGAGCCGATACTGGTCGAGGCGCCGCGGGACCAGGCCAGCTTGATGGACTGGTTTCGAGCGACCGGAATGGCGAGGGTCAACCCGACCCGCGCGTTCTTCTGAAGATCCGCGTTCAAGACGCCGTCGACGGTCGTTCGGCCGCCTGTGTAATAGGTGTAGTCCGCGGCGAGCCACAGCCGCGGCGCGAAGGTGTAGCTGACGTGGGCCTGGAAAGCGCCGATGGGCTGCTGCGACCGAACGTGTCCGCCGAAGAAGTCGTCGTTCGTGGTGAAGAACCAGACGCCGGCGTAGGCCTCCAGGAACCAGCGCCCGGCGGGATGCGAGAAGCCGAGCTCGGGCCGGAAGGCCCAGCGATGGCTCCCGATGTTGACGAGCTTGTCCGGGTAGTACTGCCCGGTCGGCGCGACGACGAGGAAGCTCATGCCGAGGGTCGTCTCAGGAGTGCGCGCCGCGAACTCCTTTGGCGAGAGGGCGGGTCCGCCGAGGATGTTCGCCGTCAGGCGGATGCCCATATCGCCGAGGCCGATGCGGTCGGCCTCGCGGCTCTGCTCGAAGACTCGGCCCGTCACCGAGCCGCCGACATAGGGCAGCAGCAGGCCGGCGCTGGCCGATCGTCCGAAGAGCGAGAACGTGTGGGCATAGGACAGGGTGCCGATGTTGAGCTTCGCCGAAACGTCGGTGATCGGAAGGTCCGGATCGGTGAAGACGGAGCCGGTCTGGTAGGAGTAGGAGCCGATCACGAAATTGGCGCCGGTCGGATTCGGCGAGTACGCGCGGGGCTCGAGGGACTGGCCGAAAAGTGCGGCCGCGGGGAAGAGCGCGGCGAGCATCCACGCTCGCGCGCGCGCCGCGCGCCGGCGTTGCGATGTGCGGAATCTCACGGTGACTGACGGGCGAGTCTATCGAGAGATCGGCGGGACCTCCAGAGACTCGCCGTTGTCGAGGATGACGAAGTGCGGCGCGACATCGAGTGAGCGTTCGAGAAAGGCGCGCAGCGTCGTCGCCGGCTCGAATTCGCCGTCCGCGGCGTTGGGAAACGTCCCGAAGTGAATCGGCACGGAGGTTCCCGCGCCGAGGAGCCGGTGCGCGGCGACGGCGTCCTCGGGCCCGAGGTGCTGCTCGCGCATGTACCACTCCGGCTGAAACCCGCCGATCGGCAAGAGTGCGAGACGCAGATCCGGAAACGCCTCGCCGATCGGAGCGAAGAGCGAGCCCCATCCGGTGTCGCCCGCGAAATAAACGGAGCCTGAACGACCCGAGAGCACGAAACCGCACCAGAGCCTGTGGTCGCGCCCGAAGAGGCTCCGGCCCGACATGTGGCGCGCGGGAACGGCGGTCAGGGCGGCGCCTTCGCCGATCGCGGCCGATTGCCACCAGTCGAGCTCGCGCGCGTCGTGGATGCCGTGGCGTTCGAGGAACGCGGCGTTTCCGAGCCCCGTGTAGACGAGCGGGTGCCACGCCTCCTGCAGCCGCGCGAGCGTCGGCAGGTCCATGTGATCGTGATGGTCGTGACTCACGAGCACGACGTCGATGGGAGGCAGATCTTCGAAGCGCACGCCGGGCGGACGGCGGCGTTTCGATCCGACCACCGGCGCCGAGCGCTCCGACCACGTGGGATCGGTGAGGATGTTCCAGCCGTCCGTCTGAACCAGCACGGTCGAGTGGTTCACCATCGTCACGCGCAGGCGGCCGCCATCGACGCAGCGCGGGGGCGGCGGCCCGGGCGGCGTGTCGGTGAAGGAGCGCCAGGGGCCGCGGCGGACGCCTTCCCGACGCAGCCAGTCCGAGAAGCCGGTCTTCAGCGGCTCGGGCTGACGGAAGCGGGTCCCGTCGAACCACGCGGGATTCGTCCAGCCGTGAGGCGAAGGCGCGGTGGCGGCGGCCAGCACCAGCGCCGCGACGAGACCGACCATGGCGAGGCCGCGGCGGCGAGGCATTCGACCCAGTGTACGGTCAGCGTCCGGAACCGGCGGAATCGGGCACGGGTCGGCTCCGGGGAATGCGGCGCCGGCGGGCGTCCCGCCACGCCACGTAGGCGCGGGCGAGCAGAAGGGCGCCGAGGACGCTCGCGTAGATCGCCGGCTGCCGCACGTCCTTCTTGACGCGGAGCCAGAAGTGCAGCGCCGCGAGCGCGCCCGCGAGGTAGGCGAAGCGCTGGAGCTTCTTCCACCGCGCGTACCCGAGCCGCTGCACCGCGGCGGCGGTCGAAGTCGCGGCCAGCGGCACGAGGATCAGGAAGGCGGCGAAGCCGGAGAGGATGAACGGGCGCTTCGTCACGTCGGCCACGATGGCTCGGCCCCGAAGCCCCTGGTCCACGATCGCGTACGTCGCGAAGTGGAGGCTCGCGTAGAAGAAGGCGAAGAGGCCGAGCATGCGGCGGAGTCCCGTCGCCCAGGTCCAGTCGAGAATCTCGCGCAGCGGCGTGCAGGCGAGCGCGGCGACGAGAAAGACGAGCGCGGTCAGGCCCAGGCGGTTCAGGGCTTCGGCGACCGGATCGGCTCCGAGCTGCCTTCGCGCGGCGTCGAGAAGGATCGCGGCGAGCGGGACGAGCGC
>Ga0126381_100002496_pt1 | contig 19890 bp, 15 predicted proteins | sample PanSoiMetPlot_28_FD_96465 | JGI IMG/M metagenome (GOLD analysis project Ga0126381, IMG submission 96465) | Tropical forest soil microbial communities from Panama - MetaG Plot_28 | ecosystem: Environmental > Terrestrial > Soil > Tropical forest > Bulk soil | place: Panama | collected 2016-02-17
ATCGGCCAGCTCTTCTTTTGGGAAGACGTCGGGGCTGGGCGCGCCGGGCGCCAGCGAGATGATCTCGGGCCGCGCGAGCAGCGGTGTCAGCTTCCTGATCGCGTTTTGCTTCAGTCCCCTGGCTACTTCTGACAGCACATCGTCGTAGTCGATCTTTGTCCCATCGATATTCACCGCGTACCTCCAGTTCAAGTCCGGGAAAGCCTCTATCTTAGCTCAGCGTCGGCGTTGTCTCCAGCAGGCGGGGCAGGCCAACTATCAGGTCTACATAACCGTCATCTTGTCTACATAACCGCCAAAAAGGTGTAAAATTCTATTAGCCGGCACGGAAGGGAATTCTAAGAGCCATGAGTTTCTCCCTTAACCCAAAAGACGGATTGCAGAGTTTTACCAGGGACCTGGTGACTGCGGCTATCCGGGGCGAACTGGAGCCGGTCAGCGGCCGCGACCGCGACATCCAGGAGCTGATCGTAATACTTTTGAGACAGAGCAAGAACAACCCCGTCCTCGTTGGCGAAGCAGGAGTAGGAAAGACTGCGGTAGTCGAAGGCCTTGCCCAACGGCTGGCCGCGGGCAACGTCCCCGAAGCGTTGAAATCTGTCAGAATTCTGTCGCTCAGCCATATTGACTTGATCGCCGGCACCAGCTTTAGGGGCCAGTATGAAAAGAGGCTCCAATCAGTAATCGAGGCTGCGTCGTCAGACCCGGGCGTCGTTATGTTCATTGACGAGCTTCACAATCTTATCGGCGCCGGGACTGCGATCGGCGCGCCGATGGATGCCGCCAACATGATGAAGCCTGCGCTGGCCGGCGGCCGCCTGCGAGTCATTGGGGCTACAACTCAATCAGAATATGAACTGTATATTCGCTCTGATTCGGCGCTCGAGCGCCGGTTCCACCCGGTCCGGATCCAGGAACTGACTAGGGAGCAGGCGATCGAAGTGCTGTTAGCCAGAAGGCGCAGATTGGAGATGCACCATCTGGTGGCAATCTTGGATGAAGCCATTTGCGCCGCGGTCGATCTTTCGCTGGAATATTTGCCCGGCCGGAAACTGCCCGATCGCTGCCTGGATCTGCTGGATATGACCTGCGCTCATATGCAGGTGACTGAGGGAACCAATCGACCCAGCGCGATCGAGGAGCTCAATCGCAAACGAACCGAGCTTCTGGCCCAGGAACGCGTGGCGATCGAGGATCTTCTCGCGATAGCACAGGCTCGCGGCACCCCGCTGGAGGTCTTCTCCAGGGGAACCTATCGAGTGCTTGAGATTGTCGGTCAAGGCGTCGAGACTCTGATTACCGGACAGAAAACCGAACGCCAGCCGCTGCCCCCACCAGACAGCATTCGCCGTCTGCAGTCGAGCGACCCCGCGGGGCGGCTGGCCCAGTCCCACCAGGAGCGGCTCCTGATAGAAGACCGGTTGCGAGACCAGTTGGACAAGTCGGGACTACTGATCACTGCCGAACACGTCAAGAATACCCTGCATCATCCGACCAACGACCGGCCCTAGCTCTCCAAAACTGCCTGCCCTTCTCTGGCTTGCTCGTTTCTGTGAAATCGAACTAGTATTAGCCATACCTTCGTGCCCAACTTCCAAGGATCTCCGGCCAATAGTTGATCGGGATTTGTGGTAGCTCTGTCCACTTGAAATGAACGGAGCAATAAGGACAGAACGACTTGAGGCTACCTGGTCCATGTTTTGAGTTTCGAGCAGAGTTCACAAGGCCCGAAGGAGAAGTAATGAAGAACTTGATCGTAAAGGTGCTCGGTTTGCTGATGGGGTTTTCGCTTGGTCTGACTCCCTGGGGAGTGGCCCAAGCGCAAAGCCCGGACCCGGGAGCCACTGGTCCGTTGGCCGTCACTTCTGAGGAGTATGATTTCGGCGACCTTGCGTTCACTCCTGTTGGCTCACCTGGTCCCGTGGAATTGCGGGCCGTTGTTCATCACCCCTCCGATCTGTCGGGAGGTCCGTTCCCGCTTGTCATGTTCGTTCACGGGCTCCATACCCCTTGCTATCAACGTCAGGCCCGGTCTACAGGAAGTGAACCCGCTGAACCCCATCCGGCGGCAGCTGGTTGGCCGTGCTCCGCCGGTTTTAACCCGATTCCGAGTTACCGCGGATATGATTATGTCGGGCAGGCCATGGCGAGCAATGGATTCATAGTCGTGTCAATCAGCGTCGACGGGATTAATGGACTGGGCGGCGACCTGACTCTGCACACCCGAGAGCAGTTGATGCAGAAACACCTTGATATTTTGAAGATGTTCAACACCACGGGAGGGGAACCGTTCGGAACGAAATTCATCGGCAAAATAGACTTTACGCGACTCGGAACTGCGGGACATTCGATTGGCGGCGAAGCGGTAATCAGTCATTACACCTTCAACCTTCGGCAGCCATCTCCTTATCAAATCGGGGCAGTGCTGGCAATCGCTCCAGCAGACGATCTTGGCCTTACAATCAATAACGTTCCGTTTGGCGTGCTTTTGTCGTACTGCGATGGGGATAGGGGCTTAATCGGAGTGCACTATTTCGATCGATCGCGTTATAACGTCCCGGGTGATCCCTCCCCAAAACATGTAATCATGGTCAAGGGAGGCAATCATAATTTCTACAACACGATTTGGACACCGAGCATATTTCCGGCGGAAAGTCGTGACGATGGCCAAATCTGCGACGCCGATCCTCGGACAGGCCGCCTTACCCCGTCCCAACAACAAAAAGTAGCGAGAGCGTATATCAGCGCCTTTTTTCGGGTCTATCTCAAAAATGAGCTTCAATTTCTTCCGCTTGTGACAGGAGCGGCGCCGCCGCCCGCCTCAGCCTCATTTGCGGAAGTATTCGTTTCTTATCTTCCGCCGGACGATCCTGCCTTGCGACTTGACGTGAACAGGCTGCTGGATGCGGGCAACTTGAGCCTGAATACGTTGGGCGGCGCCGCGACTCAGTCGGACCTCGATCCTTATACTCAGTGTGGAGGCGCCGGCGAACCGCCCAACTGCCTGCAGGTTACCGGTTCCAGGATGGAACCGCATACAGGCGATCCGGGACTCAGCCAGTTGCAGATCGGGTGGTCCAGCGCCACCGCCGTCTACCAGAATGACCTGCCGGCGGGCTCTCGAGATGTTTCGCGCTTCGACGCACTGCAGTTCAGGGCGTCGGTCAACTTCGAGGACACGCGAAACAAGAAACGAAAACCCCAGGACTTCAGCGTAGAACTCATGGATGGAACCGGCAAAACATCCGCCGTAGAAGTCAACGCGGTGTCGAGCGCGCTCTACTTTCCGCCAGGCGGCACACCGAGGGTCTCACCGGACCGTCTGTTGCCCAGTTTGTTTTTGAACGGTGTGCGCATTCCGCTTGCTGCTTTTAGCGGTATCTCGTTGCATGACGTGCGGTCGATTCGGTTCAAATTCGATCAAAAGCCCCATGGCGCCATTGTTGTATCCGACATTGCATTTGTGGCAGACGCCACGAACCGGGTAATGTAGAGGCGCAAGGACGCCGGAATCTTCATGCTCATTTGGACGAGGTGAAGCGCATTCTTTGGGACCAATGTGCCCTGGTCATGCCGGGATACCTCTCCTTGCAGTGCCAGTTGTAGCGCTTTTGAAATTTCAGTCAGGCTGGAAGGGATGCCAATCGCTCGGCCAGGCTCCGGTACCAATCGCGAACATCACGAAATGTGCCGATCCCGATGATAGCGGCGTGATCGTAGGAATCCATCAGGCCCATGTAGTTCCAGACTCCGCGAACAGGCTGGAGGCCAATATTAACGATCGCGTCCGTTGAGGCGAGCTTAGGTCCATCCATCGATATGGTGTTGACTACGCCATCATTAGGCCACCAGGGGTCAACGGGACCTGCGTGGTCTTCCTTATACCTGGCCATGAAGTTCGAAGTCTCGAGGAAAGGTGCGAAGGTCGTCGGTCGCGGGACCCAACCAAGACCTGGCACCTTTATCGTGCTCTGCGTTGCCCAGGAGAAGTAGTAAACGTGAGGCGATGTTTTTACCCACGAATTCAGCTCTTGGGCGCCTTCGATACTCAGGTCCCATGAGGAGATGTCATGTGTTGCGTTCCAGATTTCGCTATTCCTCACGCGCGCAATATAGCCGGTCAACGATTCGTCCGGCTGTCTTCTCAGGTTCCACTGGTCCAGTTTGAAATCATAAATCGGCTCATTGACGCCGCCGATCGCCGCCAGCCATGAGACCACCCGCTGGATCATTGGAGCGACCTCTGTTACTCCATATACCAGCGTCGTGCCGTCATGAGGGGTCGAAATTGACGTAGCACTGTGTACCCATTGCTTGCCGCCCTGAAACAGTCCTGACAAGCTGTCATCGAGGGTCGTTGTCCTTTCTTCCTCGCTGCCCTGCTCCAAGAGTTGGATGAGGGTGCGCACACTCTGACCGCCCTGACTGTGTCCAACCAGATGAACCTTCCTGATATGACCGCCGGTGGCGTTCACATCACCCCAGTCTGGTATCAGGCCCTGATAGGTCCTGCCGCGTCTCTGGTGTTGGTACCTAGCGGCATGAGCCTCGCCGTAATCGACCTGGCCACCTTTTAGCATCGCATAGATCTCGCAAGCCCTGTCCCAATTACTGGACACAGGGCCGGCTGCAGCCGTGTAGGTTTCATAGTGATGGCCTAGCAGGTCTGTCTCGATGTCGTGGAGGCCTCCCCAGTACTTGAAGCCCAGCAGTTCGTTCCGTCCCCAACCGCCGAATCCGGCCACCATAACAATGGCATAGTCATTTGATCTACTTGCGGTGCTGTCTGATGAGGTCATTTTGTCCTCCCGTAAATGGGTGGTTCTTTGTTCCCGAGTGAATTCCAGCAAAGTCGATGTATCCGCCCGCGCCGCAGTTTCAGCGCATCCATCATCTTCCGAGTGATCCCGGATAGCCTGGAAAACGAGGCTTGAATCCCGCTAATATCATAATTTGACAACCAAGTCGCCGCCATACGCCAGGCTTCCATTCATTGAACGGCTTGCCTATTTCATCGGAACAGGGGCAGGGGCCGGCCTCATCCCAATTGCTCCCGGTACTTTCGGTTCGATCGAGGGCGTGGCAGTTTTTCTTGGCATTCACGAGGCGGCATCTGGCCTGTCGGCCCACGGCGCGGCCGGTGTAGCCGCTATCTGGTGGCTCTTCATAGGCGTGAACGTCGTGATCTTCTGTGTTGGAGTATGGGCGTCGAGTCGAGTGGCTCAGTTGCTCGGAGTTACCGACCCAGGTCGCGTTGTGATCGACGAGGTCAGCGGGCAGCTGATCTCCTTGACTCCTCTGCTGTTTGCACCAACGTGGGTTTCAATGCTGCTCGGCTTTATCCTCTTTCGCGGCTTTGATATCTGGAAGCCGTTCCCAATCCGTAAGCTCGAGCGATTGCCGCGAGGTTGGGGGATAATGACCGACGACGCGGGAGCGGGCATACTTGCGGCGGTTGTTCTCCTCACCTTGCGCCTCGTTCGAATCGTGTAACGATCGCATTTGAGAATGGCGGCGGACAATTGAAGAAGGAACGATTCCAGGATGAGATTCTCGAGTTGACCCATGCCAGGCGGCCCGAGATAGTGCTGATCAAACGCGCTAAGACCCGAGGCCGGCGTCTGGGAGTGTTTGCCTCGTCGTTCAACCCTGTAACCAATGCGCACGTTGCCCTTATGGAACAGGCAGCGAGTGTCTTTTCGTTGAATGAGGTGCTTGCGCTGGCCGGGCTTCTAAATGCGGATAAGGAGGATTACGATTCCCCTCTGAGTGCCAGACTCGAGATGTTGGAGCTCGGGCTCGCAGGCGTGGAGCAAGCCTCAGTAGGCATATCATCAACGCCTTTTTTCGTCGATATGATCGATCCCATCAAGAGGGCGTGTCCAAGAGCCGAATGGCTGTATTTCATAGTCGGTTTTGATACGTTGGTAAGGATCATCGACCGCGAAGGCCGCTATCTTACGAGATACCAAACTAGCTATTCGAATACGAGCGAAGCTCTGGGACGATTGTTGTCAGCGAGCTGTTTGATCGTTGCGTCGCGCGCGGGCAAGGGAGAGCGCGAAATCGCGGATCTCATTGGCGGGGAAATATCGCGTGTTGGCGAACGAATCCTTTTCCTCGACTTTCCGCCGGAGTTGGGCGAGAGGTCGGCAACTGAGGTCAGAGAACTCTTGAGAGCGGGTCGCCCCATTAGCGGGCTGGTCGCGCCTGCTGTTGCCGACTACATTCAAGCCAACAGACTTTATTCACGCGTTTGAGATACTGTGCTATGGACAGGAGACCCCTCCGGGGTCCGGGTGCATCGGCGTCGGGCGCGCGCTAATCGACAGGCGACCCCTCCGGGGTCCGGGTGCATCTGACGACCTGCTCCTCACCGATGTAAATAAATGCCCAAGATGAAGCGGGCGGGGTCGTCATCGCCTGTAATCGCCTGTAATCGCCAGTTATCGCCTGTTATCGATCTGTAATCGCCTGTTCAGACTGGTACTGTTCATCTTGGCTTCTTATCCAAAGCTGCCTCACAGGTGTTAAACTGCTGGAATGCTGAAAGCTGAAATCATCGCTATAGGGTCTGAGCTGCTAACTCCATTCAGAACCGACACTAACTCACTGTGGCTGACTGAGCGCTTGAACTCCGTGGGCATTCAGGTCAAAGCAAAGGCTATCGTCGGGGACGATGAACCACGGCTCGAGGAAGCAATCAAGGATGCTCTCAGGCGTTCCGACGTCATCATTTCCACGGGCGGGCTGGGTCCGACCGAGGATGACATCACCCGCAAGGTATTTGCGCGCGTGACTGCCCGGCAGCTATTGCTCGACTACGACGTTCTGGCCGACATCCGCCAGCGATTCGCGAGCCGCGGCTATCAAATGACTCCCAATAACGAAAGGCAGGCATTGATTCCCAAAGGGGCCACAGTCTTACCTAACCCCAGGGGTACTGCCCCGGGCATCAAGATGACCCAGGATGGCAAGCTGTTAGTACTGCTGCCAGGTCCTCCCCGCGAGATGAAGCCAATGTTCGACGATTATGTCAGGGTCGACCTCGAGAAAATGTCGCGAGGAATCCGTATCAGCAGCAGGACGCTCAAAGTGACCGGGCTGGGCGAGTCTGCCATGGATGACCTGATCGCTCCAATTTACCGCAACTATTCCAACCCTACGACGACGGTCTTGTTCACCGACTCGGAACTCGAGATCCACCTGACCGCGACAGCTGAAACAGCACAGCGTGCTGAGGTGCTGGTCGATGACCTGGCCGAGAAACTCGCCGACAAACTGGGCCACTATATGTATTCTGCCCATGGCGAATCCATGGAAGAGGTTGTGGGACACCGGCTAGAGCTAAAGGGTTACACCATCGCGACAGCGGAAAGCTGCACAGGCGGACTGATCGCCGAGAGGATCACGCGAGTCCCCGGCGCCAGTCACTACTTCCTGGGGGGCGTCGTCAGCTATACAGAGGAAGCCAAATCGGCGCTGCTCGGTGTTTCCGAGGAGATGCTGGAAAGGCGGGGCGTAGTGAGCGGCGATGTTGCGGAAGCAATGGCTGTGGGCGCTAAGGAGCGCTTCGGTTCGACGATAGGGGTCAGCACTACCGGGATAGCCGGACCTGGCGGCGGCACCGAAAGCACACCGGTCGGCACGGTCTATGTCGGTCTCGCGGACGACGTTGGCACGGAGAACCGGCGCATGATTCTGCCTGGCGACCGCCACCTGATCCGGTGGCGGGCTTCACAGGCCGCCCTCGAGATGGTCAGGCGCCGTTACCTTCTATGACAAACTACAAGCTGAGCGGTGGGCTCAGATATTGTGTTTCTTTTTCAGATTGTGAACGTGCACTTTGGAAACGCCCAGCTTCCGGGCTGCTCTGGTGAGGCTGTTGTTGGTCTGTCGGAGCGCATTGCGCAGCAAAAATCCTTCGAGCGTCTTCTTGGCTTCTTGCCATTTAGGAAGCTGATTGCCATCGAACACCAGGCGATTGTCGTCGGTAAAGACGATCTGCTCCTCGTATTTCTTAGAAACTCTGGCAAACTCCTCTTCTAACCAGGCGTCATCAATACCCTTAAGAATTTCTTCTGCTCTCGTGAGTTCATTCCTGCCGGCGCGTGTATCCACGTTATGGTAGGCTTCGGCGAGGTAGATGGTGGCCTCCAATACGAGCCTGCGGCTGAGGGTTGAAACGGGCTCGTGATCAGTCCATTTGGGATTCAGTCTGGAATCGCGTGTTCTTGCGATTTCAGCGGCTTCCACCAGAATGTCGACCGCCTGCTTGAACTCCCGTTCGGCGAGCCTGACCTGTCCCAGTGTGGTCCTGGCCTCGGCTTTGACCTCGTCGAATCCGCTTTCGTCGGCCAGTTCGACAGCATTGATCGCGTAATTCGAGGCTTCGTCGGTTCCATTCCTCTTCAGTCCGAGAATGGCGAGTAAGCCGAAAGCCATGCTTTCGCCTAGCGGCTGTCCTCGCTTAAGGTCTCTGCTCTCTTCACAAAGTCGCTCGGCCCGTTCATACCGATGCAGTCTTATGAGGGCTTTGGCCAGAGCAAGTTGGCACTCCGCGAGGTCGTTCTTGAGATCGTAGCGCTCAAAGATTATGTTCGCTTCTTTGAAGAGTTCGAGTGAATCCTGATAAGAGCCCTGGGAGCACTTGACAGAAGCCAGGCCGATGAGGGTCCGTCCATAATATCGACCCCGCTCAGTCCCCTTGAGAAGCCTCATCGCAGCCGCATAGTGCTCAGTGGCCTGTTCATACTCGCCGCGGTCGATAGACAGAGCAGCTGCTTCGGAAGACACCATCCCCCTAAGAAACTCTGAACGCTTGCTGGTCCGGCCCTTGATACCGTCTTGTGCCAGGTTGAGCTTTGCCTGGGCGTCGTCCAACTCGACACGCAAGCGAGATAGCCGTCCGAGTTCAAGCAGGGCCTGGCTGGTTCTAAATGAATCTTGCTGGAATTTATAGAAGAAATAAGCAGTTTGCAGGTGTGTGTTGGCCGATTCGAAGTCAGCCCGCCAGGTCGCCAGCCTGCCGCTGGCAAGGGAAAAACGAGCGGCCACTTCAATTTCAGCGGCTCGGGGTGCGACTTGCTGAAGCAAGGAAGCAGCTTCCTCGAGCCTGCCGAAATACATCTCAACCTCCGCCCGTATAACCATTTCTAGCGGATCATCGGTTCTGCGCTCCGAAAACATCTCTTCGGCCGACAGGAATTGGCCGCTTTCAATCAGATCAATCGGGATTTCCTGGGATGCGCGCCTCTCCATCATCGCCTATCCTCTCCAATCAATACCTATATATAGTTCCGCCGTGACGGTCGAGGGCTCGCGCAAACGCTTACATTTCTGCGCAGAAGCCTAGCCATCGACCGGCTAGCCAGGACCATCTTTAAGTTACCTGAGCGAATTCGTTAGGCGAGTAATACTTATCCCCCTCGCCTGCCTACTGCATACTAGCACTTACCTTTAGGCTTTGTCGAGCCGCCGACGCGTCTCATAAATATTTCTATACGGGAATTTCGCGGCAGCCGCTCGCTATCCCGGCAGGTAGTAACGTCTTAGATATTCTCACGAGGTTGGGTAAAGTGGAGCTAAGCGACAGCTTCGTCTTGAAACTTCGCCTGACAGCTTCGCCTCAAAAATATTTGTCAAGTGACGGCTGGGTGGAGGCGGCGAGGCTCCACTTTGTGGAATCAGGCAGGCATCCCTACGGCTACCCCCGGCTCAAGTCGAGCTCAACTCGGGGAGGGGGGTAGCCGCTCATCTCATTCGGAGCTCACGGCATAGCGATGCCCTTCAGAATCGCTGATGCCACTCCCTGTTTCCGAATGGAACCGGTGACCTAGCGGGCAGGTAAACCAAACCGCATCTTCGGTGGTCGCTACCCGCCGGAGGGGGTTGAAGCACTTTGGGCATTTCATAACGACATTATAGCACGGCTTTGTCGGTTTGTGTCTTTTTTCTTAATCTTGAAATCCAAATATCTGGACGGGAGATTTCGATACTCCTCATCAACAAAAGCACAAATCTTCTAATTTCAACACTTAGCCGAGCAAGTCCCTGCCAGCAGCAATAAACGTTCCCGCTAGTCGCTGTTAGCATCACTGAACTCTCGCTATTGCAAAGGTAAACCTAATAGGAGCGGGAAAGAACGGCAGCAGTGGGAACCTGAGTCTTGAGAAAGAGAGAACTGAGGTGGAATAGCTTCAGTTCTTTTGGAAGTCAACGATGTCTTTGAAAGGGCGTTTGGCGTCCCCGAAATCGGGACGGTAATACTCTGAAGCTGCGTCAAAGTCCTGCATCCACCCTTCCTCCATTTCCAGGTGCTCCATATGCTCGATCGCAGACAGCCATTCCGACCACCTGATTTTTCTAGATAGGAGTGGATAACGGTCAGCATCAACCTTGTTCGTCGGAAAATACTGCGCCATAAGACTCACAGCAACCTTTGGTGACAGTTCCTCCTTTATCCACTTCAACGACTCGTAGATGCCGGCCGCATCATTGGGCAGGACAAGGAGCCTGACGATGAGGCCACGCTCTACGATGCCGCCGGCCCCTACTCTCAATGTGTCTCCCATCTGGCTGTACATTTCGCTGATGGCAGCCCTGGCATGGGCGACATACTGAGGCACCTTAGAATAGAGCATGCCAGCCTCGTCTTGGCTGTATTTCAGGTCTGGAAGATAAACATCGACAATGCCGCAAAGGAGCTTGAGCACTTCCACCGAGTCGTATGCGTTTGTGTTGTAAACGACCGGCAAGTGCAGCCCACGCTCAGCAGCAACCAGGAGGGCTTTGACCAGTTGCGGCACGAAATGAGTGGGAGACACCCAGTTGATATTATGGCAACCGCGGTCCTGAAGTTCGAGAAAGACTTCGGCCAGGCGCTCAATCGAGATTTCGTTCTTTCGTTGTTCTCTGAAGGTTTGACTGATTTGATAGTTTTGGCAGTAGACACAGCGCAGATTACACAACCCCATAAACACATTGCCAGCTCCGCCCTCGCCCACAAGGCCTGGCTCCTCACCGAAATGAGGAGTGTAGGACGAGACTATCGGGAGGAGCCCGGAATAACATGCAGCCGGCTCGTCCTTCAACCTGTCGTTCCCGCAATCTCTCGGGCAAATGTTGCACGCGGCAAGCATTCCCATGAGCGCTTCGGCACGTCTTTCAAGTTCTCCGCTGTTTAGCAGCGACCTATATGATGGCTCTGCCATAGTAATTATTCTACATTCGGCCCCTCACCGGTGCCAGCCGTAGGAACAGAGGAGCATTTGTCCTTCCAATTGCATCAGGACCGCTTGCGAAGACAACAAATGATGTGATATCACGTGACGAAACAATTATCCTTGACAGGGAATAGGGAGGCGAAAAGTAGGCTTTGGAGAGATGAGGGTGGTTGGAGAGATTCTTTCCGTTCGGAAGCAGGCAGCTACGGCAAGGACACAAAGGGGTTAATTCGCAAGCAGAACGGCGATGAGGAGAGACAAATGGGCGAAACGACCGAAGAATCTTTACGAGAGCACATTGCTCGAATAATGAGGGAGAAGGGCCTTCGTGTTCGAGATATAAGGCGCAGATCAGCGGGCACGATCACAGAGAGTTACATAAGCGAGATTCTCAAAGGAGTGGCCGCGAACCCAAGTATTGAAAAACTGAGCGCTCTAGCCCGCGGACTGGGTGTCGAACCAGTGGAACTGTTCAAAGTCGCATCAGGAGGTGCGGCAGGCGACGAGGAGTCCAGAAAGGTGATCGACAAATCATATGCAGTAAGGGTGCTCGATATGATGCGGAAAATCGCGCTTAATCCAGATCTCATCGCGATCGCGGAAGAAGTTGGACAGCTATCTGAGAGCGACGCCGATGTTGCGCACACGTCGATTGCGGCTCTGAGGCGGTCATCTCAATATAGACAGCAAGAGTAGAGGGACGCCTGCTTTTCCCGAAGAGCTAAATCTTCATCCAGCGGCCGCAAGCTCCGTTTGCATGGGCTACGAGCTGTCATGAGTATAATCGCGTCCTGAGTCGCGGCGACCAGCAGAATCTTCCTGGCGTTTGAGGCGGCTATACAGGAGCGAGCAAGCCTGGAGATTCATCGGGCTTCTTATCTTGCGCCAAGCCTCATTCTGACTCCGACGCGACCGAGTATTCCGGGTCCTATGGTCTGAGTGGGCGTCAAAGCTACGGCATAGCGATGATTGAGCAAGTTCTCTACCGCGCCGAACAGCTCGACACCATGGCCAACCCTGCGCGAGGCCAAAACATCGAGGGTAAAATAGCGTCCGAGAAGAAAAGTGTTTGCGTCATCATCGAACTGGTTTCCCACGAAGCGGCCCTGAGTAGATACAGTCAGGATTGATGGATTGGAATATGTTGCTTGCACGGTGAATTCATTCTGTGGCACTTGCGGCACCAATTTGCCCACTAGCGACAGGTTGGCAGGAAAGCTGAGGACCGAAGCATTGATAAACTCATATCCCCCCGAGACGGAGAAAGAATTGGAGACTCTGGCGGTGGCGTTGATTTCAAATCCGCGGGATCGACTGCTGCCAAGGTTCTGGCGCTGTCTGACAATCGTTCCAGGTGCGGGTGGAGGGATCAGATTTGTAAGAGTCACGTTCGCGACAGGCCGGCTAATCTGGTTCCAGAAGAAGGTGCCCCGGACTTCTAATCTCCGTTGCAATCCCGAGACGCTTGCACCTGTCTCGCCGCCGGTCAGTCTTTCAGCTACCAGGCCCGGGTTCGCGTTAGTGATGATGCTTCCCAGCCTGAAGGTTCTGTATAACTCGTTCAAGGTCGGAGCGCGAAACGCCTGATAAGCCGAAGCCGACAGGGTGACGTTTTCATTGACCCGGTGGAGGAGGGAGACCTTTGGGCTCAATGCAGATTCGCTGCGGTCGGGAAAATCCTTCACAGTAGTAATCCCGGGCGGCGAGAACGGCCGAGTCGCTGAGAGTGCGTCGTAGTTACGCCATCGATCAAACCTTAGTCCGATTGTGAGCAGCCAGGAAGGCGCGAGCCTGATAATGTCCTCGCCGAATAAGCCCGAGGTGTGTTCCCGGCCGCCCGCTCCCACCGCCGAGGTTACTTTTGCAGCTGAAATAATCAGTTCGTCGCTAGATCCTCTCACTTCGCGGGCGCCCAATCCTGCCACGACAGTTTGCCTGGACCCGATGGTCCTTGACCATTGAGCATCCAGCCCGATCTGCTGGGCAGGCACTCGCTGGCTGCGAACCAGGCTTGCGGTGTTGCGATCGGCGGAGACCGAGGCGAACCTCTGGTCGAACACCTGCGTGCCGCCCCACGCTCTGACTAAAAAATCGCCGGCGACCCTGGATGTCCAGTTTCCCCCGGTTTCCAACTGCCGGATATGGGTCCTGTTCGGATCCAATGCCGTTCCGTTTTGGCGGTCTTCGGCAAACAATGATCCCCGGACAAAGACCCGGCCCTGCTCAGAGAGAATGCGATCAAGCTGCAGTTCCATGCCTCTATGTTCTGAGCCGGCAGGTATGTCTGCAAGTCCGCGCTGAGCCGGGTTGACAATTATGTAGCCGTCGGTATGGAAAGCTTCACCAGAGATCCTGCCCAGCCATTTTCCAAAGGTCCCGCCGGCCGAAAATGAACCGCTGGGTGTTTGCTCGTTCCCGTATGACGTTTCGAGGTTAAACCATGACTGGCTCAGGTCCTGCCGCAGCACGTTGATGACACCGCCCATTGCATCGGTTCCATAGAGGCTGGACCCGGCGCCCTGGAGGATCTCGACCCTGTTAATCTCTTCGCGGGGAATTCGATCCCAGTACACCCATCCCCCAAAAGGGTCGTTGAGGGGGACCCCATCGGCAAGGACGAGTGCGCGGCTGGCGCCGCTGGCTCCTACTCCTCGCAAGGTGACACCCTGGCTAGTCGGATTGGTTGTCCGGCTGCCCGAGCGGCGAAACAGGCTGAAGCCCTCAACCTGTCGTAAGGCATCGTCAAGCGTCAAAGCAGCGGTGTTGGAAAGGTCTGATTGAGAGAGGACGATCACGCTCCCCGCGGTATCATTGACCCGAGCGGCGGTCCGGGCGGCTGTCACAGTCATTTGCTGGCTCAGGCCCCCGGGCGTCAGGACCAGGTCGAGAGCCAGGCTTGAAATCGAAGCTTCCGCGTTCCATTTTTGTTCGAGCGGCGCGAAGCCATTGGCCTCTACAACCAGGGTCCCCATTCGCGCGTCGACAGTATGGAACTCGAACTGTCCCTCGTCATCAGTAATGGCGTGAAGCGTCGTGGCCGCAGCCTTCAATGTCACACCAGCGCCTCTTACCGCGGCCCCGGTCGAATCTTTGACGGTGCCGCGCACCGCCAGCTGACTGCGTCCAAGACACAATGCCTGATTTCCGGCGAACCACAATATGATTGCGATGAGCAAAAGCTGTCGCGAAACAGAGATTGTTGAATCCATAACGTCTACAACACCTGGACGAACGTATAAGCCAACCCTGGAAGCTGTGCCCCAGGGGCAACAGGATCGAATGATCAGGAATAAATTCTCCCATACGGCGTTATAAAAGCAAGTCGACTTCCCCTTCGCTCCTCCGGGCGGGGGAAGCCGGGGGGTTGCCAATGATTGCTAAGAGACGCAGTTTCGCCTGGCGATGCCGAAATACACTTCGGCGAAGACTCGGGGTGTTTTTGGCATAGTGAGCCGATGAAGCGAGTCTATTCTTAAGCCGCTATCAATTATCAACCGGTCTATTTTCCGGTTCAGGTTGCAGCCGCCAGCAATAAGATTTTGAATCGGATTCAGCCAGTCTTGCCAGCGAGCAATTCTGGGGTCATCGCTGCGACCGTGTTCGAGAAACAAATACGATCCTGCAGGCTTCAGCACGCGGCGGACCGCTTTCAAAGCGCTACTGGTATCCTTTATCGAGCAAACAGTGAAGGTGGTGACGACTGTGTCGAAGGAGGCATCGTCGAATGGAAGGTCCTGGGAGGCATCAATGAGTTCCTGCCGAACCGGAAAGCGACTCTTGCTGATTCGTTCTCGCACTCGCCCGGGAGTCATATGCTCGGAATCCAGGGCGATCAGCTCATCCACAGTCCCAGGATAGCATTCGATATTCAGCCCGGTGCCAAAGCCGATTTCGAGCACCCGTCCTCTCGAGGGTGCAAGAGCCCTGGTCCGCAGATCCATTACTGGCTGAGCCGACAAACCCCATTCCATGAGATGAGGGAAGATGTGTTTCGAGTAGAAGCCCATCACACACTGTCCTGACTTAGGAGCAAACGAGCTACTTTTGGCAGTAGCTCGCCTTACTGGCCAGGTACGACTCTAAATCAAGTATCATTCTAAGTAAGGTATACTTGAAACCGCAATCAGCCAGAGTTCCCGGCATCGAGGTAGGATGCTAGTGACAAAGCGTCGACCCTTGGCGGGGGGCCGGCGTGGCCGGCTTTTCTTGCGTGGTGGGGCAATTCTCAAATCTGAGTGTGCTGACAGCTGCTAGACGCCGGAGTTTGAATTGGCCGGCCGTGGGGGAGAAGGCTGAGGCTTGCCCGGCGGCGGTGGAGCCGATTCCGGGGACCCTCGGTTAGCGTTTGATGATGCGTCTTCAGGCTGATGTTGCTGCGGGCGATTCGCTATCGCGGAACTGCTTTGTGGGGACGGTACCGGCTGCTTGGAACTCGAAGGCGAGGCTTCGGGCTGGGCTGTGTTTTGATTGGCCTGCCGCGCTAAGGCCGCTGCTGCTATCTTCGCTTGCCCGGATATCTGGTCAGCTTTGACTTTGTACTGGTCCGCGGCCGTCTTCATTGCGTCGGTTCGGTCAGGCATCTGGCTGTAAGCACGAAGTTCACCTTGCCATTGCTCCAATTGTGGAAGATACCCGCGAAGCGGATGGTCGGTAGGCATCGACTCAACCCTGGCGATGGCATCAGCAATAGATTGCTGGGCCGACGAAATGGAGTCCTTGGCAGAATCCGTTCCGGATGTCGAACCATTGAAGTAGAGGTAGGCGGCAACTCCGAGGGCCACAACCAGGAGCCCGACCAGGGTGACTACCAGACCGGTGCTAGCCGCTCGTTTTCGAGGATAATAGTAGATCCGGTCGGTCCTGAGGTCCGATTCCTCCTGGTAACCAGCCCCCTGACCAGTGTGAATTGGTGTGGTGCGAGCCGGGTCCGGGGCGCTCGCCGCCCTGGGGCGGACAATCGTGGATTCATCTGGTGCGAGAGGTATCTCGATCCGGTGGCTCTGGCTGCCTCGATCGTCGATGCCCCGGTTTCCCTTACCTATTCCAATGGCGCGGTCGAAAAGTCTGGATAAGTCGGCCGCACTTTGGGGCCGGCGGCCTGGTTCTTTTTCGAGGGCAGACATCACTACGGAATCGACTTCGGGAGCCACAATCCGCCTGGTTCGAAGGGGCGGGGGCGCCTCTGAAGTATGCCGCACCAGGAGCCTTGTTGCAGAATCGTCTTCAAAAGGCGGAGCACCGGCGAGCATTTCGTATAGAACGACTCCAAGAGAGTAAACGTCGCTCCGAGCGTCTATGCGGGCACCCTCGCATTGCTCCGGCGACATGTACCTAGGAGTCCCGACTATGAAATTGGCGGCGGTAAGAGACGGGCTTCGATCGCGGTCCTCGAGTATCTTGGATACACCAAAATCGACGACCTTCACCCAGTCCTGACCGTCCACGCTCGAGATAAGGATATTCTGGGGCTTTATGTCTCTGTGTATGATTCCGGCAGAATGGGCTGCTTCAACAGCGCCGGCCGCCTGTCGCAGGATATTGGCGGCGCGTTCTGGCCGCAAAGGACCTTCCTCGCGTATGACCGTATCCAGGGTTCTGCCATCGACAAACTCCATGACTATGAAGGGGCTGTGATCGGCGGTCGTGCCGACATCCATGACATTGATGGCATTGGGGTGATGAATGCGGCTTGCGGCGCGGGCTTCTTGTTCGAATCTCTGGGAAATGGCCGGATCAGCGGCGAACTCGGGACGCAGGACCTTTATAGCGACTCTCTTACCCATCAGGACATGCTCGGCTTCGTAAACGATGCACATCCCGCCGGTCCCGAGGCGGCGTTCGATGCGATATTTAGATAGTAACCCGGGGTCGAGACTATCGTAATGTGTTCCGGTATCTTCCAAGATGACGCCTGCTATTTCAGGGCAGAGATTGCTTTCAGGGCTCGAATCGGCGCCGTTTGCGGCTGGAAAGAGCACGGTCCAAACAGGCGAGCGAATTGTAGACCGGATAGGAAGCGCTGGGGTTTTCTAAAAAGCCGCACTTACATGAACTCGCTTAGTTTGTATTTTCGAATCTTGCTGTAGAGGCGCGGCCTGTAAATCCCGAGCGCGTTTGCGGCAGCCTGCTTATTGCCTTTTGTGCGGCGCAGCGCCTGAAAGATGACTTCCTTTTCGATCTCCTCGAGGGTCATATCTGGGGGCACGCGGAACTCGTTATTGGTTGGGGCAGCCGGCTCCGCCGCGGTAAACAGCAGATCATTTACCTCTATGTGGTCGGCCTTGCACAACAACACAGCTCTTTCTACGGCTGATTCGAGTTCTCTGACATTACCAGGCCATCGATAGCTGAACATGGCTGAAAGCGCAGTTTGGGTAAAGCCCTCGACGGACTTGTTGTACTTCTCGGAGTACTTCCTGAGAAAGTGATCAGCGAGCAACGGTATGTCATCGGGCCGTTCGCGCAGGGGGGGCACTTCAATGGTTATGGTGGAGACCCTGTAATAGAGGTCTTCCCTGAGCTGGCCGCTGCGGGTCACCTCCATCGGGTTTCGGTTAGTCGAGCAGATCAGCCGAAAATCAACCTCTACCGGGCGCTCGCTTCCAAGCCTGTAATAAACGCGCTCCTGCAGGGCCCTTAGGAGCTTCGGCTGTAGCTCGACAGGCATCTCAGCGATTTCATCCAGGAGGAGTGACCCCCCGCCCGCTCTTGCAATAAGTCCCTCTTTATCTCTAGTCGCTCCGGTAAAAGCACCTTTGGTATGGCCGAAAAGCTCGGACTCCATGAGCTCTTTGGGCAATGCCGCGCAATTGACTTTTACAAATGGGCCCTTGGCGCGGTGGGAGTTGTAGTGTATGGCGTTGGCTATCAACTCCTTGCCGGTTCCAGACTCTCCGATGATCAGGATATTGGCGTCGCTTTTGGCGACGCCTTCAATCATCTCGAAAATATCTTGCATCTGTTTGGAACGCCCTACGATATCAGAGTAGGTGGTTCGCTGTTGGAGTCTGCGACGCAACCCTTCCTGTTCAGCTATGAGCCGTTGTCTTTCGAGGGCTCGGTCGATGAGCAGCTGCAGCGCGTCGAATTCGAAGGGCTTTTCAACAAAATGAAAGGCGCCCGCTTTGGTTGCTTCGACTGCCTTGTTCACGGACCCGTAGCCGCTGATAATTATGACTTCGATCGACGGCTGTTTGTCCTTGATCTTTCTCAATACTTCGAGCCCTTCCATGTCCGGTAATTGCAGGTCTGCCAAAACAAGGTTGTAGTCACCACCTTCGAATAGGGCCAGTCCCTCGGCGCCGGCCTTCGCCGTCGAAACCTGATATCCAGACTGCTGAAGAGTGAGCTTGAGCGAATCGAGCATCTGCTCTTCGTCATCAATTACCAGAATATTGAATCTATTCACTTTGCATCTCCACCACGGATTTGGGCAAGGTGGTCAATTAATCCATTTATTCCATTAAGCATTTTTTCGACAATCGCCTGATCGTCACCGTCCGCTGTCTTCTTTTTGAGAAAGGTTGCGTAAAGCTTGAGGCCGCCGAGATGGTTCTTTATGTCGTGCCACTGCTGCCGCGTGATCAGTGAAGCACCTTCGGGAATCGAATTCTCGATCGGGGATACGATAACAGCATATCGGGTTTTCCGGCTCGAATTATCGTTGACTGATGCAGTGTGGCTTGAAGCCTCGTCACCGGGAGCAACATCACTTGAAGGGTTGTCACTGTGGTCCTGAAAAGTCAGGGTTTCGAATTTGACACTTACTCTGGCGCCCTGATACTCGAGGCTGGCCTGCGCTGTGTGGGATAGGTTAGATCGAGCATCGGCGATCTGCTTGGCCACCCAGGCGGACAACTCTGGCGTGCGGCTCAAAACATTTGCATATCGTGTTTGGCCAGACGGCTCTGAGCCCGCGGCAGCTCCATCTCCGACCTGCAGTACGAATTCGCCAGCGCCGCTTGACCCAGCCACGAGGTTGCCTTCTGGATCGTAAATCAGCAGAATTGTCGTATGCTCTCCTCTGGATCCTGTTCAGTTAATTGGATTGCTTGCTTGTGTTGATCCGCAAAAATCCGAACCAGCTAATTACATCTTCTGGGCACCGATCGCGCTGAGATGTGTTACCGAACACCTGGCTGACCCGGGAAACAACATGCTATAAGTAAGCTATCCTGTCGTCAGTTCGCTGCAAGGAGCGTGCCATTTAGATACTGTGGCATTTGGACTAATATTGTTCAGGCTTGACGAAATCAGTCGAGCCAAGAATGTATCGAAATGGGACGAGAATGCAAACGGTCGACTTATTACAATGCACTTCCAAGGCAGACCGGCGGCGCAGCGGCATCTTCCGGGGAAAAGGGGGGGCGTTGCGGGTGTCTCAAAATTAGGGATTCGAATTTCGACGCATTGCACCTCATTTTGGTAGAATTACAGGCGTGGGACAAGAGGAGCCGGAATGGGCGCGGGCGCTATGATGTCTGAGCAAAAACGAATTCTTGTTGTAGAGGATTCCGACGACGGCCGATTTGCTCTTGCGAAATTGCTCCAGCTCGAGGGTTACACAATCCTGGAAGCGATCGATGGAGTCCAGGCAATTGAGATCGCGGCCCGAGAACGGCCCCATCTCATACTGATGGACCTGTCTCTACCCGTTATTGACGGA
>Ga0126381_100002497_pt1 | contig 19888 bp, 15 predicted proteins | sample PanSoiMetPlot_28_FD_96465 | JGI IMG/M metagenome (GOLD analysis project Ga0126381, IMG submission 96465) | Tropical forest soil microbial communities from Panama - MetaG Plot_28 | ecosystem: Environmental > Terrestrial > Soil > Tropical forest > Bulk soil | place: Panama | collected 2016-02-17
AAACAGGGTGCCAGGAGTAGCGGTAGGCGGCGTGAAGAGCGCCGATCCTCCGCCCGCGACCGCGACGTTGCTGCGGTAGTTGGGGTTAAAGCCTCCTAGGTATGCCGCAGGTTGGATTTGCCCGTTACCAGCATCGCTTGAAGACCCGCCAGCGAACTTACCGAAATTGAAGACTGGATCAAAGCCTCCGGTAAGGTCGTTCTGGTTGTACACGGGACTCCACGGAAAGCCGCTGTGAGCATTCAAAATGCCGGAAATGCTCCAGCCACCAGCAAGCCTTTCCGCCCAGTTGTTGCCTCGGAAGATGCGCGGTGACCAGATCCCATACAATTTGAACGCATGACGGGTATCGTAGTCGGAAGTTCCAAAACCGGTTGGAAGCGAGAACTGATAGAAGCCGCCAGCATAGGCGTTGGAGCCGGAATCGAGGCTGTGACTCAAACGATATTGCGTGTCAATCAGGAAACTGTGATTGAACTCGTGCCTCAATTCCATAAGCAAAGCGTTGAAATGTGCAGAACCGTCATTCGCGTAGAGGGTTACCCCATGCACCACGGAATTAAATTCTTCGCCGAGCGCCGCGCCGACGTTGTACGAGTTGTAGTGCTCGGTCAGGTGGCGAGTGTTGCTGCCCTGATAACCGACGGAGGCGACCCAGCCGCGCGCAACCTCATATTCGACGCCCATCGTGTAGTGATAGGTGTAGGTAGTTGGCTCGTCCGCCGGGAAAGCGGTCAAAGAAACCGGAGAGCTGCCAGCGACCGGTAGATTCGTAGCGGGATCAAAGGATACGATGGCGTTCGGGTTGGCCGCGTATCCGTTCGGATTGTGCACATCGGCCGGAAAGCTATTTTCATAGATAAGTAAGCAACCCGGTCCCGCTGGCCCACTTGGGCAAGGCAAGTTGGGCTGGTTGTCCACAAAAGGCGGATTGAAGCGACCGTCCAGAGAGTTGGATTGCACCAGACCATTGAAGGCAATGCCGAAGCCCCCGCGGACCACCATGCGATTTTCCGCTTGCCGAGGACTCCAGGCAAAACCCAATTGCGGCCCGAAATTGTTTTTACTTGCGTTGTAAAGATCCCCGCCAGTGCGAACACGGATGTCTGTAAAGGCGTTGGCTCCGGAGCCTAGGACCACGGTTGCCAGTTTCTTATTCTTTTCGGAGATAGGTCCGAAGTACTCCCACCGCAGACCGACAGTCACCGTCAGGTTGGACTTAACCTTATAGTTGTCCTGAACGAAAACGCCGACAAGGTTGTTTCGGATGTCCTTGCGAAGAGAGGAAGGGACACCGGTTTGCGGGTCAGATTGCACGCTTTCCTTAACCGGTGCATCGTTTAGGAAATCCCAAATGTTGTTGAAGGTGTAGCTGGGACGATCGGCCCAGAACGGAGCATCGACTGACAGTAAGCGCGTGAACTCGCCCCCCATTTTCAGGGTGTGTGCGCCGTGAACCTTGGTGAGCACGTCTTTCGCTGCGTAGGTCCATTGGTCGAATCCGTTAAACGCTCCGATACCGTAGCCCTGGAGAGCAGAGATGGTCCCGGAAGTGAGGGAGCCAATAGTGTTGAAACTCACTTGCGGAAGACCAAAGGGTCCGTTGGGATTGCTGGCCAGGTCTTTATTGATCCAACTTGCAGCGTTGACACGGGCCTCATTGACAAGCGTGGGGCTGAAAGTGTGATCCCACAGGGCTGTCATCGCGCGATTGGTGTAATCGGAGTTGAAAAGGTTCATCGAGCGGTCGCCGTTGCCATTCAGCCCGGTGCTGGAGTTAGGCACGTAGTAAATGCTGAATGCCACCAGATCTTTGCGGGTAGGGTTGAAATCGATGCGGCCGTTGTACTGCCGGTGGGTGCTGTTCGTAGGCTTTACGGTGGAGAAAAACCCAATGTCTGCGACACCGTCGAGATTGTTTGTGCCGCCCAGACCGTCGCCGCCGGTGCCATAGCTAACTTGCGTGCAATGGCCTGCAGCGTCAAGATGGTAGCACTTATTAAAAAAGCTATCGATATTGCCAACTCCGGCGGCCAGAGGGCGCCCGATGTCCAGGCCCTGGCCAACAATTTCAGCGCAGTTTGCGACGGGATGAGTGGCGTCGACATGTGCCGCGTCGATCAGCCCGGCATCAGCGCAAGTTTTTTCCACGAAGCTACCGCCGTTCGGCGCCACACCCGAGAAGTTAAGAAACGTTGCCGCGTTGGGTGCGGCCGAGAGTGCCCGGTATTGCGGTGTTTCATAGAAGTTGCCGCCGGTTCCCTGCTGAGCGTTGTTGCTGAGCGTTTCGTAGGAGAAGAACACGAACAGCCGATTCTTCAGGATTGGACCGCCGGCACTGCCTCCCCAATCATTGAACCGGTTTGCATCCCTGGTATTGGTGTTGTTGTAGCCATTATATTTGGTGAATGCGTTGAGCCCCGGCCGGTGCACCTTGAAATAAACGCTGCCGTGGTACTGATTGGTTCCGTTCTGGGAGATAATTTGGACCTGTGCGCCACGGTAACGTCCGTTTTCCGCGTCGTAATTGTCAGTGACGACTTTTACTTCCTTGACGGAATCCTCATTCGGCGTGATCACCGAGGTTCCGCCCCAGGTAACACTGGTGGTTCCGACGCCGTCAATCTGATAATTGTTTTCGCCCGTACGAGCCCCGCCTGAGGTAATCTGCCCGCCATTTTCAATCTTGAAGACTCCGTCCACTCCGCCGGTGCCGCCAATCGTGGTGCTTGGCAAGTTTTGCGTCCCGCCGCCGGATGCCTGTGCGCCATCACCAAATGCGCCGGGAGCCAGCTGCAAGAGTTGGAAAGGGTCGCGGCCGAAGGACGGCAAGCCTTGAATCTCCCGCGAGTTCACCGTGCCCTGAAGATTCGACGTTTCCGTGTCGATGAGCGGTGTGGCATCGCCGTTTACGGTCACCGACTCGGAGGCTTGCCCGACCTCGAGTGCGACGTTCAGCGAATTCGCCTGTTCCGCAATGACGCCAACACCCTTGACGACCTTGGTCTTAAATCCCGCTTTTTCCACCGTGACAGTGAATTTGCTAGGCGGAAGGCCGTTAAAGTTGAAAACGCCGTTTTCGTCACTTTCAGCGATGGATGATTGGTTGGTCTCTTCGTTCTGTAAGGTTACCTTTGCGCCCCCGACGACCGCCCCCTGGGCATCGGTGACTATTCCCTGAATCGACGCCCGATACTGTGCCGATGCTCCACACACCAGCACGGCCAAGCAAGCGAGGCACATAGCTCCCCGTGCAATCATTTTCCCCATGTTCATTTTTCCCACCCCTTAAGTAGGTCGCTGACCCGGGACCCCTCCCGCGTCAACGATTTCGCTAAATCGGTTAACTACTACTGTTCCGGACTATAGTCATGTAAAATCCGCTTGTCAACGATTCTTACTTTCATTGCTTTGCCGGCCTATTACCGCGCATTCACGTCGCGGCGTGGCGGGCGCGGCAGACAGTTCACGCTCCACAACGGTTCAGAGAAGGGGGAGGGGTTTCAGGCCTATGCCCGTATTGACCTGCAATTTTTCGAGCGGTTCGGCTAAGCTTCGTTTCAGATGTCCTCTGCTGCGCCCCCGCTCGCTGGCCCTTAGCCTAGTTAACGCTACTGTTCTTGCGCTCGCCCTTCTCGTCGTTGCCTCCCCGGCCCAACCGCAGACCGCCTATTACCAACACTCCTTTTTTGACAACGGGCCGCACACTTCGGGCTACCCCTATTCCTCCGGCAAGGCCGTCGCTCCAAGTACTCTAGAGCTTGCTGGCAAGAGACTGCCCCTGGATGGCCAGGTCTTCTTCACGCCGCCAAATGCGGTGCGCATATCCTGGCAGTCGAATGCGGGCGGCGCCTGGGCCGCCGCTATCCATGTACAAGATTTCCGCGATCGGGAAATCCTGTTTGCAGGCGATACGCTCTCTTTCTGGCTGTATTCGGCAGAAACGATTCCGGTCTCCTCGCTTCCCGACCTGCGGTTGCACGACACGAAACGGGGCTTTTCCGCGCGCCTTCACCTCGGCGGATGGTTGGGAAACCTTACCGGCAAAAAATGGATTCAGGTGCGCATTCCACTAGAAAGTGTTCGCGCCGATTCGGTAACTTCTTTTGATCCGCACCGCCTTTCCACTTTGGCGTTCGAGCAAGCGGCGGCCGATTCGCGGCCGCACACACTCTTTCTGGACGAAGTCCGTATTGACGATGCGCGCGCTTCGAGCCCGACCGCGAAGTCCGCTATAGATTCGCCCAGAAGTCTTCACGCGCGCGCTTACGAACGACATGTTGATTTGCGCTGGGAGCCGGCCTCCTCTTACGCAAACGCGGATTTGGGCGTCGGCCGCTTCCTTATTTATCGCTCACTGGATGGCGCGAAATTCGAGCCCATCGGCATGCAGACGCCGGGAGTTTACCGCTACACCGATTTCCTCGGCAAAGTGGGACAGAAGGCCGACTACAAAGTCGTTTTTTCCGACGCGGACTACCACGAGTCCGCGGCGTCAGCCGTTGTCTCCGCAACCACACATGAAATGAGTGACGACGAGCTGCTCACCATGTTAGAGGAAGGGTGCTTTCGTTATTACTGGGAGGGCGCGTTTCCCGATTCCGGGATGATTCGCGAGAGCCTGCCGGGCAATGATCGAATCGTGGCTACGGGAGCGTCTGGCTTCGGCGTTATGGCACTGCTGGTCGGAGTGGATCGGGGATTCATCACGCGCGAACAGGGTGTCGCGCGGTTGAATAAAATCACCGCGTTTCTCGAAAAAGCTCCGCGCTATCACGGCGTGTGGTCGCACTTCATGGACGGAAAAACCGGACAAAGTCTTCCGGTGTTCGATGTAATCGACAGCGGCGGCGACCTGGTGGAATCCGCGTTCATGATGCAGGGGCTGCTGGCGGCGCGGCAATATTTCAATCGCGGGACGCCGGAAGAAACCGAGCTGACAAAACGAATCACCCGGCTGTGGGAAGGCATGGAGTGGGACTGGTACCGCAAATCGCCGGACAGCGACGCGCTCTACTGGCACTGGACGCCGGAGTGGAGCTGGTTTATCAATCATCGCTTGACTGGATTCAACGAAACGATGATTGTGTATTTGCTGGCGATCGCTTCGCCTACGCACCCCGTCGCGCCGGAGCTTTACTACACCGGATGGGCGGGACAGTCGGAAGCGGCGCGGCTGTATCGCAAGGGCTGGTCGGGTTTGACAGAAGGCGACCGCTACGCCAACGGCACTAGCTACTACGGAATCAAGCTGGATGTGGGAGTAGGCAGCGGCGGGCCGCTGTTTTTCGCTCACTATTCCTACATGGGATTCGATCCGCACTCGCTGACCGATCTTTATACCAATTACTTCGAGAACAATCGCAATCTGGCGCTGATCAATCGGGCTTATGCCACGGAGAATCCGCAAAAAAGCAAGACCTACAGCGCGGAGGCCTGGGGCTTGACTGCTAGTGACGGACCCAAAGGATATATGCCGGAGGCTCCGGACGCGGAGCACGACAAGGGGACGCTGGCTCCGACGGGGGCGCTGGCTTCGTTCCCTTATACCCCGGAGGCGTCCATGGCGGCGCTGAAACATTTCTATCGCGACCTGGGCGACCGGCTGTGGGGAATCTATGGTCCGATCGACGCCTACAATCTGGATGAAGATTGGTGGTCGCCGATTTACATGGGACTGAACCAGGCACCGATCACGGTGATGGTGGAAAATCAGCGCACCGGGCTGGTTTGGAAACTGTTTCAGTCCAATCCGGAAATCCAGGCGATGTTAAAGAAGCTGGACGCCACGACGGCGGAGCTACGCGCGCATCAGGTGAAGCCAGCCAACTGACCATCGGCCGCAGCCGATAGGTTTCATGCCCTTCGCTCGGAGCGTCTGACGAATGAGAATCCCGCGCCCCTCTCGGATGCACTTTGTTCTTTCCGTGATCATGTTCGGACCGCTCGCTGTTGGCCTCTTTTCCGATTCCGGGACTACAGCGCAACAGAAACCCACCGTGCTGCAGGGAACGTGGACGGCGACCGCGGCGCCGACGCGGGTTTTTCGCGGGGCCTGGTCCGTACAGATTTTGCCGGGCAGTCCGAACGCCGCGCGAGGTTCCTGGACCCTTTTTAACGATGCGAGCGAGATGGTGATGGAAGGAACGTGGTCGGCCAGGAAAACCGGCCAGGATTGGCAAGGCACCTGGACGGCACGCACGGCGGCCGGCCAATCGTTTTCCGGCACATGGGATGCTGACCTTGGCGGATTCGTGGGCAAGACGATCAAAGATATGCTGGTACGGACGGCGGAGAAAGAGGTTGGCGGGTCGTGGCGAAGCGGGCGGTACCAGGGAAATTGGTGGCTGAAGGGATCGGTTGACTAAGAGATCCGCGCCGCGTGAAGGCAAGAGAGGTCCAACGGCTGCGGTGCTTCCCCTTTGAGACTCGCGTCCTTGTTCGGATGCTAGCGTTACTGGGATTCTATATCGAAGGCATAGACGTCCTGCAGGCCGGTATCGCGGAGCAGGAGCGGAGAATCGCTGGGGTCAAGGCCCATCCAATCGTCCCAATAACCGGTAGGCTGGAAATCTTTGAGGTCGGCGACGCGCTCCACAGAGAGATCGCTGAGCTTCATGCGGAAGACGGCGGGATTCTCCGGCCAGCTTAGAAAATAGATGTAGCGGCTGTCTTTGGACCAATTGGGAAAGCTGACATTTCTTCCTTGAATGACTTCGGACCATTTCTTTTTGGCACGATCGAAGAGCAGCAGGGATTGCGAATTGCCGCGTACGGCGGCGATATATTTCCCGTTAGGCGACCAACGAGGCGAGAACAGTTCCTGGGAATCCGGCAAGGTCGTGATTTGGCGCGATTGCAGAGCGAGAATACGAATTCCGGTGGCCGAGGAATGATACAGGCTTCCAAATATGAGGGAAGCGCCGTCGGGCGACCAGTAGGGATCAGCTTCGGGATGATCGTCATCGGGCAGCAGTTCTTTGCAGCTGCCGCCTTGTGCAGAAACCAGGAAGATGCGCGACGGTTTGCCGGGCGTTACCGAGAAGAAGGTGATCTGCTCGCCGTCGGGCGACCAGCGCGGCAGAGAAGCATACAAGGGTGGATAGCTGAGTTGAAGGCGCTGGGTACCGTCAGATTTGCTGCGCCACAGTGTGCCTTCCGGGAAAGCCACATAGGCGACCCACTCTCCGTCGCTGGAAAAGCTGACGTGTTCGGCGGAAATTCCCGACAGGAACGGCACGAATCGTTGCGAATTGGATTCCTGGCGCACCAACTCGCCGCGGCGTCTCCGTCCGACAACGAAAAGTTTTTTCCCGTCCTTACTGGAGAGCGGAGAAAAAAGAGCCAGTGGGCCGGAAGTCAGTTGAATCGGTGCGGCATTCTTATTCAGCCAACGGGAATTTTCGGGAAGCTCCCAAATGCTTCCCTGGGAAGAGAAGACAAAATGTTTTCCGCCTGGAGTCCACACGCCACAGCATTCCGAAGGCGGGTTGTGCCAGGCTGGCAGGAGCGCGCGGGCATTCTTGCCGCTGGAGGACACCTCCCAGAGAGCAGTGTCGTTGGTTTTCTGATCGCGAAGAGTAAGGCGCAGGGCGTTTCCGTCGAACGACCAGTGAAGAGCCGACGGCCATCCGGCCAAGTCGGCCAGCTGGCGTGACTCGGTGCCATCGCTTTTGGCGATGAAGAGTTGATTCCCCTTGGCGTAAACAAGATGAAGGCCGTCGGGCGACCAGGCTCCGGCGTGACCCATGGTGTCAGCGAGGCGCCGCGGCAGTCCTCCGAGCACCGGCAAAGCCCAGAGCGGCCCGTCAAACGCCGTGCCAGGTTCATCGGAAACCAGAAGGGAAGAGCCATCGGGCGAGACATTCAGGATTTGCATGCTCAGCGAAGGAGCTAGAATGGGGGCGACTTCGCCTCCCGCAGCTGACACCTGGCCGATTGCGGACGATCCGGCGAGAACCGAGGAGGTGTACTGCAGATAGAGCCGCGCGCCGTCAGTGCCGGCGAGAAGCTTGCCGCGGCCGTCATTTGTAATTTGCGCGGAGCTGGAAATTTTGAGCGGATGAGTTGGGGAAGCCAGCGAGTGAGCCAGAACGGCAAGGAAAATCAAAACGGCGAAGCTTGGCGCGAGCAATTTCCAGCGATTTGATTTTGGGGGAAACGCGGCGCTGCGTGCAGCCGCAGCCGCAGTTTCTTGACCAAGACCGCTGCGACCGGCGGGCGGAACTCCCGAACTACTGCTGCTTGTTGCTACGAAGCGTCCTGTAACCTCATCGCGCCGCAGTCGTTGCAGGTCGGCGCGCATTTCGGCGGCACTCTGGTAGCGCAGATTGCGGTCCTTCTCGAGGGCCTTCTGAATGATGTGCTCCAGCTCGGGCGGTATCGCGGAATTCATTTCGACCGCAGATACCGGCAGGTCGTTGAGGATGGCAGAAAGAATCAGCCCGATGCTGCCGCCGCGGAAGGGCAAGATACCGGTGGCCATTTCGTACAACACTGCTCCAAATGAAAATAGATCCGAACGCGCATCGAGTGTCCAAGCGCGCACCTGCTCAGGCGACATGTAGGAAACGGTGCCGAGTGTGGAACCCGGGCCGGTGAGGTCGTGCGGCGACTGCATCATGCCGGTCAAGGTGTCGGCGGATTCCGATTCGGCGAGGGGTTGGCCCGCCGTTCCGATCTTGGCTAATCCGAAATCGAGAATCTTGGCGTGGCCGCGCTTGGTGACGAAAATATTTGCGGACTTGATGTCGCGATGGACGATGCCTTGGGCGTGAGCGGCGTCCAGGGCGTCAGCAATTTCCGTGGCCAGAAAAAGAAGCATTTCGACGCCCAGGGGCTGGCTGGAAATCAAATGGCGAAGGGTCACGCCGTCCAAGAATTCCATAGCGATGAAGGGGCGGCCAGCGTCCTGACCAACTTCGTAGATCGTGCAGATGTTGGGATGATTGAGGGCGGAAGCGGCCTGAGCTTCGCGCTGGAATCGGGTGTAGGTGTCCGCGTCGCGGACGACTTCATCGGGCATGAACTTCAGGGCGACATAACGGTGGAGGATGGTGTCCTCGGCTTTGTACACCACGCCCATGCCGCCGCCGCCGAGTTTTTCGAGAATTCGATAGTGGGAGATGGTTTGTCCGAACGGCGGCGGAGAGTCGGCCATTTGCGCTACATCTTAGGTTGCGTGTTTGCGGGAAGTCAACGAAACGGATTGCCAAGCGAACAAGAGCAGTCAAGCGCGGCCGTCTATGGAATTGGGGTTACCGCTCCATTGCGAGTCAGGAAGAGATTTTTCCGAAAGGGTCAGGCTGCGGTTGGTTGATGGTGTTCATTGTAATCAACCGCATGACACGTTCAGATCCACCGGACGTCGATAAAATGATGTTCCTACTTCGGCGTCGAACGACTGCTCCAAGCTATTTTCGATATGGGTGGCTTAAGAGTTCCACGTTTGACAAGTCCCAGGTGGACTTATCAGGTTCACCAGCCACTGAGGAAAATTGCAAACCGATGGCAAACGCATCTCCACGTAGAGCGTTGCAATAAGCTATTCGCGCACGTGAGGGGGTGCTGCATTGTGGCAGCCTAACGAGCAATTGATCGTTCGGTCGCCAGGGCTTCCTGGCGACAACGCGGGCACCATGCCGACTGGCGTTTTTGATCAGGGCCTGATCGTGAATGAGTGGTTCGCCGAGGCTAGAGAGTCCCAGGTCGCCTTTGGCCGGAATTCGTTTTTCTATCCGATGCTCTCTTATTACTTCACGAATCTGTCTTCTCTGGGAAAGAATGAACAGCATAAGCAGCACGGCCACCATCGTGCCCAGAAATGTGGCAATGGTTATCACCCAGACCATGCGCTCGCTCCCGTCATCACGTTTAGGCTCGCCGGTCGCCAAGGCATCAGCTTAACGCCCCGCCGCCAGAGATTCTATTCAGGCGACCAAGGTCGGAGGATGGCTTGGAAGCCTTGCTTTTCGAGCTTGCGCTTCGCAACGGCGGCGGAATCGGCGTCCGCAAAGGCGCCGACGGCTACTTTGTAGAACCGATCGTGCGTGCGCTTGAATACGAAAGCCGGGAAATCGATTCTTTGCAGGGACTCCGACAAAGCATCCGCGTTGCTTTCCTTCGTCATCGCGCCCACCTGAAGCACGAAACCTGGAGTGTCCAGGGAAACCGTGGGGGGCGCCGGACTGGTCGCAGGCGGGAGCTTTGCGGGTTCGACTTGGCCTTTCGCGGGAACGCCCGCCATCGTCGCCGCCGGAGCAATCGTTCGATTCCGCTGGTACTCGCTCCTGCTGCCCAAGTAGTAACCCAAGAGAACGCAAGCCGAACCGAGGGCCGCGGAAGTCAGAACCAGGCCGGTCCAGCGGCGCAACCCCGCTTGGTGCCACGCCTCCTCCCGCTCAGCGGGCGGTCCTGCGGCCAGTTGTCGGGCACCTGCTGCGAGGCCGCAATGAGCATCTGTTGCTGAGGCGTGAAAAGTCGGCGCCCACTCCCTCACCGAGGCAGCTGCGTGTGCGGACATCCACTCCCTCAGCTGCTGTCGAGAAGCGGCAGGCAAGTCCAAGAATCGCAGGCCGGTCCGATTTTCGGAATTGCTTGTCCAGGTGGTTTGCACCGTGGCTCGCAAAGGTGAACTACTGTCTGGGAGCTCGACTGCCACAGGGAACGCTTCTCCCTGCATGTCGGGAAAACTACGGTTGACTGCTAGACCGCCCTCCGAGATATTGGACAGGAGTCCACCGTATTCACTCACGTGGACCGACAGAAGCGAAGCCGGAACAAGCCGAGGGTATTGTCGGCGGTCGTCGAACAAGTGGCCCCCTTGAAGGAGCTGGGGTCCTCAGCTCCAGGGTACACTGGCTGGTCTCCGGCAAGGAGCATTTTCAGAACTGGATTGCTCAAAGGGGCACCGGCAAGTCGCGAAACGTCAATTCGGGTGATCGCCTAGATGGACTTCTTTCTCGAGAGCGCGTTATCGTCTCCTCCGCTGGAGGACCTTCAATTATGAAACTCGGCTATGTAATTAAGTTCGTAGATGACATGGATCGTGCTGTGAAGTTTTATCGCGACGTACTGGGATTGCCCCTGAAGTTCCAATCGCCTGGCTGGAGCGAATTCGTGACCGGTGAAACGGCGCTCGGCCTACATCCCGCATCGCCGAAAAATCCTGCTGGAAGCGTTGAACTTGGTTTCAAAGTCGCAAACCTTGAGCAGTTCCATCAAAATATGACTGTGGAGGGCGTGCAGTTCAGCATGCCCCCGACAAAGCAGGATTTCGGCGGCGCTCTCGCACAATTCCTAGATTCAGAGGGCGGACGTTGTAGCGTCGGCGAAGGGTAACGTAAGTGAATTCGCTCGCTTTCTTTTCCGAGCATAGACCAAGTCCAGGGCTTGGCTTCTTTCTGACCGTCAGCTAGATCCTCCTTTCGGACTAACGATCGTGATTGATTTCAGCATCCTTACCCAGCGTGCTGGTCGTTTTTCATGCGGTGCGACCAGCCTGAAAGGACCTTGTTTTGGGCCGATGGGAGCACCGTCCATGGTGTCTGCGACGAGGATTTGGGAATCGAGAAAACCAGAATCAAGTTCGGCAAGAGCAAAAACCACTTTGTAGCCATCTTCCGCTTCGGCGATAAGGTAGCTTGTCATAAGCGGCCCACGAAGCTGTTCTCCGTGAGGAGCGCCGGCCTTCTGGAGCAGCTCTTCCAGCAAGACACCCTCGTATACTTCGGACTTTTTCTCATGAGTGTTCATGACACGAATTGTTGTTCGATGCATGCTCTTCAAGTCTGTGATAGTCAGGGTAAGCGGCGTAGAGACGGCTCCTGCAATCTTGAGCTGGGCGGCAGCCTGAGTCTGTGCAATCGCAGATGGGAAGAATGACGAAATAATCAGAATCGTGGACGGTATAGCCGCAGCAAAGGCGGTGCCGCGAATTTGAAACACCATGCGAGGTTCTCGTAGCGCGAGTCGCGTTTACTTTTTTTCCAGCATAACTTCTGTGGATTTGATAATCGCCGAGACGGTGTCGCCCACCTTGAGGTTCATTTCAACCGCGCTTCGCTTGGTGATCACGCTTTCGATGAGGTTGTCGCCCACTCTGACCACTACGTGGGCCATAACCCCGCCAAGCTGGAGTTCTTCAATCATTCCTTCGAGCCGATTACGCGCTGAGAGAGTCATGGGCACGAGAGTACTTCGATCATCCTGGGTACGTCCACTTTTTTCAAACGCTGCCCCCTCTCGGCGAACGGCGCTACCGAATAGAGCAGTGATTAAACCGGGTTACCGGTACCAAGATATCCAGTTGGTTGCCCGACGCAACAAGAAAGTGCGCTCGGCAGTTGGTTAGACATTCCTGCACCACGCGGTCGGGAAGTGAAAACAATTGTGTGCTGTACCTGTCTAGCGAAGGATGCAGACCGAGGATCGGGGACGCCACTCAAAAATTGCAACACTTTTACTACCATCAGCGTTGTGGCAGGTTTTGAATATTTCCCGCATCGCGACCACCTTAATATAAAATCAGGACGTTGTCAGTCGTGGGGGCTTATGGCTCAGCGGTTAGAGCAGCGAACCTGTTTTTTGCTGTGTCCTCTTACGAAGTCCGCGAGTTGATCCGTTCTGATTGGTTTGGTCTGGTTTTGAACCGAAACCTTTTCACTTTTGTGATGCTCCATCCAGCTATGGAGGAATGATATCGATGCGTCCGAAAATCGGCGGGATTCTCGAAACCTCGTTGTACGTCAACGATGTCTCTCGCGCAGTACGTTTCTACGGGGAGACCTTTGGCTTTCGCGTCATCAGCGAATTCGGTGAGCGTGGTTGCGCGATGCAGGCAGGTATACATCAAGTGCTACTGCTTTTCAAAAAGGGAGCGTCGCTGGCGATAAAATCACCTCACGACGGGGACGGCGAATTGCATGTCGCGTTTGCCATCCCTGCGGACGAGCTGGGCAACTGGGAATCGTGGCTGCAAACGAAAGGGATCGCAGTGGAAGAGAAGCACAAGTGGGAATTAGGAGGCTGGAGCCTCTACTTTCGCGACCCGGATCGCCATTTGGTCGAGCTCGCCACGCCTGGCGTTTGGTCTGTGTATTGAATGGACAGGTCCGGCACGCGCAGTCTCCCCTCTCGACCTTTGCTCTTTGATGCTGTTGATTACCGCGCTTTTCCCCATGCCGGTTCGGACGTTGTTTGCTCCTGGCCCCGTCTAGCAGCGTGTTGCGGCAAGAATCTGAATACCAAGCGATTGAACGCCAGCAGTCCCTCTGGCTCGACTCCCGGGCAAGTCGGTTTTAGTACCCGCTGCGGCCTGGCTTAGAGGCTCCCATTTCGCAACTACTCACAGGTAGTCCCGGTGAGTTCGGTATTGTAGACTCTCTCGTCGTTTGATACACAGAGCTTGCCTGCTCTAGGTGGCGTTCCGACAACACCCGGACAGAAGAAATCCGTATCCCAATGCGTTGGCCAGCCCACACTGCTCTAAGCTTTCTTCTACTCGCAACGGTCGCTTGCCCTGCGATTGCGAATCAGGAAGGCGGTGGACCAGCACTCACTTCCGTACCCGAGCTATCGGCGGGATTTCATTTGCTCTACGCGCAGAACTTTTCGGAAGCGCGCGAAAAATTCAACGATTGGGAATCACAGCACTCCGAAGAACCGTTTGGCGAGATTGCCGTTGCGGCCAGCTACCTGTTTGAGGAACTCTTCCGTCAGGGCGTCCTCAGCAGTGATTTCTTTTTGAATGAAAAGAGATTTCTAAATGGAATTGAAGGAAAGCCCGATTCTGCGCGAATGAGGAGTTTCGAGGAGGCCATCGTACTTGCACGCCGATTAGCTAAAAACCGGCTGCAAAGGAACGCAAGAGAGCCGGAAGCCCTTTTTGCACTGACGCTGGCCGCGGGAATGGAATCAAACGCAGACATGATGCTCAAGAAGCAGCACATCGAGAGTTTGAAACGGCTCAAGGAAGCTAACGAATACGCCAAGCAGTTGCTGGCGGAACAACCAGACGTGGACGATGCGTATGTCGCCTTGGGTTCCGCTAATTACATCATCGGGAGTCTTTCTGGCGGGGCGCGCTTCATGTTGTGGTTTGGAGGAATTCACGGCGACAAAAAGCTGGGTATGGAACAGCTCCGGAAAACAATCGATGGCGGAAGATACCTTCGGCCGTTTGCCAAGATTTTGCTGGCATTGGCTACCCGCAGAGAGAAACAAGATGCGGTGGCGCAAGAACTCCTTCGCGAATTGAGCGAAGAATATCCCGAGAGCTCACTTTTTGCTGCGGAGTATACAAAGGCAATGGCCGCAGACTCCAGCATCGGGAAAGCTCATAAAGGGCGCACGACAAGCGTACCGTAGACGCTCGGGAGAATTGCGGAGTTGACCGCTGCCTACGAAACCCCTTTGTCGCGTTGAATTCATTACGGACATGGGCAAAGACTTGAACGACAACGCGGGTCGAAGTGCCGGTAAACTATCATCCTTGCATCGGACGGTCGAAAATCATCGGCACCATCAAGGGCACGATGGGGCAGGATGGTTTATTCTCAGTCGGATCGCTTTCTACTACTTCCGCTCGGGAAACAAGAAAACGCCGCAGTCGGCCTGAAATTCCGTGCTCAATGCGTCTTGACTCTCGCATTAGACGGTGACAATTTTTCATGACAGTGATGAATCGAACGCTGGTGATCATGGCCAAAGCGCCGAGACATGGCTCGGTGAAGACCCGGTTAGCCAAGAGCCTGCCTGTCCCGGCGGTCACCGAGCTATATCAATGTCTTTTGAACGACACTATCGCTCTGGGGCGAACACTCGATCAAGTCGAAATTGCGATTATGTGCCCGGCGGCCGACGTAGAGGATGTGTCGATCGCGGTAGCGAAATCCGTGCACGTGGTGCCTCAGACCGGTAGCGGCCTTGCCGCCGCCCTTGATTCTGTTTTCACGCAATTCGCCGCTAGCGGCCGACCGCGGGTCATCGCGTTCAACAGCGACTCGCCGCACCTGCCAGGTTCCGCGCTGCAATCTGCATTTGACGTACTGGAAACCTGCGACCTGGTTGTAGGACCTACCCATGATGGAGGTTATTATCTGGTCGGTGCGAGGGCGTCCCATCGCGGGCTGTTCGCCAACGATGGCATGGGAACAGCGAGCGCCCTCGATACCCTGCTCCAGCGCGCATCGGACTTGCGCCTTTCGGTGCGCATGCTCGATTCCTTCTACGACATCGATGTGGCGGCAGATCTTGATCAGCTCACAGAAGAACTGCAGCGCACACCCGGGAAAGCGCCAAGAACGGCTAAATGGCTCTCCGAGTGGATGAGTGAGGAGCCCGAGCGTCGCAGCTGACTGACACACGTTGACTTCCGCAGTCTCGACAGAGATCGTGAGTGCCTTACACCGAAGGCTCTACCGCTGCCGGAGAAATTTTGTCCCTGCGTGCGCCCACCAGTTGTAGACAAGCTATACATACACGGGACCGTATTCGAGCGACAACATCAGGAGAGAACTCTTGAGAGGTTCGCCCGCACCGAACGCGATCGCCGGAGTGTAAGCCAGGACGTGGTGACGCTCATTAACAGCCATGCGGCGCTGGGGTAAAAGCACAAGAACGGAATGGTCCAGCTAAAATACCAGGGATAGGCAGTCGGGGACAGCAGGAGCACTCCGGACGTCAGAACGAGGCCCGACAACAGCGGTGACGCCCGCTTTTTCGCTAAGTAGCCAATCGTCGCTAATACGATCAAGCCAGCGACCAGTTTGGCGCCGAATCTGGAGTTCACGAAAAAGTACAGCAGTCGAAAGAGGCTATGTCAAATCATGCTGCAACGATTATTCTGAGATGTGACTGAAACTCCGGACATTCACACCGAGACCCCGCTTCGGAAATTCTCTCTCCGATCGATTGTTCGACGGGTTCTGATCGGAGTGGCGCTGCTTTGGTCGCTTGCTGCGCTGATCCTTGTGGTTGCCCGATGGATCGACCCACCGACCACCGCGGTGCACATGCAGCGTCGCATGCAAGCCTGGATTCACCACACGCCATATCACAAACGATACGAATTCGTTCCGCTCAGCCGAATCTCGCCCGATTTAGAGCATGCGGTCATCGCCGCGGAAGATGGGCGCTTCTATCAGCACCATGGATTCGATTGGCTCGCGATTCAAATCGCTGCTGAAGACGATATGGACGGCGGCCGCATTCGCGGAGGGTCCACTCTTACGCAGCAGCTGGTAAAGAATCTCTTCTTCGGTACCGGCCGCTCGATCCTCCGTAAGGGCGCCGAGTTCACGCTGGTCCCAGTGGCCGAACTGGCCCTCGGCAAGCGGCGCATACTGGAACTCTACCTCAACGTGGTGGAATGGGGCCCGGGTGTATATGGCTCGGAGTCTGCGTCCCGCTATTACTACCGAACCTCGGCCCGGAATATCGACCGGCAGCAGTCCGCCCAACTCGCCGCAATACTACCGTTGCCCCTGAAGCGGCGGCCCGATCACATGAGTCGCTACAGTGCGCTCATCCTGGAGCGCATGCGCCAAGTAGGATGGTAATCTCAGGTCACCTTCTGGAAAACTCTGGAAGATTCGTGCCGAGCGGGCGGCTTACCAGCGCCGCTCCGCGATGCTAATTTCTTCTTGTGCGGTACGCGAGACACAGTCTCTACGCTATACTCGCTGGCAATGGCTACCGCCGCTCATCCTTCGCCCCTTACCGCTCACCGGTGCAGTTTCCATCCGGATCGCCAGGATCCCTACCTTCGCCTCGGATCCTTCTCCGTTTTTGTTCGCGACCAGGAGCGCAGTCGGCGATTCTACTTGGATCAGCTCGGATTCCGCCCGGCTTTTGAAGCTCCGCTTGCGTCGGCTGACCGCTCGTTGGCGGTCACTCCTCCGGATGGTACCGCCATGCTCTTGCTGGTGGCTCCGCGACCTGGCTCAGACGAGTACAAACTCATCGGCTCGTCCACCCGGATTGTCCTTTTGACCGAAGACGTGTTTGCCAAGTTCGAGGAATGGAGCAAGCGTGGCGTCCGTTTTCACCGTCCGCCGCAAGCGCATCCCTGGGGCGCCATTTCCACGACCTTCGAAGACGTGGACGGCAATTCGTTTACGCTTCTCAGTTGCCAGGAGGTCACTCGCGAAGTGCAGGAGCAGCGCCGGGTTCATGCGGAGAGGTTCGAATCCGAACACCGCTCGAGCCAGGAGCTGGAACTTGCCCGGCAAGTACAAGCCAGACTTTTCCCGCAGAAACGGCCCGCTCTTTCGACCTTGGAATATGCGGCTGTTTGCATCCAGGCCCGCCACGTTGGCGGGGATTTTTACGATTTTCTTGAGCTTGGCCGGAACCAGCTCGGGCTGGTGATCGGCGACGTCGTGGGGAAAGGCGTTGCCGCCGCTTTGCTGATGGCTAATCTCCAGGCTCATCTTCACGATCAGTCTGCGGCATACTCGAGCCGCCCGTATGTTCCGATTGTTTTGGAGCAGCCCCAGCGCTTTTTACTCTCGGTGCATCGGCTCTTTTACGAGAACACTACCGAGAGCACTTTCGCCACACTCTTTTTCGGAGAATATAACGACAGCCTGCGGCGCCTGCGCTATGCGAACTGCGGTCATCTTCCGGCGCTGCTGCTTCGCCGGGAGGGGGATCTGGAACGCCTTGACCCTACCTGCACCGTGCTGGGACTTTTCAAGGGATGGGACTGCAGTGCTGGTGAGCGAAGTCTTTCTCCCGGAGACACCGTGGTGTTCTACACGGACGGTGTCACCGAGACATTCAATGCGGACGGCGAAGAATTCGGCGAATCTCGTTTGGTCGAAGCCTTGCGCCGGCACCGGGACCTTCCGCCGCAGCATCTGCTCACTTCGCTGGTTGATCAGGTTCGCCAGTTTAGTCCTAACGAACAGCGCGACGACATTACCCTGCTCGTCGCCAGGTGTAAATGACTCGCCCAGTCCCTTCTTGCGGGTAGCCCGGGTTCGGTTTTTGAACCCGGGGCTTGACCTCCGGTCCGCCTTCGCTTGTTATCGCGTCTGTAGTGAGCATAGTCGAAGTTAAGTCTGAACACAGTGTTCTTCGAAAAAAGGCCACTTACTGTGTGTATGCGAAGTCTGTTCTCCTGGCCTGGGCATCCGCTCCCAGTCAGCGAGAGGAAGGCTACAGGGCCTTCGCTATACCGAACAAAGCTCATTCCGGACCGAGAGGTCAAAAGGAGCGTGGGTTCGGCCTTAGTTCCCGCTTCAAAGCGCGGAGCATTCGATGAGGCGCGTTATAAATCAGTGTGACGAGTCTCCTGCATTTACTGGCGGTTTCTCGAACGTGAATGGCGACTCCAACCGGAATTCGATGCGGCTGCCGGCTTTCACTTCGACTTTCGCGGCGGTGAACGCGGCAATCACCGGACCAGCCGCTGCGGTTGGGTCATATCCGGCACCAGCCGCCGTGGCTGCGCCTCCACCAGCGTGCTCACCTTTTTTGGCAATAGCAGAGGACTTCGCCTTGGCTGCGCCTTTTTTCTTTTCAGGCGCGTTGCTATCGACTCCCAATCTTTCCCCATTCATAATCAGGCTGGTTAGTTCGAGCCGCACTTTGGCCTGTCCGTGAATGTGGCCTCCCTTTTTTCCTTCAACCAGTCGGATGTGTGCTTCCGTACCGCGCGGGATGACCACAACATCCCTGACCAGCACGGACGGATCGACCGTGCCGGTAAACAGCGTTCCGACCTCGTCGCGATTGGAATTCACGTCATCCGCAAGCCGTACCGGAACGACAGTACCTTCGGGCAATGTAATTTCCTGGTCCTCACGTGCATTTTGTGGTTCGTGCCGAATGTCTCCTCCCCGGCGTTCTTCAGGGGGAGGATCTTGCCTGGTTTCTTCCCGCGGGTCTGGCGGAGTCTGCGCGAGACTGCATTGTGAAATCGCGAAACCGCCGCCTAAGGAAAACGTCATCAGCGAAATCGTCATGAAACTGATTCGTGATATTTTCATTTGAGAATCTCCTGGTTGGCATTCATGGGAGCACCGTTCCTCGCACCGCGCCCATACCAGAAATCCCCGAGGTGAATTGCGCAATTCCCTTACCGGCTTGGTCATTCCCGAAGCGTTCGTAGTGCTTTTTGCGGTGCCAAGCCCTCTTCGGAGGATTCAGCGACGCCAAGTATAAGTACAGGCAGGAAATCACAACAAGATTGCGTTGTTGCCGTTGTTGCCACATACCGCTAATCGGCGGAGCGCGCTGCAGACGATGTACAAGAAGATGGAATCGGAGATCGAGAACCTCACCCATTAGTGCGTGGACGGATTTTCCACGTAAGCTTCTTAGGATGCGATCGTTTCAAAATCGGATTGGGGTGACGCGTTAAGCAGGCCATGCGTCGTCCATAGAGGCTACAAGGGGCCGGCCCAATGGCTGGGCCGAACCTTACCGGACAGCGCCTTCGTTCTTAGTACCTTTTGTGATATTTCCCGTCAATGGCAAAGCCCCCGTTTTCATCGCGCGTTACGCTGGCCGACCAGCGTTTATTAAGCTGATATTCCCCGTGTATGAGTTCGCGCTGCGTGGAGGTGACATCAGTGGCGAACGTAAACAAGAAATTGTTGGTAACTCGCCTCTGCATCGCAATGCGGGCGCCCGGGTCGGAGTCGTTGCCGCCCAACGTCGGGTCGATTGAGAGGCTGGAGAGCCCAGCCAGTTTTTGCACTCCACCGCTCACCTGACTTGCGGCTCCCTGGGCCAATAGTGAACTCGCTCCAAAGTTGGAAGGCGCAGCCGCGGCCTGTTGGGTGGTTTGTCCTCGGGCCATCAGATTAATAATGTCCGAAGTCGGCAGCGGCGGGTCCGATATGTAACTAGTCTTCATTTTGTCGAGCGGTCCGCGAAA
>Ga0126381_100002498_pt1 | contig 19885 bp, 19 predicted proteins | sample PanSoiMetPlot_28_FD_96465 | JGI IMG/M metagenome (GOLD analysis project Ga0126381, IMG submission 96465) | Tropical forest soil microbial communities from Panama - MetaG Plot_28 | ecosystem: Environmental > Terrestrial > Soil > Tropical forest > Bulk soil | place: Panama | collected 2016-02-17
CCACAGCTTCTTCGTTCCTAACTTCCGCTTCAAGCAGGACGCTGTTCCCGGCCTCGCCATACACATGCATTTCACGCCAACGGAGATCGGCGACTACGAAATTGCCTGCGCCGAACTCTGCGGACTGGGACATTACAAAATGCACGGCATGGTGAAAGTCGTCAGCCAGGAAGATTTTGACAAGTGGCAGGCGGCTCGGGAGGCGGAGAAACAATAATGGCAACCTCGGAAGTCGTTCACGCACACGCAGCCCCCCAGGGATTCATCCGCAAATACATCTTCAGCCTCGATCACAAGATCATCGGGATTCAGTACTTCTTCTTGGCTTTGACAGCGGTATGGGTGGGCATGATCCTGTCGCTGCTGATGCGCATCCACCTGATCTGGCCGGATGCGAATCTTCCGCTGATCGGCCACATTCAGCCCGAGACCTATCTCAGTTTGCTTACGATGCATGGCACGATCATGGTGTTCTTCGTGCTGACCACTGCACCGCAGGGCGGCTTCGGAAATTACTTTCTGCCGATTCAGATTGGCGCGCCTGATATGGCGTTCCCTGTCCTGAACATGCTTTCGTTCTGGACGACATTCGTGGCGTTCGTAGTGATGATCGCCGCCTTCTTCGTGACGGGCGGCGCCCCGCTCCATGGCTGGACCGGATATCCGCCGCTAAGTGCCGTGCAGTCAAGCGGACCGGGTGAGGGTCTAGGCGCGGACCTGTGGATCACGAGCATTGCGATCTTCTGCGCGGCGTCGTTGATGGGCGCCCTGAACTTCATCACGACGACGTTGGATCTACGCGCGAAGGGCATGACCTTGATGCGCATGCCGCTCACCGTATGGTCATGGTTCATCACGGCAATCCTTGGACTGCTGGCATTCGGGGTTCTCTTGTCGGCAGGTATTTTGCTTCTGATGGATCGCAACTTGGGCACCAGTTTCTACCTTCCTCTGATCGTCGTAAATGGGCAGGTGTTGGGACACCGCGGAGGGTCTCCCCTGCTGTGGCAGCACCTGTTCTGGTTCTTCGGACATCCCGAGGTCTACATCGCGATTCTCCCAGGCATGGGCGTGGCGTCGCAGCTACTTTCGACGTTCTCCCGCAAGCCGATCTTCGGCTATCGCGCCATGGTCTACGCGATGCTCGCGATCGGATTCCTGGGATTCATGGTTTGGGGCCACCACATGTTCATGAGCGGCATGAACCCATGGTCGGCCTTCGCGTTTTCGATCCTCACGATGTGCATCGGAGTCCCGTCAGCGATCAAGACATTTAACTGGCTGGGAACTCTCTGGCGAGGCAACGTGCGACTCTACTCGCCGATGTTGTTCGCAATCGGCTTCGTTTCTCTGTTTGTTTCGGGAGGCCTGAGCGGTCCGTTCCTGGCGCAGCCAACGCTCGACATTCCGCTGCACGACACCTATTTCGTGGTCGGTCACTTCCATCTCATCATGGGCGTGGCCGCGATCTTCGGCATCTTCGCTGCAACCTACTACTGGGTTCCGAAGATGTTCGGCCGCATGATGAACGAGACGCTTGGGAAGATCCACTTCTGGCTCACGTTTGTGGGCACGTATGCGATCTTCATGCCGATGCACTACCTTGGTATGGCGGGACATCCGCGGCGCTACTCGCAACTCACGGAACTTGGCTACCTGCACAACCTTCTGCCGTTGCAGCGATTCATATCGATCGCGGCGTTCATTACGATCGGCGCACAGGTGATCTTCGTCCTCAACCTGTTCTGGAGCATCTTTCGCGGGCCCAAGGCGTCTGACAATCCGTGGGACGCGACGACTCTGGAATGGACTACAGCCACTCCGCCACCGCACGATAACTTCGGCGGTCACACGCCGGTTGTGCACAACGGGCCTTACGAGTATGGCGTTCCGGGTGCCGCGCGTGATTTTGTGATGCAGAGCGATCCAGCGATCAGTCCACACCCGGCACACTAAGGCCCAATCAGGCATGGCAACCTTGAGTCCGAATCTTGCAGTCAGGCCCCCTCGAACCCGCGACACCGGCGGCGACCCGCCGTCGTACGGCGGTGGCAACGGGAACGAGCGCAGCGGCAACGGTTCTTCCGATTACGGCGGCAGGTTGCGGCGAGCACGACTCGGCCTTGTCGTTGGATTAACCGCGGTGGTGATGTTGTTCATCGGCTTTACCAGCGCGATGCTGGTGCGTCGAGGATTGCCGTCGTTCGATCAGCAGACCAATACTTATTCTCGAGACTGGATTCCGATTCAGCTGCCGTGGACGCTGATCGCCATCAATACGGCCGTCCTGCTTGCCAGCAGCGTGACAATCGAATTGGCGCGCCGCGACATCAGCCGGCAAATGGCTCTAGCTCCAGTGCAGTCGATCCCGGGAGTATCACTGGGAGATGAGCGACGATTTCCGTGGCTCGGCACCACGGTCATCCTGGGGCTGGGTTTTCTGGTCGGACAGTTTCTGGTGTATCGCGTCCTGCAGCAGCAGCACGCGTTCATTGCCCGGAATCCGAGCAATTCGTTTACGTATTTGTTGTTGGGGACACATGCGATCCACCTCGCGGGAGGAGTGATTGCGTTGACTTACGCCGCTGCTGCGACGTGGTTACAGCGTCCCATCGAATCGCGGCGGATCGTGATCGACGTGGCAGCGTGGTACTGGCACTTCATGGCTTTTTTGTGGATGTATATTTTTGTAATTCTACTGATTGCTCGCTAATTGGGTTCTTCAAGAAGGGGACGAGTGACGATGGCTACAGCGGAACATGTGGTGTCCCAAGACGCTTTTGAACCATCCCTATTTGGCACCTACTCCAAGAAGATCGGAATGTGGCTGTTTTTGGCTTCCGATTCCCTGACCTTCGGGGCGCTGCTGTTTGCATTCAGCTATAACCGCATCTACACGAATCCGTGGCCGACGCCATTTCACGCCGAAAGTATTGCCAACGCGACGGTCATGACGGCATGCCTGCTCTCAAGTTCGCTGACGATGGTTCTTGCTGTGTTCGCGGCGCAGCGCCACGACCGGGCCTGGACACGTAACTGGCTGCTGGCAACGATGGTGTTCGGCACGGCGTTCATCGTTCTCCACGGGATGGAGTGGTCGAAGCTGATCGGTGAGGGCTTGTCCGTTCCGGGATTTGCCACGCTTCTGGGCGTCACGAATTCAAGTACGACCGGAGAATACGCGGAGATTACAAAGAACGTACCGCAGTTTGCCCAGGCGTTCTTCGGGCTTACCGCCATGCACATGCTGCACGTGACCGTCGGCGTGATTTATCTCGGCATAGTGGCGTTTCGCAAATGGTTCTTGCCCGCACTCGCCGTGATCTGGATTGCCGGCGCGCTGTTGATTCCGGCGGGAAACGTCTTCCATGATCCAATTCACGTGTTGGGCATTGGGTTGGTGGTCGCGGCCGTGGTTTTACTCCTTAAACCGAAAGATTACGATGCGCATGACGTTGAGGTATGCGGGTTGTACTGGCACTTCGTCGATCTGGTCTGGATGTTCATCTTCCCGCTGGTCTATCTCATGTCCACGAAGGTTTCATAAAACAATTTCACCACTGAGGACACTCACCATGCACGATGTCGCGACACACGATGACAGCAAAGGCCAATACTTCTGGGTCTGGGGAGCGCTGCTGGTTCTCACCGCAATCGAAGTGGTCTTGGGTTACAAGCAAGTCTTCTCGCCGGTTCGCATGCTTGAGGTATTGCTTTTTTTGTCAGTGATCAAGTCCGCGCTGATCATCGGATACTTCATGCACCTGAAGTTTGAGCGTCCGCTGATGCGTTGGCTTCTCGTCGTTTCGGTAACAGCGTGCTTTGTGATCATGTATTTCTTCTTCTTTCCCGACGCGGATCGTATTATTCATTTGGGGGTCAATTGAAACGTCGGCTGTTACTCGCGGCGAGCATCGGGATGCTGTATGTCGCACCTGCTTTCGGGCAGGGCTGCGCGATGTGCTACTCAAATGCCGCCGGAGCTACGAAAGACGGTCAGCGCGCGATCAGCCGCGGAGTACTGGTGTTGCTGCTTCCCCCCCTCAGCTTTATGAGCATCGGAATGGGTCTTGCGTTCCGCTATGGCCGCCAGCGAGACGAAGAAAAGCAGTAAGACTCTTCCAGTCTGAGTTTTCGAAAGTTTCCTGTTCAGTTGATTGTCGGTCGCCTGGTCTTCGTTCCCTTCTCATCCGAATAGGCCACTAGCAAGCTCGCCTCTTCGGCGCCCATCGCGCTTACCAACTCGCGCGCCCACTCCGAGTGCGCTTCGTGCTCACAGCTCACAAAAATAAACGCGGCATTCTTCCGAAGCTGGCTCCTGTAACGAGCAGCTTCACCGGGACTGATGCCAAGCAATCCGAACACTTCCGACACGCTCTCGGGACGCAGCAGGCTCTCGGGAAGGGCCAACCCATGAAGGAAATCGCTTGAGCCAACAAAAAGGTCAATCTCGGAAATTACGACCGCTCCGTAGCGTGAGAGCCAGGCAAGAATTCGCTCCGGATCGGCATCCAACACTGGCCCTCGCGGAGCACACATCCTGGAATTGCGGACGCATTCAGCAATCGGATGATCCTCAGTAAGCAGCAGGCAGAGATTCGTACTTTCGAATCCAGCGTGATTAAGAGCTCGAAAGACGTTTTCCAGTTGCGACTCAGGCGGGAAGAAACCGTAGGCAGCGGCCCTATTTTCTAAACTCATTAACTCTAGGAGTCCATTCATCCGACTGTTCATGGATCCGTGGCCTACGAGTTGCATAGCAATCGCCAAACTTCACGTAATCCGGAAAAGCCCTTATGCACATCGTGGTTCTGCCCACTATTTGCGGGCATTTTGAAATGGGTCGGTGAGCCCTTGAGACTTGCTCGTGGCGCTACAGTGGACGCCGCAATGAACATATTTCCAAACCACGCGAGAAAAATTCCCGGGATGATTCCCGTAGTCCAGGCTCTCGATGGTGGTGCGCGAGTCCCTTGCGAACCCAACCTGTTTTGGCAAGGTGTTTGCACCTTCGTTTGCGAGAGATCGAGCAGCGAAGGGAGGAAGTTCATGAAGAAACTTCTCTGGAGTATTTCACTCCTCGCGTTGGCACTCCGTCTTTCGACTGGGGGGCTTCTCCACGCCCAAGAGCCGCACACGCCAAGCGCTGCGTCTCAGGGACACACCGGAGATCAAAATCCTGCACAGCCGCAACAAAAGTCCTTTATGGGTGTGATCGTGAAAGATGGAAATCGACTGGTCTTGCAGGATCCAACTTCGAAGGCGCGTTACAAAATCGACGACGAGACGAAAGTGCAGGACTATGTCGGCAAGCAAGTCAAGATCATTGGCAGCCTCGACGCTTCGACGAACATTCTTCACGTCGAAACCATCGAACTAGTGTCCTGACGGCTGTGTCTCGCGCACCACTTCTTGATCTGGGAGTCGAGCACGCTAGGAGTACTTCGATTCGCTGCGCCAATCATCCTAAGAATACCTGGAGGTGTCGATGCAGAAATACGATGTTCCCACCGCTATCACTTTTCTTTTCGCCGGACTGGGGCTCGGCGCCGTCCTGGCGATCCTGCTAGCACCGCGCCCTCGCGCCCGGCGGTCGCCAAGAGAACTGCGGCCCGAGCCTCGTTTCAATGAATTTGACGAGGAAGAAGTGTTGGTGGGCCCTGCCGTATAATAGAGGGATTCCGTTGCCCCGCTGAAGCTTCTGTAGAGTCAGCCAATATTGCAGAAGGCTCGGCGGGACGCGGCGGTCCCTGGTGAAGATGTCGGAAAGCATAGTTGTCCGCGGCGCCCGCGTTCACAATCTGAAAAACATCGATTTCTCGATTCCCCACAACACATTGACGGTGGTGACGGGAGTCTCCGGTTCGGGGAAATCTTCTCTCGCGTTCGATACGATTTATGCGGAGGGTCAGCGACGGTACGTGGAGTCCCTGTCTGCCTATGCCCGCCAATTTCTCGAGCGCATCGAGAAGCCTGACGCTGACGTCATTGACGGCATCGCTCCGGCCGTCGCCATCCGACAGAAAAACAGCACTCGCAATCCAAGATCGACGGTAGCAACGGCAACAGAGATCTATGACTATCTCCGGTTGCTCTTCGCGCGCATTGGCCGCACGTATTGCGTGAAGTGCGGGCAAGAGGTGAAGAAGGATTCGGTCGATGAAGTCGCCGATGCAATTATGGCGATGTCGGAAGAGACACGGTTACACGTGCTCTTCCCGCTTCAGACCGCGGCGTCCGCTACTGGCGGTGGCGAGAAGAAAAAGGGCCGAAGTAGAAAGAAATCGGATCAGGATTCCACGAAGCTCCCTTCTGATCTCTTGAAGACGCGATTGCTCGACCTGCGGACTCGCGGGTTTAACCGGCTCTATCAGGGCGGACGGATCTTTGAGTTCTCGACCCCCGAGTCACTTCTCGATATCGATTTCAGCGCGCCGGTTTTCGTTCTAACAGACCGGCTAGTGGTATCGGCCGAAGCACGCTCCCGCATCGTGGATGCGATTGAGACTGCGTATCGCGAGTCAGGTGAGGTTATCTTCGAAACCGCACCGTCGGAAGGCGAGCCGGAGCGATTTCGCTTCACACAGCGGTTCGAATGCAAGCAGGATCACATCCGATATGAAGAGCCTGAACCCAGCCTCTTCTCGTTTAACAACCCGTATGGTGCGTGCCCCCGGTGTCAGGGATTCGGAAACACGATTGATTTCGACCTGGATCTGGTGATTCCCGACAGGTCAAAGTCACTGAACGATGGCGCGATCGAGCCCTGGACCAAACCGAAGTATCGACCGCTGTTCACTGAATTGAAACGGTTCGCGAAGCAGGTGAAGATTCCGCTGGACGTGCCGTGGTCGGAGCTTGACCCGGAACATCAGAAACTGATGGTCGATGGCGAAGCAAAATTTCCGGGGATTCGTGGTTTTTTCGCGCATCTCGAGCGCAAGAAATACAAACTCCATGTGCGCGTGTTCCTCAGCCGTTATCGCGGATATTCCGTCTGCACAACGTGCGGAGGCGCACGACTGCGAATTGAAGCCCAGCAAGTTCGAATCAATGGCAAGAATATTTGTGAAGTGTGCAGTCTCACCGTCGAGGAAGCAGCCGAGTTTTTTCGCTCGCTTGAATTGACCCCTCAAGAATCAGCGATCGGCGAGAAGCTCTTGGTGGAAATTCAGGAACGTCTGCGATTCCTGAATGATGTTGGGCTCGAATATCTGACGCTTGATCGCCTTGCCTCGACGCTTTCTGGTGGCGAAGCCCAGCGCATTCAACTGGCAACCTCCCTTGGATCGAGGCTGGTTGGGACCTTGTATGTGCTCGACGAGCCTTCCATCGGATTGCACAGCCGCGACACCCATCGCCTGATCAAGATCCTGCGGGATCTGCGGGACCTCGGAAATACGATCCTTGTGGTCGAGCATGATCCCGATATCATGAAAGCGTCCGACCGAATTTTGGACCTCGGCCCCGGGGCCGGCGAGAATGGCGGGAAGGTTATCGCCGAGGGGACGTTCGCCGAAATCGAAAGGGCGCCAGCTTCGCTCACCGGACGTTACCTTTCGCATGAATTGCGAATTCAAATACCACCCGTGCGGCGCAGACCAGGGCCCCACATGATCAAGATTCACGGCGCCCGTGCACACAATCTCAAAAACATCGATCTCGATATCCCACTGAACATGTTGGTGGCGATTACGGGCGTATCCGGCTCCGGTAAGTCGACCCTGCTTCATGACGTACTGTACCAGGCCGTCGCTGCGGCTAAGAAACAAACGAACGGTACTCAACCGGCGGCCGTGTCATGGGAAAGTGTGGATGGAGTCGACTATCTCGATGAAGTCGTACTCGTGGACCAATCACCGATTGGCCGAACGCCGCGATCGAACCCGGTGACCTACATAAAAGCGTTCGACGCGATTCGCGACCTATTCGCTTCCCTGCCGGAAGCGGAAAAGCGCGGCTTCTCTGCTGGCCACTTTTCTTTCAACATTCCGGGCGGCCGCTGCGAAACTTGTCAGGGCGACGGTACAGTAACGGTCGAAATGCAGTTTCTGGCGGATGTGGAACTCATCTGCGAAGAGTGCAAGGGGACGCGTTACAAACCCCAGGTGCTGGAAGTCCGCTACAAAGGCAAGAATATTCACGAGGTGCTGAATCTCACCGTGAAAGAAGCCTTGAAGTTCTTCGCCGAGGTTCCCAAAATTACTGAAAAGCTGCGCGTTCTCGAGGAAGTCGGGCTTGGTTATCTTCGGCTTGGGCAATCGGCTACCACTCTTTCCGGGGGCGAAGCGCAGCGCATGAAATTGGCTGCGCGGCTGCAGCCCGGCAGCGGTGAGATCGGCCGCCCGTCGTCATCGGGCGAGAACGCCAAGCGCAAGCGACGTGTTCTGTATATCTTTGATGAACCAACGACCGGTTTACATTTCGACGACGTCAGTAAACTGCTTTCGGCCTTCAGGCGTCTAATTGATGCAGGTGGCTCCATCGTTGTGATCGAGCACAACCTCGAGGTGATCAAGACGGCGGACTGGGTCATCGATCTGGGACCCGAGGGCGGCGAACGCGGCGGCTATGTGCTTGGTTCTGGAACGCCCGAAACGATTGCGAAGCTGCAGAACTCCTATACTGGTCACTACTTGGCGGCGGTGTTAAACGGCAATGGAGCGTCCAGCTCGAATGGGCACAAATAGAAGGCTCCGATGGCGCCGATCCTATGTAGTCCTTGTCTTCGCCCACATCGTTTTTGCCTTCCCGCCCGTGGCCTTTGCACAAACTTCTTCCAGCAAAACCGTCCGTCACCACCAGGTTCCGGTGGAAGATCAGTCGCAGCCTCCGGAATTGACGCAGGCTGAAGCGGCTATCGAAAAGAAGGACTATCCCACTGCCGAAGGGCTTCTCAAGAAAGTAGTCGTCTCGCAACCGAAAAATCATCAAGCCTGGTTCGATCTCGGATTTGTGTACAACGCGCTGGGCCGCCCTGAAGATTCCATTGATGCCTACCGACAGTCAGTCAGCGCCAAGCCCGATGTCTTCGAATCCAATCTGAATCTCGGATTGATGCTGACGAAGAACAAGCAGCCGGGTGCGGACGAGTTTCTGCGCGCCGCGACGAAACTCAAACCCAGCAGTCACATCGACCAGGGACACGCAACGGCTTGGCTCGCGCTGGCCCATTCGATTCAAGATACGAATCCGGATGAGGCACTCGACGCGTACCAGAAAGCGGCGGCGTTACAGCCCAAGGATCCTGAGCCTCATCTCTCTGCCGGGCAACTCTACGAATCGCAAAATAAACTGTCGGAGGCAGAGCAAGAATATAAGCAGGCACTCGTTGTTGAACCGAGCTCAACCGATGCAGTGGTTGGTCTGGCAAACGTCTACATGCAGGGGAAGCGGTTTCCAGAAGCTGAAGAGTACCTGCGAAAGATAGCGGCGCAAAGATCGAACGACCCGGTCGTTCATGTACAACTCGGCCGCGTATTAGCGGCGGACGGGAAATACGACGACGCAATTCCCGAGCTGCAAATGGCCTTAAAGCTTGTACCGAATGATGTTGCTGCTCGCCGCGACTTGGCCGACGTCTACGTGAGTGCGGGCAAATACGCGGAGGCTGATTCGCTTTATCGTTCCCTGTTGGCGGCGCAGCCGAATGATCCCGAATTACACCATCAGTATGGCCAGGCGTTGATGAAACTCAAGAAATTCGGTGAAGCGGAACAGCAATTCCTCGCCGCCATAAAGCTGAAACCGGATTGGGGCGCAGCGTACGGAGACTTAGCGGTGGCTGCCAACGAAAACCAGGATTATCCGCTAGCAATCAAAGCGCTTGACATGCGCGCCAAGTATCTGCCGGAAATTCCGGTTGGCTACTTTCTGCGCGCTACGGCTTACGATCACCTGCGCGATTTTCATCAGGCCGCCGCCAACTACCACCTCTTCCTGCAAGTAGCTAACGGGAAGTATCCTGATCAGGAGTGGCAGGCGAGGCACCGCCTGATCACCATCGAACCGAAGAAGTGAACGCACGCATGCGCTTTCTGGCCGCAGCCCTTTTCATTCCACTCCTGGTTTCCGCAAATCCGGCCGCGCCAAACCAGCCGACCGTCGAGGAGCTCAAAGCGCGACTGCAAACCGTGCGACCTGAGGATCGGGGCAATATCGCTCTTGAAATCGCGGAGCGGCAGGTCGCTGCCGCGGACCATCTCTTCAAAGACGGGAAGGCCGACGAGGCGCAAGCGGCCGTGAAAGATGTTGTTACCTACTCAGGACAGGCCGGCGAAGCAGCGGGACAGTCTGGGCACCGTATCAAGAATACCGAAATCGCCTTACGCAAAATGGCCCACCGTCTGGCCGACATCAAACGCTCGGTGGCGTTTGACGATCAGGCTCCCATTCAATCCGCGATTGATTCTCTGGAAAAGACCCGCACCGACCTTCTGAACAAGATGTTCGGCAAGAAGGAAAAATGAGAATTACTCTCGCTCTCGGCTTGTTCTTGATAGCACTCGCGCCGTTGGCTCCAGCTCAGCGTCGCGATGATCCTCTGACCCAGCCCGAGATCGATCAGCTTCGCGACACCGCCGTCGAACCCGAATTGCGGATGAAACTCTACGTTCAGTTCGCGCGGGCGCGCCTGGTGGCGTTGGAGCAGATGCGATCTGATCCCAAGACCACCGACCGGGCACACCAGACGCACAATATGCTGGCCGACTTTGTCGCTGTCTACAACGAACTCAACGACAACCTGGACAATTTTGTTGAGCGGCGGTCTGACTTGCGCAGGGCGCTAAAGTGGGTGGTCGAGGGCGACACGGAGTTTCAGGCCAAGCTGCGAGCGCTGAAGGATGACGCGCGTACGACTCCCCAGGAGGCAGCGGAGTATCAGTTCGTGCTCTCGGATGCAATCGAGTCGGTCGACAATGGAGCGGAGGATCACCGCAAGCTGCTCAACGAAGAGCAAGAAGCTTGGAAGCACAAGAAGAAAGGTAAAAGTTGATTAGCCGCCTCGGGAGCCTTGCGTTCAGCATGCTAATCTAGGCTTAAGGTGAGTGGCGACATCCTCAACATCTTTGAAGACACCTTTCGCGAACTTCGTCCCCGCACCGACCCGCCACCGCTCTCCGTAGAGTTCTTCGCCTTCGCGAATATCAACAACACCATTCGTCTGCGCGAAGGAAAATTGCTAGTTCGGCTGTCGGATCTACTTGAGGGCGCACCCGACACAGTCCTCCGAGCGATCGCTCATATTCTGCTGGCGAAAATGTATCGCAAGCCGATCGAGCGGATGCACGCGACTCGCTACCGGAAGTACGTCCAGAGCCACGATATCCGGAGTAAAGCTCATCTAGTGCGGCAGATACGCGGCCGCAAACGCATGGCGTCGCCAAAGGGGCGAGTGTACGACCTGGAAGCCCTCTTTGAGGACCTCAATCTTCGCTTGTTTGGAGGGATGATGGCTCGTCCCCAGATGAGTTGGAGCCAGGGGCGTGCGCGTAATCTCCTCGGTCACTACGATCCCGCTCATAACGCGATCGTGGTCAGCCGCCTTTTTGATCATCCGGCGGTTCCCCGGTTCGCCGTGGAATACATCGTTTATCACGAGATGCTGCATCTGCGGCATCCGGTGAAGCTCAACGGCAGCCGGCGCTGCGTGCACTCGGCAGAGTTTCGGGCGGAGGAGAAGCTTTTTCCGCAACGCGAGGCAGCGCAACGCTTTCTGCGAAGACTGTGAAATCGCCTTCATGTGCAGCGCTTCCCTCTGCGCGGGCCTTCAGTGTGACGCAAATCACCGCCGGACGTGATGTCACGCGTTGACGGGGTCCGGCGGCGGACGCTATCCTTATAAAGTTGAAATTGAAATTCATTTTCAAAATCTAAGGATGCACTTTTAGCATGCTGCAGGCTTTCATCATCACCCTGCGCGAAGGGGTCGAGGCCGCCCTGATCGTCGGGATCACCCTCGCCTATCTCGCCAAGATCGGGCGCAATGACCTTCGCCGATCAGTCTTCGCCGCGCTGGGCGCAGCTTTCGTCGGAAGCATTGGCGTCGCAGTCCTCATCTCGCGGTTCCAGCTGAACGAAGACATCGTGGAGGGCTGGGTCATGCTGGCCGCGGCCTTCTTTGTCATCACCATGATCGTCTTCATGATGCGCACCGGCAAGAAGATGAAGGGTGAAATCGAAACCAGGATTGGAGCGCTGGCTGGGAAGGGATCCCGGCTGGGCGTCTTCCTGTTCGTTTTCTTAATGGTGATGCGCGAGGGCGCGGAAACCGTGCTGATCCTCTCCGCCGTCACTCTGAATTCGACGGAACTCATGAGCTTCATCGGGACTCTTCTGGGCGTCATGGCGGCGATCGCCTTCGGCGTCATGTTCGTCAAGGGCAGTGTCCGGATCAACCTGCAGAAGTTTTTCCGGGTGACGACGGTGATTCTCTGGTTTGTTGCTGCTCAGTTGATCATCTCGGGGCTACACGAACTTTCTGAAAATGGTGTGCTTCCCTCTTCCAAGCAGGAGATGGCCCTAATCGGGCCCATCGTGCGCAACGACGTTTTCTTCTTCATCACGATCTTTGCGTTGGCTGCTCTAATGGTTCTGTTTGAAGTAAAGTCACGCCAGCCAGCCCTAGAGGCGGCAAGTGCTGCGGAGCGTCGTAAAGCGAAGTGGGGTGCACGCCGCGAACGCCTCTGGATGGCGTCGGTCTACGTCAGTTCGTTTCTGTTCATCATGTTAGTCACCGCCGAATTCATCTACGCCAAAAGCATAAGTGGCCCGCAGAAGGCGACCGAGGTGGCGTTCGTTAATGGGCAGGTATCCATCCCGCTGAACCAGGTGTCGGACGGCGACATTCATTTCTTCCAGGCGAAGGAGAATGGCGTCGATGTGCGCTTCTGGCTTTACCAGAAGCCTGACGGCAAGATCGCCACCGTTCTTGATGGCTGCGAGATTTGCGGTTCGGTCGGCTTCTACAAGGGCACTACCGGGGTCGTGTGCAAAAACTGCGCGGCGCCCATTAACCCGCAGTCAGTGGGCATGGCGGGTGGTTGCAATCCAATTCCTCTAAAGGCAGAGACCACCTCGGACGCGATCATCATTCGTGAAGCCGACGTCGCCTCCCACAGTCACGTCTTCGAAAGATAGATCATGTTCGCGCGGCTCCTCTACGAATCTTTTCGGCGGCAGAAGAGACGCAAGCTGCTGGCGGGCATCGCCATTACTCTGGGCGTGGCCGTTGCCACGGCTATGATCGCCGTTGCCACCGATATTGGGGACAAGATCAACAAGGAATTGAGGACTTATGGCGCGAATCTGCTTGTGACTCCACAGGAAGACACGCTCGACGTGGAGATCGGCGGGGTAAACCTGAAGCCGCCAAGCGACGGCAGCTTCCTCAACGAGACCGACCTCCCGAAAATCAAGGGTACATTCTGGCGGCACAACATTCTCGCTTTCTCGCCGATGCTGCCGGCGAGCGTTTCTGTGATGAGTGCTTCCGGCTCGAGGGATGCGACTCTGGTTGGCACGTATTTCGCGAAGAAGCTAACCTTCGGCAAGGACGACTTCAGTACGGGTGTGCGCACGACCCATCCGTGGTGGAAGGTTCAGGGCGATTGGCCCGCGGACAATTCGATGGACGTCCTCGTGGGCGAGCATCTCGCCGCCAAGCTATCGCTGACTCAGGGAAGTTCGTTAACCATCGACGGACAAGATCACCGGATCGCGGGCATTGTTTCAACTGGCGGAGTTGAAGACGATCAGATCGTGGCTCCTCTTCCGGTTGCGCAGAATATTCTGGGCAAGCCTGGGGCGGTGCGACGCATTTATGTCAGCGCTCTTACCAAGCCAGAGGACGCACTCGCGCGCCGGGATCCCAAGACGATGAACGCGGAGTTGTTCGACCGCTGGTACTGCTCGCCCTACGTGGAGTCGATCGCCTATCAACTGCAGGAAGCCATTCCTCACTCCCATGCCGAGCAGATCCGTCAGGTCGCACAAAACGAGGGAACGGTTCTCTCGCGAATCAAGGGCTTGATGCTCCTCGTGACGCTTGCCGCGCTGTTCGCCTCTGCTTTGGCGGTCTCGGCCGCCATGGCCACAACGATCTTCGAACGCCGCCGCGAAGTTGGCTTGATGAAGGCGCTCGGCGCCGGAGACTTCGCCGTCGCTGCCCTCTTCTTTGCCGAAAGCACATTGCTTGCGCTATTCGCGGGCGTGACCGGCTTCTTCGCGGGATCTTTTCTTGCCCATCGGATTGGCCGATCGATCTTTGATTCGCAAATCACGATTCAGCCCGTGCTGTTCCCCGTCATTCTGGCCATCGCGATTATGGTCACGTTTGCCGGAAGCGCGGCGGCGATCCGACGGGCGGTGCAGTTTGATCCTGTATACGCGTTGCGAGGGGACGCATGAACTCACCAGCTCATTCCAGCGTCGCCGACCGCCGTGCTCATTCCGACCACACCTCAATGTTTCTTCGCATGCTTATACGGGCGGCTGTCGTCCGGCCTAGCCGGGCGGCCTCCGCTCTGCTCGCGATGGTGGTCGCGGCCGCGGTGGCTACGGCGATGATGAACCTGTACGTCGATGTGCAGGCTAAGCTGCGCAAAGAGTTTCGCAGCTACGGGGCCAACGTCGTGGTTGTGGGCAAGGATGGCGCTTCCCTGCCAACCGATGCCCTCGCCAAAACCGAGAGTGTTCTGGGCGGACGTGGCATGGCCGTGCCCTTCGCGTACGTTGTCGCTCGGACGTCCAATGGTCAATCCATCGTGGTCGCGGGCACGGACTTCGCCCGTGTTCAGAAGCTAGATCGCTGGTGGTCCGCGAATGTCTGGCCGGACAGCCCGAACCAGGCGCTGGTTGGAATGCGAGCGATGCAAGTGGTCTCGCCTGCGGGTCAGCCCTTCGATCTCACGTTTCAGAATCACACCGTCCATTTGGAGCCAGCGGGAACTTTGCAAACTGGCGCGGCGGAAGACAGCCGCGTTTACCTTCCGATGGCAGGTTTTCTCGCGTGGACTGGCGTGCAACCTTCGACGATTGAAGTCGCGGTCAACGGCTCTTCGAACGAAATGAGCGCAACCATTCAGCAACTAACCAACATCTTGCCTGCCGCAGATGTCCATCCGATTCGGCAAATTGTCGAAGGCGAAACGCGCGTACTCGGGAAGACGCGCTCGACGCTTTATGCGGCTGCTGTCCTGATTGTTCTCACCGCGGCCTTGTGTGTGCTTGCCACGCTTACGGGGTGGGTGTTTGACCGAGGCCGCGACTTTGCGATCATGAAAGCGCTCGGCGCGTCTGAGAGACTGGTCGGCGGGTTTTTTGCAGCAGAAGCGGCTGCTCTTGGCGCGGTCGGCGCGGTTCTCGGCTTTGTGCTCGGCATTGGCATCGCGGCATGGATTGGACGCGTAAATTTCAATGCGACAGTCGTACCGCGGTTGAGCGTCCTGCCGGTCGTGTTCGCCGGCAGCATCTGCGTGGCCCTGTTGGCCGCGATTGTGCCGATGTCGTTGTTGCGACGCGTGCAGCCAGCTATCATTCTGAAGGGAGAGTAAGGTGATCAAGCTCAAGAACGTCAGCCGGCTCTATCCCGCTCGTGCGGAAGCCAAGGGCGGCATGATCCGGGCTCTCGACGATTTCACGCTCACCGTCGACCCGGGCGAATGGGTCTCGATCATGGGACCGTCGGGCTCGGGCAAGTCGACGCTTGTGAACCTGATCGGCTGTCTCGATCGGCCCTCCACCGGCGAGATTTGGTTGGATGGGCAGAATGTAGCGAACATCCCTGCCAATGAACTGAATCGTGTCCGGGCGGAGAAAATCGGCTTCGTATTCCAGCAATTCCACTTGATCCCGTATCTGACCGCACTCGAGAACGTGATGCTCGCGCAATACTTCCACAGTATGACCGACGAGGAAGAAGCGCTGGAGGCTTTAGAGCGCGTTGGGCTCAAGGATCGTCCGCATCACGTTCCTTCCCAGCTTTCCGGCGGCGAGCAGCAGCGAGTTTGCATAGCGCGGGCTTTGATCAACGATCCGAAAATCATTCTTGCAGACGAGCCCACGGGCAATCTTGACGCGAAGAACGAAGAGATTGTCCTTGAGCTGTTACGCGACTTTCACAAGCAGGGACGAACCATTGTGATGGTCACGCATGACCCCGTCGTTGCCCGGCTTGCGGACCGCCGCATTGAGTTGCACCATGGGAAGATCGCCGCGCAGGAAGTCTTCGCCATGGCGGACGAAGAGCAGTTTGATGAGATTCTCGAAGAACTCTGGGTTATGGAAGAGCACGGAGAGCGCGCGGAAGTCGCACGCATGGATACACACGGTGCGTTGCCTGTCATCATTGCCGTCGAAAAGATGACCGCGCTCGGACTTGTGACGACCTCTCCGCATCCTCCCGAATCGCATGATCACAAGCCGTTCGTCAATCCGTGCCACGATGCGATGCGCCCCGAGGGAATTTTCAATCGCGACGGTAGCGCGATGGTCGCCTTGACCCAACGCGGCCGAAACAAAGCAGGCAGTATCATTCGCCGCCATCGCCTGGCCGAGCGCTTGTTCACTGATAGCCTTGCAATGGACAACGAGTCCGAGGTCGAACAGCAGGCGTGCAAGTTCGAGCACATCCTCTCGCCCGGAGCCACCGATAAAATCTGCACGTTTCTTGGCCACCCGAAAACCTGCCCGCATGGCGCACCGATTCCTCCTGGTCCATGCTGCGATGGAAAGGTACACAGCGAAGAGTCTGCGATTGTGGCAGAAAACGGCGTCAAGGTAGGTCGATAAGCGGCAGACTCTATTCAGAATATTTTCGCGTGAGAGAAGGGATCAGCGTCAGCATCGGTCCGCCTTACGATTCCATTTATCATGAATGCTCACCATGAAATCGGACGCACCTAGACCTTCGATTGGCGTCTTCGACTCGGGATTTGGCGGCCTGACCGTTTTGAAAGAACTGGTCGCGCAGTATCCCAACGCCGACTATCTCTACTTCGGTGATACGGCACGTCTGCCTTACGGCTCGAAGTCTGCGGAGACTGTCGCGAAATACGCAGTGGAAGCCGCGCACTTTCTCGAACAGCAAGGCGCCGACTTGCTGGTCATCGCATGCAATACCGCTACAGCCCTGGCGCTCGAAAGGATCACCACCGCCGCGCATGTTCCAGTTGTGGGTGTGGTGGAACCAGGAGCCGAGCGAGCTTCTTCAGCAAGCAAGAATCGCAGAATAGTCGTGGTCGGCACGGAGGCGACGATATCGAGCCACGCATACCGTCGGGCTCTCGAAGTGCGCGGCGCGCAAGTCCGAGAAAAAGCGTGCCCGCTGCTGGTGCCTCTTGTGGAAGAGGGATGGGTGGACCATCCCGTGACCGAAGAGGTCGCAGGAATCTATCTGAACGAAGCCTTCGCAGACGGCTTCGCCGATGCGGATGTGCTCGTGCTGGGCTGCACGCACTATCCGCTGATCAAGCCTGTGCTCGCGCGCACAGCGCCGCTGCACGTCACGCTTGTGGACTCTGCTCATTCAACGGCGCGCGTTGTCGCCAAGCAGATGATGAATCAGCCAGTCGCTATCGAAGCGAAGTCATCTTCGACGAATGGCCCAGGGCTTCGCTTTTTCGCGACGGACTCTGTGGAGAAATTTAAGAGATTGGGACCACGATTTTTGGGCCATCCGGTTGATCACGTCGAGCACGTCGATCTGAAAGAGTGAGGTCATGCGCCAGTGCGTGCCGTAGCTCGCAGATAGCGTCATCCGCAAAAGTCCCTAAATGCAAAAACGACCGCAATGTGCGGCCGTTTCGCAAAACACCTTCAAAAACCCTTAGTACAGGCGGAAATCCACTTCCACGCTGATCTGTACCGCAACCGCTTTGCCGTCTTTCACGGCGGGATCAAAGCGCCAATTCTTCACCGCTTCCATCGCCTTCTCATCGAGACCTAAGCCAAGGCTGCGTAACACGTGGATATCGCGCGGCCGGCCATCGGGCCCAACAATCAAGCCAAGAACACAAGTTCCCTGGTACTTCGCTTTGCGTGCTTCTTCTGAATACTCAGGGTCAGGCGAGAAAATCGCTTTCGGGGCGGATACTCCGCCGCCAACTCGGAAGACTCCGCCGCCGATGCCACCGCCGCGACCGGGGCCAACGCCAGGACCTTCACCCGAACCGACGCCGCCACCGGACCCGGATCCGATGCCACCGCCTGAGCCTGTACCGTTAGACAGCGGACCATTTGGGATTGCCGCACTCGGGTCGCCAAGATTCGGCATGTTGTTCATCGCCAGGTGAATCTGGGGAGGAACAACTACAGTCGGCTCCATCGGCAACTTCGGAGCTTCGTTCCGCACGACCACCATAGGTGGGGTGAACTGCTGCATGGCGAACTTCGGCAGACGTCCTTTGGACGCTGCGAACTTGTCGCGATCGCCGCCGCCACCACCGCCGCCAACCTGCGTCTTCGAAGGAGGCAGTGACGGAATGTCGTTATCGGCAAGGAGTGGCATTACGGGGCCTTGTTTGGTCGGCGCCGTGACTGCCCGGCGCGCGAACAGCGTGCCTCCGATCAGCAATGCAACGAGCACTACGTGAGCGCCGGTAGAAAACAGCGCTCCATTGCGTTTGTAGTTGTAAAAACCCCAAATGTCTCTAACAGCAGCCGGCTTCGAGGTGAGAACAAGAGGTGGGAGTTTCTTGGGAAACAGGGCCTCGCGAATACTTGTCGCCAGCGACCGATACCACGGAAGCGCCAACTCATCATCGAGCGCGTTCTGGCCTTCAATTGGTTTTGAGGTCAATTGAAGCGGAGGCAGCTTTTTTGGAAAGAAAACATCACGCAGGTTCTCGAAAACAGAGCGCCACCAGGGCCGGGTGAGGTGCTCGCCCCACAGTTCGCCCCCTGCGACTGGTTTTGAAGTGAGTACAAGGGGCGGGAGCTTCTTGGGGAACAGTGCGGCGTCAATCCCCGCCAACAGCGACTTCCACAGAGGCACATCGAGCGTGCCCTTGGGCAGAAGCAAATCTAATTGTGGCTCACGCTCTTGCGGGTTCTGATTGGATTCTGAAGGTACCATAACCAAAGACCAGCTTACGCCCACTCGTGAGCGTTAAGCTATGAATATACGTATCCTAACCTGATGAGTGCGCCCCGCGCGAAGTTGCCTGCCGACTACTACTGACGGAAGCAATATGCGTTCCGTCAGGGTAACGTCCTTGTATCAAACAGTTAGATGCTGCCAAAGACACTCTCGGGAGAAAATTGTACACTTTTTCTGGAGATTTTCGAACAGCCCATTTGTGGTGGCCGAACCATTCCAGAACTCACAGATTTTCGCCCGCATTGGACGCGATTTTAGGCCCTCCCTATAATGGGAATCAATCATTTAGGAGAACAACTGACGAGTGCCCTTCGAACTGAAGAATACCCTCAATCTGCCTAAAACGGACTTCCCAATGAAGGCGAATTTGCCGCAAAACGAGCCCAAGACGCTGGCTCGCTGGGAAGAGCTGGGTATCTACGAACGTATCCGCGAGTCGCGCAAGGAGGCGGCCAACCGTGGGCACAAATACGTTCTCCACGATGGGCCGCCGTACGCAAACGGAGCGCTGCATCTTGGCCATGCACTCAACAAGTGCCTGAAGGACTTCATTGTCAAATCGAAGAACATGGCCGGCTTTGACGCCCCCTACGTTCCGGGGTGGGACTGCCACGGCTTGCCGATCGAGATCAAAGTCGACCAGCAACTGGGGAAAAAGAAGCTGCAGATGGACCCCTCTGCGGTGCGGATGGAATGCCGCAAGTACGCCGAAAAGTTCCTCAACTTACAGCGGGAGCAGTTCAAGCGGATTGGTGTTTTTGGGCGCTGGGACCATCCCTATTCGAC